>ENA-UOXK01000335-UOXK01000335.1-mixed-culture-metagenome-genome-assembly--contig:-NODE-335-length-35478-cov-34.892132_pt1 | contig 35478 bp, 24 predicted proteins | sample MGYA00238160_ERZ761638 | MGnify/ENA primary metagenome ERZ761638 (study PRJEB28912, sample SAMN08777098) | mixed culture metagenome | isolation source: Freshwater growth medium | place: USA...
CCTCGCCGCCCGACCCGTCGCCGCCGCTTCCCTCGCGTCCATCGCCGTCGCCGCCACCTCAGATGCCGCCGCCACCCTCGCCACCGCCATCACCGTCGCCACCGCCTCCCTTGCCCTCATCGCCGCCGCCCATCCCCCCGCCGCCCTCGCCGCCGCCACCGGTGTTGCCGCCTCCACCCTCCCCATCGCCACGTCCGCCCTCACCATCGCCACCTCCGCCCTCGCCCTCGCCCTCGCCCCCGCCCCCGTCGCCTTCACCCCCGCCCCCATCGCCCTCTCCCCCGCCACCCTTCTCTCCGGGAACGTCTTCCCCACCGCCTTCGCCGCCTTCGCCGCCCCCGGCTCCGCCCCCACCGCCCCCATCACCGCCACCGCCCTTGCCCACACTACCTCCACCCTCGCCATCGGCACCACCGCCCCCCTCACCACCGCCGCCTTCGCCCACATCCCCTCCACCCTCGCCACTGCCCCCGCCGCCGATGCCACCGCCGCCCTTGCCGCCACCGCCCTCATCGATGCCGCCGGCGCACTCACTGCCGTCACCGCCGTTGCCATCGCCGTCACCACCTCAACCCGCCCCGCCGCCGCCCCCGCCGCCGCCGCCCCCGCCGACGCCGCCCCCGCCGCCGCCGCTGGAGGCGGCCGTCACCATCGATAACTCGAGCAAGAGCACCCCCGTCCTAGCGGTGGCGGCCGACACCACCGATTCCTCAAGCAACACCTTGCTGCTGATCGTAGTACCCGTGATCGTCGTACTCGTACTCGCCCTCGTCGCTGGCGGCATCATCTATCATCGCCGCCACCGCTCTGCCGCCACCGTGATGCGCCGCGCCAGGCGCCGCGGAGGCTCGGGCTCGGAAATATTGCTCTCCTAACTAAGTGCAAGGCTCTGGAGTGACGACAAACAACAACCTCCGAGTCGCTCATCGGCGCAGTTTCCGAGCCTCCGAAGGCGGCCATGTGGACGTGAGCTCCGTCCGGGGGTGGCTTTGATATGAAGATGATTGAGGCGGCCCATGCAAGGCCGCATCCAAGTCGCTTGGCGTCTTGCGTTGAGCCGAGGAGAGCAGTGGTCGGCCCCTGCTCTGGATCCGGAAGAGAAGGGGGGGGGGGGCAGACAGATGCATGCAGGATGTATAGACCGGTGACTCGAGACACGGCACAGGCCGCTGGGAGTCCGACGATCGGAGCGAGGGCAGAGGAGTCGCGAGCGAGCGCGCCCGAACAGGTGGAGCACGCAGGCGGACTCTGTGTCACTGTGTGCGACCGTGCGGGACGGCGAACGCCTCTGGCGAGAGTGTTTGAGGTCGCAAGTGTCTACAGTGAGTGAATACCCGCACGAAAGACGAGAATGTTCAATGTAGTGTGGCGAATGCGTGCTTCCGGGTAATGGGTGCAGCCGCCGCATGCGAACCGCTTCCATAGACCAAATTTGTCAAGTTTAGGAAATCATCGCAACATAATCTTGCGCGGTCGCCGAGAACCCTGCGCCGGAGGTGGGAAGAGGCCCAACGCGGTGTCAGCCAGGTGTGAGCCGCGGCGATGGCCGACTCCCCAGCCGCGCCCGCGAATCCAGCGGTCGCTGAGAAGACGCCCAGCTCGCCCAACGTCGTGGCCGAAATGTTCTCCGCCCTGGGCAATTTCTCTAACAATGTCACCAAATCAGCTGCCGCCACGGCTGACACGCTCACCAAAGGGGCAGTCGCCTCGAAGGACGACATGTTCTCCGCCCTGGGCAATTTTTCCAACAATGTCACCAAATCGGCTGCAAACACGGCTGACATGTTCGCCAAAGGGGCGGTCGCCACAAAGGGCTCATTAACCAAGTCGGTCGCAGCTGTCGCAGAGGCAACCGTCTCGACAGCCGCGGCGGCGGCGAAGGTCGTCACGGATCGGGACAAAGCCGTACCCGTCAGTGACGATGAGGTGAATGCACCGACGCCGGTTGAGCGCTGGTTCATGGTAGCAGAGGGATGGACGTGCGATCCAGTGCAACACGCCGGCGAATCGAAAGCCACGCCGCCGCCGCCGCCGCTGATGCCGCACGACTACACGGCCCTCGCGTCCATCGAGGCGCTCGGCATGCTCGAGCTCGAGGTACTCGAAGCCAAGGACCTTCCGAGCAAGCTCTTCTCCGGAGGTACGGATGCGTACGCGTTGCTCGTGCTCGAGGGCGTGGCGGCACGCTCGTCGACGATTCACTGCTCAGTCTCGCCGCGATGGACGGCCGCGTCGAGCTACCGTGCCTTTCGGCTGCCTGTGTTGCATGCATGTGCGATGGACGACAGATCGAACCCCGATGCACCTACCTGCTCCTGTGCTCCTGTGCTCCTTGTGTTCCACCTCTTGGTCTGATCTTGATCTTCCTTGATCTTCCTTGATCTTCCTCTGCTGGCTGCTCCGCCTCATGCGTGCCGCGCGCCCTCTGACGCGCGCTCCGCACGCGCGTTCGCACCTCCGCAGGCGCGTGTTTGTACCTCTCCATCAACAACGATTCGGATGCCGACCAGGAAGCCAACTTGCTCGATCACACGGCCTCCGCAGTGAGCGGCGTCGGCGGTGACCTGCTCGGGCGCACGGTTTCCGCGGTCGGCGGCGTCGGCGGCGCCAACGTGAAGGCCGCCGTGGACGGCGGCGCCAGCCTGATCAAAACCACGACCGCCAAGGCACGGGACGTAGGCGCCGAGGTGGGCTCCGCCTTTCGCGACGAGGTTGGCCGCGATTCTGTTGGTCGGGTGACGCTGCCTCTGAGTGCGCTCGTGTCGGGTGTGCAGTACGACGCTTGGTTCGCGCTCGCGTTCAATCGGCACACGGACCAGCCCGGTCAGCACGGCTTCGTTCGTCTGCGCTACACCCTGCGCGTCACCTCGAGCCGAACGCGCATGCTCTCGTACGCGTCCGCACCGCCGCCACACCTGCTCCCGTTCACCAAGGAGTACTACCGGTACCTCAGCCTCTTCGCGACAGGCGACGTGTGTCGCGCGACAAAGGGGTACGACTACCAAATCCTCACGACCCGCCTCAATGAGCTGCGCCGCCACTGGGGGCGTGTGGTCACGGCGATCGCGGCGGTCGAGCATGTCTTGCTGTGGCGCCCCGGGGTGCGGTGGAGCTCCTTGGGGCTCTTCGTAGGATGGCAGTTGGTGCTCACATACCCTCGCTACCTACCCGCCGCGCTGTGCTGCCTCGGCCTCCAAGGGCTGAATGCGACGTACAGGGCCGCCGCCGCGCGCCGCCAGCCAATCTGCAAGCCTAGCTTCTGGCGGATGCTTGCCTCCTTTGTGAGACCGGAGCTGGCTGAGATTTCACTGACTGAGATAGCGGCCGCCGAGTCGGCCGAGGCCGAGGAGGCGGCGCTGCGGGTGGCGGCCGAGGCGGAGGCGACGAGGTGGCTCGGGGCACTTTCGCGGCGATCGGAGGCGGCCGATCGGGTCGGAGGTACAGCAGAGGCGGCGGCGGCGGCCGAGGCGGAGGCGGATGCACACATTGCACCTTCGAGCCTTGAGACCGTGGCGCCGGGCATGGGAGGCCTTTCGGGTGGACAAGCGTCTTTCTTCACGGCGGCGGCGACGGCAGCAGCTACTACGGCGGCGGCGGCTACGGAGTCGGCGGCGGCTACGGTGGTGGCGGCTTCGGAGTCGGCGACGGCTACGGTGGTGGCGGCTACGGCGGCCGCAAAGACGGCAGCAACGAAGACTGCGGCGGCAGCTACGGAGGCGATCGCTACGGCGAAGGCAAAGTTGAGCGGCCAGCGCAATGTGCTGGTGGCAGCCCCGGCCATCTCGTGCGACTACGAGCTGGGCGTCCGATGCTGGCAACGGTGGCTGAATCCACCGATTCCAATCCTTGATGATGAGGGGACGATCGAGCGCGAGGCAACACTCCTCGAGGCGCAGAAGCTCGCCATCCGGAAGCGGGTCGAGAGGCATGTCTTTGCAGACGAAACCGTCGAGGAACGCCTCGACAAGGCGCAGCACGCGCGCGACAGGGAGCGTTCCGTCCATGTAAGCTCCCTTGTCAACCCGCTCGCGCCGCTGCTGGGGAAGGTGCAGGTGCGGCTCCTCCACGTCCTCCACCCTCTCCGAGGGTTCGTCAAGCTCGTGACGTGGCAGGACTGCCGGCTGACGACCTGGCTCTATCTCGGGCTCAGCCTCTTCACACTTGCCAGCGTCTTCATGCCGTGGCCAGCCCTCGTCCACTACGGGCTGCGCGCCGCTGGGCTGCTGGTGTGTGGGCCGCACATGATTCTCGTCGGCCGCTGGGTCGACGACGGGCGCCGTGCCGAGCGCATGGCCGAGCGCGCCTACCGCCAGGCCGACGCCAACGACCGCGCGGCCATCCTCGCCGACTATGAGAAGCAGCTGATAGACGAAGCTCGCGTCCGGCTCGTGCGCGCGCGTGCGGCGAACGCGCGGCGCCCCCCGCACGCGCTCGCCCAGAGCCAGTTCCTCGAGGCGCATCCCGAGCTCGAGCTTCTTCGGCTGCAAGATTGGCGCTCGGGGGCGCACCTGAGCGAGGATACGCTGGCCGAGCCCGTTTGCTTCACTGCTCGCGTGGCGCCGCCGCCTGTAGCGCCGGGAGGGGGGACGCCGCCTGCCGGGGGTCGAGGCTCGGACGGGCGTGGCCATGTGAAGACTGACTGACCTCTGAAATGTCTTGTGTGGACGAGACCAGAGACAGAACGTGTGCTGCACAATCGCATCCCGCTTTCGTTCTGACGGTCATTATTCCGTTCTGGATCGCGGACAACGTACGGTATCTGTCACGGTCCAAGCGAAAGCGTCGACCGACGGCGAGTCGGCGACGCTCCGGCCGCACATCCGCCCCGGCGCGCCCTGCACCATCTGCCCCCCGCCCGGCAGCATGCAAGAGTAAGTACGAAGTGACGATAAACAAAGGGAAAATATCCGATACTGTACAGGCGTCGTGCACAGCTGCAGCGCATCCGACATGCAGAGGGGAACGGTGATCACATCACTCACACCTCTGCCATCACGGGGGGGAACACGGCAATCAGCCTGCCGCTACCGTCGCGGATCTCGAAAGGGAGCTGTGCCTGGTCCGGCCAGAAGGCATCGACATTGGCGCGGCAGGCCGCCATGTACGTCGGCGTCGGAGGGCCCTGCCAGTCCAGATTGACTTTGACGTACGCGACAGCCTGGAGCTGAGGCCAAGACGCCGCGTTCGAGGCCGATGTAGGGGCGTCGGCGCCGGCCTCGTCGCTCGTTGGCAAGCAGCGTACTACCAGGTCCTGCCTTCGATATGTCCCATCTGGCGTGTACGGATCGTCAGCCAAGAACTTCACCCCTGCCGCCACCAGGTCAACCTGGACGCGGCCGCCGCGCTCAAAACGATCAAGAAGTTTCAATTCCTTCTTGCTCAGCCAAACTACATTGCCCAGCACCCGCATCCCGGGGCACGGGATGATCGAGGCCACGCCGCCGCCCCAGGACGCTGGGCACCCGGCAAAGACGCGCACAGAGTCCTCGAGCATCGCTGGGGTGCCCGTGAGGTTGGGGTTCTTGCATCGCTCGCGCAGCTGCGCGATGCCGTTGCTGCCGTACGAGAAGAGAGCATGCGGACCCGCGCTGCCTCCGCACGCCGTCTTTGCCGTGCGTCTCGTGCTCGGCCACGCTGCAGCGCGCCTCGCTGCCGCCGCGAGCGCCACGCCCACGTCACCTCGCGCGACGTGGTGAAACGTGCGCCAGTCACCTAAGGGCTGCACCAGCGGATATTGCTCATGTCGGCCCGATTGGATTGCATCCCGGATTTTACCAATCTCTGTTCGGTCGTAGAGGAGGTACATCCACGCGGTCGAAACCTCTTTCTTCGCGTCGATATATTGGATCTCCTCGCGCCGATAAACATCTGGGTGCCCCTCGAGCACGTCTAGTGAAGCCAGCACCCTGTCCGTTACCTCATACACCTCGCCGAGCAGCGAGGATGCCATCCCTCGAAGGTCGCTCGATTTGATTGCAAATGGGTAGCCCTCATCTTCTGCTGCCTTCAGTAGCACGTACGAGTCCTGGGTTTGTACACCTGGTTGCAGGAGCCTCGATGTGCCCAGATGGTGGTTATTGTGCAGACCGCCAAGAAGCGAGCCGTACACGAACACTTTGTGCATACCCTTGCCGTCCGCGGCTGCCGCAGCACGTCTTCGCCTGAGGAGCACAACAGTCACAGCCGCCACGGTGGCCGCTGCTCCCACGTAGACGGATACCGACCGCATTATTGAGATTCACCACTCGATCCTCGGCAAGATAGAGGTCGACGCGGGCTTCGGCGGCGCGGCGGCGCGGTCCGCCCGCGCGATGTCGCGACGCGTGAAATGACCCCCCCCGTTTCACACTTCCCTGACCCTGTCGCTACCTTTCTCGCGTTCTGATCTTGTACACTGCTCTATCTTTGCGCTCTTGATCCAAAGGGGTAGGGGAGGGTATTCTTTCTGGATTCACACACTATCCCCACCACCTGATTTTGAACTCAGTGCGCTGTTTAATACAACGAATGCGAAAAGTCCTAACGAGTCTGGGCACTGGGCTAGAAGTATAGTGCGACCATGCCTGCTTAAACGCACTTGGTTGAGGAAATGTTGACGCGATAGTGGGCTGTACAATGATGAGAGGTCTCCCATGCCCTCCGCCGCGCTTCGCACTCAAGTTCGCTCCGCGTCTGGCCGACATCAAACCATTGCAGCTTTTGTGGCACGACCCCGCTGCAGGCTTCGAGCCGCAGCTCGCAGCACTTCGACGGCGGCGGAGGAGGACGAGCAGCACTACGAAGTGACGCTGCGCGGGAACGCTGCTCAGCCATTGCGCGTTCGAACGCAGCTCGAGTGAGGCCTTTTTGCCGTGGGGCGCTGCCGTTTTTGCCGTGAGCGCCATGAAAGCGAGTCGAGTGTCGAGACGTCTCCGACTGATTCTCGGCCGGACGCGCACTCGACGACAGCGCGTCCATACCCGGAACGGCAAAGCCCGGGCGTGGTACGGGCGTGAGCTTCCACAGATCGCGAGATTGGGGTGACGCCGGGCACTTATGCCCCAAAGGATTTGCAGCGCGCAGCTCCAGAGCCGACAGGCACTCAAACTGCAGTTCTTCGGCCGGCACGAACACATAAGGTTTGCTGTACCAAAGGCCATGCTGTGATCCGGCACGTCCACGGCTATCGGACAGGATCACGTCGTTATTGTCGGTGATGGGCAGGCTCCTCAACAGATGGCGTGCGCCACGTGTGGTGACGACCACGCCCACCGCTGGCATCAGGCCGGTGCCGCGGTGCTTATTGGGGCGCAGGTTGACATGGTGTTTACCGCTTCGCCAATCGCAGCAGAGATTATCATTACCACTCGAGCTGTACGAGCTCGCGAAGAGCACAGCAAGGCGATCGCGCGGCTTGACGGCCGCACTCGTCGTGTTGCGCACCGCTGTGCCAAGATTCTCGAGCTCTGTCCACTTGATCTGGACGTCATCCTCTAAGATGAGCGCGGCGGGGAAGCCACGCCACACCATGTCGTACAACGCCACGTACAATTTGAGCGACGCGGAGAAGCGCGTGGCCCAGATGGAGTGGCAGATGCTGGTACTCTGCCTGTCGCGCTCGTACATGGCACGCGTCCGATTGTCTGTCGTATACATGGCAGCGGACACGCCAGCGGCGGCTGGATCGCAAAGCGCATGGCACGAGCGCACAGTGTCATCCAGCTCGTGCTGATCGAAAGCGACCACGATGCTTGTGTTGATACCGAGGTTCGGCAGTTGCAGCTCTTGGTAGCGACGGCGCACTACATTGCCGCGATAGTGAAGCAAGTAAATATGGTTTATGCCGGTGCCCCGCATCCAGTGTGATGCGGCTGGATCGGCGAGTGGCGCGAGCGGGATGAGTCCATGCTGCGCCCCGCGCTGCAGGATTGCGTGCGCGCACGCTTCATCCGCTATAGCTCGTGTGCTGACCAGCTGCGGAATGGGTTGAATAACTGACGCCATCCTGACGAGCTCTGTGTGGTCTCTGTGACCCAGGGCATGAGGGGAGACTACGGTACCGAAGGAGTTGAGAAAAACGAAACTTGCAACACGCTCCGTTTTGCATGCAACCTACCGGTACGCGACGACACGGGTCTTGGTCGCGGCAATTAGGCGCGGCTTCGTGAAACGGTGCGTCCCGCGGCGATATCAAGACAATCGTACGTGTGGTGCCTGCGCCACCCACGGTGTTTCTCCACGGGACCGCGGACCGGTCAAATCTGTGTGGGTGTCTCTTGCCGAGATGGCAAAATACATTTGTAGCGTGAACGTGAAGTGTGCGTGGTGGGTGTTTTTGAAGTCGTTGTACAGTACGTGTTGGTGTTGGTGTGGATAATTCGTGTGTACCCGGTATGAATATGAATATGAATATGAATATTCATAATGCATCGTGTGAAGAAGCCTCTGTGCGTGTTGGTGTGTTGTGAATGAAGAAGCCTAAAATGGGGCGATGGCCGACGTGCCGCCCCGTTTCTACGTCTATCCTGCACTGCTGCAGCAAGCACAGGAGATCAGGCGATGCTTCCTGAACCAGTCATCAGTTGTTCAAGAGCTGTCCCGGACGCAATTTCTCTTTGAGCTCGATGTATTGGAAGCGCTCACGTCCACTGAAGGGCCGCTCTTCAGCTTGCGCGCCGAGCGGCCGAGCGAAGCATCTGTCTTCGTGCTGCCGATGGTCCCCATAGTGAGCCTTCAGGCGGGTGCGTGCTCAGGCACCAGCCACGATCAACGCATAGAACAGATGGTGACCATGCTCCGAACCCAGGTCAACTTTTCGGCGGGTTCCCACCTGTTGACATGCACCTGCGTCATGCAGCGCACTGCTTACAGGACGACGCTCTTCGATTTGCTTCTCAACCACTCGCGGAGCGTCATAACGCTCTCGACGGCGAGGCGCCCGCCGCCACTAAGCACCTCGTATCGCCACATAATCGCACCTTATCATTCGCCGCCATCGCTTTCGAGTCACTCGTCGTCGTGCAGCGGCGGCACCACCCTTGCCGTGTTTGCCGGTAGCACGACGACGGGCCGAGCGCAGTCGACAGCCGTGCGCCAGAGGATTGCAAACTTCTCGCTCGCCACGCCGAGCCTGTTTGAGGTCAGACGAACGGAGCGGCGCGCGGACGGGTCAAACTGTGGGGTGAATGGCACCTGCGTCAATGGCTTCTTCTACGGTTCGCGCCACGAGCGCGTGCCGGCGAAGCCAGCAATGGCGGCGCTGATGCACAGTGCTGATTTCTGCTTCGTGCCTGAGGGTGACTCTCCCGAGTCCTCCCGCCTCTTTGATGCCATCGCCGCGCTTTGCACGCCGGTCGTGATCACCACGTCGGAAGGGCTCCTCGTGCCACGATCGCGCCATTGGAGCCATGCCACCCTCGTGGTCAGTGTGGACGAGTTTTTGGCGGCATCTGCTGCTGACGTGGCGGCGTGGCTGACTGAGGAGAAGCAGCGCCATCAGGCGCAGCGCTGCGAAGCGCTGCGCAGGCTGCGCGAGGACCTCTCAGCAGTCCAGGTGCTCAGGCGGGCGGTGCTGTTTGCTGCTAAACAGCCGCCTGTGCCGCCAGGGGAGCCAGAGCGACCTTCAGCAGATGCAGATGTCCTTCTACCGCGCCTGCACGTTTTGAGACGGTCAGACCGAGAGAAAGAGATGGAGGTCAACACGTAGCGAAACAGTAGGGCCGCCCCGGGCCGTTCGCTCCTGTGGTCTCAACACTCCCGACTCCGCGCCGGGGAAGGCCCTGGGAAGGCGTTAGCGCATTACATACGGTTACAGTAGTGCGTGTGCGCAGCCGGAACTAGCGACTACCGCATACAAGGGAATCGCTCCAAACTGTTTAGATCGTAGCTCATACGAAGAGCACATCGTGTACGGTATAGTGATAAGTGAATGAGTCGGTTGAGTCCGCGTCCCGGGCCGGGACGCCGCGGGGTTTCCGACAGCCGTCAGCACTTCCGTTGCGAAAAAACGTCCCATTTCGGCCCGCCGCGTAGCCGGCTAGCGGCGCGCCGGCCAGCCCGAGGGGCCGGGGGTACATGTGCGGCAATGCGGCGGGCTGGGCGGTGCTGCGGCGTGCGCTGCGGCGAGCGGCGTCAGCGTAGCGCGCGCAGCGGTTACCCTCGACCCGTCGGACCGGACCTCGACCGCACACGCCACACCGCCACACGACCCAGCCGACCCGTCGTCGCGAACGCCGCGCCGCCGCATCGCATCGGTTCGTACCGGTCGCGTCCGCGGATAACTTTTTACTATTGGCTAAACACACTCTGCACACTCAGGCCAAACAGGCCAATCAGCACCATGACATACACACGCTTCGCACAGACGCTCAGACAGGCGAGAAACACCCGACCCATACACGCCAGGGCCCGTGATTAACAGCCGGAGCGGCATAGTTACACAAAGGCGCAAGTCAAGAATCAAGATGCGATGGCCCGAGGTAGCCGAAGTACGTGGTGTGCACGTCTTGTGACTCAGGCTGGTGAGTCCACCGAAAGCGCAGTGCGCCGAGCCGCCGATTCCCTGAACGTGAACTGCCAGAAGCCGATGACCTCGTACGGACACCAAGTGCCGCCCTCGAAGATGATGCCCAAGCGTATGCCACCACCTCTGGGCGCGGCGCCAAGCTCGATGAGCTGCGAGTACGCCGCTGCGCCACGGCGCACCTTGCGCACCTCTGTCCAGTTCTTCCCTCCGTCTGTCGAGCGGTGGATCTGCAAGTGTGCGCGCTCCCAACGGCTGTTGATGTGCGAGAGGAAATGGGCGCCGCCCGCGTTGAGCAGCGAGCCCTGGCAGTTTTCATCAGTCAACCCGGGGTAGGTCACGCGCCCGGGCAGCCCGTCGGCTGTCCACGTCATCAGCGCGCGCTCGTTGAGTCGCGTGCGACAATTCATCAGAATCTCGCCGTCGCTCGAATTGCGCAGCCACGCTATCGAGCACTCATCAAGACCGAACTCGTCTGTGGGGACCAGCTCTGAGGCGCGCCACGACGCACCAAAATCACTCGACCAGTAGAGGAAAGTGCCTCGCTCGGGCTGGCGCGCCGAGAAGAAGATGGTGCCGTCATCCGCCTGCAACCCGACAGATGGGCCGATGAGGCCTCCGATGTTGTGCACGGGTGGGTACGTGAGGACAGAGGCTCCCTCCCACGTGAGACCGTCGTCGAAGCTCCAGATCTGCATCGCGACGCCGTGCACGAGCTGCGTCGGATTGTTCAGCGTGTTGAAGTGGAGCAGGATCGCCGCGCGGCCTCCCTGCAGCCACACGGCGACTGGATTGGCGTTGGACACGGAGGCAGGGCAGCCCTCGCACGGCACGATGCCGTCGACGGCGACGATGAGGTCACCCCAAGTGGTGCCGCCGTCGAGGCTCCGGCGCAGCACGAGCTTGTGGTCCGTGTCGTCGCTGCACGAGGTGAGCCGCGCCTCGGCGAACGCGAGCAGCGTGCCCGTGTGAGACGTGATCACAGTCGGGATTCGGAAGCATGCGGTATCATTGTATCCCGCCCAGAAGACCGCGACCGGGTCACCTCGGCGCGGCTCGTCGCACTGCTCGTGGTCGCACGAGATCGCGCGCTGCGCCTGCTCCTCCGTGAGCGGCAGTGACCAATCGACGCCGCAGTTCGTGTGCCGGTTGACCTTAGACACGATGCTGTAGCAAAAGTTGCGCTCCGCTTCTGTGAACACCGCGCACGGTACCAGTACGGCGATCAAACCGGCTAGGAGCCCGAAGAGCATGGCCGAGGCAAGCACGAGCCGCCCGCATGAGAGCCACCAGAATGCGTACGGGTTGTTCCCATCGATCAGCTGTGCGCGCCTCCGTGCGGTGAACAGCCACCAGCACACCGAGTCCAGGTGCATCAGATGCGCAAGCGTGAAGCGGCGTGGCGCGTGGTGGTGGTCGTCGCGCGGCTGGTGGACATGCTCGGACTCCGATTGCTCACCGGCCGATTGGTCCCGTGAGTCGGATGCTTCGGTTGTTCGCCGGCTCGAACTCTTTTTATCGAGGTGGGACGCATGGCCGAGGTGGCCCTCGTTGCCCATGAGGATGGCGTCATTGAGTAGCACAGAGCCGCTGGTCTGCAATAAGCTAAGGTTATCTCTGCTCCCCATCATATCGAGATCGAGCTCGAGCAGAGACGTGCGCGACGTGATGTGGCGCATGAATGGCGGCTCCGCCGTGGGCGCGCCCACGGCCCCTGGCGGAGAGAGGATTGCCGTGACCGCCCGCGTGTAGCTCGGCTGCCGCCGGTGCTGCGTGCGCGCACCCGTGACCTGGGAGGACCAGTTCATATTTTTGAGATCCTCCGGGGTCAGAGATTTCCGCGGGCTCAGCTCTAGGTCGGTTAGACTCATCACGCTGGCCGAGGCGGCGGCGGCGGCGGCGGCGGCCGCCGCGACTTTGCTCCTCACGACGAAACTTCTCACAAGTCCAGGTTGTACATGTAACGGTTATATAAAAAAGTTCAAGTTCAAGTTCAAGTTCAAGTTCAAAAAACACCAGGGCCCTGGTAATAACCGGCGGTGCTGCATTAACGTGGTAGCGTTGATGATGAGCGTTGATGATGTGTAACCACGAGCAAGCCGTCCAGCAGGTTGGCCCCCAGCTTACCAGTAGTGGCGAGATGGCTTTAGGCGTGCGCGCCGGTGTCGAATGAGGTGGCGCTCCAGAGGGTCTCAGTCCAAGTCACACTCCCCGCTCACACCGCCTTTGCCGTTGCCGCTCAGGTCGTTCCCCTCGAGCACGCCGCGGCAGTCGAAGAGTGCGATGCCGTACTGCGCGTTTCCTGCAAGACGGTTGCTCCGAAGCAAGGGCGACGCGCCATCCCGGAGGAGTATGCCGTTGAGCTTGCACTTCTCGACTGAGCTCTTCTCAACCACACCGCGCGCCGAGCTGCCAACATAGATGATTCCGTGATTCTGGCATGCAGTGACCCGACATTGCTCGAGCGACACATCGCCGCCCTCAACACCCACTCCACTGCCGCTGCTGCTCGTTATGTCGCACTGCTTCAGCAGGATGCGCACGCGGTCGGCCTCGGCCGATGACGGCACCGGGACGAAGACTGCATAGTTCTGTGCAACGGATCTGGAGTGGTGATTGATGGAGAGCCCAGATATGAGCACATGATCATGCTCGCCGCCTTCGACCAGCGAAACTGTCAGCGCGTGCTCATATGGTCGGTCCGTCTTCCAGGTCAGAACAGCACCGGCATCCGCAAGTAGCTTCACTGGCCGCGTGATGATAACTTGCTCAGTGTACATGCCTGGTCGCACGATGACGGTCGCATCGCGCGGCGCTACACTAAGCGCGGCAGAGATGGTGCTGTATGCACCCACCGGCTCTGAATCTGGATCCGTGAGGCCGGCCAACGCCTTTCTAGGGTCCACAACGAACAGACCGTCTTCATCTGTGAGCGACGGATCAACGGTGAGTGCAAGGCATTTCCGATGCGGCACCACGAGGAGGCCGGTGCACGATGCGCCTACCACGTGCAGCAGTTGGCGGCGTGGCACGACGATGCCATGGACGATGCAAAGCAGAAATGACGACATCATACCCGCGCACAAGTGTGCACCGCAGCGCGTTTCGTCATCTCGCGTCCAATTATCCGGTGCGTTACCGCTCGATGACGCACTCTTCTAGGCTCTACAAGGCGTACGCAAGCACTTCATGTACTACTGTACTGGTAAGCAGCGGTCGACGCGGCCTCTATTTAACAATCACAGGAGCTCAAGCCTCAAGGAAAATAATTTCAAAGGGCCATGATATTATCCCCTCGCCATGGATATGCGAGCTGTGCATAATCCAACTGCAGGATTGGAATAGAACGTGCGATTGAGTCCTCACGGCACGAGAAACGTTCCTTCCCATATCCCAAATTTGTTGTCTTTCGAAGCCGCTGTCAACTTCTGCCCGCTGTTTCCGTAAGCCGTGATCACCAGGTTTGGATCGGATTGGGTGAATTTCTTGGCGGTCAAGATGTCGCCACTGCTCTCATCTTTGATCCACATGTATTCAATGTATGAGAAGCCTGGCGGAGATAGGTTCTCGTGGGGCACTGTGAAGACGATCTTCTTTCCCTGCCCCTGCGATCCTTCGAAAGCGATCTTTGGGAAGTGGTCGGCCTTATCACCAGCTGCATTGCGCTCCTCCTTGGGCGTGCTTGCCTCCAGCTGCGCCACCACATCTTTCACATTGGGCTTCTTCTCAGCAGCACTCGCTGTGCTCGGAAGGAGCAGCAGTCCCAAGGCCTGCTTGAGAATCGACGTACGAGACATGCTCCGCCCTAACGCATATGGCCTCGACGGTGCGGGGGGCAGAGACGCAAACGGCTTTGACGGCGCGATTGCCACTGCCGTTGCCAGGAAGGCGAGACGATATGTGAGGCCGATGCGCAGCGACATTGGGAAGTACGCCGGGGTAAGCGAGATTGTGTTCACATTCACAGCCAAAAGATAGAAGCTCGACACCCACGTCCAGGAACCATGTTTGACCGGGGAAACTAACAGACAGACTGCCTGATTGACAGATTGACTGACTGACATCGCGGCATGTCAGACCATGCAACATGGTCTGGGGCCGCACGGTGATTGATGTTGAGAGGCCGCAGACCGTGTGACGCAGCCTCTCAACATCAGTCACGAGCCGGCCCGGCGCCCGCACCTCTCGCCCGCCCCCTGATCCTCCATCTCTCAGGAACGGCTCCGCCGCCCCAACCATGTGGCCCCAACCCTCGACCCCAACCCCTACCCAACCCCCTGGGGGCCTGGGGGCCCGAACGCCCAATCCCCGCCCGTCGACCCCGCCCGGAACAACGCAAGGAACAACGGACGGACTGGCGAACACTCGAGTACACGACCACTACAATGATCGTCACCGCGTATGGGTGCACGAGTACCACGGAGGAGCCTTGAGCTCCGCGAGCTTCTCCTGGGCGGGCTTGAGGGCATCCTCATCGACGCCCGCCATGATCGCCGCCTCGAGCGCCTCCTCGAGCTTCTCAAGCTCGACACGCTCAAACCAGCCGACCTCCATTGCATCGGCGAGCATCATAAGCGCCTGCTCCCTGGCTTGCTCCTTTTCACGGCGCGAGACAGCCCGGGCGTACAGGTGCTCTCCGACGCTCACGAGGAGACGCGTGTCGTCTGCGGAAGTTGCAAGGGCTGTCTCGAAGAAGAGGCCCACCCCTTGATCCTCGGCGAAAGCGCGCCCCTCCTGGTAGGTCACTGGGTCCGCGCTAGCTACACTCGCTTCGATGCCAACGACTACCGTGCAGATCTCGTCGCCGTCGACGCCCGCCGCATCGGGCATCGCGCGCCGCCTTGACGCACGCCATCGCCGTCGTATAGCTCGTACGATCCGCCGCATTGTACAGCACGATCGCTGCCGCAACCTCTCCAAAGCTGCGCGGGCCCAGCGGGCTCGCAAACGCCATGGGCAGCTGTGTCTCGAAGTTCCAGGATGACGTTCCATCGTGCCGACGCGGCGGGGGCGGGCACTCCGGTGGCGGCGCGTTCGTGGGAGATTTTGAGGTGAGATCCTGAAGAGGTGCCGCCCAGAGTCGAAAGTCGACCGTCACCTTATCGAGCGGCACCTGAGATGAGAAGACGCTCTGCGCGTTGACCTTGTGGAGTCGGCTCGTCATGCCGCAGCCTGACGCGTCGAAGAGCACCACGTGCCACCGCTCTGTGGGGTTGGGCGGTGGGCCTTCCCGCCAACGATCCTTGGGGTGTTGCGGCGGGGGCGGGGCCTCGAGTGGCGGCGCTGCCCACCATGGACGGCACCGATAATATGCTGGTGGCGGCGGCGGGTCCCACCACCAACGTGAATAATACATCCGAGGACGCGCCCAGTATGGCCGCGCCCAGTATGGCCGCGCATAGATGGGACAACCCCAACCGCCGCGGTAGCCACCGACAACGACGACTTCCACGACGGGCTGGCGCACCATCACCCGAGCGCGGCCTCCGACCACCACAGTGCGATTGACCACCGTGCGACTGACGTGCTTGTTGGTGACGTGTTTCGTATTCCCGCCAGCGTAGTGGCCGCCGGCGGCCACGCCGGCGTTATGGCCGCCAGCGTTGTGGCCGCTCGCGTTGTTTCTGCCTTGATGGCCGCCGCCAGGATGGTGGCCAGGGCCAGCACCGCCCCCGTGGTGGGGGGCGCCGTGGTGGGGCCCGCCATGATGACCGCCACGATGACCGCCGCCGCCACCACCACCAAAACCACCACCACGGTGACCACCGCCTCCGTGACCGTGAGGCATGTTCGGCGCACCGGCTGAGCGAGCTAGCTGCACGGAGTAGCAAGCAAGCTGACACGTGCCGGCAAGTGGCAGCGAGCCGCTCTTCGCCCTTGGACCCTAGACGTTCGGACCGGTGCGGGCCCGGCGGTGCGTTCCCTAAGACCCTAAATGAGCTCATATGCAGCTCGATCATCCGCAAATGTTCAACAAAACGATGCATGCGGAAAGCCGGAAACTCATGCGGATACCAAGTCAGCACACGACACCTGCCGCTCTCTCACTTGCGTCTTGGCGACCACTATCAGTGTCCAACGGCACCGCCAACCGCCGCCCGTGTGATCAACTATGCTCCTTGGCGGCCCTGACGAAGGCGGCGACGGAGGCCTCTGGCGTGCCCTGCAGCACGCCGTGCCCGACGCCGAGGATGTGACGTCCCTTGCCGCCCGCTTCGGCGATGTTGGTGATCACCGCCTCGCGAATCTGCGCCTCGCTTCCAAAGAGGATGGTCGGGTCGACGTTGCCGGACACCTTGCGCTCAGCGCCAAGGATCTGACGCGCGACGCGCATGTCGACGGCCCAGTCGAGAGCAATCATGTCCGCCTGCATGTCGCGCTGACGCTCGAGGTACGACGAGCCGCCGTTGGCGTAGTAGATGAGCGGCACAGTCGGATGCCGCGCCTTGACGTAGGCCATCGCGCGATCGACGTATGGCCTGGCGAAGATGCTGAACTGGGCGGGGCTCAGATGGTGGGCCCACGACTCGAAGAACTGGATCGACTGCGCGCCGCACTCGATCTGGTGGCACGCGTACATGCCGATCGCGTCGGCCACGTTGTCGAGCGCGGCGTGGAGCACCTCAGGCGCCGCCGTCATCATCTTCTTCGTGTGGATGCAATGCCGATTGGCCTCGCCCTCTACGGAGTATGCGACGAGCGTGAAGGGCGCGCCCACGAAGCCGAGCAGCGTCGCGGCGCCCTCCGTCTCCTTGCGCAGGCTGCCCAGAATCTCGCGGATGAACGGGAGCTTGGTGTTGGGGTCCTGGAACGGCGTCATCGCCCGCACGTCGGCCATCGTGCGCAGCGGCGAGGAGATGACGGGGCCGTCGCCGCGGACCACGTCGAACTCGATGCCCATCGCGGGTAGCGGCGTCAGGATGTCCGAGAACATGATGACACCGTCCGTGCCGAACGCTTTCCACGGCTGCAGCGAGAGCTCGGTCGCGATCTCAGCCGTCTCGGAGCGCTTGCGAAACTCAATCTTGGTTGAGAATTCGCGGAAGGAGCGCATGTAGCGGCCCGCCTGGCGCATGAGCCATACTGGCGTGCGTTCGGTCACCTCGCCACGTGCCGCGCGCAGCAGGATGTCGTGCTCGGCCGATGGCGGCGGATTGGGCGCCGCGCGGAGCTCAGCGGCCGATGCGTCGATGATCTGCGAGGAAGCCGCGGTCGCCTGCATACGAACCGCCGGCGCTCGAGCGGCTCCGAATGGGCGCGCCGGAGCGCTGAGCAGCGTGATCACGGCCAGGACGACGAGCTTCGCCGAGCCCATCGGCACCAGCATTTCGCCAATCGGGACCTCGATGGGCGAGGTTCCGATTGGTGTTGCGGAATTGCGGTGCGTCCTAGTGCTGATTCATGCGCGAGAACAGGACCGGAGGCCGTGTGTGGCAAGTTTGTTGTGCGAGTGTTGTGCGAGTTCTCGATTCGAAGCCGTCGCGATCCCGATAACTGTGCCGATGGACAAGATCGCGACAAAGCGGCTGTCGTACGAGCATCAAGGACGCAAAATATACGAGTGGGAGCAGACGCTCGAGGAAATACATGTCTTCATCGAGGTGCCGCCCGGCGTGAAGGCGAAGATGCTGGACATCAAAATCGACGCAAAGCGGCTGAGGGTTGGCCTGCGCGGCAACCCGCCCTTCATCGATGTGCGCGCCGCCACGCGTGTGAATACCAGCGCAGGCTGGCGCCACCACCTCCATCGATACCCTCTGTTTCACCACTCGCAGGAACCCTTTGCGAACCTAGCTAATGCAAGCGACAGTGTATGGACCCTAGGTGCGTGCACTGCCAACCACGACTGCAGTGCTGGATCAGCACACCAGCCATTCTCCTTGGCTGATTTGCACCGTCACGCCGTCCGTCGTGCGCGCTTCCCGCAGAGGACGGTGTGCTGCACTTATCGTTGGTCAAGGGTTCCAAGGGCGTAACCTGGGACTGTCTACTCAAGGGTCATACCATAAATGATCCGTTCACACAATCGGAGGTGCAGAAGTCGCTCATGCTCGAGCGCTTTCAGGCCGAAAACCCGGGCTTCGACTTCTCGGGTGCAAGTTTCAACGGGCAGGTACCGGATCCGAAAAGCTTCATGGGTGGTGTCGGCTACAATACTCCCAACTGAGCCGGGGATGGACGCGTGTCCTCGTGCCGATCTTTTGTGTCCCACGCCGTGCTTTGCTGCTTTCTGGGACGGCCCAATCGGTTTAGCCTTCAGGGCCGATGACTCCAGACAGCTCGCAGCCCCAGCCGAGCGGCGAGCTGGCCGGGCGAGCGACGGCTCGCGCCCGCGCCGCCGCCGGCACTTCGCGAAAGAATCTCGCGGGTTCGCGACGGACCCGCGAGGACGCTTTCACCGGATCCGATGATAGTGGCAGATAGGTACACAGGCGCCGAGTTGGTAAAAAGAACAACGTTTATGGTATGACCCTTGAGTAGACTGTCTTAGTTAATAGTTGAGCAATCCGACACGCACGGCCCGCACCGGGTGCAAACGCGAAACGCACCGCCCTCGAGCGCGAGGGCCCGACCGCCGACCCGCCAACCCCGGTCCCCGCCCGGCCGGACGCCGGAGCGGCGCGGCCGCGCACCCGCACTTCACACACACACACGTAGTTTGGCACAGCCCGCCCTGGCGGCTGCATGACGTAGGCGCGCGCCGCGGGGCTGTCCCCCGAACAGGAGGGATGCAGCGCGGCTCGAGATTTCGCTCGAGATCTATCCCCCATCGTAATCCCACTCGTTCGGACAGTCCATGCGTTGCTTTCCTAGCCCCTCCCCCGCGCAGCTTGCGACGAGCATCCGCGAGAGGCCGTGCCGAACCACGGCCTCGCGCGCGCGCGCCACAGAGCCACCCGCCACCGCTGTGGCCTCTACCTCACCCGAGGGCACGCTCACTGTTGCATGCCTGGCTGCTGCGCGGGGACCATAGCGACGTACTGGCCGTCGGGGCCGAGCATGTAGCCATGCTGCTGCGCAGCTTGGCGCATAGATCCGTCGGGCTGCATCGCCACCAGCGAGCCCGCCGCCATTTGCTGCTCGGATGCGTACTGCTGCATGCTCGGCTGGGGCGCGTAGCCCTGCGGCATCACCGGCGGCATCACCATGCCCGGCGGCAGCGCCTGGCCGGTCTGCATGTAGTGGTGAAGTTGGTTCGGGTCGTAATGCTGCTGCTGGCTCTGATCGATCACCGGCATCATCGGGAGGGGAGGCTGGCCCATCGGGTCGGGCGCGTTGAGGCATTGCTCGATGAGGGTCTTCGAGCCGTCGTTCACCAGGATCGGCTGCAGCTTGGGCGTCGCGAACGAGTAGATCTGGCCGCGCTCGGAGGAGATCAGGAGGAGCACCTGCGCACGCGGGGGCGTGAGGGGGTGGGGCGGGGCGGCGAAGGCACGCGTGTCACGCGAAGGGCAAGCGGGGGCAAGGGCATGCCAAGCACGGGGAGCGCTGGGCACTTGCACGGGGGGGCGCTGTCGGTCGTTCGCATGCCCCAGACGCGCACCTGCGCGCCAGTGAGCCGGCTCAGCTCGTACGCCTTCTTGGAGATGCCCGCCTTGCGCTTCGAGAAGGTGATGTGCCGCCGGATCTTGTCATCAATGTACTCGATCTCAATCTTGCGACGGCCGTGGCCGCCACGCTTGCGCTTCGCCGGCACGCCCTCGTCGTCGTCGTCGTCGTCATCGTCATCGCCGCCCATCATCTGCTCACCCATCATGTGTGCCCCCGGCATCATTCCAGGGGGCATCATGCCGGGGGGCATGTGCCCCATCATCTCGCCGGGGTTGGGCATCATTACCCCATTTGGCGGAAGCGGATGCATGGGTGCGGAAGGCCCTGCCTCGGGGGGGATCGGAATCTGGATCAGCTGGGCCTGGGGCGGGAGCGCCACCTGCGGCTCCACCGGCGCCCCCATGTGCTCGCTCTTTGGAGCCTCCATCTCTGCCTTTGTTGAGACACCCGACAGACGTGTGGGTAGCACACACTTTCCTTGCACAGCGTGCCCTCACGGATCGGGCTGATGGTTTCGACGCTTTTGGCTGTTGCCACGCGCCATTTTCCAAAATGGTTAAACCTTCCAAAATGGTGAACACTTCATCGGGTCAGTCAAAACACAAGGACGGCTCCGCAAGCAAGCAACGGTACTGTAGTGCTCCCGCATTTCACTGCAACGCTTCGCTCACGCGTCGACATCCTCAAAATCCTCGTCGCCGCCACGCTGTCGCCATCGTCCGGAGGTGGAGCCCGAGAATCGTGGTCCTGGCCGGTCCGTCCCTCCTGCCCGGTCTGTCCCTCCTGTCCTGTCCTGCCAACGCCCGCGCGGGCGCGGAGGGAGCGCGCGCCGCTCGCACGTGTCGGGTAAGTCCTGCAGGAACCGCGACGCTTCGACAAAGTTGAACTTGCCCCAGCGGCCGCGCGCGCCGGCGTGCGTCACCACAAGGTGCTGCTTGGCGCGCGTCATTGCCACATACATGAGCCGGCGCTCCTCCTCTACCTCGTCGAGCGAGTTGGAGGAGTAAAAGTGCGGCAGCAGTCCCTCCTCGACGCCCGCGAGGAAGACTGCATCGAACTCGAGCCCCTTGGCAGCGTGGATGGTCGAGAGTTGCACGATGGAACGGTCCCGCACGATCTGCGTCCCGTGGGCATCGAGTGCATCCACATCGGACACGAGCGCAATTTGGTCGAGGAACTCGTCCAGCTCGCTGACGTGCCGCTCGCGAGCTAGATTCGCCAGCTCGCCCAGGTTGCGCCAGCGCGACGACTCCGTGTCCGCCTTGGCCAGCGCCTCATACCCGGATTCGACCATCAGCAGTCGAAAGAGGCTCGACAAGTCAGTCGGGCTCGCCACGATCTCCTCCGAGCCAGATCCGATCTCCTCTGACCCAGATACTTTTTCCGCGAGGCCGTCGGAGCTCTCGGCGCTCATACTGCTGCGCGTCCGGTCCGCGGCCCTCTCGCCGCCCGACACAGAGGCCACTGGCTGCCTGCCAGCGGTCGTGTCGCCATAGCCGCTGAGGACACCGATAGCCTCGGCGGTGTCCACTGTCTGGAATTGGCGGCGCAATTGGGTGCTTACGAGCTTCAGATTCACCGGATCGTCCTCCGCTTCAGCGCACTGCTTGCCTTCAACGCCGCCACGGAGCTCGCCTGCCACACCGCCAGTAGGCCTGCCCGTGTCGCTGCCTTCGTCTGGTCTCGCAGCGGAGGAGAGCGCGCGAAAGCGCATGATGAGCTCATAAAAGCGGCACAGCGCCTCGGTCGCCGCTTTGCTCATCTTGGGCAGTGGCGCGACAGCGGCGGCGGCCTCTGGAGCAGCCCCCTCCACAACAGCGGCGCATGCGCCAGCCGGAGCGCCCAGCGGGTCGCCCAGCGCATACAGCTCGAGCGCCTGCCACAGACTCGCCTGTCGCTGGTTCGCCGCCTCGTGCAGCGTCGCGAGCGTGGTGGCGCCGATCTTTCGTGGTGGTACGTTGATGATGCGCTCGAGAGAGATGGTGTCGTTCGAGCGCAGCAGGCGCAGGTAGCTGAGTGCATCGCGCACCTCCTTCCGCGCGTAAAAGGAGCGCTGCGCAGCCAGCACGTAAGGCACACCTTCGCGCACGAGACGACGCTCAAAAGCCATCGACTGCGCATTCGTACGATACAGGATGGCAATGGACGGCGGCTTTGCACGCGCGCGCGTCGGCGGCGTGTTCGCACGCAGAGAGAGACCATCGCGCAACCGAAGGATCTGGTCGACGACAAAATCGGCCTCTTGCTCCGCATCCTCGACCGCCACTATCTGAACTGCATCTCGCATCTCCTCGGCAGTCGAGGATGCGAGGGGTGTGGATGCCTCCACGCCAGTCTCGGCCTCTTTGCCAGCCTCCGCCGCGCCCCGCCGCGCCCCGCCGTCATCCTCGTCCGGAAACTTCGAATGACGAAACTTCGAATGGGCGGGCGCTGGCGTAGCCGCAGCCAAGTCACGGGCGGGCTCTGGCCGCTTCGACGGACTGTCCGCTGGCTTGGCCTCGACTTCGACGAATGGCGCGGCCAGGCGGGCGGCCGTCGTGGCCGAGAGCAATCGCAGCTGTGCGGAGGGGTCGTGTGCGTAGGAGGGCGCCAGCAGGCTGTGCGCCACGTCAAGAATCGCCTGGCGCGAACGGTAGTTGAGCTCCAGGTTGAGCCGCCGCCCGCCGCCCGTGCGTGGCAGCCGCGGCAACGGCAAGTCGCTGATCGCTTGTTTGAGGGCGTCGACGCTCGCGTACGCGGACGCGGGCAGCGGGCGCGCTGGCACGTGCTGCGGCAACGGCCGGATGACGAATTCCGAGTCGAAGCGAGCCTGATTGCGGATGTCGGCGCCGCGCCAGCCATAGATGGCCTGATCTGCATCGCCCACGACAAAGACGTTCTTATGGTCGCGCCCGAGGAGCGAGACGACCTGGTATTGCAGCCCGTTGGTGTCCTGGAACTCATCCACGCAAATGTGCTGCCAGTGCCTTGAGTACTTGAGACGCGTGCGCTCGCTCGTACGCAGGAGCGTGGTGGCGAGGATGAGCATGTCATCAAAGTCGACAGTGTTCTCGGCACGCATCGTCGCCTCATACTCAGTGAACACTCGCCCCACCAACGCGAGCTGCTCCGTCGGCATGGCGGCCAGCCGACGCGGCGGCTGCGCACGGAACGTGGCGGCATCGTACCCGTCGTTCTTGGCGGCCGAGATGATCGACTGCACCGCGCCGGCGGAAAACTCCTCCTTGGCCGCCTGCTCGCTCGTCTGCTTGGCGGCGCCCGTTGCCTTCCCGCCCTCGACTCGGGACTTGATCTTCTGCATGAGCTTGAGCGAGGAGTCCTCGTCATAAACGGTGAAGCCACGTCGGTACCCGAGCTCCTCGGGCAGCCGCTCGACGTCGGAGCGGAGCATGGCGAGACACAGGCTGTGGAACGTGCCCATCGTGATCGCATCCGCGTCCTCAGGCCCGATGAGCGCTGTCACGCGCTCGCGCAACTCGCGTGCCGCCTTGTTGGTGAACGTCACCGCCAGCAGCCGGCGCGGCGAGACGGCCACCTCTCGTACAAGATGAGCGATGCGCGCGGTCAAGACACGCGTTTTGCCCGTGCCTGGCCCGGCCGCGACGCGCACGGGGCCGTCGGTACACACCACCGCCGCGAGCTGCTGCTGATTCATGCCGCGAAGCAGCGAGAGCGAGGAGATGGCGATCTCATCTATGGTGGAGGTCACGGACGCATGCGCCGCCGCCGCAGCAGCGCCCGCAGCGCCCGCAGTGCTCGCATTCGCAGCGGCACTACCTTGCGCCACCGCCTCGCGGGCGTAGCGCGAGGCGAGCAATAGCTTCCGTTGCTCCTTGGTCTTGCGGGCATGGCAGGGCACGCACAGCGCCTGCAAGTTGGAGAGGCCATTGTGCCCGCCAAGCGCAAGCGGCTTTATGTGGTCGACCTGGTGGTTGGGCGGCAGCAAACATTCGCAGCCAGCGCATATGTACTTCTGACGGTATGCCACCACCTTCTTCTGCCCTTCGCTCAACTCGCGTGCCTGCACAGGGCCGAGCCACACCTCGTCGTCTGCGGAAGTTGGCGCCAGCGGGGATCCGGAGTCGGAGGCGAGACTTCGCCGCGGTGGTGTCGGCGGCGCGGGCGCGGACAATAGAATACGCGACGTGCGTGGCGTCAGCGATAGTGCCAGCGATAGGCCAAGAGTACGCATAAGAATCGACACACGCACCGCCCGCGGGTTTACACGAGGGGGGAATTCATGCGGGGGGAACAGAACATGCTCTGAACACAGAATTTGGGGGGTGCCGGACAGGGAGGGGACGGGCGCTGCCTTTGTGCGCTGCCTGTGTCGGGTGGCGGGGGGTGCCTCTGGGGGGGCGTGGGGAGAAAATTCGGTGTGGGTGGTGAAAAGCCGATTCTTGCATGCCAATCTAGAAAAACACAAAAGGTACTGAATCGATCGTCAGCACTTGCTCCCGCCGAAAAGAATAGACGCAAATTGAGCTGTTATTCACAGGAAAGAATTCGACACCCAAAAGACACCACAGGCGAACATTTTTTCATGGTGGACAAACTGCTTCTGTTCGCGCACGCAGCTGCGTCCCTCCAGATCTGGAATGGTGCCCCTGCCATGACAATCGCGATTGGGAGGGATGACGAAATCAACCTGCATTTGCTCCAAGTAGATGGCAGCTACGCGACTCGCCTCTGGGGCTCGTCGATTGGGTTGGCGCGGTGGCTCACCGAAGACTGTGAGGTCCTCAATGCCACAGAAATAGCCCTCGAGCTGGGTTGTGGATCGGGACTCGTCTCTCTTGCGTTGGCAAAGGTCGGTGCTGCACAGAAGGTGGTAGCTACAGATATTGACTCATCGTCGCTCGCACTTATACAGCAGGCAAGCATGTTGAACCACGTGCAAGTATCCACAGAGCTCCTGAACATATGTGGCGCAGAACCCCTGCCATCGGCCGATATCGTCGTGGCAAGCGACGTCCTCTACACAGAGTCGCTGGCCGAGGGACTCGCTGCTCGTTGCATCGAAGCGCTCGACGCTGGCTCGCAGGTGGTCATTGGCGACCCCGGCAGGCCGGGCCGACGCACCCTCATCGAGGCGCTGATGGCCGCAGGAGAGGGCTTCATCTCGTGCTCGGGAGAGAGGCGCTTTGTGGACTGGTTCGAGCCCAATGCCGAACGCCGTAGGACGTCCATGAGCCGATCGGAGCGCCTGTTGCTCCTCCACGTGGATGCGCGTTCTGAAGAGGAAGCTTTTGAGGCCTTGGGCGGCCGAATCGCACGGCTGGCGTGATGTGGGCCTGTGCTACAACTGTATTCTTCCTTCTCCTAGCATGTACTGCAAAGCATGTTGAACCTTCTATCTAGAACCCATGGCGCCATTTTTGAGTGCACGAGCTTCGAATAATCCATTTGCGCCCAGCGCGGCGGTTCAAGATGGAAGGGGAGGCGGCGAGACGAGCGCCCGCGGATCGCACCGGACACGACCGGACAATCATCGTCCACAAGAAAGAGCACAAATTCTCGTCAGCTGGATACGACGCGCGGCGTGCACAGCACGCCCCCACCGGGCGCTCCAGCGAGCTCAAAGCGCTGCAGCAGCATCACGAGCAGCACGCGCATCTCATGCAGCGCGAAGCCGCTGGCGGGGCAGCCTTTGGCGCCAGTCGAGAAGGGCAAGAAGCTGCCTGGAGTGCGAGATTTCTGCGCGGCACGAGTGAAGAACTCTGGCCGCGGCGCGTCACATGGCTGCGGCCAGTGCCGTGGGTGCATGTGCATGCTAGTGGGCGACACGACGAGGCGAGTGCCTGTAGGCAACAGCACGCCGCGACGGGCGACGCTGCTACCGCTCCTGCTGCTGCCGCTGCCATCGCTGCTGGCGTCGTCACCTTCACCACCGCCACTTCCGCCGCTGCCACCACCCCCCTTGCCGCTGGCGCAGCCCGCACCCACTCGAGTGAGTCGCGTGGTCACAAGGCGCAGGTGCTCGATGCCAGGCGCGAGGCGGAGCGACTCGTACACGAGCCGTTGGCAAAAGTCGAGGGTGCTCGGCACGGCGCCCGCGGCCTCGGGCTGCAGATCGCTATAGGTAGGGGATCGACCGGCGAGGGCAGTGTCCACCTCGGCGCGCGCCGTGCTCTGGAGCTCCGGATGCGCCGCGAGCAGCTGTATCAGGCTTCTTACCTCGCTGGCCGAGTTGAGCCCGGCAAACAATAAGCCCGCGGTCTGGTCCCTCACTGTGGCCTCAAACGACGCCGCGTCGTGCGCCGCCGCCTCTGGCGCGCCGCCTGCAGGCACCTCGCGGGCTGTTGAGAGCGCAGCGGCCACGGAGCGCACGGGCTTGGTCGTGCCTTCACCCTCCGCGCCCGCGCCCATCGCGTCGCAGATACGGCGCAGCACGGCATCGTAAGTCTTCTGCAGCCGCGACGGCTCGAGAGGCTCAGTCCTCGAGAGCCAGGCTCGGGCACACGCAACGCCGCGCGCCCAGGGCGTCCTCGGCTCGGATTCGGGGGGTGCGACGAGCCACTCCTCGAAGATGGCGATGAGACGGCGGCTGTCGGCATCGCTGATCACGCAAGAAAGGAAGGCGCGGCCGGTCACATCGAGTACGTACTCCTGCACGAGACGATAGACGGGCACGGGAGCGTCGCGACCCTTAGAAGACACGTGCGCCGCGATGCGATCGAGCAGTCGCTCCGTGCACGAGACCAAGTCGGCATGCGCAGCCCGCGTCGCCGCAGGGCTGAAGAGCTGCTGCAAAGCAGAGCGCAGTGCCCTGTGCGAAGGCGTCGACTGGAGCTGCATCAGCATCGTGCCGTCCAGGAATCCAAAGCGCGAGTAGGCCGACATATCGCGGCGCACAGACCCATCATCGCACCGCAGTAGTTTCCACGCGATGGTCGGGTCACTGACGAGCACACCATGCGTCTTTGGAAGCTGCACAAGGCCATCTGGCCAGTCGCTGCGGCCCGCCGCCACGAGCGCGTCGTGAGTGAGCTTGTCTCCTGGTAGCTTGGGGAGCTGGGACAAGAGATAACGGTTGAAAAGGCGACGCAATATGAGTTCCAGGAACGCGAGCGCCAGCAGCGCGACCGCTGCGATCATTATGGACTGCGGCGCGTGCATGACGAGTCGCGAAGACGCGTTGCGGCGGGAGAATTGAGTCATGTCATTCATTCACAGTAGCAAGAATTTCTTCTTCACGTACATGTAATCGGGGTGCATTCACATTCACAACGGCGCGCAACTTTGCCGCGCGCGTCAAAATGCGATACACTGTCGAGGTCTTTCAGACCACCGCTGGCTGGTCAGCCACCGCCGAGTTGAAAGACACTGCGATCGTTGGCCGGTCGAACTTCAAAGACTTGCCGCTCGTAATTTCTCGAGAGCATCTCAGGCTTTATGTTGAGGCGACTGGCGAGGTGCGCATTGAATGCATTGGCAGAAATTCTGTGCGTATCGAGAATGAAGATGGCAGCCTGAGCGCAGTGAGAACCGGGAGTATGGCGTTGCTGCACCCTGGCGTGCGTGTCCTCATGGACATGACGGGGGATCACGTTGTACGAGTGATGCCAGCACACGTGCTCGAGGCAGCTATGAACGTCGCGTCGCCAATGCCGTTGCCACCTCTGCTCGATGACGGCGACACAGCCGAGCCGCTGCCGTCGCTGCTGCCGCCGGCCCCTTTAGAGCCACACCAGCGCGCGGCGTGTGAGCCGATGCCGCTCGACGTGCGGGAGGCTTCGAGGCAGCTGCAGCGAAGCAAGACAGCGGTCGTGCAGTGCGCCGACGGCACGCTGCTTCTCCTGCGCCAGATCAACGAGAGCGTGGCGGTCGGCGAGCTCCTGCATGGCGGTGGCGACAGGGCGCATCCAACTGCAAGCCTCCAACTGGTGACCGCGTATGACAGCGACGAAGACAGCCTCGTGAAAGATAGCAGAGTGACACTTGCGAAGCGCCCCCGCACGATTGGGTCGTCATCCTGCATAATGGACGCCACGGCTGGTAAGGAGCTCACCGCTGTTGAGCAGATGCTCTGCAAGGCCTTCCCTGACGTTGGGCCGTTTGGGACCAGCGCGCTCGAAAAAGCGCTGCGCAAGCTCGAAAAGTTCGAATTAGCCTGCCAGGGCGACGACTGGGCCGACCCCGAGTGCAAGGCAACCAACACGGAAGCACTTCAGTACGCGCGTGCGAGGGCCGTTGTCAAGGGTCTCTCTTGGTCGCTGAGGGAGTCGCTCCAAGCGCGTGGGCGGACGGGCACGATCGAGCGGTTGATGGAGGAGCCCTTTTTAGGAAAGTCGAATGCGACGAAGATTGTCGAGATCTTCCAGACCGGCACCTGCCAACGCACCCTGGCTCGCTTTGAACGTGGCGAGGCGCCGCTCGACAGCGAGGGCAATGTGCGCATGTGGGCGCATCGGCATGAGCACAAGGCCACTAGGCCCATGACTGACGGGCCGGCGAAGGTGGAGCTGTCGTCGGTGCTGTGCATCAGCGCGATGACTGCGATCAAGTTGGTCCACGAGCGCAACATCCGCTCGATCGCTCAGCTCCGAGATCGCCCGGAGATCGTGCGCGAGCTGCACGGTGGCCACAGGCTCGATCACTCACTCAGGTTCCACGAGCAGCTGCAGGAGCCCGTGCCCGCCGAAGATGCGTGCGAGATGCTCAAGACGGTGAGAGAGACCGTGCGCGCGCTTCGAGTGCCGCGCGCCGCCGGCTGGCATGCCGAGCTTGTGGGCGGCGGGCGCACGCGTGGGAGGGCAGGGCACGATGTGGACATCCTTTTGTGGCACAAGGAGGAGATGGCTAGCTTCCTGAGTAGCCAAGGGCCGGTCTTCGTGCTCGACATTCTGCTCGGCGTTCTCGTCGAGCAGGGGCGTGTGCTGCCCAAGGGCGAGGCGTACTTTAGCAGAAAGTGTGTCGCCTCTCGTCATGACGACCCGCGCCCTTACCTGAGGCAGATCCACATGGCCCAAGAGTCGAGCAAGGGTTTCGAGAACCTCCAGCACGACCACCACGACAAGTTCTTTGGCATCTGGCGCAGTGCGCGCACGGGCAAGCTCCATCGGATCGACCTGGTCGTGTGCTCTCACCCTGAAGAGCTCCCGTTCGCGCGGCTTGCGTGGACAGGGACGAGGACTCTGAACCGATTGATGCGGCTGCGCGCCATCGACCTTGGCCTCTACCTCGGGGCTCATTGCTTTGTCGCTCGTGGCGACCGAGAGGGAACGACCGAGACGAAGGTGGTAGTCGATGCGCAAGCTGGCCGACCTCCCGAGGTGATCACGCTCGGGAAGCTCGAGCCCTTGCCGTTCAAGTACGTGCAGTCGGAAGAGGACATCCTTCGTGTGCTTGCGTGCGGCACCAACGCCTTTGCAAAGCTTGTCGATCCGACGAATCGCAACGCCTGATGTGACGGTCCATCACACCGACAGAAAGACTCGGGCCCGACCCGTAGGTCATCTGCTCGAGTCATCTGCTACCCTTTAACAGATGCGCAGCACACTGCGTAGCGCGTTGCCGAGTTGCAAGCCAGGCCGGGCCAAGTCAGCATGAAAGCCTACCTCTAGGTGTGGAGGGTTGTGGGGAGGCGAGGTGGTACATCTGAGCGCTGTATTCACCCGATAGGTCCACATACGATACATACTCTACGTATATCCGCAATAGACTCGTTTTCACTCGAGCTCGAAAGCGTCAAAGGTCAGTCTACCTATCTCTCAAAATCTATGGCTGCACGAGAAATGTCGGTCGTCCTTCAAATCGGCAACGGCGTCCGCGTCGCAATCGACGCGAGTGTCATCGCGATCGTTGCGGCCGCCAGGGGAAGCAGCGTGACATACTTGAGGATGCTTTCGAAGCCCGCATTGACGCTCATCGAGATCACGTCCTCAAAGTACTGGCCGTGCTCATTTGTCATCTGCACCGTGAGGAGGCCCTCGAAGGGCTGCGCGGGGCTCGGCAGCTCTTCACGCACGACCAAGAGCTGTGTGCCCTCGCGCAACTCGTACGTGCGGTTGAGCAGCAGCTCGCGCCCGAGGCGCACCTCGAGCCGGTGCACGCGCGTGCCCGGCACGCGGCGCGCGTCGTGCAGCTCAATCTCGAGCGGGAAGCGCACGCCCGTGACGGCGCGCGGCGCGTGCCGGCCGCTCGGCACACCGCTGATGACCACGCCCTGGAACCCCTCGCGTGGCTGGAAGACGTTACGCCCCTGGGCCTGCGAGCGCCACGCGCGCAGCGGGGTCCACGGCGTGTCTGTCTCGAAGCAGAAGAGGTGGCCATTCATCGTGCTCACGAGGAGGTCGAGCATGCCGTTGCCCGTCAAGTCGTCAGCGAGCACCTGGGTGTACGAGATCGAGGTGCGCAATCAACGAGGTCATCAGGCGCAATCATTCACAATCAGCGATCACCTGGGTGTAACTATCCTCGCCGAGGTCGAGCCGGTCGTAGCACCCCGAGCGCGCATTCACCACGTACACGTGGCCGTCGAAGGAGCTAAAGACGAGGTGCAGCTCGCTGTCGGCGCCGCCCACGCCCGCGCCACGCCCAAGCAGCGGAGGCGCGAGCTCAGGGGGCGAGAGATGCACGGCGAGCACCGATGAGAGGATGCGCCCGCCCGTGCGCAGCGGGAACCCGGTAGCACCCGATCCTGTACGCAACTCGGTACCGGTCGCGCCCTCAAAGATATGCACCACGCCCGCCGACGTCGGCACGACCACCTGCACCGCACCATCGTCGCGCAGCGAGACGATCGTCACGCCCTGCACGCTCAGCGACGAGGCCTGCACCTCCCACAGAGGGCTGCCGTCATGCCGCCATGCGGCCACCGAGCCTGCGGCGTCCACGGCAACGAGCTCGAGCGCTCCATCTCCATCGACGTCCGCGGGGACGACCTGGCCCTGTATCTCGTTCATCTGAACAGGGAAGCCATCACGCAGCCTGCCGTCCGCCGCCGAGAGAACGTAGAGGAAGCCCATGGACGTTCCCACAGCCACCTCGAGTGTGCCGTCGCCGTCGAGATCCGCCACGCTCACCGGTGTGTAGATGTCTGTGAGAGGGCGATGGGGAGCAAAAGGTGGGGCCGAGCCGCGCTGTTAGGGGCGAGTCGCAGCATGAGCGAGGGCTGAGGCACGCGGGGAAGGTCGAGGGCATAGGCGTGATGAGGCGCCGCAGGAGCGATGGGATCGAGAGTGCACAGCCGCACATGCGCGCAGCTTCGTGAGCTCGGTCGTCAGATCGAGGTGCACGGACCATTTGACCGCGCCAGTGCGAGGGTCAAGCGCGAGCACGCCGCCCGCCACGTACTTGTCGCGCTCGATAATCACTCCATGACGCGCGAGCCGTGCCGCCGAGGCCGCCTCAATGAAGTACGACGCTGCGACGAGGAGGTCGAGCGCGCCGTCGCCGTCGATGTCTGAGAGCGTGGGCGTTGAGAGCACGTGCGCATCGACGTACAGGTAACCACTCTCGTCGAGCCGCCGCAGAGTCTGCCCGTCCTCGTAAGCCGAAGCCCAGCGCCGCAGCCGCGGCTCGTCATCCTCGGCGGCAGCGCCCACGCGTGCACCCTCCTCCTCGAAGAGCTCGGCCTCGTCGTCGCCCTGCTCGTGCGCGAAGAGCAGACCAAAGGACGCTTCGGCCTCGGCGCTCAGACCACCGTGTGGCCCAATGTCCTGTGGAGCCGCGTCGTCTGCCCAGTGCGCAGCCGCCGCCGCCGCCGTGCCCGCGGCGCTCGCGTCGGGCCCAGCGTACGCGCTGTCATCGCTCTCGTCCTGCTCCTCGGTGGCGTGGTGCACGAGGCCGTGGCCGACGCGCTTGAATGGCATCGTGTGCACGTCGTGCAGCCCCTCGTACCAATTCTTGCGCACGCGCAGCTTGGGAAGCTTGAAGCCGCGACCGCGCATCGGCAGCCCGCGCTCACTCAGGAAGACGACTTCGCCCTCAAAATTAATGAGGAGCATCTCGTTGATGCCGTCGGCATCCACGTCGAAGCTGAGCGGGCTTGTGTGGAACGTCGAGCTCGCAAACGCGTATGGCCAACCGGGCCTCTCGTGCCCATCGACGCCATCCACCGCCTCGGCGAACCGCACAAAGGTGCTCGCCCACACGGCCCTGCCCGGCACGAGCAGTGGGGTCGCGTACACTGATGCGCCGAGCTTGGTCGTCCACGCAAGCGCGATGTCCAATCCACACGCCTCGTGGCCATCCGCTCGACGCTGCGCGTCTGTGACGGCCGCCGTGCGCGCCACTAGCTCGTCAATCTGCGTCGCATTCAGCGCCCGGCGGCCGTAGAAGGGATTGGAGCTGTGCAGCCGGTCGACGAGCTCATCGCTATGAGCGACCGCGTGCTGGCCGCAGGCGATGGAAATGGCCGAGAGCATCGCGAGCGTTTTACTCGCGTGTGCGTTCATGTGCGGCGGACGCTCGCACGGACCGATCTCGAGTGTGAATGGGCCAAATGCTGTTAATACCTCCATGTACCTCTCGACGCACGGTGTGAAACCCGCGCGTGTATACCCGCTAGGAGGGGCGCAAAAGTGGCACGCCGGTGCGCAGCCGAATTTGAACACATCTTCGCATCGGTTCCGGCGCTAGTTGCAGACGAAACCGTCAGAGCTGACCTTTTCACCTCCCCAGGACGTCTCCTTCACCAGGAACTCCGGGTATGCTGCAAGCCCCCATCTTCGACATCATTGGCCATCATCTCGCCCGTTTCCGCGAGCCTCAGATCGCGCGCCTGGTCGGGCGCCGAGACCGGCGGCGACCGTGTCGCCACGGTCCGCTTGCGCCGCTGAGGCGGGTTCACCGGGGGCGAACTCTTGAGCGCCTCTCTGTGCCGTGCGTGATCCGCCCGAAGTTCGTCCTGATGAGAAACCCGTCGGTTGAGCCGCGGTTGCGCGGGAGGCATGAGAGGCACAAGACCAAGGCCGGGCGCCACAAGAGCAGGCGGTAGGCTGGGGCCTTCTGGAGCGTCAGGCTTGGCCGCTACCGCGGGCACTTTGGCTCGCTTCACCGAGAAGTCACGCACCCGCTGCGCATATCGAAGCGTGTTCAGCGTGTGATCGGCAGCGGCCGCGCCGGGCGCGACGGTGGCAATCATGAGAGTCTTTGCGCGGCCCACGAACGAGTCGCGAAGCACCATGGTGAGCTTCGAGCCACGGAAGGGCACGTGCCCGCTGCCCGTATCGAGCGCACGGATGCACTCCTTGAGGCAGAGCAGGCTCTTGTTGATCTCGGCGCCCTCAAGGCGCGTCTGACGCTCTTTGGAGGTCGAGTCCGCAGCACGCTCCGAGCCCGCGAGGTCGACCAAATTGAGCTTGCCCAGGCAAGGGCCGCCCGGCTGCTCGCGCAGCACGATGGAGAGGATTGCATGCGAGCGCGAAGAGCTCGAATTCGCCGAGGTGCAACCAACCGCCCGCAGCCGCTGCGCCAACGCCACGTGATGCAGTAGCTCGGCAGCGCTACCCAGATTAGGCAACTCGGTGAGCCCAACGATAACCATCTGGCCGCGTGCGTCCTCCTGCACCTCGCACCGCTCGCGCTGGCTCAGCAAGTCGAGCACGTGCCCGCCGTAGATCTCGAAGAACGAGATACTCACGCTCCGATGCGCGCCCGACGCGGCGTTCATCACATCCGCCGCGGCGAGAGCATACAGCCCGAGCGCGTTGCCATCCATGGCGCTAGCGAGGCCATGGCCCGCCATCGTGCACGTCTTTCCGCTGCCTGTCTGGCCGAAGGCGAAGACGGTCGCCACGCCGCCGGCCGCCACGTGCGCTACGAGCGGGCGCACGGCTGCATCATGGATTCGGTCGTTGCCGTCAACCTCACCAAAGACTCCGTCGAAGCGGAAAGAATGCGTGTCGACAGCCTTGGTCAGGTCGATGCGCGACTTGGGCTCGTGCACCACGAGCGCCACGCTGCACGCGCTGCCCGTCGCCTCCCTCGGCACGAGGTCCACCACATCGAAGTCGTGCCCGATCCGCTCCAGCTTGAGCATTGGCCTCTTGCGGACGCACACGCGGATAGCCGCGGAGCCGCCCTCGGACGCCCAGAGGTCGGTGCCGAAGGTGCATGGCTCGGGCTCGCCACCGAGGCCGTTGGCGCCACGGTACGCTGCGAGCAGCCGCAGGAAGTCGACGCACTCGATGCCCATGCCGGCGGCTTTGGCGGCCGTGGTGTCATCCTCACGACGGCACTTGGCCTCGGCCGCGCGGCGGCGGCGCTCGACCCGCTTGGCGTCCATGGCCTCAATCTTGCGCACGACGTCGGACTTGTGGTCAGACACGCTACAGCCCGACGGCGTGGGAGGCGATTCGGCCCTTCTCTCTGGTTTGGTAGGGACGGATGGCAGCACGCCGGGTGACAGATTGTTGGCAGGAGGCGGCGCTTCGCGCTTGGCGGCCCCCTGCAGCCCTGGCAAGAATGGGAAATGTACCTTCTTTGGTGCACGCCGCGCGGCGGCATCGAGCTTGGCCATGTTGACCTCCGTGCTGTCGGCGAGCGTGAGCACGATCTCCGTCGGCTCATGGGCGCTACGGACGCAGCTGAGCGCCTTCGCCTTGGTATTCTTCTCGAGTAGCCTGCCGTCGACCTTGCACATGGCCACGTGCAAATTGAAGTCAATGTTATGGCCGTTGGCCTTGCTGAGCTCCTTGAGAGCAGGGACCACGACCGCCTGGATCAGCGGCATCTCGAGCCACTTTTGGTTGAGGACGGTGCCGAAGGCAAAGATCTTCCGGCCGTCGTTCTCGACTTCGATCGAAAACTCCGCGCTCTTGATCGTGCGCGACAAGAGCTCTTCATCTCCAAACGCGATGGAGAAGCACAGGCCATTGTTGCGGTGCGGCACGGCTGCTTCGGGCGTAGAAACGGGCACCGGTGCGGGGACTCGGCCGGCGCGTGCCCAATTGATTTGTTCGCGGATAAACTGCTGCCCTTCGATGGTATTCATCCCGAGGGGTTTGTGCGAAGTCGTGTTCCTCTCGAGAAAGAAAACGCGCGAGCGGTTATCGAAGTCATGCTGCCTTTTGAGGACATCTGTACCTAATTTGGTTCAGTCTGTCAGTCGGGTTTTTGTAATTTATCAGGTGGTATCAAGTCAAGCCGGGGGGTACTGTTTTTGAACCGTACCGGTACACACGCGTCTCTAGAGACGCGGACCGTTCGGGCCCCAGAAAATACACATTAGGAACACAACACAACACACAAGCACCGGTTGTCGCGTCTGTCGTGTTCCGACACAAGGAACTCGTGTCAGCCTCTATCGTGTCCTCACGCGAATCGGGATTGAGAGGCAGTTGTGTTGGTGCATATGCCTATAAACCGTTACTAACCCCCCGGCGAAACTTTTCCGCAATTTCCTCAAAACCGAAATAGAAAAGCAGAAAAGGGGGTCGTGCGACTTCGAACGATAATCGCGCATTGTCTCGCGACAA
>ENA-UOXK01000339-UOXK01000339.1-mixed-culture-metagenome-genome-assembly--contig:-NODE-339-length-35370-cov-35.642985_pt1 | contig 35370 bp, 23 predicted proteins | sample MGYA00238160_ERZ761638 | MGnify/ENA primary metagenome ERZ761638 (study PRJEB28912, sample SAMN08777098) | mixed culture metagenome | isolation source: Freshwater growth medium | place: USA...
TTCCCACACTTCCATCCTCGCGGTTCGGGTGCGCGACCTGATCTCAGCTTCACTCTCTCGCCACGTTACGCTGCCGATAGGCGTGAGTTACTTACTTACTTACTAATACTCGGCCGGCCGAGAACCCTTCCTCCTTTGCTCACTCCGTCGGGAAAATCGATTTTGAAAATGGAGCAAGTGTCGCGGTGTACTAGCTACTACCTATACGCGATAGGCGATGATCGAAGCTCGCTTATTACTTAAACTTATGATTCGTTCGCGATTCTGCGGGGGCGCGCTGTCGCGCGCGATAGCCTATGGAAGATCGGCACACATGCGTCATGCGACAATCATATTTCTAAACGCGACCGGCCGGGGCGGCGCCGGCGGGGGCCGCGGGCCACCACGCACCAGCGCAGCATTTATTCGGCTTGGTGTAACAGCGTACTGCAACGACATGGCGGCATGTGTGCTGAGGGATGGCGGCGGCGACCACACACCACACAGCAGTGCGCGCAACTCTCTAGCTCGCTGGCTCACAGCGGCCATTTGCCGTGCTCGGAGCCGCCGCCATTCCGCGTGCCCGCCATCCGAGAGAGTGTCCGAAAGTTGTCGAAAAAGAGCCCCGTGACGAGGACGAGCCACGCGAGGAGCACGGGCCAGTACGAAATCTGGCGCGCGATGTCGAGCGCAATCGTGAAGGCGAGCACGCGCGTGACCAGGAAGGCCCAGAAGCGGATCATGTAGTTAAGTGGATTGGGCCACAGCAACGTGATCGAGATCCACATGCTCCCCGCCTCGCCGAGCAGAATGCAGAAGGCGCCCTCGACTACCGGCCATGGCGGTAGGTTGGGCCCGAGCGCGCAGAGCACAATGGTGAAGATGTGGTGCGCGTGCACGCCCCAGGAGAAGTCGGGCCCGATGCGTCCGCCTCCAACCACGTGCCGGCTGTGGCCCGCCATGCCCGTAATGACTCCGTGCGCCGGTGTGTAGTTGATGATGGAGTCGCTCGCCAGGTACGCGCCCGTCAAGAGGTAGATGAGCGCGGGCGTATCCTCAAAGACGCTGGCCATCCACGCGAGCGAGCAGAGGGGAAGCACGCACGCCTGGTGCAGCAGCGACACAACGTACTGCTGCTTGGTGTAGCCGCGGATGCGTCCGGGGAAATATGACTCGCACGCGATGCGAAGGATTGCGTAGTAGGAGGTGGCGTAGAGGAAGAACTCGGCGTCATACGCCGGCTCTTGGTCGACGCCCAGCAGCATGTTGCGGATGTTGGAGACGTCCTCGGAGGTGAAGACTCGTGCCATGGCGCAGCTAGAAAATGATTGACGAAAGAGTTTCGTCGCGGTGTCTGGCCGTCTGCACGCACACACCACGGTTGTCGCGTCTGTCGTGTTAACGTTCACACAACACACAACACAATCACGGGTGACCGCTCGCGAAGATGCACTTGCCAAGTGACTTGCACTTGCGACCGGAACCTCTAACTAGGAGCACCCTACACGCTCACGCCCCTGTCTCTGCTCTCCCGCCGGTGGGCGCACACCCGAGGCGTTTTCCTTAGGCGCGGCTCAGCTGACGGTACGCGAGCCCCACCTTGGTCATCGAGTCGGCCATCTCACTAATGGCTTGGATGAGGTCCAAGGGAGGCGGCGAGGGAGCGGTAGCGAGCTGCGCGCTGGTGATGCTCATCTGCTGAGAGAGCACTGCGGCTGCGTTGAGGAGCGATGCGAGGCTTGTGCCAATCGCGTCAGTGGAAGCCACGGCAGCGGGCGTGCTTGGCGCCGGCGCTAAAGCAGTGACCGACGGCTGGCCGAAGCTCGACTGATAAGGAACCATATTAGGAAGCTGCGGATGCTGAACCGCGGCCAAGGAGGAGGGCTCGTGCACCGGGCCGCATGAGACGCCGGCGCTCGAGGTACGCATCGGGGGAGCCGGCGCCGGTGTGGGCGCGGTCGACGCAGGCACGTCGGCGGGTGCGGCCGGTGCGGCAGCCGGCGCCTCGAGCTCATCGAGAAACTTCATGACCGCGACGGAGAATTTGCGCCCCGTGCGCGGCTGCCCCATGAGCGGGACGGCCTGGGTGACCGGGCACGTTTCATTGAGCATCGTCCACCCCTTGAGCATCAGCTGCGACATGTGCTCGCACCAAAGGTCGCTCTCGCTCTTGCCGCTCTCGCTCTTGCTGGCGGCGGCGCGCGGCGGCGCGGGCACCCCGGGCGACGAAGGGGGCGCGGGCGCGGGCGCGGGCGCGGGCGCCGGGGCGGGTGCGGGCGCAGGCGCAGGTGCGGGTGCGACCGGCGGCGGAGGCAGCTCGTCCGTGTACCGTCCAGTCGCGATCGAAAACTTGCGCCCGGTGGTCGGGTGAGCCATGAGCGGCACCTCGCCCGTCTCGGGGCAGTTCTCGCCGAGCATGCGCCAGCCCTTGAGAAGCAGGTCGCCCATTTTCTTGGCATAGATGTCGGAGCGCGACTTCGTGGGCGTCGGCAGCATGGGGCCCACCTCCGGCGTCAGAATTGGGACGGCGGGAGGTGGCGGCGGCGTGGGCGCTGGCGCCGGTGCCGTCTTCATGCCATCGTCGTCATCCGTCATGCCATCGCTGTACTTCTCCTCTTGCTCGTCGAGCGCGTTCATGTACGTGGCGAGCAGCCGTTTCTGGAGCGGCGACATGTCGGTCTCGGTCACATCGGCGATGCGTCTCGTGGCCATCGTGACAACTTATTGTGAAATTGCATTGTGAAATGAAAAGGTTGTGATTTGATAGGAGGTTCTGCTGCACTCGGAAACTTAAAGGAAACGGCATCTTGAGGGTTCGCGAGGGATTCTATGACTCTTCCACAAAGCGATTGGTAAACATGCGGCGCGCGGACCCGGTACCCGCTAGAAATGTGGCCAGACATGCCAATCTGTCGTGCGTATCCCGATTCAACGACACGAGGCACCCAGTGTCCCGGCGAATATGCGGTAAATCATTCATGCCGCCACCTGATCCACTGGCAGACGTGGCAGATGCTGCATTACGACAACAAATGGACGAGATAACCTCAACGGTTTGCGAGCAGCCCGAGCCACTCCCTGGTCAAGGAAGGCTCGCGGCAATACTTCGGATTGCAGACAACGACTACCGCAAGCGTTGGCCCGATATTGAAATGGTCCTGGGCAATCAAGCGGAGTACTGCCTACGACATGGTTTGCAGTGCCTCAACGACATCAGCAACTACACAGACGCCATCTACTTTCGGAAGCCGCATGCTATCAAGCGCGCGCTGCATAGATTAGAGCCCGGCGATTGGCTCATGTGGGCGGACACTGATGTGCTCATCCTCAACCAGACGCAGACACCTGCGCAACTGCTGGAAGCAACCACACGTGCTCAGCAGCACAATGCGAATCGGCCGTGCAACCTAATTGTAGCAGAGAATAGCATTCCTGGCTCTTTAGGACTGTACACAGCGGGCTTCTTCTTGATCAGGCGGTCATGCTGATCTTTTCGCTTCATCGACCACTGGTACGCGCTGCGTCACTTCATGCGCGTCGAAGGCGACCAGTCCGGCTTTACAACGGCGGCGGTGCATGGCCTACTTGGCAAGACTTTAACGACAAATATCACGCGCCTTGAGACGCTTCCGTGTGTCCTGCTACAGCATGATGGCATGCTCACTGAGTGTTGGGACCAGATGACGAAGATTGCTTACCTACGATATGGTTGGCAGTTATTCCTTCGAGGCAGCAAGCCCCCAGCAATCCCCCCCACTCCCGTAACGGCGCGTGACACAGCTGTCTGCCCTGCTGCGTCGTTCGGCTCGAGTCTCGTCTCCTCGCCTGGAATCAACTGGCGAATACCTGCCAAGCCAGCTCCACTGTTACACCTAGCCGGCGCGCAGAAGGAAGTTCTCCCCAGATGCTACCCTGGGCTGCAAATGCGTCTGAAGATGGGTGGTGGACAGCTGAGCGAAAATGCAACCTATACCCCCATGCGCTCGTACCGTCCCTCGTGTCGCATCAACACTAAGGCCCTCTGTTGCACTTATCGAGACTGCCTCTGTGCCTGAGCGAATCTTGACACATGCCAGTGCAGCTCCACTCCTCGACCTCCACATGGCTCGCGTCGTGCGGCTGCGGTTGAAAGGTGCCAGGCTGGAAGGAAGTGCACGGCCTTGATGACAGAAGCATCGAAATTTACGGCGGTCTGTCATTCTACAACAAGTCCTAAAGCGGCACGGACAGACACGGGATTGCGCACTGCTTCAACGCGTAAATGCTGCCGGAACATGCTGCTCCGCGTACCGCGGCTCCAGCACGTGCAGGACGTGCTGCTCGTCAGGTACTTTTATTTATTATTAGGATCCCCGTATCATATCCAGTTGGCAGGGTACCAGTTGGTTGGGTAGTCTTAGTAGGATCCCCGGTAGTTTAAGGGTAGTTTTGTCAGGTGCCAGTTGGTAGGGTAGTTTGGTCGAACTTACAAATCTCTCTCTGAGATATCCAGTTCGCCTCGACATGCACAAGCTCCACCCGGTCCACGTCCAGCCGCGCGCATCGATAGCATCGACCATCGAAGCCAAGGCACTGTTTTAAGCACTGTTTAGCTGGTGCTGCCGCTGGAGTGAGACGTTGTACATGTGATCGTGCCGTTCGAGTAGCAGCTGATCAACCAAAGCTAGTGAGGGTGAGCGCGCCAGGCAACCCAGGAGCTCGTATTCAGACGCCTCCACATCCACCTTGAGCACAACATAGTCTGCCCTTGTGACGGTCTCTTTGAGTAGCCGATTGAGTGAGAGAGCGCGCACCTCCGTCGCTTGCTTGCTTTCCGCAAGCGAGTCTGACGCTCCTAAACCCACGCGTTTGCGCCACTGGTACCGGTAATTCATTGACTGTGAAACTCCTTCTGTACACCTTCATGCTCGTAACGGACTTAAAACTCGGGAGAGCCGCGGGGTGGCCAGGTCCTGCTGCAAGGTCCTGGGTCACCGCAATGGAGACAGGGCCCTGCGAGCAGTATCGCATCGACACGGCCGCAGCAACGTTTGGGACGTGCAAATGCGGCTTTCCGAAGATGGAGCACGCGAATTGGAAGAACACATCGTACGCATATAGCCCTCGGACCGCAGGTGATGCAGCACCAGTCGCAGCGAGTGGCAGTGGCAGCAGGTGGCTGGGGCGCAAAGAGCCGCAAAAGCCACCGTCACAGCCGTCTACACCAAAGCCGACACCACAAAATCACACACCGAAGCCGACCGCTGAGCGCCAACGGCCTTTCATGCTCTCAACGCCGCTGCAACCGCCATCCACACCAACGCCTCCGACCATGGAGTGGCCACGGCCCTCGATGCTCTCAATGCAACCCTCGCCAACGGTCTCCGACAGCGCGGCAGCGCCACGCCCGCAATCTCTGGCGCAGATGACGGCAGGGAGACATGGGAGCTCGGCTGCGTTGGCGCCGCCGCCAAGCAACAAGCAGGCCACGTTCCAACAAATCCAGGAACTTCAGAAGCTGACGGGACGACCCCTCAAAGACTGCAAGGAGGCGCTCAACAAGAATCACTGCGACCTAGAGGCCGCAAAAGAAGCCCTCGAGGATGCCTTGGAAGCCGTGCCGTTGCTTCGGCCGACTCTCTTCGAGGAGCGTGCGTGGCGGCAATGGCAGGCGCGAAGGAGCGAAGAGGCCCAGCGTGCGGAGTCGGAGGACCGTGGCGAGGCCCACCACGCGACCGCATCATGCGATCGCGTGCTTCGAGCCCTTGACGACCTCTTCGCGCGCGACGTGGCGGCAAGCACGGCGCGGAGCACGGCGCGCCGGCATTATGTGCACGTCCGGTTGTGGCGTGGACTTGGCAGATTGCTCGAGGTCCAATCTCATGCCCACGAGATACGTGAGGAGCGCAGGCGCTTGCGCCTCGTGAGCGCACGCAACTGCCGAGTCGCCCTCGGGCACCGCGAGCATACGGCGAGCGTGCGCGCGTTTGAGCGGCTGCAGACACACCGGGAAGGCCGCCGGCTTCGAGCCTGGCTAATCGCGACCGCGAAACTGCCGCTCACGACGGCCTTTGGCCGTTGGCGCTCGTGGCGTTTAGGCCAGTGCAGTCGGGTGGCGTGCCGACGCAATCAGCTGGCGTCGGCGACGGTGCGATGGGCACGTGCAGTCGCGGTGCGCGGCCTGATGGAGAAGGCCACGCGCTTCCACCGCCGTCGCTTACCTCCAGCGTTGGCCGAGCTGCGCGAGGAGCCGGATCACGTCTTCCCACCTCCCCGCAAGGTACGCCGCGTCGCATTGAGCGAGCGTGGCTATCGTGCGTGGTCCGAGTCGCGGATTCGGATGCCGGCGGGCCCGTACTTTGAGTACGGGCCCGTCCGGGCTCAACTGAGCGTCCGGCGGTATGACTTGGGCGGGTGGCATCCGCCGCGCGAGGGCTCGCCCGTGCTCGTGTTCCTGAAGCTCACGGTCACCGCCTCTGTGGTCATCGCCACGGCTGCCTTCGGCCGGAGCTCCTTGCAGCCGCTGCCCATTGTCACAGCTGAGGAGGCGGCGAAGATACAAGCGGAAGAGGCGGCGGCCGAGAAGGCGGCGGCCGAGAAGGCAGCGGCGGCCGAAGAGGCGGCGGTCGAAAAGGCGGCGGTCGACAAGGCGGCGGCCGAAAAGGCGGCGGCCGACAAGGCGAAGGAAGAGGAGGACGAGCAGGCGACTTTCGACCGTGAGGCTCGGGAGGGGTACAAGCGCATCAAGGCGGTGATCATGCGCAAGATTATGGAAGGCACCCCGGCCAGTGCAGCCGAGTATCTCGAGCGAGACATTCATCTCTGGCGGCTGGCCGATGCGGACATCCTCAAGGAGTATAATTGGTACACGACCGTCTACCTCGGGGAGGACACGCCACCGCCCGTGCGCGGGATGGCCGAGATGATCGTCATCAAGCTGGGCGAAGTGGTCAAAAAACCACAGCAGATCCGCATCAAGCTGATGGAGAGGCGCATCGAGGAAGAAAAGGCGGCGAAGGAGGCTCGCGAGCATGACGCGGCCAAGCACGCCTCGGAGCCCGAGCTGCGCGACAAGCAGAACCGCATGAACCAGGCAGCGTTTGAGGAGTGCCGCGCGCGATGGCTGCCGCTCCTGGCGGAAATGGAGAAGGGTGCGCTCTCGACGGAGCTCAACGACGAGGAGCGAGCGCTCGCGCGGCGCGTGAGCTATCGTGCCGAGCTCAAGCTCGTCGTCACATCCCTCGACGAGGTGCGCAAGTTGCCCCCTAGCCGATTCACCGCGATGGGCACTTCGGGTCTGAAGCCAACAGAGATGCGCGCGGTGCTCTACGCGGTCCACCAGGCGAATCTCGCGAGTGTCGCGAGCGCGATGCAATTCATCGCGTTGCTGAGCGAGAAAGTGGCAGGCCTTCCCGACTTTGTGTCCGCGCCCGAGCAGGCGCGCCGCCTCATTGCGTCACTGAGTCATGCGCCGGCGGCGCCGCAGGCTACCGCCGCCATGGAGGAAGGCGAGCCCGCCTCCCCCGCACCTCCGTCCACCCCAAATGCAGAGTCCACGGCAACGGTGGCAGCTTCGCCGCCGAGCTTTTACCGCCGAGCGGTGGCCTCCTCGCCCTCGCGCCTCTTCGGCAGCAACGCGGTGCCCTCACCGCCGCTGGCAGTGCCACGGGTGGAACCCCTCGCGGGCTGGCACGGCCCGGCAGCACTCGAGGGCCTCCAGCGCTGGCGCCGGCAGAACCAGTTGCGTCGCGATCGGCTCGTTGTGACGGCCGCGGCCGGCTATACGCTCTCCATGATACGCAGCTTGGGTGCCTGGCGGGCAGTCTGGGTTGAGGCACGCAGGCTGGGCCTCGCCGTCCATGCCGGCACGCTCAACCGGTGTCGCGTGGCCCATCAAACCTGGCTTCAGCACGTGCAGACCACTCTCATGCTAGCGCGTCGGCTGCGGATCGCTGCGGACTATGGCGAGCTCTGCCATCGCCGCGCCGTCCTCGTCGCGTGGCTCTGGCGCGCCCAGTCGTACATTCTCGATGCACAACGGCTCGAGATCGGTGACCGCTACGGCGCCCTTTGCGGCCGCTCCTCGGCCTTGGGAGCTTGGCGGCGCCACCGGTTGATTGTGAGTCCTGAGGCGGCGCGGCTCGAGCTCGCAAGATTGCGGCTGAAGTTCGCGAGCATCCAAAGCCTGCGCACGTGGGCGGCGCTCGCGGCCACGCGCCGCCCGCTCGCGGCCCTGGCGCAGCGGGTGGCGCTCTTGGCGTGTCAATGGGCACTTGATGCCTGGGCGAAACGTGCGGTCTCGCGCCGCCCTAAAATGAAGAGGGCTCTGGCGCAACGGGTGGCGATCTCGACGGTAAGACGCGCCCTCGTGGCATGGACGCAGCTTGCGGCTTCGCGTGGTCCCCTTTCAGCCCTAGCGCGACGGGTGGTGCACGCAGCACTTCGACGCGCCGTAGCCGCGTGGGCGGAGCTGTCGGTGGCTGTGGGGCAAACCAGAAAGACGATGGGCTTCGTGCTTCGCGCCTTCATCAACCGTCACCTCAAGCGTGGGCTTCTAGGCTGGCACGACGCGTGCGTTCAGCGGGCGCAACAGCAAGGTGCGATGCGCGGCTGCCTGACGCGTCTGATCGAGCGAGGGCTCTCCCGCACTTGGGAAGCATGGAAGGAACGGGCCGCCCCACGTCGCCTTCTCGCAGCCTTAACGCGGCGAGTGCGGCTCTCGGCGGTTCGATGTGCGGTGGCCGCGTGGCTCGACCGCATACTCCAGCAGGCGTTGGCCATGTGCCATCGCCGCCTCGGCCTGCGCTTCGAGAAGCGGCGTGCCCTCGCGCTGTGGCGAGCCATGTCCGCCGAGTGGGCCGTTGACGCAGGCCACCGCCGCACTGGCCGACGCTCAAATAAGCTGTGGGCCCTTTTGCTGTGGCAAGCTATGTCCGCAAACTGGGCCGTTGATGCAGGCCACCGCCGCACTGGCCTGCGCTTGAATAAGTCGCGCGCCCTCGCGCTGTGGCGAGCTATGACGGCCGAGTGGGCCGTTGACCGACGCGTGAAGGCGATCGCATGGGACTTCTGCTGGGTGCGCACGCAAAAGCGTGGGCTGCGGCACTGGCACGAGCGTGCGCAGGAGCGGTACAATGCCGGCATTCTGCGAATGGTCCTCGCGCACCGGGAAAGCGGCTACCTAAGCGACCGCGAGTTCGCCGCCGCGCTCGTGTCGAGCCCCATCCTGCGAGGAGGTCACCCAGAGCTCGCGCCGGCAGAGGAGGTTTACTAACGTAGTAGCACTGAGGAGGTTTACTAACGCCGAGAAAGTTCGCTGTTCACAGCTCTAATCACAGCGCGCTCCGTCGTGTCCCGCGGCGCGAGCCCAATGCAAGGTCACACCGTGGCCACCCACGACTTTGACATCTCGTCGAGATCTTTTGACATCTCGTCCGACGACCTCCCAGGTGGTGCCGCACCCTCGGACGCCTCGGCGGGCGGCGTCTGGGAGGTCAGGCGCCTGTGCGCGGGCGTGCCCGTGTACACGCAGGTGTGCTGGCGCATCGCGCGCTCCAACCTGGAGCTGAGCGAGACGAGCCTGCTGCCGGGCGTAGAGCTGCGCGACGCAGCGCTCCGCGTCAGCTTCCCGAGCGGGCTGCTCCCCGCCGTCGGCGTCGCGCAGCTCAATAACGACGCGCTGCTGATCTTGTTTGCGATGCACGCCCCACCACCCGGCGGCATCTTCGTCTGCGTCCTGCACTTCGAGCTGCCGCCCGATCGAGGGCTCGTGCGGGGCGCGGTGACGCTCCACGACTCGTGGTTTGCCCGCGACCCCACAATCCTCGTCTCTAAGCGGGAGAAGACTTACATCGAGCCTGTGGGCAAGTCGCTCGGCGCTGCGCGCACCGGCGCCTTCGATGACCTCGTCGAGCGCGTCGGCGAGCGCATGTGGCGCACGTCGATGCTGCTCGCCGGCGAGGCGGCGCACGCGATACAGGTGACGCTCCTGCTCGACTTCGATCGCCTTTCCATCGACTCCGAAGAGGATCCGGTATGCGCCACGTGGACGCATATGCACGCGCTTCCCCGCTCGTCAAGCCTCTCACCCCAAGCCTCTCACCCCAAGCCTCTCACCCCATGCAGCTCTCCCCACGCCTCTCTCCCCACGACTCTCACCCACGCCCCTTGCCCGTCGCAGCTGCCCATCGACGAGAGGCCTGTCGAAAGGCTGCTCACCTCGATTTTCGGCTCGGTGGCTGGCAAGATTGGGCTCGATGAGCGCGTCGCGCCACGTGCGCCGCCGCAGGAGCTCATCGCCGCACTCGCACTCGTGCGGCTGCTCTCCGGGCACTCGTGCGCCCTCACCCTCACACGCGCCGGCCTGCTGCGAATCTGGGCCCTCGGCATGCCCGGCGCTCAGGACGGCGTCGCCGGCGCGCCGCAGCTGCTCCAGTCCGTGCCTCTCGGCGAGCGTCTTGGGCCCGCGGCCGTCGCCGGCGGCGGCGTCGAGCTGCTCGGAGGGGCTCTGCTCGCCGCTTGCGTGCGAGGGTCCACTCTGAGCGTCGCCGTCGGCCTCGAGCGCCTTCATCCACATGAGCGCGTTGAGGTCCTGATCGCCGCCGTCGATGCGCGCGACCCTCGCGTCGCCGCGAACGCGCTCGCGCACGGCTGGACCTCCCTCGCTCCCCCGGGCGCCGCCTACCCGCACGCGCCCTCGGGGCAGCTTCTCCGCCTCGCGATGTTATCCGCCGAGAGCGCCACGCCGACCGCACCTTTGCGCCTCACTGTATGGGCGTACTGTAAGGCCGGCGACGGCCTAGGGGCGCTCTTCAGTCGGGAAGTGTCCGCCAATGGCAGCGCGTGGCAACGCGTGTGCTGCGAATCCGACTATGAGCTCGAGCTCGCGACGGAGGATGCGACGGGCGGCGTCTCATCTGCGGACGCGCCGTTGTGCTCTGCCATGGACTGGTGGCTCGGCCGACTGAGCCGCCCCGTGCGCTTCGCCTCTCGCCACCTCGAGGAGGCCCGCCACGCGCTGCTCCCCGATGCTCCCTCGCGACGGCTCCCCGATGCCCCCTCGCTTCGGGCTGGTTTCGAGGCGCGAGTGGCGCAGCTCGAGGCCGCCGCTGCTGTCTCGGCGAGCGCGCGTGCCAACTTCAACGACGTCGAGGGGCAGCTGGGCGAGTCACTTGTCCACGTGGCGGCCCAAAGGCGCGCCGACCCGTATGCGCTCCTCGCCATCGGCGCCCTCGCGCACGCCCGTGTGGGCGCCCACGACGGCGCGCCCACGACGGCGCTGCTCACGACGGCGCGCATGCTGCTCTTGCAGCGCGCACCGAGCACCGTCGAGGAGGGCATCTTCCTCGGGATTGGCGACCGCGTGCTCAACGCGTGCGGCTGGGCGGGCGGCGCGTGGGCGCGGCGCGTCCTGATCCCGGCGGCGTCGACGGCTGCGTGCGCGCTGAGTGCGGCGGACGAGGCGCTCGATGCGGCCGCCGCCCTAGCGCCCGCAGCCCTCGTGCTTCCACAGGAATGGCACGCCTTGGGCAACGCCACCGCGCAGTTCAACGCCTGCGATGCGCTGCTGAGGATGCTCGCACAAGCGCCCGCGCCAGGCCCGTGGGCGGCGGATGAGTGGGCGCGCAAGATGCGCGAGCGCTGGAGCCTGAGCGCGGAGCCAGCAGCGGTCGCGGCCGCGCACGCTCTTGCACCCTTTCTCAACGCGGCGGCGGCACACGGGGCGACGCGTCTCTCGAAGCTCGCTCGTGCCGCCCTGCTTTCGATGCGGCTCGTGCAGCGGCAGGGCTCGCTCGCGGCGCCCAATCTGTCGTCTCTTATGAATCCCGCGTCGCGCCTCGTCGTGGCCGCGGAGCTGCTGCATCGGCTCGCCGTCGCCACGCCGTCCACCTCGGCCGGCCTCGCGAGCTCCGCCCTCGAGCAGCTGCTCCGGGCAGCGCCTCTACCTGAAAACCCCGGCCTGCCGCTCTCGGACGCGTCGCCTTGCGTCGCGGCGCTCTTGACGCTCGCCCTGCGCGACGTGTCGATCGCACACGGTGACGGCCCAACTGTCGACGGCAGCAGCGGCAATTGGCCGCCGTCCCTCGCCTCAATCCTCTACGATGCCAAGCTGTGGCGTCCACTCGCCGCCTACCTGCGTGTGCTATGCTCGCCCTCGCCCGTGCACACGCTGTATGCGGCGATGGCCTCCTTGAACTCGCGCCGATATGAAGCGTCCGCCGAGCTCTTCCGCCTTGCTGTGGAGCGCTGCGATTCGCGCGCCAACGTGCTGCGGGGCTTGCTGCTCGCGGGGGGCTTTGCAGAGGTGCGATCTGAGGTGGGCCAGCCTGTGGGCGAAGACGCTCTGTTCGACTGGCACTTATTCCAATTCGCGGCGGCAGTGTGGCGCGTGTTCAAGGCCGAAGGGCAGGACGATCTGGTGGTGCGCTTCTCGCAAGCGACGCTCGTCGAACTCGTCGAGCGCAAAGCGACAGTGCGCTGGCACGCTCCCGCGCAATGCGCCTCGCTCGCCACGCTCGTGTTCTCGTCCCACCTGGCGCTCGGCCAAATCAAAAGGGCATTCGAGATCATCGAGACGCTCGAGAGGCTCGAGAAGCTCGAGGAGCGCGAAGGGCCTCGAGGCGCCTTCCGCGAGCGGAAGCAGGCATGCCTGCGATCGCTCATCTCGACGCTGCACTCGCCGCCCTCGCTCGGCGCACACAAGCCACGTGGCGCTCTGCACTTGCTCGCGTCGCTCACGTCTCATCGCGCTGCCTCGCTCGACGCCGACCCCATGCTTGATGGGAACACCGCTCACGGGACGGCGCTGTCGCTCGAGGAGGAGGTGCACGAGCTCCTGATAAGCATCTGATGACCCCTGATGACCCCTGATGACCACTGATGACCACTGATGACCGCTGATGACCGCTGATCACCCCTGATCACCCCTGATGACAGGTGCACGAGCTCCTGCTTGAGCACGCCCGCGGCACTGCCGTGCTGCCCACGACCCTCCCCCTCGAGGCCGCCTGCACCGCCGCTGCCAAAGCGGCGGAGGCCCTCATCACCGGCACGCCTGCCGCGCCTGGCACGACGACCATGGTGCCGCCTAGTGCTTACGAGGTCGCCTACGCACTGCGCATCCGAGGCAAGCAGTACCAACGGGCCGCTGGCTGTCAGTTCGAGCTGGCCGGGCGGCTCGAGGCCGAATGGCGCGAGCGCATCGAAGGCGGCATCCAGCCGGCCGGCGAGAGCGAGGTGGATGGCCGGCGGCGCGTGCATGCGGAGACGCTGCTCGTGCTCGAGGCGCTCGTCGACGCGCTCGGCGCCGCCATCGGCGCACTCGAGCTGGTCGAGAGCCCGACACGGCGCTTCGTATGCGAGCGCATTCCTAATCGAGCAGCACGGCTCGACGCTGCGCTGAAGCTGGTCGCTGCGCTGAACGAGCATCGGCAGGGCGAGCCGGTGGACCTGGACGAGCGCGGCGAGCTGGTGCGCCAGGACGAGCGCGGCGCTGCCACCGCTTCTCGCGGTGTGCCGCCCTGCTCGGAGGTGCTCTACGACGCGGGCATGGGCGCGACCAGCTCGGACATCTGGAGTGCGCAGGAGAGCGTGCATGATATGTGCAAGCGCCTCGAGCGCGAGGTGAGCAGTCCCGAGACGTGCGGCGAGTGGGCCCCTCGGCAACTGCACACGCTGCGCCAGCGGCGGGCCCTTGCCCGGGGCCGCGCGTGCCTGCTCGCGGCGACGAGCCCCGAGATGCACGACGCAGCGCTCGAGGCGCTCCCCCACCCGCTGAATGCGCGCGGCGACACCACTACTGCCGAGGCCGCGGCCGTGCTCGAGCGACTGCTGCGCATCGACAGCCTCGACAGCCTCGTGCCACCTGGCGTAATGGACGTCGCCACCGACCTTGGGCTCGCGTATACCGATGAGTTGCATGCATTCGCCGTTACACAGTTGCATGCATTCGCCGTGACACAGGACGAGCCATTCGCGCGCCCCCGTGCGCCCGGCGCGGCGCCGTTCAGCGGCGTGGCGCTGGTCGCGTACCGTCTCGCATATCAGTGCGTGCGGCTCGACGAGCACGCAGCCAGCGGCGGCAGACCCCTGCTAGCCGGACCGACGGGCATGGACATGATGACCGATGGTGCCGGGGCGGAGGCGGGCGAGGGAGGTGAGTCTCATTGCGAGTGGCTGCGGCTCCGCCATGTGCTCCGCCACGACTGCGAGCGCCTCGATTACACGATTGGAACGGCCGCGGCCGCGGGTGCGCTCGCCGCCGACCCGGGAAGAAAGCTGCCGCAATGGCTGCTCGCCCACATCCACCCGCCGCTGCCCGGCGAGCCGCTCGCGCTCAGCGGCGATCAGAGCACAGCCCGCGCCCCGTTCATGCTGCGCCTGAGCGTGCGGATCGCGAAGCCCATTGTGTGGACTGAGCCGAGAGTCGGGCAAAACGCCCCCTACGATGGCGCGCTGCCTGACAATGCGGCCGTCGAGCGTGCCGCCAACGAGGAATTCGAGCCGTATCAGGCCGCCCAGCCTCGGCTCGAGATGCGCGGTGTGGTCGCATGGGGCGGCGACGCGTGCGTGACCATCCCGTACGCCTCCCCAGACAGCGAAGCGCACGATGAGACCATCGCGCTCATCTCGAAGCTGCGCCAGAAGGACCCGGGCTGTCGACCCCTCCGTCGGAACCCGGCGGCGCTCGTGCGCCTGCTACTTGCGACTCATGAGGAGAGCCGGCAGCTAGAGCCGCTGCGCGCGGCGCTCACTCTCGTGCGCGCCGGCTGCGAGGCAGCCCTCGAGGAGAAGCGCATGACGCAAGAGGCGCTCAATAAGAGGGTCCTCCGCGGGCAGCTGCTTTGCGACAGCGAAGGGCGCGATCGGTGGGTCACCTGTGGTCTCATCGATGCGCTCCACGCGGCAGTTGCCAACCTGCAAGGTGTCAGGCCGTACAAGGCAGACGGCAATGCGCGCAAGGAGAACTCGGCTATGCTGCAGGATGAGCTGAGCCGATGCTTCGACGCAATCGAGGCATATCTGGACATTGACGTGGCACAGCCGTGGGTGAGCGACGAGAAAGCTCGCAAGGTGGCTGACGCCATCGTTGAGAACGATCACGGCGTCGAGTGGGACGGCACCTGGGTCGTTGACGGCCCCAACAGACGGCAGCTGCCTTACTTCGTGAAGGCAAGGGCCTCGGACGCGCCGCGTGTACGCTCGCGCGAGGAGATGTTCGCGCAAATGATCGAGGCGGCCATCCGCCGCTGAGGGGGCACGGAGTCCCGAGGACAGCGTGGCGCATGCATCCGCCGCTGGGGGGGCACGGAGTCCCGAGGACGGCGTGGCGCATGCAGACCTAAGAATGAGAGATGCGGGTAAACATGGCGGCGGCGGCCCTGGCGGAACAGGGGTACACTTTATGATGTGCTCATCTCGATGTGCTTGCATGCCCATGCGACGCGGTAATTGGCTGCGGGCTCTGACTCGCTGAGTGTGCTCGAGAATGGCAATGAGGTGTGCAAGGTGAGCAACTCAGCTCTGAGCTCTCACTCAGGATCACCTGACGCCTCTACTGCTGCTCACGCACGATCGCAGCGTGCAGCCGTCGACTCAGCCAGGCCTTGTTGCCAGACTTGGCGTTGGCCTCGTCATGCACCTCCAGCTCCTCCTTGTGCTCGCAGCTGCACGGCAGCGACTGCGGAGTGACCTGCGCGGGACGTGTGTGGGTGATGATGGTGTCTGCCCGGGGACAGAGGGGAGGCTTTGTGGTCTTTCGGCCCGCTCGAGCGTTTGTAGAGGAAATTCGCATGTGAATGTCGGTAAATTGCTAAACATGCCTGCTGAAAAATCCATGTAACCATGACGTGGCGCACGGGATGAAAGGTCTCGTCTGAAACGCTGAGTAAACGTGTCGTGTAAGAAGAAGGTGATGTTGGAAACCCAAATCCGACCGCTCGCACCACAACTCTGCCTGCGCGGGTTGTCGAGTTGGTTGTCGTGGCTCGCAAAGCGCGCCCGCGCGCAGGGGTTTGTTTCGTTTGGAGTGGAAACTCTTTCTTTTCGCGTCCCGCGCGTTGCATCGGGCGTTCAAGCCGGAGGTGGCGGCCGCAGAGCCGGAGAAGGCTGCAGGATGGACGACTCCCTTGTTTTCAGGGTCAATGCCGCGGCGACCTGCGTCCAGAGGTTTACGAGGGCAATGCAGGCTCGCAAAATTAGGAAGCAACTTCAGGCGGAGATGGACGAGGAGATTGACGGCATCATGTCGTCAGGTATCAGTATTGGTGGAAGGCGCGTGGTGCCATGGAGCGAAGAATCGGCAAAATTGGCAATGCGTGAGTATGGCGGCAAAATTTCAGACACGGGTATGACGATATGGCCAAAGGGCACCGTCGAACGGCTGCTGATGGAGCGCACCAAATACATGGATGCTTACAAGAAAGAAAAGGTCAAGGCGATGCGCAAGGCCCGCGCACAGGTAGCCGCCAGGGACATGGTTGAGCGAACGGTCGCCACCGTCATGAAAAGCCTGACAGAGGCTCAAGCCGGCAAGGATGAAACTGTCGAGTCCAAGTGGACCGTCGAGGAGTGGCTCGACTCGCTGCAGCTGACCACGTTCATCTCCAATAGCCTATGTGAGGAGCTTCGAAAGAAGTCGAATGACCCCAGGTTTGAGCGCGGTATCATCTCACACCTCGGCCAAATCAGCAGCGAGGATGGTCACACCATCGTGGCAGAGCTCCTCGAGTCGTGCTTGCCACGCATCGCCGGAAAGGTCGTCGAGGAATCGAAGGTTATCTACCAGGAGCTCTTCGAAGAGCAAAAGGGAGACAAGGAAGGAAAGGTCGGGGGCAAGTTCTTCGACGATGCGGGCGCGGGACAGGGGCGCACTTTCGTGCTCAACTTTGGCGACCGCAACGACTTCTTTGGCGGACTGGAGAAGTTGGTGGGTCCCATGGATCCGATCTCGGTTCGTGCGCGCATGACCAAAGAGCATACAAAAGGCCCTGACGCGAAGGCTTCGTTCGAGGTTGGAAATTACGGCACGGTGACGACATCGACTTACGAGTGGTGGTTTGTAGTCGAGCCAACGCCCCAGAAGATGGCACATTTGGGTCTCAAGACATGGCCGCAAGAGTCGAAGCTGCTCAAGGACAAGAAATCTCGCAGCCAGATGCGCCAGCCTCTTCATCCGGATACCTTCCGTGAGAAAATCGAAGAGATCAACGAACGCCTCAAGCCCATGAACCAATACTTGACAAGCGACTTGTTCATCGCCGCGCGTCTCTATACGGGCCCTTTGTTTGTCAAATGTGCGTACGCGCGCGCTCTCCTGCACCCACGACTGCGCTGCGCGAGCCTGCCCACGCACTCCTCGATGCACACCACATGCACATCTCGAACCCGAAGGAAAGCATCTCGTCGTCACCATGCGCTCTTGTCTCATCTACTGTCACACAGACAACGGAGTACTGCGCGCCGCGACCGGCCAGCCATTCTTCATCTCGTGTCGAGACAAGCTGTGCCTAGGCAACATGTACAGCACGACCCTGCACACGATCAACAATGCGATCACCACCCTCTCGGGCTTGAGCCCTTCTTGTAATGTCTACCGCGGCGTCTCGGGCGGCATGCTCCCTGAAAAGTTCCTCGCGCCCGACGCCCAGGACAATTTCCGCGGCGGCGTCGAGCTTGGCTTCATGAGCACCACGACCAACCGTGAAGTCGCCTACTTCTACGCCAGAGGCAGCAACGGCCTGGTCTTCGAAATGTTTATGGGTCTGGTCGACAAGGGTATGAGCCCATCGCTAGCCAGATGCCATGGCGCGTTGAAAGGGGTAGTTCTAGACTATCCCCTTAGCGCGATGCGCCTTTCGTACCGTACTTCGCGCCGAGCGTCCGCCGCGGCTCTCGACTCGCGCAACCCTGGCAGGTGCCGACCTGTCCGTCTTCTCTCAGTACCCTTACGAAGCAGAAATCTGCTTCCCCCCGTTGACGGCCTTGGAGGTGCGCGGTATCAAGGTCGAAGGCTCAACTACGGTCGTCGAAGTGGACGCACGCGTGTGCATGACTCAGGCAAAGGCAAGCGAAGATGACTTGGACAAGATCAAAATGTTTCGCGAAATCGATGCCGACGAAAGCGGCGAACTCTCGCTGAAGGAGTTCAAGAGACTCGCACGCCAGTTGATTCCGGATGCAGCGGACAAGACGCTCGAGCAAATTTTCCGCGAATCCGACAGAGACAAGACGGGCTCCATCGACTTTGAGGAGTATAAGCAGATATGCGTGTCGAAGATCATGGAGGAGGAGGAGAAGGTGCGATCCTGACGGGCCCGGCCGTGTCCACGGTCCCGTCTCTATACCCGGGTCTCCACCAAACTTGCCCTGTTCCTACGCCCACCCACCATGCGCTTCTCCCCCTGGCCTTACCGTGCCTTGGCTTCCCTCTTGCTTCTTTGCTTCAGATGAAAGTGAGGCAGGAGAAGAGTGCGAATAAGAGGCTGGAAGAGGCGCTCGCGCAGGAGAGGGAGAGGGAGAAGGAGAGAGTGGAGAAGGTGCTGAAGAAGCAAGAGAAGAGGCGGAGAGAAGCCTTGCTCAAAGAGCAGCGGGCGGCTTTCGACAAAGAGGTCGATTCCCGCGTCAGCGCAAGAGTCGGCCCGATGCGCAAGTCGATGGCGGAGCTCGCGGCAGAGATGCTCATGGGGAACCTCAGCGACCGCCTGATGCTGCCCTCGTCGCGCGAGCGCCGCCTCATGAAGCTGACGAAGGCAATCGAGGGTGCTGCCCTGAGCGAAGCTGACGTACGTCAGCGCGTCGCAGAAACCAAGACCAAACAGCCACGTGCTCCGCGAAGCCAATCACCGAAACACCCGCCGAGGCCGGGCACCTCGATTGGGCCGATGGCGGCAGGTTACAAGTTCGGATGGGAGCCAGGATCGGAGAGCCAACCCTACACGCCTCGCGCCGTGGACGCTCCACGGCCCCCAACCCCGCGCACCTTCGAGCCTCTGACCCCTCGGATGGACCTGGCTGAGTTCATGCCTGAGCTGATGACGAGGCGACACTCGCCGCGTCGTGATATCACTCAAGATATTTGATCGATGTATCAATATAGCTCAGAGGGCGTATCTTTCCCGGAGCATCATGATGGCTACATCTGTATAGAAGGCAATGTTGCGGAGTTGTTCCGTGTGACTGTCCCTGACCCTGTTGACGTGTGACTCCGCCCTTAGCACTGTCGGGTGGAGGTGTAAGCGACCGGAGCGGTGCGATGGAAGAGGCAAGAGCGCGGCGCGGCCATGGGCGCGGGCTGAGCGCGGGGAGAGGCAGAGGGGGATGTGCGTGCGCTATAGGCACGTCCATACTCTCAAAGTTTGTTTGTGATCATGTCATAATAATAGACTCTCGCTAACCCAAGTGCTACGACACCTGGGACGGGTCGAGACTCAGAACGAACTTCATCAATTTACCGCCTCCCGTGCTCCCACCTCCTCCTGCAGCACCTGGCCATAGGAGCCCTCGGCGTAGCTGTAACGCCACGTCCGCACAGGCTCGTGCTCCGTGAGCGAGCTCATCACGAGCTCATCTAGGTGCACGAGCGCCTCCAAGCACGCGACTACCTCCACCGCGTGCTCGGTCGTCTCGCGATATGCCAGCCGCTCCAGCGTCTGCGTATTGAGGCCGGCATACTTGCGATACGTGTAGCCTGGTCCGGGCGTGGCTGACCCAAGAGCCCCGACCCCCGACCCCGAGCAAGCCGACGCGTACGCCCTTGCACAGTCGAGTGGCGTGCGCCCATGGTCGTCCGCCAGACGCAGTGCGTCAGGGCACGCGGCCCAGATTGACTTGATTGTCTCGACGCGCGCCCCGGAGAGCGCTGCCAAGTGAAGAGGGAGCATGCCGTGCCGCCCCTCACGCGTGGAGGCGGCGCGCGGGCTGCTCACGCACAGAGCGTGCACCAGCGCGGCGGCCTTGCGCCCGCACTTGGGCCCGTACACGGCCGCAAGATGCAAAAGCGATAAGTCGGTAAACTCGTCATCGTGCGCATTCTCACAACCCCACAAGTCTGCCGCCTCGGGAGCCGCACGGAGCAGTGCGCGCACGATGCGATCGCTTGCGCCGTTGATCACCGCTAGGTGCAGCGCGGTCAGCGGCGTGAGCATCGCGCTGCCGTCGACGAGGGGCGCTTGCTGCTCTAGGTGAGCTTCCATGAGCGCGAAGATGACCTCCGGAGCAACTCGACGCTCTGCCGCATGCTCGAGGGGGAGCATCGAGAAGTCGGTGCAGCGTTCGAAGACGGCGGTAGGATGTGCTCGAATGAGGGCGAGGAGGAGCGCGGTCGAGCCGCTTCGAGTATCGAGCGCGAGGTGCAGTGGAAGGCCCCTACCCTCGCCACCATATGCAGACGGGTCAATGAGCGAGGCAGCCTCATCTGGATGAGCCTCGAGCCGCTTCGCTGCCAAGGCGTCACTGGCGGGTGTCCCCATATGCAGAAGAAGGTGCAAGGGCACGCGCGATACAACCCAGTGCTCGTCGTCGAAGAGCTTGTGTGCCGCTGATTTCAACCGGCAGCAGGTAGATCCGATTGCTGCGATGGAGCTATGAGAACACTTCCATAGGACAATATCGATGACCTCGTCTGGCAGTGCGAGCAGACTAAACGGGACGGGTACCTTGCGCATCGCTTTGCGTGCGACGGCAAGGTCGTCACGTCGAGACGACTCGAACTTTGGAGAGGTCTTATCCATTGGGCAGGGCCTTCCCATTCGTGCCAAAAACATTCAACGGTCGAAAACCCGGGAACGTTAATTAATAAACACTCTTTTGGTATTGTATCCGTTTGTATTTCTCAACATGCCCAAGCTTCGAAACATGTTTTGTGCGATTTTGTGCATGTGTTGTTTGATGATCAGCCGGGATCCCGTCCCTCTCAAGGATCAGATAGATCGTGCATGTCGGCGTCGCTCGCTGCGGCAGCCGTGGTCTTCACGCCCTCATCGCCCTTCTTGCCGGTGAAGAGGATCACGTGCGGCGAGCCCTTGATCTTGACGTTGTCCAAGCGCACCTCCACGCGGTACTCGCCCACCGCCCCGGCGGTGAACTTGATGCCATAGGTACCGTTATTGTAGTCCGTGGAAGTCGCCGCGTTGGTCACAGAGGGCCCGAGCGCGCGCGCCTGCACGTTGGCACCGCCGCGGTCGAGCTTATTCGAGAACTTGTCCTCGGCGATGAGGAGCAGCTCGTACTCCTCGTGCATTGTGGGCTGCTTGTCAGGCACCTGCAGCGTTGAGAGGCGGCCAGAGGGTTTGTCGGCCTTTACAGTGAAGCGCACGGGCGAGCCGTTGATCTCCTGCCCGTTGAGCATCAGGTGCGCCTTGTACTGCCCCGCCACGTGCAACTCGTATCCCAGGGTGAAGGTGCCGATTTGATCGCCCGGCTTGAGCTTGTCGGTGAGCGACAGCTCTTCGTACGGGCCCGAGGCGGGTTGACACACGAGTTTCGCCGTGACGCCCTCCTCGTAGGACGTGCCTTCCGTTGTCGAGGCGCCCCCCTTGTCCTTACCGCCTAGTTCCCCTGATTTGAGGCGGCCAGAGGAGCCTCTGCGCGGCGGGCTCGTGCTGCCCCGGCGCGTGGGGCTGCTGGCCGCCTCCTCGTCGACTTCGTTCTTGCCCTCAGTGACGGCGTGCGTGCCGCCGCGTGTGCGCTCCGGTGCAGCGCAGGGATTGCTGTAAGGATCGCGAAGCTGGATGCCCAGCTCGAGACGGTTGCCCGCCGTGAGCGCCGTGCCCATAGTGCTCCCCGAGGGGGGGTCCAGGACCAAGTCGGCACCAATGATCCGGGAGCCCGAAGCGCTCGGCTTGGCCGCGACCACGTGCAACATGAAGGGCGAACCCGGAAGCTTCTCGCGCTTCCCGTCACCGTCCGTATCGCACCAGAGGTGCAGCTCAAAGTCGCCCGCTTTCTCGGCGATGTATTTGATATCGTACTCGCCCTCTGCCCTCCAATTACCCTCAAAGTACATCGACTCGCCATGAAAGGCCTCGCCCGACTTCTCGCAATTTGAGGACTCTGTCGACTTATCACCTTTCTTCGCCTTCTCGCCGTCGGCGCCCGTGTTCTCCTCCTTGCTCTTCTTGTCCTCCTTCTCCTTGCTCTTCTTGCTCTTCTCGTCCTTCTCGGGCGCGGCCGCCGGCAGCGCGATCGCGAGGCCGAACGAGAGCGACGAACCGGGCAGCGTCGGGTTGGAGAAACGATCCTTGCAGCGCACATTCACGATGACCGGAGTGCCGGCGACCGCCGCCTTCAGGCCGCCGCCGCTCACCTCGCACATGCGAACCTCGGGCTTGGCCGGCAGCAGCTTGAGCTCCGTGGGTGACCCGGTAACGTGCAGCCCGTCGATGGTGATGTGGATTGCATACGTGCCGCTCACCTCGCCGATCCACTGTATGTTATAGGTGCCGTCTTTATTGTCGACGTACGACGTCTTGAGCATGTCCGTTTTGGCATCCACATTCACTGTCGCTCCGCCCTCGATGCACCGGTTGCCCATCCGATCGCAAGTTACGAAACGCACCGAGCCGATGTCGCCGACGACACCATTGAGCGGCAGCAACGCCCGGTCTAGCTTGGTTGCAATAGGATGGGCTATCCCTGGCTCGACGCTGAGCTCGAACGGCGAGCCGGGCAACGCCATCCTCTGGTTGCGTAATCCTACGTAGAGCAAGTACTGCCCAGCCTTGCCAACCGAATATGACACAGTGTGCGTCTTGATCAGCCGGCCGTGCGCATGAAGCGTTCCAGGGTCGACGCCGCCGTAGGCAAAAGCGATGCCAGTGACGTCTGAGGCCAGCTCATGCGTGCAGCTTGGGCCGGCTCGGGCGGCACGTTGCTGCTCATAGCTGCCTGTCAGCGCGCGTGCCTCTGCAGCCTTCCGATTCGCTTCGGCGGTCATCTGCTTCGACCACCGCTGCATCTGCTCCTGGCGCCGGCTAGCATCGAGCTTCACATGCCGCAGAGCGAGTGTCTCCTTGCCGTCCTTGGCTGCAGTGACCCAGCCAACCTCGCCCTGCTCGCGGGCGGTTAGGGCGCCGGGCATGAAGCTGTTCGCCAGGGGCGCACTCTGTGTCCGATCTGTCATCGCGCCGGTAGGAACATCTGCGCCCATGCGGTTGGCCGCCGTGCGGCCGAATGGACTGCTTAGCTTCGGAACGCCCGCCGAGCGAGGGCTTTGGCTGCGGCGTGGGCTGCCGCCACGGCGTGGGCTGCTGCCACGGGCGGGGGCCGCCAAGGGGTGGCTGCGCCCCGGGCTGATGCTGCGCGCGAGATGCGTGTCCGGCTGGATGCGCGGAGTCGTTCCCGGAGTCCTCGGCGTGACGGCTGGCGTGCCATTTGGCGCTGCCGACGGCGTTTCGCTCGTGTCGCCAGCCGCGCCGCCCGTGCGACCTGAACCCCTGTTGAAGATGATGCGTGCGCGGCGCGAGCCGTCGCCAGCATCGAGCGTCTCGACGACGCCGACCAGCGTGCCGGGCGCAACCTCGCCGATGCGCTTCGACTCCAAATCCTGCGTCTCGCGAACGTAGAGCGGCTTCGGAGCGACCACGACAGCCCAGACGAGCACAGCGGGCATCTTGGTGTCATCGACCACTTTCGGCTCCGGCCGTGGCTCGACGTACACGTCGAGCTCCTCTGCGTTGGTAATCTGCGAGAAGGCGTCACAAAATTCAACGGTGAAGGTCGACGAAGCGCGTGCAATGATCTTCTTTAACGCATCGCCGTTCAGCGTGCATTTGCTCGCGTCGGCGCGCGGCACGAGCACGGTGAGTGAAAATGGACTGCCCGGCATCGAGCGGCCGGCGAGCGTGATCGCGATGCTGTAGGCACCGCTCGTCGACGGCTTGTACTCGACCGAATAGCTGCCGTCGTTGTTGTCGGCCACCTTGGCATACACGTATGAGGCACCGCGCACGCACACTGCGAACTTGTCGCCGCCGTACGGCCTGCGGACTCCCTTGCTGTCATAAGCCGTGATCTCAAAGCTGGCCTTGTGCTTCGACATGGCCGTGTAGAGGCTGCGAGCGTGTGGGCGCGCGTTCGGGGCGCGCGTGAGCGTCTATGTATACCCACCGAGGAGCGGCAGAGCGGACACGCGCTGGGCTGTATTAGTACCCTTCGCCGCTCGCCATGCTGTGCTCTATCGAGGTGTAGGGTGGCTCATCCTCGATGTCATTGAGCACTTCCGCCTCGTTCACCTGCGGCTCCGGCTCGGGCAGCACGAACTGCACGTCCGACTTCTTGCCCTTACCCATAGTGCGCGACGACGCCAGCGCTGGCGAGCGAGCGCAAGCAGCGTCCTGGGGCGGCGCGCTGCACTTTTGGCGCAGCCACTTGAGTTGAAGAGCCCGCGATGCGACGGCTGCCCGGCACGGCGGACACGGCCAGCGCGCATACAGCGCGCGGCGCGTGCGGCGCGCCGGCGCAGCGCGCTGACGGAGTTCTCGGTTCCTTCGGTAGATTTGGGGGGGTAGATTTAGAGATTTAAGAGATTGCGGATGCGCTTCAAATTATTTTTAGTTTTGTCGATCAGGCGTGTTCGCACAAGGATGGTGTTAGACGGAGTCGGAAATGCGTCGATCGAGGAGGCTCAGCAGTCGCACGCCAATTCTTCGATTCATGACCGGTACGATCTCATGCAGCACCGGCTCGGCCGTGGCCAATTTGCCGAGGTGCGGCTCGCGCTTGCGCACGAAGGTGGATCACACGGGCGGAACCGCGTGGCTGTCAAGGTGATGGCCAAGGTGGATGCAGCACGCGAGAAGCGCATCGCCAAGGAGATTGCCATTCTCCATCGAATCAATCGCATGCAGCAGCATCCCAACCTCGTGCGCATGCTCGAAATTTTCGACACGGACACGGAGTGCTTCATCGTGCTAGAGCTCCTCTCAGGTGGCTCGCTGCTCGACCTGCTGCAGAAGCGGGGCAGACTGCCTGAGTCGGAATGCCGAACCACCGTACGGCAGATTGCCAGTGGCCTCAAGGCCGTGCACGACCTGGGAATCGTCCACCGCGACCTCAAACCGGAGAACATCCTCTTCGACGCAGACGGCGTCGCTAAGTTAGTCGACTTTGGATTCGCGAAGGCGTTCAACACCGGCCCGGACTCACCGCCGACAGGTGGCGGCGGCTCGACGGATGGGCTGTGGACGCATCGCTTTGCCAGCTCGCCGTGCGGCACGCCCGGCTTCGTCGCACCAGAGGTACAATCTCTGATGGCCTCAGATGCATCTGATGACGTATCTGATTGCCTACCTGATTGCTCCCTGATTTCCTCTCCGCGTGCCACCCTGATTGCATCCGTCATCAGGTGCTCAAGCATACCGGGTACAATTGCGCCGTCGATATGTGGTCATTAGGCGTGATTACCTTCATGAGCCTGTATGGGCAAGCGCCCTTCTCAGACACGCCGAGTTCGCCCAAGTTCGCCTCGAGTGGTTACGAGCAGGCAGGGCAGGGAGGGCAGGTGGGGCAGGTAGGGAGGGTAGGGCAGGTAGGGCAGGTAGGGCAGGCAGGGCAGGCAGGGCAGGTAGGGGAGACGGTAGGGGAGGCAGGGGAGGCTCCGAACCCCATGCGCTCGTCGTCCGCTGTCTTCTCGACAGCGCTTCAGCGCGCGCCCGAGGCCGAGGATCTGCTCGATACGACGCGTGAGCCCCCATCGGAGATACGCCGTCGAGCAATCGAACACCGTCGGCGGATCGGCATGCTTCTCTCGAGCGACTCCGACTCGGAAGATCCAGCGGCCCGACGGCTTCCGACGAGCGACTCCAAGGCCGGCGAGGTTTGTCAGAGCGAGGCCGGCGAGGTTCGTCAGAGCGAGGCCGGCGAGGTTTGTCAGAGCGAGGCCGGCGAGGTTCGTCAGAGCGAGGCCGGCGAGGTTCGTCAGAGCGAGGCCGGCGAGGCCGTCCTTAGGAGCCTGACGCTCGAGTCTGAGGTCATCTTCCCACAACAGGAGGCCGGCCTTCGCGTAAGGACCGCCTCCCAGCCCATCGCCGTCCCGCCGACGAGTGGTACGCCGTCCTCGAACGGTCTCCATAGCCGGAGGCCGGCCGGCCTGCGCAATCTCGAGGTGCGAGATCGCGAGCTGCTGCCTGCGGACCACGGCGCGTCGTCGTCGATCTCCCCACAGATTTCCCCACAGATCGCGCTCGACATCCCTTTGCATCCTCTCCTCAAACCTTCGTCGCCGAGCGTCGTTCTGAGCGCCGAGTCGCCCCTCATCCAGCGCCGGATGGCGCTGCTGGCGCGCAGCTCCTCGGGCGTCTTCACGTACCCTGAGCGCGATGATGTGAGCGCGACGGCGCGCAAGTTCATCTCGCAGCTGCTGCAGGTGGATCCTCGCTGTCGGCTCAGTGCCGTGGAAGCCTTGTCGCACATATGGCTTCAGAGACGCTCACGGGCCGCCAGCTTGGATGAGTCGTTCCTCCTCGGCAGCGACGCTGGAGGCACCTTACCGGTAGGAGGCACACCTACCCCTACTGACCTCTCCCCGACCTCCAGAAGCACGGACGCCTCGGCATCCCCTGAGCGCCCTCAGCGCTCCTCGTCCACGGCGCAGATGGGCGGCGAGGGCGGCGGCACAGCTGTCGAAGCCCTCGCTGAACGTGTGAAGCTCGGGTGTGAAGCCCTCGCTGAGCCGCCTGCGCGTGCGAGTCCTCTGGTGTCGCGATGTGCCGCCGGGACGACGGCGCGAAATCTGGGATATCTGGGAAGTAGCCCGATCACGCCGCCCGACAGCCGAGAGCGGGAAGGGGAAGGGGATGGCGATTCGGGAAGGGGAGGGGGATTCGGGAGGGGGATTCGGGAAGGGGAAGGGGAAGGGGAAGGCGATTCGGCCGACGGCGACGGCACCCCACCCGGCGTTCGGCTCGTCTCCTCTCGACGACCCTCGGGGATTCTGCCGTCTTCGAGTGAAGATGAGCCCGAGGACGATGGGGTCGAGGAGCGGCCGGGCAGCTTTCGGCGCGCAGGTGGCGGCTCGAGGTCGAGCAGCCAGCGCATGACGCGCCCGCCACCCATCGCGCGCTCTCGCCCTGCCCCAGCGAGGCCCCGCAGCATGACCAGCGAGTTTTAGACCGGGGGGAAAGGATCGCTGTGGGGAAGTATCCCTTGGGGCCTGGCGAAGGTTCTCCCGAAGGAAGGCCGAAGGCCATGCCCAGATGGTGCGCCATAATCCCAGCGATGCAAGACGCCAGAGACGCGCGGCGAGCGCGAGGAGCGCTGCTTCCCAGTTCCGCCCCCGGGCGGGGGGGAGTGGGTTAATGACATGTACAAGCGAAGTTGTGCACCCGCATCTGTTTGTGATTTTTCACATGACACATCCAACTTCCGCGCGTCACCAGTCGCCGTCGTGGAAGAGGAGCTACTTGTACAGGTGTTTCGTCGCCCCCCGCAAGTCCCACCGATGCGACGCAACCCTATAGTGGCTGTGTGTCTGCGGCTGAGAGGGCCCTGAAACGAACGAAAAAACCGACGCAACGCGGAAGGGTTGGTTTCACAGTGTCGACAATTCCGCAAACTGTTCAAGCGGGGTGGCTCCAGCCCCACGCGCGGACGTTCGGCTCGACACTCGCTCGAGCACAATTGAGCGCATCCACTTGTCACCTGAGAAGCCGCGTCTTGGTCCGGCAACATGATTGTTGACGATGGGGGCGTGTTCGGGACTCTCAGCCTCCTCTCAGCGACGAAAATGAAAGGTTCTGGTGGATCTGGTGCCTCTGGTGCAACTGGCCGGCGAGAGAACGTGAGTCTGCGATCATCACGCATCACTTCCACGCGTTCCAGAGAGGACGTGGCCATAGTTCAGCTGAGTCGGCCATCCACCGTGCCGCTTCCCACGCGAGTGCCACCGCTCAAATCAGCACCAGTACCGACAACATCGGGGAGCTTGTCAGCGAGATACGCCAGCGAGGAACAAAAATATGGCGACGACCTGCCATCGGGAAGCCTCTCAGCTCGTCCTGCCACCTCAGTGCCCACAAGGCACCTAGTTTCAAATGCAGCAGCTCCACCCTCCATCCCGAAATCACTTGCAATAGGATCCGGCATGATGGTTGCCGTCCCTCGGTCGGACGCCCGCAGTCGGCACAACCAGACCAATGCGCCACGACCCAGCCTCGAGCCAACCCAACCGGCCTCAACTCCATCCCCGCGTCACAGGCGCTTCGTGCAGGCCTCGGGGTTCCCTTGGACAACGGAGGCCTCTGAACTTGCGTACGAAGCTATGAGCGAAGAGGAGCGCGAGGTATTCCTCTCGATGAGCGAAGACGAGCAAAAGGCGTTTATGGCCATGGGCGACGACGAGCGCAAGGCGTGCCTGGCCATGTCGATCGCCTGGGATTCCACCTGGAAGGGCCTACAAGATCGACTGAACTCACAAGGAGCCGTTCAGCAAAATTTTGTGCAATTGAAGAAACTGAGCGTGGGCCCAACGAGTACCACGACGGCAAAGGCGGCAGAAGTCTGGGACCGGCGATATCATAGTGCGAGCCTCCGCATGGTAAACGTGCACCGCGACATGGAGCGGCATCCGGGCTTCGAGCCCACAGAGGCTGCATTCCGAGACGCACTCGAGGAAGTGTTCCGAGTCCGCTACTTTTTGCCTGATCGGCTGGAGGCACCTCCGTTGGCGCCAGAGCACCGCCAATCTTTCCTCGCGAGACGAGGCGTTGCCAAGGAGGCCATCTTCGATCCCGACAACTCGTTCTGGACGCCGCGCATTGCTTGGTCCGACGGCCAGAGTTTATACGATACTTCGGAAGTCAAGTTAATGCGCTTCGAGCAGGATGTGAGGCGCGCGATTCGCCTCGGTCTCGTCAAGCTGGTCGTGCGCTACGATGATGACGGCGCGATCGACTTGGACGAAGATGGCATCCCCGACGAAGTCGAGGAGGTCGCTGTGGTGTTGTGGGAGCACTACGACTTCATCTGCAGCCTCTTCACGTCGTACGCGATCTTGAACAGCAATCTTAGCTTCTTGACGTTGGACTCATGGTCCGCACTCGTCAAGGATTGCAAGTTCACGAGTGCACATACCCGGTATTCCAAGCATTCACCCGTTTTTATCGCATCCGACCACACCAAGGAGGATATGCTAGAAAGGACGGACCCGGTGAACGCTACCGCGCTGGCGACTCTAGTTGATGATGGCCCGCTCACCGACGAGGGGAGCATGGAGATCGAGCACAAGATGTCCGAGGTCCCAACAGGGGCGCCGTCGGCGGAGGAGCTTCGCCGACGGGTGGAAGAGCTTCAGGATGCGGTGGATGCGGTGGCGGTAATGAAGCTGGCCGAGATGCGCGAGGCGCTGGCAAGCCGCGACCTCGATACGAGCGGCAAGAAGGCAACTCTGGCCGAACGCCTCGTCGCCACCCTTCTTGCCGACTTGGCGGCGGCAGAAGTGGAGGCCGCGAGCCACGAGGAGAGCGAAAGTGAGAGGAAGAACAAATACGCCGCGATGGTGGCAGGCGTCGTCTCGAAGGCGTCACTCACCAAAGCGAAGGCTTCTCGATGGCGGCGAGCGTCCAGCGAGCGGACCATCGGCCGCGCTGATTTGATGATCCGCCTCATCTCGATAGCCATTCGCAAGTACGTCGTAACGGGCAAGATTTACGACGTGAGCGAGGCGGTCGAGAAGCTGCTGCACGTGGACATGTTGCTACGCCTGGGCGTGGGCAGGTTCCCCGACCCGGACGCGGTCCGGCGATCCTTCTGCTACACGCCGTCAATGTGCATGGTGCTTGAGAGGTACGAGCCCACGCTCCGGCGCATCTTCGATGCCGTCGCGCAGGGCAAGCCGACGATGCCGCTTGACAGCTGGCTCTCCTTCCTTGGCGTCATGCAGTTCATCGGAAAGGATGTCAGCGCGCACGACGCAGCGCGCTCCTTTGCGTGGTCTCGCATGGTCGTGGTGCACGGCTCGTCCAGTAAAGGTGCCATCAAGGAGAACCAGCTTCCGTTTGAGGGCTTTGTGGAGGCTCTCATCCGAGTCTCGATTTTGAAGGCGCTTCCAACGTTGGAAGACATCGATGAGGACGGAAGCGTCGACGTTGTCGAGTACATGGGGCGGATGACGCCCGGGCAGATGGTGCATTCCGAGTTCCTCGAGCTGCGCGCCGCGCCGTGGGGAGAGCCGCCGAAGCTGCCGCACGTCGACCTCAGGATCGAGATGCTCGTGCGGTTGGCCGTCAATCGTATCCGATTAGTGCTTAAGGCTCGCAGCAGTGGGCAGCTGGAGACGGCTCGCGTTTCAAAATGGAGGAAGGTTGGCCGCAAAAAGCCGACGGCGGGCGGCGAGATCGTCAACAAGGCGCTCGCATCCGGGCTCTGTGCAAAGCTCCGGTTCACCCGCGCCGAGCTCGACAGGTTCAAGGTCCCTCAGGAGCTCAAAGCCGGCACCTTCATTCAGGTAGGCAGCGAGTACTTTGCTTACGTAGGGCTAATTGAGCCGTTCCGGCAGCTTTCTGAGCAGGAAGTACAGGAGTGGCACATAAGCAAAGCGCGCTGAGGCCTACTACCTCAGGGCGGTGAAAGATTACATGTAAGCAGTGCGCGGGGCGAGGGGGGGGGTAGAAAGTGCACTGTTCCACCAACTAAGGGGTTGGGTTTTAAGTGTATTAGGGTTAGGGCTTCAGAGGACCACTACAAATCTACATGCGGCCAAAAAAGTCGTGTTCATTACGCACGCGACTGTGTTCATTACGCGCGACCGACGACCCGTCCTTGCAAACCCGTCCCAGACTCCCAGTGGAGTCCGGTCGCGAGCGTCGACCGTCGACGGTCGTACAGCTATTGAGGGCCGTTTGACTTTTCTCTTTTGAGCGGAGCGGTGTGTGCTGCGGTCGCGACGATCCCCCCGACGCGCTGCATCGCTGCACCGGCGCTCGCTTAGCGCTCGCTCACTGTACACTGAAAGCTTGATTGAAAGTTTGACGTATTAGGGGGCTCGCGCCATGGCGAGCTCCCGCGGCATTCTAAACATTCCGAATCCCTTAACGTGAGCTTACGTCCGAGAACGTATTATAAAATTTAACACACTAAACAGTGTTTGTCAGTTTACGTTTGGATGCTCTAATCATGAGTATACATTTGATGTGAAGATCACAAGCTCATACGTGTTACGAGGATGGAACGGTCGTCAATGTTAGTGAAGTATGCTATCATTGTATGGTTGGCCTAGTACGCCACGGTAAAATATTGAACGTAGTAGAAATGGTTGACCTAGTAGCCACGTAGTTGAACGTAATAGTAATGGTTGGCCTAGTACGCCGGTAATGTATTGAACGTAGTAGAAATGGTTGGCCTAGTACGCCACGGTATTGAACGTAGTAGTTATGGTTGGCAACGTATGCAACGGTAGTGTTGAACGCAGCTGTATGGTTGTCCTCATGCGGTTGGTTGTACGGTGAGCGTTGACGCGACGCGCATCATGTTGGCCAGTGCGTGCTTACGAAGTGGGCGATGGATGCGCGCCAGGAGCGTACAGAGTCCCACAGCATCAGCATGATGCCATTCATTCAGCAACGCCCGGGAACTCAGCATGGATTTCCTTCCCGAATCGGCCGTTCGGGCCGCGCACCCTCTTCATCGCGAGCACGTGCCGCGATTCATGCTTATACTGCGAAGACGGCCAGGAAATTGCACGGCATCTCAGTGTCACGAGTCATCAGGTGCACAGGTGGCCTGTGGGATTGGAGACGACGTGTTTGACATGCACGTATGGAAGTAGTAGGGGCCCGGCAGAGTTACATGGCGATCCGCGAAGGCGCACCCGGGTTATTTGACGTGGCGCCACATCTTTGACGGCTGCACGTTCCGCAGCACAAGCTAGCCGCCTCTGGCAGATAGCTGCATACCTGTGAAGCGCACGGTCACGTTGCGCCGAGAACGGTGTCAGGTGTTATTACAGATCAGAACCCCTCGTCGCAATGGCAATCTTTCGTTCGAAGGAGGGTACGCACTGAGCAGGGTTCACGTATCTGACCAACTGCGCGCCGTCGGTGCTGCCCTCCGCCGATCCTAGACCTTCAGGTTCTGCACCTGCTTCCAGCACGTCCTCGGCGTCCATCGAAAGCAACACTCTTGGATCCGCGCACGGAGGATTGCCGACGTTGATTGCCCGTCCTGAGACATTATCGGAGGTCTTTCCGAACGGGTGATTTTAGAAATAGTAATCTCCGTAAGATATAGCCGATATGGCTAACAATATAGAGCGCGCAACGCATTCTTTTCAGTTACTTGAATCAAGCAAACTTAATACATAGTACAATCTGTGCCTAATCTCTCCCGTGCCACCGCCCGACGCCCGGCACCACGCTCCGCTCAACCACTTGAAGTGCTCGGTCGCCGTGCTCGTTGACACTGCATTTCCCTACATGCCACGCACTTGCGCACGACAAGCACGCGCGACGACATGCAGCTGGGAGATTCCGCACACACATTTTCGCGAACGAGAAAACCTGTGCGCAAAAGTCAAGTCATGCACTTAATAAACAATAGCTGACTTCACTTGGTCGCACGAGCTCAAACTTCCAAATTCCTAAAGTATGAAACTTGGAAAAAACTGTCATACACACCTCGATGGCGGTCGCGCCGCTCGACGTGCTGCTTGTGGTGCTGCTTGCGGTGCTGCTGTACCGGATCGCGCGCCTCGCGCAAGAGCTGAGCGGAGATGAGCTCAATGCAGCCGTGAAGCTCGTCAAAGCTCGGCGCGCGTCGCGGAGGAATGCCAGTCACCGCCTGGTCAAGCTCGATGACCTGACAGCAGAACAACGCGCAAAGATCGACCGTGTGCGCGACGAGTACCTGCGCGAGAACGGCGAACTTGACGAGTTGTGGGAGCCATTTCTGCTGAGGTTCCTCGTTCACTGCGAGTGGAATGAGGCCGACGCTATAGTGTCCGCCCGGGCGACGGCTGCGTGGCGGTCAGAGGGTGCTGCTGCGATCCGGCGGCGGGTGGCGGAGGGGTGGAAAGTGGCCGAGCATGAAGGAGTGCGGCGTCTATTCGGAACACTCGGCCTCGTGCCGGTGCATCGCCGCTCTCTCCAGGGTGATTTGCTCACGATCGCCGACATCGGGTCGCTTGACCCCGACACGTGGCTGCAGAGGCTGAGTGACGACGAGTTCACGGACGCCGTGGTACACCTGCTGGAGACGCTGAGTTACCACGCGGATGCTCTCTCCGCCAAGGAGCGTACGCTCGTGCGTCAGGCCCTCGTCCTCGACTACGAGGACCTCCGCTGGGCGCACCTGAGCCCGAGCGTCCTCCGCCGTCTGCGTGCGCCTCTCGCACTAGTCGACGCTCATTACCCCGAGCTGATCGGGAGCGCCACGTGCGTGCACGCCTCGCCGCTCTTCGTGCACCTCTGGGGTGCGCTCGCGCCATGTCTTTCCGTGGGCCTGCGCGGCCGTGTGAGCATCCTAGGGAGAGAGCACACGCATGCGACGCTCCGGCGCACAGTGACGCCGTCCCATTTGCCCACCGCTTATGGCGGCACGTGCGACGTGATGCCATCGGACGTGCGCAGCGCGCTCGGGTTGGACAAGGTGGCCTCCGAGCTGCCCATCCGGTGGATCCACCACGGGAAACTCGCTGGCTACCTGGGAGGCGACGTTTAGCTATTTAGGTATTTTCGCTTTCTAGAAACCGCGAAGCCGGACCGCGACCGGGCCGGTGCCCCGCGATGTTGCCCCCTGGTGCCCGGGTCGCCGCACGCGCCCGTCGCCGCCAGCGGGCCACGCGGCACGCGCATGGGCACGCGGCCGCAGCACCGAGCACGGTCGCACGTCCCCTGCCGACCCGCGACAACCGTATTCAAACAACCGAGCGACTACGGAACACGCGCAAGCCGCAACGACAACACGGCATTGCACACCGCACGACATTGCTGCACACGACATGTCGACATCACCTCCCCGGGAAGCGCGCGGGGCCGAACCCGGTCGCGCTCCGACGGCCCGGCTAACGCGGCTAGCCGTTCCGTCGGTTCCGCTAGACCCAGGAGTGTCATGAAATTTGGTGCTACACGCTACATGCTACACTGCAGCTGCATCCAACTCATTTACATAGGCTATGTCCTGCAGTTCAGCGCTTCAGCCTTGCCACCATGCGCACGCGAGCAGACCGATCGAAGAGTCGATGGCCAAGCGCGTGGCGAGCGGCCGCGGCACCCCAAGCACCTTTTGCTTTGCAAGCTCGCGCGACGGCGTACGGCACAGCTCCCTGAATTGGCCCGCGTGCTCCTCGCCTAGCGCCCGGACAACCCCTCGAAGGTGGCCTTGGCCCACGACCCCGAGGACACGTCGCTTGCCAGAGACGGCATAGGACGACTTGATGGTGAGGCTCAGGAAGACATCCCTCTCGCGCACGAGGGGCGCGATGAGCGAGGGGAACTCGCGTGCTAGCAGCGCCTCGTATTGTGAAAGGATGTCGTCGTCGTCCAGAGCCATCTGGATCAGCTCAGACGCATCACGCTCTGACTTCTCGATGCTGGTGCTGGTGCTGGTGCTGGTGCTGGGGCTGGGGCTGGGGCTGGGGCTGGGGCTGGGGCTGGGGCCGGGGCTGGAGCTGCTGGCACTGCGGCCGTCCGCGACGCTGCGCACTAGACGCCATCGATCTCGCAGCGAGAGTGAACGCCACGCACGCTCAAGCGTGATTTCAATGGGACGGTCGCCTAAGATGAGCGAGGCACCCACGCGCTCGGCTGCGCGCCGTGCAGCGCGGAAGTCGGCGCCTGGTGCCACACGCGTCTCAGCGCCTAGGCGATCGGATGCACGAGCGAGGAAGACCCTCAATATCAACGGTGCCCATCCCCCGAGAGCGACACTTCTCTGCATGCTCTGCAGCAGGCCGCCCTCACCCGAGAGCGAGAACGGGTTGCGAGCGCGCATGTCGTCAGCGGCAGCCTCATCCGAGTACAGGAGCGCCGAACGCGACCGGCAGAGCTCAACGACGACCGCGTCCGGCCTCAACAGCTCAATCGCTGCCTCGACCTCTATAACCGAACGCTCTGAGAGATGCGATGTGCCGAGCACGAAGATCTCCTCGGGCTCGACGTGGCCGATACTCGCAGCGCTCGTGTAGCCGCTGCCAGGCTCGCCCGGCAATTTTGGCCCAGGAATTACGCGGACGAGGCGACCAGTGTCGATCAATGCAGAGACGGATGCGAGCATCACTCACTTTCTACCTGAACTATACACAGTTACACACAGCAGCACGCCGTGAAAACCATTCACACTCTTGCGAGGTCTGAGGACATGAGAGAACAATTTCGGTCACATCAAGGCAATTCATTCGACACACGCTAGGATCGAGCGCTCGATTGCTCCATCCAGCGTCTTGACCCCAGTGTGAATAGTATAGACGGTTTGGCCTACTGGCCT
>ENA-UOXK01000344-UOXK01000344.1-mixed-culture-metagenome-genome-assembly--contig:-NODE-344-length-35184-cov-29.966210_pt1 | contig 35184 bp, 31 predicted proteins | sample MGYA00238160_ERZ761638 | MGnify/ENA primary metagenome ERZ761638 (study PRJEB28912, sample SAMN08777098) | mixed culture metagenome | isolation source: Freshwater growth medium | place: USA...
CGTAGGCCGCCAGAAAGTCAATCGTTCCGCCGCCCACGTCGACCACGAGATTCCACCCGCTCATCTCGAAGTCCTTGTGTGTGAGGCCGTAGTAGTAGAGGGCTCCGAGGGGTTGCACCATGACGGAGGCGTTCAGCACCGTTACGTGCCTTGCACCCACTTCAATATCTGGGCTGGTCACGGCGTGCCGACCGATGACCAGCTCGCGCAGGTGGTTCTCGTATTCGTCAAAGGTGTTGAGGGGGAGTCCTACGGTCAGGTGCTGAATCGTCATCTCTTTCGGATTCCCTTCGTCACTGAGCATGTAGTGCATGGCTCCCCGCATGAGCGCGAGATAGGAGGGAGAGGTGCAGTAGTCCTTCATGACGTGCCGTGGCTGGAGCCCCTTGAGGTGCATCTCGACTCCACGACCGGCAAAGTGAGGCACCCCATCAATTTCGCTGATGCAGCCGTCGGCTCCAAGGGTGCCGGGTGCATGTCGGAAAGCAGCGCCTGCCCGTAAGGTGGCGGTGATCGACGGAAACAGGTCCGCATGGATGAGTGGGACACCTCGTGCCACCTTGTGGCCACAGGTGAATTTGGTATTGGCGTAGCCCACGTCGATGGCTCGTGCGGGAACAGTGATCAGATGTGCGTCGCGTTTCATAAGTCTCTCTAGATTTCTTGCCTGCACAAAATTGTGCTGCTGGGAATTCTGTTGGGGCCTTCGCACCTCTGCAAGCGATGCGGACCAGTTGTTGGCCACGGGAGGCCAAGTCGGGCCAATGCAGGCCACAAACTGCAACTCTTGCGAGGCGACCCTTGTCCACGCTGTTGTATTGGCCAGGGTGGGCCACCCGAGGCCACTGGCGACCAAAAAGTGTTCGCGTGGGAGGCGGGTCCCGACAACAACGTCACAGTAGGGGCCGCAGGAGGCCATGGCAGGCCAGTGGCGGCTTCGACGCACAGTGCGCGCGCGGGGCTGAAGCTGGTTTCTTCGAAGGTGAGGCCACGGGTGACCATGGACGGTCACGACGTGTGGGTCAGCCAAAGAATCGCGCCTCACTGCGGCGTGAACCATCCTGTCGAAACGCGCAATCAGGTGGCTCCATTTATGTAGGGAGCTAGGGGCAGGGCTGCTATTTCTTGTTGCCTCAATCGACGGATCGTTTTGCGCGTTCAAGTGTCGTGTTGACGGCAAGATATCAACAGGGCACTTTCAAACAACCCACTTTGGGTGTCTGCAGGAGTGGTGGCAACCAGAGTGATATGAAGGCTTCTGATCTGAAAGGACTTTTTTGCCGTTTGGCATGAGTGACACGCTGCGGGAGAGTGTTTTGCCATCTGTGGACAAGGGCTCGGGCAGCCTGCGTTGAGCGGTATCTGTCCCCAACTGGTCCGCATCACAAGACAAGACTGCAAACAGCATCTACTATTCGCTCACCTGTACCTCTGGTACTTAGACATCCCAGTGATGTCCCACTCCCTACACAGGGAAAACGGCTAACCGACGCTTCACCATGAGTGTCCTAAGGCAACAAGCCGACTTCCCACGTTGGAAGTCGCAAACCAAGACGGTGCTCTGTATGGAGCGCCGCAAAACAGGTCGAATAACGACCAGCTGCTGAGCCCGCGACGCGGTTCAGAAGTGGCGACCCCGAATGGGGACTGCCCACAGCAAGCCAACCAGGCCTTCCTTCTTGGAAGCCGCCAGCCAACGCTCTGAGCTACGGAGCGGGTGTGGACGCGTAAGCGTATAGATCAACTCACGTTTTGACTTTGCACTGACGACTACCTGCGGGTGGTTCGTCACAAGTACCTCCCGCCTGGCGCGTTTGCCGGGAGCCCTTAGGGCCTAAAAAGGGCAGGTTGGACAAGCTGCAAAGGACAACGCCGCCAAATCAGTCTGGCGGTGAAGTGAGTTCACCTGGGTAGTGAATAACTGCTCTGGTCTAGCCCACCCACAAGGCTCTGTCTGAACAAGACAGTACCCCCCCGACGATGTCCATGCGTCGGGGTGCCCATCAAAAAAGGATGGGGGTCACACGGGGATTCCACCTGTGCCGACAGGACAGCTTGCTAACGAAAAACGGAAGCCACCGAAGACTGACGTGCCTTGCCCAGGGGCCTTGTACCAGGCGACCAGTAGCAAAAAGACAAATGAAAAGCCAGGGCGATCTGGCGGTTTGGGCCTGCCTGAAGGTTTAGGCATGCGGGTGCGTTGGGCGCCCGCAGGTGTTAACCCTCATCACGACGAAAGTCACAACAGGAGAAAGAGAAATGGCGAAAGCATCAGGCAATGGTCGCGGCAAACGTCGCGCACACCGAGTGAAGTCGCGTGCGGAAACACTTACCAGGGGAGGGCCGGGAAGCGAAAATCCACGCGCGCTAGAAGCGATCAAGGCACATCCCAACGACCCGCCGCGGCAGATGGTGTGTTTCCTGCGGAACCTGGCCCTCCAGTCTTCAACCGGCCGCAAGCGCAACGTCGGGGAGAGGACGCTAACAGCGTTCGGAAGCACCATGAAGAATCTGATCCAGGATTTGAGAACGCTGAACATGCCCATTCAGCGCATTGACGAAATCGGGCAGCGTCACGCTGTGGCGCTCGCTGCATACTGGGCCAACGAACTGGGTCATTCGGCAAAAACGATCACCAACAAGCTGAGCGTGATTCGTAAGTTCTGTGAGCTCATCGGCAAGATTGGTGCAATTCCGAAGCGGGAAGAGCTTTACGAAGCACTTGCCGCGAAAGGCGTGGACAAGGCCGCCGTCACTTGTGCGCAGGTGACCCATGGCAGCAAAAGCTGGAAGGCTGCTGGGGTGGATGCCCAAGCGATCATCGAAGTTGTCGCGGTCGAAAACCCTCAGGAGGCCCTCCTGTTCGAGCTTGAGCTGCACTTCGGCTTGCGTGTCAAAGAGGCGCTGAGCTTTCGCCCACGTGAGGCCGAGCGCCGTGATGGCATCGCAATCAAACTGGGCACGAAGGGTGGTGCGGGCCGCTTTGTTCCCTTCATGAAGGATCCTTTGAAGCAAGCCAAACAGCGCGATGTTCTTGAGCGCGCGCGCGCCTGGGCTGACGAGCACAACAACAAAGGTGAGATGGGGTACGAGCGTATGACGATGGAGGAGGCGCGGACCAAGTACTACCACGTGCTGCGCAAGTACGGCATCAACAAGAAGGCCCTGGGCGTGGCGAGCCACGGCCTGCGCCACCAGTTCGCCGCCGACATGTTCGAGGACATCACTGGCCACCGCCCGCCAGCCGAGGGTGAGGAGTCGCCAGCGTGGTTCAAACAGAACCGTGAACTGGTTGACCACGCGTACAAGAAGGTGTCAGAGGCTCTGGGCCACTGGCGCAAGGACATCTCCACGGCCTATCTCAGCTCGGTCTCTATGATGAGTAAGCTGCAAAAGCTGCGCATCGAAAAGCGGATCGAGATGTTTCAGAACACGCCCGGCGTCGCCACGGGTTTGCTGATGCTTGGTGTGGAGCGTGGGTGGCTGACCGGGCGTGCAGCATTGGGGATCGAAATGCCACACAACGAGCGCATCGTTCTCACCGTGAACCTTGAGGAGGGGGTCAAGTTGGAAGTGCTCAAAGATGTCCACGCGCTGCTTCAAAAGTTGCTTCCCGGCCGCGTCCTCGTCGTCCCGCTCTTGGGCGGCGGCGTTCAGCCTGAGAACGGTGTTGAGGTGTTTCTGCGCTGATGAAGAAGGTGGGCAGGTGCAAGCCTGCCCACCGTATGGTGATGCACGATGCCTAGTTCTCAGAGCGCATTTATTCGACCTAAAGCGGGTTCTTTAGGCCGCGTGCTGTTCAATGAGCGACAAGGCTTCACGCTTGCCCATTGCAATTCTTCCCAAAATTTCCGGGACACGCGCAGCCCTTGGCGAGGCGCCGCCGGACTCCCACTTCCATATTGACAAGGAAGAGACGCCCAGCAGCTGTCCCATTTGTTCCTGGGTGAAGCCGAGTCGGGCGCGTTGGGCTTTCAGACGTTCCGCAGTGAACATCACTTTACGGCCTGGTTTTCCCCCGGGTGTATCGGGAGTGGGCTTGACCGCCGGCAAAGGTTTGGTCAAGGAGCCAGAGGAGGAGGGTGCCGCGCGCAACTTCTCCAGTTTCTTCAGACTCGACTGAAGCGACTTGACCTCCTTCTTCAAGGCGGAGATGTCGGTTCGCTGGCTCATCGCGATCTTGCGCAGCGCCGTGATCTCCTCGCGCAGTTCCTTGCGGGCTATGCGGGCGATCTCTTTTTTGAGGGTTTCGGCAAAGGTGGTCATGCCCGCATCGTACGACAGAGCCCGCGCCGCATCCCATACTTGTATGAAAGCTGGCGCATTATTCTGGCTGGCGAGTCGGTATTGATAATGGGTGTTTTCAACACCAATTCGTTTGGGCGCCCTGAATCTGCACCTTGGTCGGATCTGCGTTGTGTGCCGCTATCGATCGACTCGAGTTAAGTCCGAGCGGCAGCGTTGGCCCGAGCTTGCACCTGGGCGCAGGCCTGCATCAGCTCATCGAAGGGCAGGGCGTCACCCACCATGACCTCGTCTTCCAGCATCGTCGCGTAGTCAGCGGCCAGTGCCTCTCGCGCGGCCCCCTCGGGCACGATCCTCAACGCGCCCAGGACGGCGAAGGTGTAGTTGATGGTCTTGTTGTCGGCGGCCTTCTCGCTGAAGAACCAGGACTTGTGTTCCGCCACCTCCCGGGCCACGGCGCGATCAGCAATGACAGCATCAAAGTGTTCACTGCGCATGATGGCCGCCAGGTCGTGCCAATGGCGCGCGTACCGCTCACCTCGGATTCGTCCCTGCGCGCAGTAGACGTGTGTCGCTGTCGCCTTCTCCCAAAAGGTCCGTGCCACACCCATCACCTGCGGCAGTGCCTGGGGGAACGACACGCCATCGACATGACCGGCCATGTCGCAGGTGATGGGGAGCACGCCATGCGGCTCCCCAGTGGCGCGGCCACCAAACTCCAGCGTGATGACTGGTGAAACATACCCAGTGCCCTGCTTGATTGCCGGGTAGTGCAGTTGGAGTGTGTCGTGCTCCGCGCCTGCGATTTCCAGCGTTGCCCCAAGTCGCTCGCGCTCAAGCGCTGCCTGCAGATGGGGCTGTACGGTCGATCCGATCCAGTCGGGGAGCCGATCCCTGACGGCCTTGCTCCATTTGCTGGCCTGGCTGCGGCTGGCGGGGAGAAAGTACTCTTCACCGGTGAGATCCGGGATCAGTTTGCGGATGTCGTAGGTGAGGTCGATGTCCTCGGAGAACCGCTCGATGATGTTGTACGCCTTGGACAGCGATGTGCCACCCTTGAAGGTGAGGTCGGATGCAAAAGGCGATTCAAACAAGGTGCCGAGCGTCCAGACAACCCAGAGATCCTTTTCCAGCAGATGGGAAGGCCGGCCCGTCTTCGCCCGGGCCTGTTCCAGAACCTCGTTCTGGTCGTCCCTGCTCAAGGCGAAGTAGTGCTCAGCCACGCAGCGTCTCTTCGCCGATGGCCCTGGCCATCCAGGAGGGCAACGCCGCTCGGGCCGACGCCAGTGCTTGCCACTCGGCGGGCGGCAGCGTGCGATGCAGGGTGCTCAGCGATTCGCTCACGTTGGAGGGTCCCATCCAGGCCAGGGCGCGCACGGCGGAGCCGGCCGGACCTGGGCCGAGCGCCAGCATCCAGCGTGGTGCGTGTTTCACCATGACCTCGGAGCGACCGAGCTTGAGATGGCGGGTGCGCCCCGAGGTCAGGTACACCTCGCGAATCGGTACCTGTTGCGTCAGTCCCAGGGCATTGGCCGCATTGGCTCCGTGAGGCGAGACTACCTCGCCATGTTGGGCCGCCAGGGCTTGGACCACTTTTTCAGGTGAGGGCGCACGCGTTCCGAACCGGTTGGACACAGGCATGACGTACGTGCCCCGCGCCACACGCAACAGCTTGCCCTCTTTGGTGAGGCGAGACAAAGCCTGGTCGACCGCATCGCGGCTTCCCATGTGCAGAAATTCCTTGGGCGACAACACGCCTCCCTCGGGCAAGGACTTTGCGTGAAGCAGGATGAACTCAGGGAGCGTAACCATAGTGAAACCAGTTTATCAGAAATGTATTGCAGTTTCTGACATCAAGAATATCGTTCGTTGTCCTGAAAGTTGCTTGCTTTTCGGTAGGCCGTGCGGCGACGGGGGGTGATTAGGATGCTAGCCAACCCACCCTTGGCGGCCTTGGTCGGGCTGCGCAGCCGCCGAGTGCCAGCCCAATCACTGCGGCAGAGACCTGCTCATCAAGCGCCTCCGACAAAAATTCCCTCGCCCACGATGGAGATGATGTTCACGGCTTCGTTGCCGCAATGGCTGCGAGCAAGTGTCTGATCGGGCAATGGGATACTTTGGCAATATTCGCAGCCCAAGGTTGGACCCAATCGAAATTGCGCCCATGACACCTGTTGAAGGATTGAGCCCGTGAGTGGACCGCTGTGAACCACGCCACCCTCGTCACGCTCCGGGACCGCCACCCCGCCTGGAGGTTGCTGGCCTCGCCGCATGCGCCGCTGGTTGCCAACTTCCTGCACCGGGTCTTCGTGGCGCCGAACGAGCGCGTCATCAGCGAGGCCGACCTGGCCGAGGCACTGGAGGACGAACTTTTTGTCTTGCGGGAGCAACTCGGATCTGAGGCCTACCCCAAAGGTGCTGTGGAATACCTCAACGACTGGGCCGCTTCTGACAAGGGCTGGTTGCGAAAGTTCTACAAGCCCGGTACCGACGAGGCGCAATTCGACCTGACACCGGCCACCGAGAAAGCCATTGCATGGTTGGCGTCGCTCACCGAACGGGCGTTCGTGGGAACCGAGTCACGCCTGCTGACGCTGTTCGCGCTGCTCGAGCAGATCAGCGCTGGCACTGAGATTGATCCGATCAAACGAGTCGACGATTTGCGCAAGAAGCGTGAAGAGCTCGATTTGGAGATCGCCCGCGTTCTGGCCGGCGATGCGCCTGTGCTGGACGACACAGCGGTCAAGGACCGCTTCCAGCAGTTTCAACAGCTCGCCCGAGAACTGCTGTCCGATTTCCGCGAGGTGGAGCACAACTTTCGCCTGCTCGATCGCAAGGTGCGCGAGAAGATTGCTCTCTGGGAAGGCTCCAAAGGAGCGCTGCTCGACGAGATCATGGGCGAGCGCGATGCGATTGGCGATTCGGACCAAGGCCGCAGCTTCCGCGCCTTCTGGGACTTTCTCATGTCCAGCAGCCGTCAGGAGGAACTCTCCGCGAGGTTGGATCAGATACTGGCGCTGCCGGTCGTGGCTGCGTTGAAACCCGAACCGCGCACTCGCCGCGTGCACCACGACTGGCTAGAAGCCGGGGAACACACGCAGCGCACCGTGGCTCAGTTGTCGCAACAGCTGCGCCGTTTTCTGGACGACCGGGCCTTTCTGGAGAATCGGCGCATCCTAGACTTGCTGCACGGCATTGAGAGCAAGGCGCTGGCACTGCGGACTGCTCCCCCCACCGTTGGCTTGATGACGATCGATGCGATGGGGGCAGACGTTGAGCTTCCACTGGAGCGACCCATGTTCACGCTGAGTGTGAAGCCGCGTCTTGCTGATCTCGCGCTGGATGTGGACTCAGCAGAAGACGACATCAACACCGCTCGATTGTTCGACCAGATCGTTGTGGACAAGGCGCGCCTGCGTGCAACGGTCCAGCAAGCGCTTCGAGTACGGGCGCAGATCACGTTGCGTGAGTTGATCAACGACGAGCCACTACAACAAGGGCTGGCTGAATTGGTGGCCTATCTGGAGTTGGCCCACGACGGTGACGTCGTTGGCGGTGGCGCAGCATCAGTGGATGGCTTGCGTGCTGTTGTTGACGAAACTGTTGAGGAGCCCATCCGGTGGATGGCGAGCAATCCAATGGGCGAACCGGTGACGCGTGAGGCGCGTCTGCCCCGTGTGATCTTCACGCGATGACGTCCGTCGTCGTGTCTTGGAAGGGAGAAGAACATGACTGAATCGCTGCACGAGAGCCCGTCGGTGGGTGCTCCACTGGCCGCTTTGCCGACTGTGCCCGAGTTGACGCAACTGATGGTGCACCTGCTCAAGGGCGTGCTCTACCGTGAGGATGATGAGCGGCTGTGGGCGAGCCTCTTTGGTTTGCAGGCGCGGGTGCGAGAACAAGCAGCGGTGTTGCTGCTCGACCTGGTTCTTGATGAAGCCGAGGGTTACGCGTTTCTCAAAAGCCGCCCCGACCCAGACGAGTCGGAGGGCGTACCTCGGTTGCCCCGGCTCGTCGCGCGGCGCCCTCTGTCCTACCCGGTGAGCTTGATGCTGGCGTTGCTGCGAAAACGCTTGGCAGAGTTCGACGCCGGAGGAGGCGACACCCGCCTGGTTCTATCGCGGGACGAGATGTCCGAGCTGATGCGGGTGTTCTTGCCTGATGGGACGAACGAAGCCCGGCTCATCGATCAAGTGGACGCGACAATCACCAAGGTGGTCGATCTGGGTTTTCTGCGTCGGCTCAAACCCGCAGCCGGCAGCGGGCTGGACAGGGGGAACTACGAAGTGCGGCGCATTCTGAGAGCCTTTGTCGACGCGCAGTGGCTGGCCGACTTCGACGCGCGGTTGGAGGTTTACCGCACGGCGCTGGCCGGCGCTGTCCCTGGCAAGCCCCAGACCGAAAGGGCGGCCGATGCTTGAGTCGCCTTCGCTGTCACTGGATTTTGTGGACGACAACACCCGGGTAGGGTTTCGCTTGCATCAACTGGAGGTGCTCAACTGGGGCACCTTCGACAAGCGGGTATGGCGATACAACCTCGAAGGTCGCAACGGTCTGCTCACTGGCGATATTGGTTCGGGCAAGTCCACATTGGTCGATGCCATCACCACGTTACTGGTGCCTGCGCACCGCGTGGCTTACAACAAGGCTGCAGGAGCGGATGCTCGCGAGCGCAGCCTGCGCTCCTACGTGCTTGGTCACTACAAGAGCGAGCGCAACGAGGTCACCGGTAGCGCCCGACCCGTGGCGCTGCGCGATGCGTCAAGCTATTCGGTCATCCTGGGCGTCTTCCGCAACGAGGGTTATGACCAGGCGGTGACCCTCGCCCAAGTGTTCTGGTTGAAGGATCCTCAAGGCCAACCCGCTCGCTTGTTCGTGGCGACCGAGCGCCCGATGAGCATCGCTGAGGACTTCGCCCACTTCGGCAGCGACATCACCGCCTTGCGCAAAAAACTGCGCGCTTCGGGCTGTGAGTTGTTCGACAGTTTTCCGCCTTACTGCGCCTGGTTCCGTCGACGTTTTGGTATTGAGCACGAGCAGGCATTGGAGTTGTTTCACCAGACGGTTTCGATGAAATCGGTGGGCAACCTCACCGACTTCGTGCGCAGCCACATGCTGGAGCCGTTTGATGTGGGCAGCCGCATCGAGGCCTTGATCCGCCACTTTGACGATCTTGACCGCGCCCATCAAGCGGTGCTCAAGACCAAACGACAGGTTGAGCTGCTGACACCCCTGGTCGAGGACGGACGTCGCCACAGTGCCCTGGTCTCGGAAATCCAAGGCTGGCGCGACGGGCGAGACGCACTGCACCCGTATTTCGCAGGACTCAAGGTAGAGCTGTTGGATCGGCGGCTGAAGCTGCTTGAAGAGGACGCCTCCCGGTTTGATGTCCAACTCGAACGTTTGGGGGCCCAGCGCGAAGCCGAGCGAACGGAGATCGCGAAGCTGGAGCGCAACTTGCGCGAGAACGGCGGCAACCGGCTGGAGGAACTGGCCGCCGATATTCGCCGCCTGGAGCACGAAAAAGCCCAGCGTCAGCAGAGGGCCGATCGCCACAGCACCTTGCTTGCGCGCATTGACGAGACCTCGCCAATTGACGAGGCAACATTTCTCGATCAGCAACAAGCCATCGCTTCTCGCGCGGAAGGCTTGCGTGAACGCATCGCAGACTTGGACAACCGCGAGCGCGAGGAGGATTTTGCGTTTCGCAAGGGACGTGAAGAGCACACAGCCTTGTCCGAGGAGATCGACAGCCTTCAGCGGCGCAGGAGCAATATTGATGCTGCCCAGGTTCGCATCCGTGATGCGTTGTGCGCCGCACTCTCGATTGACGAAGGCGACCTGTCGTTCGCGGGTGAGCTGATCCAGGTGCGCGAGGATGAGCGCGAGTGGGAGGGTGCAGCGGAGCGGTTGTTGCGAGGCTTCGGCGTCGCGTTGCTGGTGCCGGACGCGCACTACAAGGCTGTTGCGGAATGGGTGGACAGGCAGCACCTGGGCGCCCGCCTGGTGTATTTCCATGTGCGACCGAAGAAGCCTGGACAGGGTGCCAGCCTTCATCCGCAGTCGCTGGTGAGAAAGCTCCTCGTCAAACCCGATTCGCCGCACTACGAGTGGCTGGAGCAGGAACTTCGCAATCGTTTTGATGTGGCCTGTTGCGATTCGGGAGAGCAGTTTCGCCGCGAGGCCCGCGCCATCACGCGTTCGGGGCAGATCAAGGATCCGTCAGGCCGCCACGAGAAGGACGATCGCAGCCGCATCGACGACCGCAGCCGCTACGTGCTAGGCTGGAGCAACGCTGACAAGTTGCGGGCCTTGCGTGACCAGCGCGAGCGCCTGGAAGACAAGCTGGCCACACTGGGCCAGCGCATTGGTGAGATTGGCGATGCACGCTCTGAGCTGAATGGCCGACTGGAGACGCTGGCCCGCCTGGAGGAGTTCTCGCGATTCGCAGACATCGACTGGATGAGCCTGGCGCGACAGATCGCGACTCTCGCAGAGGAGCTCGCGCGACTTGAAGCTGCGTCGGACACCCTGCAGGAGCTGGGACGCCAGTTAAAGGAGGTTCAGGTCAGACTGAGCGAAACCGAGACCAAGCATGGCGATGCGTTGGGCAAGCGCGGCGAGGTGAGAGCCAAGCACACTGCGGCAGAAGATTTGCGGACTCTGGCCAATGCAGTCTGTGATGCCATGCCGCTCGATAGCCCCCAGGTTGATCGATTGAACGACTGGCGAGTTCAGGCACTCGGCGAGCATCAGCTCTCCGTGGAGTCCTGCGACAACCGTGAGCAGGACATGCGTAGATGGCTGCAGGAGCGCATCGACGCGGAGGACAAGCGCCTGGCCCGACTGACCGAGCGCATTGTGAACGCCATGCGCGGATTCAAGGAAGAGTTCAAGGCAGAAACGGTCGATATGGATGTGAGCCTGGCAGCGCTGCTTGAGTACGAACGCATGCTTGATGGATTGAAGAGCGATGACCTGCCGCGGTTTGAAGCCCGCTTCAAGGAACTCCTCAATGTCAACACCATCAATGAAATCGCCAACTTCAACGCCCAGCTTGCCCGCGAGCGGGAGACGATCAGGGAGCGCGTTGACCTGATCAATCGATCGCTTCAGGTAATCGACTACAACCCCGGTCGCTTCATCGTGCTGGTGGCGCAGCCCAGTCCTGATGCGGAGATCCGTGACTTCCAGCAGGATCTGCGCGCCTGTACTGAGGGTGCGCTCACGGGGTCATCTGACGAGCAGTATTCGGAGGCCAAGTTCTTGCAGGTCAAAGGGATCATTGACCGATTTCGTGGACGAGAGGGACTGTCGGATGCCGACCGGCGCTGGACCGCCAAGGTGACCGACGTGCGCAACGGATTCTTGTTTTCTGCAAGTGAGCGTTGGCGTGCTGACGGCGTGGAGCACGAACACTATTCCGACTCCGGTGGTAAGTCCGGTGGACAGAAGGAGAAGCTCGCTTACACCGTGCTGGCCGCAAGCCTGGCCTACCAGTTCGGGCTGGAGTGGGGCGCCGTGCGTTCGCGGTCGTTTCGCTTCGTCGTTATCGACGAGGCGTTTGGGCGCGGCTCTGACGAGTCGGCGCAGTACGGACTTCGCTTGTTCCAGCAACTCAATCTGCAACTGCTGATCGTCACACCACTGCAAAAGATCCACATCATCGAACCTTTCGTGGCCAGTGTTGGCTTCGTCCACAACGAAGGAGGGCGGGATTCCAAGCTGCGCTGCCTGTCGATTGAAGAGTATCGCGCGCAGAAAGCGGAATTTCAGGGAGAAAGCCAGATAGCAGGAAGCGCCGAGATCAGAGCTGCTGGAGGCGCGGTGAAATGAACTGGACGAACACGGCAGACCTTCGCGCCCAGGTTCAGCGCTTGTGGGATCGAGGGGACTTGCTGCGATCTTCGGTTTCGAGTTCTGTGATCTGGCCCGTACGTCTGTCGCTGAAGGTGCCCAGCGCAGGCGATCTCTCTGATCGCTTCGAGGCCGCGCGGGACTGGTTGAGTGCCTTCGCCGCCACTCCTCATGTGCGGATTGAGTGGCGAGATTGGAACCATCGGGTACAGGGAAGCCAGCGTCTGCCGTCTGCTGTTTGGATCGACACACTTCAGTCGGCGTTGGCTTTGATCGGCAAAACCAGTCAGGCACAACGCTTCGAGGCGATGTGGCAACGGACCGCGATCGCGCAACCCCGGCTGCTGGATTGGATGTCCCGGCGTCCGCTGCAGGCGCTGGATCTGATCGATCGGTGGGATCGCCTCTTGGCGGTTGTTGATTGGCTGCAGGCCTATCCTCGTCCCGGCGTCTACCTGCGGCAGGTGGACGCGCCCGGGGTGGACAGCAAATTCATCGAGGCCCACCGGGGGGTATTGACCGAGCTGTTGGACTTGGCGCTGCCGCCCGAGGTGATCGACAACAGTGCGAGCGGGATATCGCAGTTCGCCCGCCGTTTTGGCTTCCTGAACAAGCCGGTGCGGATTCGTTTCCGATTGCTCGATCCAACCCTGCCCAGCTTGTCGGGTTGCCAGGGGTTGCCGGATATCACGCTGGACGCTTCGAGCTTCGCCGCGCTCGCGCTACCCGTTGATCACGTATTCATCACGGAGAACGAGACCAATTTCCTTGCCTTCCCGCCAGTGGCGAGAGCGATCGTCGTGTTTGGCGCGGGCTACGGCTGGGAACCGTTGGCGCGCGCTGCATGGCTGCACCGAAGCCACTTGTACTACTGGGGTGATATCGACACCCATGGCTTTGCCATCCTTCATCAGCTGCGTGGCTACTTTCCCCACGCATCGTCCTTCCTCATGGACCGCGAGACGCTGCTCGCACATCGTTTGCAATGGGGCGATGAGACTGAGCCTGCACGCCACGAGCTGTCGAGCCTGACGGTTGAGGAGGCTGCGGTTTATGACGAACTGCGCTTCGATCGCATCCAACCCAAGTTGAGATTGGAGCAGGAGAGGATCGGATTTGGGTGGTTCTCAGATCACCTCAGCCGTATGTCCTCGGACTTGCAGAGAACGACGACACAGTTCTCGTGAGGCCAGTGCTCATAACGATCGCGCGGCTTTCTCTGTCGATTTGGAGTGGCAGAGTGCTGGTCTGGCCGCTCATGGTTAACTGCTAAAGCGAGTTGTTTGGCAAGCCATCGCCGAAAGAAAAATCTGTTCTGGGTCTCTTGACGCCGGTGCTTTGTTTGAGATTCTGAAGAGAGGACGCCGAGTGTGCCTCTGTTCATAAACTAACCGAAGTCATTGACCCATGAAAATCATTTCCTCCTGCCGATCGAGCCTGACCACGTTGGGCGTCGCAACTGTGCTGAGCGCATGTGGCGCCGGATCGAACGGTTACCCCTCCTCAGAAGACGTTAAGGCGTGGCATACCAAGACAGCCAGCAATGGCTATTTCAAGCTGCAGACCGTTGAGATCACGGACCTCGACTGCACAACCCCATCCAGGAAGGAGATGGAGCAACTGACCCGTGCGGCTGCCTTCATGGGTTCAAAGGCGGAAGAGGCGATCAAAGGGGCTGTCAAATGCAGCTACACAGTCAACGCCTCGTTCAGCGGCGTCGACAAGCCGTTTCTCAAGACCCAAGGTTATGAGGTAAATGGACTCAAGCTCACGAGTCAAGGGTTCATGCGTGTGCCCAAGGGCGACAGTTTCGAGTGGCAGGGAAGCACCCGCCGTCTGCCGAAGACGCCGGGATGAACCGATGCCGGTCGACATGGGATCAAAAAAACTTTGGTGACAGCTGCAAGTTGCCTAGAATTCACACCAAGGCGGCCCGCCGTACTTGCACGCGAGTAGAAACAGGTACTCCACACATCGTCATTGATTTCCCTTTTGGGCCTCGTCGTCGGGGACTTAAACGCGTGCGTCTGACCCGACTCGTCGAGGTTAACCAAAGGCAAATCATGACCTTGAGAGAACTTGCGCACCTTGCGCAGCAGACCCTTCAGACCCATGCGGGCTGCCCTGTCAAACGAAGCCATGTGCACGAACTCCTGGCTGCTGCGTTCGGCCATCGTTCATGGGCAGCGTTTCGGGCTGTTGCGGTCCTGGCCGATGCGGGTGTTGGGGAACGGCCGTCCGACGCATCGCCCCAAGTGATCGGTCGAGCGGTTCAACTGGGCTACCACCAGCAGGCCGCGGCTGAGATAGCGCGGTCGTTTCTGGTCTTCATCGCTGAGCACCAACTCTCCTCTGTCTCCTGGTCTGCGTTGGGTGCCGCGCTGGCCTCTCCGGCCGTTGCTGAGGGCGACGCCCAGGACGATAACAACGATGACTTCGAGGAATTCGAGGAAGTCAGGTCGGCAGCCCCTGTGCAGCCGACGGGTGCAGCACTTGAGCAGCTCACGCGCTCACCCATGCTGAAGTCCAGCGTGGAGGAGGCGGCCGAGTCTGCCAACCCGCATGCGCACTTTCTCCTGGCCGCGCTCTACCGCTGCCGCACCCCAAATCCCTACCTGTATGAGGAGTCACTCAAGGGCCGGGTGCTCAATGCTGCCGAACGTGGCTGGGTTGAGGACTACCTTCGCCTGGAACCCCAGCACCGAAAATACGAGGCGCATCTGAAAGCGGCAGCGCTCGGTGGCGTACGCGCGGCGGCATTGGAGTACGGGACCCACTTCGAGCGCCGTGATTTCATAGAGTTGGCCGAGCGGCTCACCGGAGACGTTGATGCGTTCATGATGGCGCGGGCCGCTACGACGCCAGAGGCACGTGCATCTTGGCTGCGTGTGGCGGCCGAGCGAGGGGTTCGTTCGGCACTGGAGGAGCTTGCGCACCAAGGCGACGCTTGGGCAGAGGAGCGCTTTGCGGAGCATGGCGACATCCACTGGCTGCGGATAGCCGCAGAGCGAGCGGTCGAGGACGGTGATGCGATGCGCGCGTGGACCTGGCAGTATCTGGCGCTCGAGCATCGGGTCGACCTTACCCGTTCGACCATGGCGGCGTACCACGACGGTGGTCAGCAGGATGGGCAGTTCTACGACAGCGACTTCGGTGGGCCGATGTATGTCGACGGTGACGAAGGACTGGCGCTGCCCGCATTGAGACCCGCTGATCACCGAACTGCCAAGGCTGAGGCGAAGCTGATTTTTCGCAAGTTTTCGTAGCTTGGCGGTGGTGCCGGCGAAGTGGGGGCGATCTGTTGGACCGCTCCCGATTTGCAGAGCAGGCTTGCATGGCGGGTGCCACCGATCGCCATGTCATGCTGTCAGCCACTTAGGCAGCTAGGGCTGCTGAGAATCCTGAGGGAGCTTTCTCAAGAGTTGGCTGGCCAGCAGCATGTAGTGTTGTTGGCGGGCTACAATCTGTCCTGAGGACAGATTGTAGCCCGCCAACGTAAGCATTGTAAACTTACAACATTGCGCTTCAAGATCAAGAGCTGTAAAATGAACGTCCTAAGGACGTTCATTTTACAGCTCTTGCCTACAAAATCAAAAGTCTCAGCTGCCGCTGACGGTCCTGCAGAAGGCATTGCAGACCGATTGGCGATGTGGGAACGGCCGGTCGTCACCGACTATGAGCTGGGCGCTCTGCTGTGTGCAGAGCTGCCAGCTGCGAATGCAGCCATCGAGCCTGGCTTGTACAAGGCCATCGTGGACCGGTTGAGTTCCTTTCGCCTGATCGCGCCAGCCAAGGACTTCAAGCCCGGTGCCGTCTTCCAATTGTTTGGCCGCCCCAAGCCCTCGGCCATGGAGGTCGCGTGTGCGGTGGATCCATTTGCCTGTGTTTCCCACCTTAGTGCGATGGAGTTTCACGGTCTCACGGATCGCTTCTCCAAGATCCTCTACCTGACGACCCCCCCAAACAAGGAGTGGAGAGAGCAGGCTCAAGAGAGGATGGCCAGGGATCTCGGCCAACACATGGCGGTGCACCGCGCAGCCAGGCTGCCGATGTTGCGGTACTTGGGCTTCGAGCGTGTTGAGGGTGTGCGTGTCGAGTTGATGCGGCGCTCCAGCCGCGGGGCATTCAAGGCCATCAAGTCTCCCGCGATCAGGGTCGCCATGGTCGGGAGGGTGTTTCTGGACATGGTGCGTGAGCCCTACAACTGCGGGGGCATGCAGCACGTGGTGGATGCCTACCGCGAGTACGGCTCACAGTACCTGTCCCTCATCCTGGAGGAGATCGATCGCCACGGGAAACCCATCGAGAAGGTGCGGGCTGGCTACGTGCTTGAAGAGGTTTGCAAGATCGAACATCCTCGCATCGACGGTTGGAAGGACTTTGCACAGCGCGGGGGCTCGCGCATGCTGGATCCTCAGGGCGAATACGCCCCGACGTTCTCTGAGACCTGGAAGCTGTCGATCAATGTGCCTTCGTTGTTGACCGATGGCCGCGACGGGGAAGGGCAGGCTGGAGAAGGCTTGGCCGGGGAGGGCACTTGAGGCCGTTGAATGAGGTGGACATGGAGGCCTGGGTACAGCAGGCTCCCGACAAACCCCAAAGAGGTTTTCGGGAGGCGGTGCACATCATCCTGGAGAGCATCGGGCGCTCCCAGCACCTGCACGCCAGGATGGTGATGAAGGGCGGGCTGTTGATGGCCATTCGCTACGACAGTTCGCGCTACACCCGCGACATCGACTTCTCCACCACCGCGCCCTATGTCGCCGTGGAGGCGCAAGAGCTGATCACCGACCTGGAGCAGCACCTGGGTGCCGCCGCAGACCGCTTGCCGTACGCGACTGCGTGTCGTGTGCAGTCCAGCAAGATCGAGCCCAGAGGCGAGAACAAGACCCACCAGACACTGGCGCTGAAGATCGGCTACGCCGACATGGGCAGCGAGAGTGCGATGAAACGCCTTCTTGCTCGCAACTCCGCTCAGGTGGTGGAAATCGACTACAGCTACAACGAGGTTGTCTTCGGGGTGGAGGTGCTGCAGCTCGATGGCGGCACCACCATCCAGAGCTACAGCCTGCACAACATCGTCGCGGAGAAGCTGCGCTCCTTGCTGCAGCAGCCGGTGCGAAGGCGCAACCGTCGCCAGGATGTTTACGACGTGTGTTTGCTGCTGGACTCGTCCGCCTTGGCCCAAGCGTTGGGAGAGCAGGAGCTGGCGAGCATCCACCACATGCTGGTGGACTCCTGTCGCTCAAAGGGGATCGAGCCGGGGCCGCTGTCGATGGACGACGAGGCGGTCGTGCGCATGGCGCGCCAGGGGTATGAGGGGCTCAAGGACGATGTCACGGGCGACCTCCCGGACTTTGACGAGGCCATGGCCCGGGTTCAGGGGCTGTACCGATCACTGCCGTGGCCGTGAGCAGACGGGGCGAACCATCGCAGGTGGCGCGGTCGATGGTGTTGAAAACACCGATTATCGATACCAAGCAGGTAAAGCCGAGATTGGGTACTCGGACGATTTAGGCCAGCCGCTCTCGTTCATAGCCCCATTGCTGTGGGACCGTTGTGCAGCGGTTGCTGCCGTTCGAGTTTTCAACGTGAATGCCCTTGGCGTGCCGGATTGCGATCACTCCTATTCATGCATCGTGGTAATGCGCAGAGACAGGTTTCAGGCGCGCAGTTGACATTGCTAGAGAGTTGACAACAGCGTGCAGAGATCTGCAAGCTCGACGAGCAAGACTGCAGCAGCATCAAGCATGGTGCGATCAATCACCTGGGCGTGTCGCCAGCGTTGATGGCTTACCGCGAGCACAAGGCCATGCTGGGCAAGACTTAGGCCGGCGAGAAGTTCCCGGCGGTTGTGATGATGGGGGCTGGCTGGATGGTGGTCCCCGACATCAAACCAGGCAAGTGATGGTGAGTGGCTGACCCGCCCTGGGTCAGCCACTCAGTCGGGATCGCTGTTTGCAGGTGATCCCGTCCTTTTTGTCAGTTGGCGCAACAGCGCTGTGGCCAACCAGCCATCACTTTGATCCACCCGAAGCCTTGGCCACGTAGGCCGCCAGGGCGGCAATTTGCGCATCACTGAGTTTGCCGTTGTAGGACGGCATCTGCCCAATGCCGTTGCGCAGCGCGGTGGCCACGCGCTTGGCATCGGGCTTGAGCTCGTCCAGGCTGGGGCCCACGGCGCCTTCGGCTCCCGCGTCCTTGAGCGCATGGCACAGGGCGCAGGCAGGCACCGCGCCTTGGCCGAACAACACCTTGCCTTGTTGAAGTTGCGCGGCATCGTCGGCGGCGTGCACGGGCAGCACTGTGAATGCCAACGACCACAGGGCAGCGACCAACGCGTGTTTTTGGATTGTGCGCTTCATGCCACGCTCACTTTCACGGCGTGGTCGGCCCAGCTGGTGTTGTTGTAGCCGCCCGCGTTTTCCATGCGTTGTTCGGGCTGCACGTTGCCTGCGGTGTCGGTGGCTCGGCTCGCCAGGGTGAACTGGCCCGCCGGCAGGCGCGCCGCAAAAACAAACTGCCGCCACGCAAAGCGGCCGAGGTCGGGCCCCACCATGCGCGCGAGCTGCCAGGTTTTTCCGCCGTCCAGAGAAACCTCGACCTTGGCCACCGCGTTCATGCCGCCAAACGCCACGCCATGGATCTGTGTGTCACCCGCTTTAAGCGGGGCGCCGTCCGTGCCGGGACCGTTGATCCACGACTTCACCGTCATTTCCTGCACCGATGGCTGCGACGGGTCGCCCTTCGCGCCGGGCGGTGAAATGCGGTAGCCGTGCGACATGATGCGTGCGTCGGTCTCCTGAGCGGTGAAGGCCAGGCGTTTGACGTACTTGATGTTGTTCACGCCCGTGTAACCCGGCACGATCAAGCGCAGTGGGCCGCCGTGGGCCAGCGAAATCGGCACACCGTTCATTTCCCAGGCCAGCAGGGCATCGGCGAGTGCGGCAGCAGGCACCGAGCGTTCCACGATCACGCTCTTGGGGTCCAGTCCATCGGGGAGTTTTTCGCCGCCTGTGCCGGTGAGGTAGGCCATGCCGGCCTCCACGCCGCCCAGGGCATCCACCACCCAGCGCACCGGCACACCGCTCCACACCACACAGCCTGCTGCGCCCACTTGCCAAGGCGTTCCACTGGGCTTGTTGGGGAAGTAGCCGCGTCCGTTGCCAGAGCATTGCAACACCATCGCCGTGGTCTCGATGCCTATGCGCTTGAGGTCGCCCAGCGTGAGTTTGCGCGGGTTCTTCACCCCCTCGATGTTGATCTCCCAGGCATCGCGGTTGCCCAGGATCGAGGCGTCGGGCGCGGGCAGGTTGTTGCGGATGTAGAGCTGCTCGGACGGCGTGATTACGCTGGTGCCGAACACACTGCGCTTGGTCTCAATGGTGGTGCTGCTGTGCACGATCAGGCTGGCCGGGTCCTTCCAGCCCACGTACGCTGGCAGAGGCTTGGCAGCACCGGCCAAGGCGACGGGCGCGGTCTCACCAGCAGCGGCTGCGGTGCGGCCAAAGCTGGCCAGACCAACGGCAGCCAAAGCAGCGCCGCTGCCGGCCAGCAGGTGGCGCCGGGGGAGCGAGGTGGGTTGTTGGTTCATTTCTGGGGTCTCCGGTGGTTGGGCGTCGTGCGCCGGTTGGGGTGAAAGGGGTGAGCGGTTGATTCGTTGACAGGGACGCGGTGCCTCAGCCTGGCCCGGACACGGGAGGTGCCTGCAGTGCCGTCTGCGCGACCGCCAGTGCCTTCTTTTTCTGGGCCACCAGCAACAAGGGCTTGCCCTCGCGCGAGCGGATCACCTTCCAGTGCACGTTGCTCCACCAGCCGCTGGCCTCGCGCAGGTCCACAGACTGGTCAAAGGCATACACCGTCACCATGCCGCCCTTCTCGAAGAACGTGGTGAGGTGGTAAGCGAGGTGACCTTCGATATCGCATGGCCGCATGAGTTGGGGAAACCCGGGCACCACGTTGGCGTCCCGCATGCCCAGGTGCATGAGCAACTGGCGCTGCTCCATGAAACTGCCCCGCAAGCTGCGCTCGTGGTATTCGTGGTCGATCGCGTCGCGCACCATCGCTGGCGGTCGCACGGCGAGCACCCCGCCGCTGGTGCCACCGGCCAGCAAAAGCGCAGCCAGAAAACGCTGCAAGCCGCGTCGCGCCAGCAGCGGCTGCGGCTTTCGGTACAGGTGTGCCGGTGCGTCGCTGGCCTCGAAGGCGATCGCCAACTCGGCGCGCGCGCGCAAATCGAATTCGCTGTCGGGCAGGAAAGGCGCGTCGGTATCGGGGCTCATGTCTTGGTCCTGCGAAACGGGGTAACGTTGACATCGGCCTTGGGTGTCGCAGGTACCCCCATGGCCAGCTTCAAAGCGTCGCGCGCACGGGCTAGGCGCGACAACACCGTGCCGGGCGCGATCTCCAGCGCCTCGGCCATCTGGGCGGTGGGCATGTCGTCGAAATAAAACAGCACCAGCACCTCGCGGTGGATGGGCGCCAGGCGCGCGAGCGCCTTGACGACATCGAGTTTGTCGTCCAGCCCCGCGTCGGGCGCCGCTTGCTCGGGCTGCTCTTCATCGTCCAGCGACTGCATGCTGGGTGCGGCCTGGCGAAAGGCGGCGCGGCGCATGATCTGAAAGAGCCAAGCCCGTGCCAGCGCAGCGTCGCGCAGTTGCTCCCGGTGCTTCCAGGCGTTGGCAAAACAGTCTTGCACCACGTCTTCGGCAATGGCGCGCGAACCAGTGAGCGCCCACGCACTGCGCAGCAAAAAACGGTAGTGCTCACGCACCCATTGGTTATAGCGGGACTCGGCAGACTGGAACAGCATGGTGATCAAGAGCGCTGCATGGCTTGGTTCATTCCGTGGCGCTCATTGGTACTTTCCCTAGGGCTGTCGATCAAGGCCCCCGCGTCCCACCCAGCGACGGAAATTCCGCTTCCGCACCTTTGGCTGTGCGCTGCTGCAGGGTGTGCAGTCGGCGTTGCATGCTCTGGATCTCCACCGTCTGCCCGGCAATGATTTCCTCGGCCAACTGCCGGGTGACAGGATCGCGCCCATGCTGCAACACCAGCCGCGCCATGTCCACAGCGCCGGCGTGGTGCGGAATCATCATCGCCAGAAAGTCCTGGTCGGCCTGGCCTGCGTAGCCCGGGCTGTGCATGGCCTGCATCATGCGGGCCATCGATTCGTCCATATCCCGCTGGAATGCGCTGGTGTGCGCGGCGCTGGCGCCGTGGCTGGTGTGCGCGCCGCTCATGCCGTCTGGCCCTTCTCGCCCACACGCACGTAGACGAGGTTGATGCTCTTTTTGTTGCGCAGCGCGCCAGAGGGCAGCGTCAGATTGCCCAGGGGGATCTGCGCAATGAAGGTCGGGCGCAGCGGGTCGCTCACATCAAATGCACTGCACACGGTCTGGCCCGCGTTGGGCGTGCCGGGCAGCTCGTCCTGTTCGTGGGCCACATACAGCAGCGTGTTCTCGGGGTTGGTCCACAACCCGTGCGACTCGCGGCCACGGCTGGAGAAGGTGCCCACCACCTTGCGCTGTCCGCCCGGAGCGCTGCGGTCGATGATGGCGATCGGGCTCGACGCCACGCCGCCGGGGCCACCATCGTCGATGCGCGCCAGGCTGGCATAGACCACGCTGCCGCGCGCATTGCGCACGAACTCAACGTGGTTGGGCCGAGCGCCCATGCCGAGTGGCACGGTGTCGATCAGGTCGAAGCCACCCTGCGTCGAGCGGCAAGACACCGCATCAGCCAGCTTGTGCGAGAACCACACCTCGGCACCGTCGGGTGTGGTCTTCATGAAGGGCGTGAAGCCGGGTTTGTCCTGTGCGCTGATGTCCAGCGTGGTCAGCCGCTGCGGTTGGCTGTGGCCATCCGCGCCGGGGTTGACGCGGAACACGTCGATCTTCGACACCTTCTGGCTGGCCACAAAGGCCAACGTACCCTCACGGTTGAACCACACCTGCGCCGGGCCGCTCAGTGTGGGCAGGTATTGGCGAACCGCGCTGGAGCCCGGGCTGTCGGCCCCCTTGAGCTGGCGAACGGCACGATCGACGCCGACGATGGCAATACGGTCTTCACCGCGCAGCGTGACCCACAGCTCGCGGCCGTTGCGCGTGAAAGTGGGCTCGTGCGGTTCGCGGCCCAGCAGCAGGCCACTACTCAGGCGCTCGGGGTTGGTGGTGGGCCCAGACGCAGGGTTGGGTGTGTTGCCGATCACGCGGCGCTGCTCGGCGTCGATCAGATAAATGTTGCTGGAGCCGCGCCCGCTGGTGGCCAGCAGCCGGCCGTCGGGCGACGGCACCGCGCCGTGGGCGTCGATGCAGCCGTGGTACAGCGGCTTGTGGATCATCGCCGCGTGTGTCGGCGCCACGCCGGCGGTGACGTAGCGAAATGGAGGCCGCGGGTCTTCGTCGAAGCTGGTCAGGTTGATCGTGCTCTCGACGGTGTTCGTCTTCGGATCGATGACGACCAGCGTGTTGGAGTCTTCATTGGTGATGAAGACGCGGTCGCGCGGGTCGATGCCGGTGGCTGCGGCTCCCGCTGAAGCGCCGGACGGGGCCTGGGCATGTGCTGCGGGCAGCGCGCTGGCTGCCGCGGCGGCCAGGGTGTACTTGAGAATGTCGCGGCGTTGGGTGGTCATGTGTGCTTTCTGAGTTGGTGTGGAGAGTGATCGCTTGGGTCGTGGGCCGGGAGCCGCCGATGAACCACTGCCCAGCGCTTGCTTCAGGTCAAGAGCGCGGCTCGGGCCGTTTCATTCCCTGGGCATGCCGACAGCGCGTCGCGCCGACGCCGCCCTGGCCTTCAGCGCGGGGTGCCAAGTTGCCGATAGACCTCGGCCGACACCTGCGCCAGCACGCTGCGGTCGGCGTCGGACGACAGGGCGTAGCCGAAGGGACCGTCGACCCAGTAGAAGACATTGACCACACCTTCGCGTGCGAAGCGGAAGGCCGTGTCTGTGTTCTTCACGCTGGCCTGCAGTGCCTTGTCCGGCCCCGCGGCACTGCCCACGTCGGCGACATCGTTGGATACGTACAGCGTCAGTTTGCTGCCGAGCTCGTTGCGGTACATGAACTGCGCCACCGGCCCCTGGCCGCCCGGCAACAGGCGCCCGCCTTCCAGCGTATAGCCCTGGGCCTGCAGGTACGGCGGCTTCATCGGCGCGCCCATGCGCTTGGACAGCCAGGCCACGAGCTGGTCTTCGTGCGCCGCGTCCACCTCGACCGGGCGGCGCGGGTCGGGACTGTATACCGCGTGAGCCACCGCCGCGCGCTGCGCGAAGCCGCCCGCTGACGCCAGCGTCAGGCCGCGCTCGGCGGGTGCCGCGGCGGCCATGCGGCCGGCATCGTCGCCCCCCGCGGGCAGGCCGCCCCGCAAGCCCCAGCCTGTGGCGCCGCTGATGACGGCGATGGCGATCCCAGCGGCCAGGCGCTGGAGGTACCAAGGCGTCTGCGGCACGGCGCGCGGGCGCGCCGATTTCAGCAGGCGCTGCGGCGGCTGTTCATCCAGCACGGGATCGAACAAGGCGTGCAGTTCGCGCTTATGCGCCCGGTAGGCCTCCAAGCGCTGCGCGTCTTCAGGGCGTGCGGCCAGATAAGCGGCGATCTCGACCTGGCGCTCAGCGGGCAGGCGGCCATCAACGAACGCATGCAGGTCGGCCTCGGTGACCGGGGGAATGGACGGTGGCGGACGGTCGGTATTCATGGGTTGCTTCGCAATACATTCATTTGACGACTTTCAGCCGCACCGGTTCTGCGCGGCCTTCCATCAGGCCGCGCAGGCGCTCACGGCCTCGCGACAGGCGCGACATCACGGTGCCGATGGGGATACCCAGGGCCTGCGCCACATCGGCATAGGCCATGTCTTCCAGCGTCACCAGAAGAAGCACTTCCTTCTGCTCGACGGGCAGCAAGTCCAGTGCAGCCTGCAGATCCAGTACAGCCAGCCTGTCTGTTTGTGTCGGCGCCACCGGCACTTCGGGCGTGTCGTCGTCCATGGTCACGGTGTGCAGCCTGGGACGGCGCACGCCATCGACGTGCAGGTTGTGCATGATGCTGAAGAGCCAGGCGCGCATGTCGGCCACGCCGCCCCACAGGTTCGACTTGGCCCAGGCCCGCTCCAGCGTGTCCTGCACCAAATCGTCGGCGTCGTCACGGTTGTTCACCAGTGCGCGCGAATAGCGGCGCAGGCGCGGCACCCAGCTCAGCAGGCTTGCGTCGTCTTGCATCGGGGGGTCGTGGCCTGAGGGTCTGGACGGAAGTCGACAGCAAATGTCATTCCTTGATGATGTGCCAGACGTCTTTGAAGTTGTCGCCGGCGCGGTCGCCGGGCTTCTGGTCGGCCTGGTAGGTGTACACCGGCTTGCCCTTGTAGGCCCACTGGCGCGCACCGTCGTCGCGCATGACGATCGTGTATGCACCGGCGGGTTGGTCGCTGGCGGCGGCCATCGCGGGCGGCCACAGCGCGGCGCAGCCGCCGTTGCAGGTGCTCTTGCCGCTGCCTGCCACGTCCTTGTCGAAGGTGTAGAGCGTCATGCCCTTGGCGTCGACCAGCGCGCCGTTGGCGAGCTTGGCCGGCGCGTCGGCAGCCATAGCGCCGGTGAGTGGTGCCGCGAAGGAAGCCGCTGTGATCAGCAGCGCGGCCAGAGTCGAAAGGTGCTTCATGGGGTTGTCCTTTAGGGTCTGGTGGAGAGTAGCCACGCTGCGTGCCGTTCAGTAAGCCGCAGCCACCGCCAGCTTGGGGTCGATCTGCCAGGTTTCACTGACGATCTTGCCTTCACGGAACGTCAGCACGTAGCGCACCTTGATGGGCATCTTGCCTTCGAAGACGACGTTGGCCGAGACGGTGGCGCCCTTGGGGTTGGCCGATTCTTCAATCTGGCCGACTGTGAGCTTCAGTGGGCCGACGGCCTTGCCGAACTTCTCCCAGGTGCCGCGAATGGCATCGGTGGTGGCATAGGTGCCGTCGAGTGGGCCGCCTACCCAGTTCAGCTGGGCCTGGTCGGCATAGGCACGCATGACGATCTGGGTGTCGCCCGAGGCGATGGCCTGGAAGTGCGTGCGGGCGTCGTCGCTGGGGGCGGCGAAGGCGCTGCCGGAGGCGAGCGTCAGGGCGGTGGCGGCGAAAGCGAAAGTCTTGAACATTGTGGGCTCCGATGAAGGGTTGGTGTGAAGTGAAGGGGGGTGAGTGCTGGACGAAGGGTCCGATAGGTCCCGACAAAAGAGCAGACGGCGTCGGCATGCGGTCTATTCCAGAGCGTGCAAAGAAATTTAGGGTCAGGGCCCTGGGCCGTGAATTCGAGGCTTCAGCCCAGCAGGGCCGGCACCCAGCGGTTGATGAGCGCGCCTCCGACGATGAGCCAGCCGAACAAGATCAACGCCAGCAGCAGCGGCTTGGCCCCGGCCTTGCGAATGGCGCCGATGTGCGTGGCCAGGCCGAGCGCAGCCATCGCCATCGCCAGCAGCGCGGTGTCAATCTCGATCGTCACTGCCACCACCGACGCCGGCAGCCATTGCAGCGAATTGAGCAACACAACCGCGACGAAGCCGAAGGCGAACCAGGGCACAGCGAGTTGACCCTTGGCGTGAGCATGCTCTGCCTCCACCAGGGCTTGCAGGGTGCTGTCGCGCGCCAGCCAAGCCGACAGCATCACCAGGAACGGCGCCAGCATCATTACTCGAACCATCTTCGCGATGACGGCCGAGTTGGCTGCGTCCGGGCCCACCGAACGTGCTGCGGCCACCACCTGGGCCACCTCGTGGATGGTCGATCCGACGTAGATGCCGAACCCGTTGGCGCCGCCGGGGATCAGCGCCCAGTGCCGGTTCAGCTCGAACAGCGCCGGGTACAGGAAGATCGCCAGCGTGCCGAACACCACCACCGTGGCCACCGCCACCGTGACCTGCTCGGCGCGCGCCTTGACCACCGGCTCGGCGGCCATCACCGCAGCAGCGCCGCAGATGGCACTGCCAGCGCCGATCAGCATCGCCGTCTTGCGCTCCAGGCCCAGCCAGCGCGTGCCGATGAGGCAGGCCAGTGCGAAGGTCGAGCCCAATATCATTGTGTCGATGGCGACACCAGCTATGCCAACATGGTCAATGTCCTGCACGGTGAGCCGCAGGCCGTACAGCACCACGCCCAGGCGAAGCAGGTTCTGCTTGGAGAAGTTGACGCCGGCGCCGCTGGCTACCGCCCAGCGCGGGGCCCACGGGTAAACCGTGTTGCCCACGATCATGCCCAGCACGATGGCCAGCGTCAGCGCACTGAAGCCATGGTCCTGCAGCCAGGCGATGCGGCCCAGCGCGATACCGGTGGCAGCCAAGGCGCCGCTCAGGGCCAGGCCGGGGAGCATGCGTGCGAAAGCCGATGCAGAGGCCGATGTGCGTGGCTCAGGAAGTACGTTGATGGTCATGCTGCTTGCCTCCGGTTGAAGTTCATGAGGACGAAGCTTCCGGCTTCATAGATGACCCGTCAAACGGGTTGTATCGCTAAGATGTACCCATCTGATCGCTTTGCAAACAAATCCGCCATGAATACCCTTCGCCTCACGCTGCGACAGCTGCAGATCTTCGTGGCGGTTGCGCGCAGCGGCACTACCACGGCAGCCAGCGCCGAGATCGCGCTGTCGCAGTCGGCCACCAGCTCGGCCGTGAATGAACTTGAGCGGCTGCTGTCGCTGCGCCTGTTCGACCGCGCGGGCAAGCGCCTGCTGCTCAACGACAACGGCCGTGCGTTACTGCCGCGGGCCCTGGCGCTGCTGGACGGTGCCGCCGGCATCGAGTTGATGTCCCGCGATGGCAGCGCCCAGGCGCAGTCGCTGCGCATCGGCGCCAGCACCACCATCGGCAACTATGTGCTGCCCAGGCTGCTGGCCCGTTTTGTCGCAGCGCAACCGGGCCATGCCAGTGCCTGGCGCTCAAAGGTCGTGATCGGAAACACGGCGGCCATCTGTGACGCGGTCGCTGCGTTTGAACTGGACGTGGGCCTGATCGAAGGGCCTTGCCACCAAGCGGCGCTGGCCGTCACGCCATGGCACCAGGACGAGATGGTGGTCGTTACATCGCCCGACAGCGCGTGGGCACGAATGAGCCTGGCCGGCGAGCGGGTGCCAATGCGGACACTGCGTGAAGGGGTCTGGCTGGTGCGTGAGTTGGGCTCGGGAACGCGCGAGGCCACCGACCAAAGTCTGCTGCCCCACTTGCGCTCCTACCGTCGAAGCATCGAGCTGGGAAGTTCGGAGGCGATCAAACATGCGGCCGAGGCGGGTATGGGGGTGGCCTGCCTTTCGTCGTGGGTCGTGAGCGACGCTTTGGAGGCCGGCCGCCTGTGCCGCATCGCCACGACCTTGCCGCGGCAGCTCCGACAATCTCACCTGGTCGTGCATCGCGACAAACAGCCCACCGCTTCGCTGCTGGCATTTGTCGACCAGGTATCTGGCGCCGAGAAAACGGCGCCATGAAATGTGACTCCATCGAGGTCAGGCCTGAGCAGCTCGCCAGTCGGCGCTCAAAGCTTATCCACGCACCTTCAACGAGATTCACGGCAGGCTCACCTGCACAAATGCCGGATGCGGATGGCGAGGTCAAGACTGCCGCATATCCACATACCGCACGCGATGTCTTGGGCATTGCGATCCAACGGCCACCCCTTGTCTCCTTCTTTATTTGCGGCGAGAGCAATGATCAGAATGTTGCAACAGCATCAGGTCAAAGTGAACTATTGCCCGTCTATCACGCACTTTGAGGAGCACTGGGAACCCGGGTGGCGGGTATTGCGCTACGGACACTGAAGGACCAAAAGAAGTGATTCGCCCTCCCTGCTGGCGCTTGAAGAAGGCCTGCCCAGGGTCCAGAACACCGTTTCGTCCGTGACGCAAAGGGCCATTCCAGAACTTTGCACTTCGCTACAGTGCCGAACGACCGGTACAGGTAATCGATCGGTCGCTTGAGATCCTGACCGGTGAGCGACCGCTTGCGGTGGCGCCCATGGACTCTGCCGTCGAACCTAAGTGGCAGCAATCAGTCTGAGGACTAAACCGCTCGCGCGGTAGTCTCCGAGCTGGGATGGTTGGTTGACGGCGATGGTGCACGCGCCGATGTTGTGAGCCGAGGCGATTGGCCTCGATCACGACAGGAGCACCATCATGAATGCACCCCATCCGACGGTCTCACCGCTACGCCAGCGCATGCTCGAGGACATGCGAATGCGCAGGCTGGCCCCCAAGACGCAGACCGCCTACATCCGAGCCGTGCGCCGGCTTGCCGCGTACCTTCGTAGGCCTCCAGACACCGCCACCGTCGAAGACCTGCGCAACTTCCAGCTGCACTTGGTGGACCAGGGCACATCGCCCACCACCCTCAACGCCACCATCACCGGGCTGAAGTTCTTCTGCGAGATCACCCTGGACCGCGCAGACCTGACGGCCAAGATGCAGCCCGTTCATGTGCCACGCACGTTGCCGGTGGTGCTCAGCCGCGAGGAAGTGGCGCGTCTGATCGCAGCCGCTGCCAACCTCAAGCACCAGACCGCACTGTCGCTGGCCTACGGCACGGGCTTGCGTGCCAGCGAGGTGGTTTCCTTGAAGGTCGGCGACATCGACAGCCAGCGCATGACGCTGCGCGTGGAACAAGGCAAAGGCAGCAAGGACCGCTACGCCATGCTCTCGCCCGTGTTGTTGGAGCGCCTGCGGGTCTGGTGGCGCGTGGCGCGCGCCCAAGGCAAGATGCTCGAAGGCGGCTGGTTGTTCCCAGGCATGAATCCCGTCGACCCGCTCACAACCCGCCAGCTCAACCGCGCCATTCACATGGCGGCCGAGTCGGCGCACATCGACAAGCGCGTGTCCATGCACACGCTGCGCCACAGCTTTGCGACCCACCTGCTGGAGCAGAAGGTGGACATCCGGGTGATCCAGGTCCTGCTCGGGCACAAGAAGCTGGAGACGACAGCCATGTACGCGCAGGTGGCCACCGACGTCCTGCGCGAGGTGGTCTGCCCGCTGGATCAGCTCAGCACCGCGTAGGCCCACCATGGGCACCGCTGCCCTGGAGGTGGCGGACATCTTCCGCACCCACGGGCCGGCCTGGCGGCAAGCCCAGCGCTTCCACCTGAGCCTGGGTCAGCTCAAGGTCATGACAGCCATCGAGCAGTGCCGCAGCGCGGCACTGGGGGGACATGTGCTGCGCTGTAAAGACTGCCAGCGCCAGCAGGTCGCATACAACTCGTGCCGCAACCGCCACTGCCCCAAATGCCAGGCCAGTGCTGCGCAGCGCTGGCTGGATGCGCGCCAGGCCGACCTGCTGCCGGTGGACTACTTCCACGTGGTCTTCACGCTGCCCGCACCCATCAGCGAGATCGCGTACTGGAACAAGGCCGTCGTCTACGGCCTGCTGTTCGAGGTGGCAGCACAGACGCTGCGCACCATCGCCGCCGATCCCCGGCACCTGGGTGCGCAGATCGGTGCCACCCTGGTGCTGCACACCTGGGGTTCGGCGCTGACACACCACCCACACGTGCACGGCATCGTGCCCGGCGGCGGGCTCTCGCTGGACGGGGAGCGTTGGGTGGCTTGCCGACCGGGCTTCTTCCTGCCGGTGCGCGTGCTCTCGCGCCTGTTCCGGCGGCTCTTCCTGGAAGCACTGGAGCAAGAGCACCGCGCGGGCAGGTTGCAGCTCTTCTCGCAACACACCGCGCTGGCCGATCCGAAGGCCTTCGCGCGGTGGCTCGCGCCGCTGCGTAAGTCTGAATGGGTGGTCTATGCCAAGAAGCCGTTTGCGGGGCCACAGGCTGTGCTGGCCTACCTCTCGCGCTACACGCACCGCGTGGCGATCTCCAACTCGCGCCTGGTCGCACACGACGAGCGAGGTGTGACCTTCCGCTGGAAGGACTACCGCGACAAGGACCGAACCCAGGGCAAGACACGCCACAAGACGATGACGCTCTCACCCGAGGAGTTCATGCGCCGCTTCCTGCTGCACGTGTTGCCCGGCGGGTTCCACCGCATCCGGCACTACGGGCTGCTGGCCAACACCCATCGAAGGGAATGCATCGAGCAGGCGCGCCAGCTGCTCATGCCCAAGGCGCCAGGGGCAATGCCCGAGGAGGTCGGGTGTGGTGTGGCCGAGCAGATCCGCCCGACCTTCGTGTGCGTTCACTGCGGCGCGATGATGCTCATCGTCGAGACCTTCGCACGTGGGCAGCCCATTCGCACACCTCACCAGCGAGGACCACCGTGAGCACCTCGGCGTTCGCAACTTTGAGTGTGTCTGGAGCGGGCTCACCATGGCTCGCCGCAGCGCGCTGCGTCCGCCGCAGAAATCCGTTGTGCTGGTCCTGCGCGTTGCATCGTTGGTGGTCATCGAGAACTGCTCTGCACACTGCGGTATCACCTTCGTGCAGTGATCCGGTGGCGCAGCTGGCGGCTCCAATATCACTGCGTTCCGTCAAATCCCCATAGAGCTGCAAGCGGGTACGCCCAGATGGGTGATCCCCGCGGTTTCCTCCCTAGAGGCTTGTAGGACGCCCACCCTTTGTGGTCGGCGTGAGTTGTGGGCGCCCCTGCGCGGGAGGGCGTCCTACAACCCTTAACTGAAGGCGCCTGTCGAGCACCGAACCACGACTGTGCAGAGCTTGCTGTCAGTCACCCTCTGAAGCCAAGCCGTGTTATTCCCTTCGGGTATCGAGTCAGATGTAGTAGCGAAACGGGAGTGGAGGCAGCTCGTTCTTCCGAGGCGCAGCCGTCAAGATTTCACCGACCGCATCGGCGAAGCGTAGTGTCACCGGTACGCCGTCTCCGAAGATGCACGCGTTGTAATTGAGCTTGGTCAGGGCGAGCACGTCCGCCATGACCTGCTTGATGTCCGCCACCCCTCGGCAAATCTCGATCGACAGCGGGTTGGGCACCTCGCGGCCGGCATAGGTCTGCAACCTCGGCACGAAGCCTTTGGTCCAGAGATACGCCATCCACCGCGATCTAACCCAGCCCACACCTCGGGCGATGTTTATCGTGCCGTGCCGGTAGAGCTTCAGGCCCGCGTCCTGGCGGATACGTACGCACACCACATTGGTCTCGGGAGGCACGGTTTCCTTGAAGCCCTCCCACTCCTCGGCCGAGAAACGCGTCTTACCGTGGATGAAGAGCTCCTTGGGGGCCTCACCGCGATGGTTCTTGCGATATGAGTCCACGACCATCGCCATCAGGGATTTGGCCTTCTCCTTGGGGAGGTGAAAGTCGTCCTTGGTCGAGGTGAGCCATGGGCCGACCGCTCCGCGAAACACGACGCCGTCGCCGGAGTCGAGGAACATCTGGGCGCCGCAGCAGGCGTTGCCCGGCTCGGCCGAAGACGAATCCTTCTTGAAGACGATGCCGACATAGCAGACGCCCGGGCGCGATGCCGCAAGCTGCCAAGGCTTGCCGCCGGACTTGAAGAAGCAGGTCGTGGCGAGATTCCACGCAAGGGTCGCAGGGTCTTGAAGGCCACGGCCAGGCATGCCGTTCTCGCGGACGAATTCTTCGGGTGCGAGCGTGGTCTCGCGGACCACTTGCACCGCCGCCTTGTGCTCCAACAGCCGGGCTTTGAGCTGATTGTGGAAGTCGAGCTCGTAGAGGTAAATCTCGGCCGACGCGTTGTCTTCCTCGAACAGGCCCGGAGCCTTGAGCAGCCGGGTCGCCGCCGCCTTGTCCATCAGCACCCCGGAGCGCTGCTTCTGGCTGGCCTCGACTTTGGACTGCGGGCGGCAATACTTGTGGACATCCTCGGGCACGACGGCCATCCACAGATCGATGGTCGATTCGCTGCCGTCGCGCAAGTGGTTGGCGATCGCATCGGAATAGAGAGAGACGGCCTTGTGGATCGCCTGGTGGCGATCTGAGATGCGGATCGCATTGGCAAGCGCGGCAGCGTCGATTTCCAGCCATGTCGCGGGCTGAGTGGGCCACTCCACGCCGAACAGGGCTTGGAAGCCCGGAAACATGGTGTGGTTGGGGTTGTCAGCCAGCGCCGGTGCGATGGGCTTGGCCAAGCGCGCTACGCACGCCGAGTACCGGCGCAGGCCCTCCTTTGTGGAGACCACGCCGATGCGCAGCTTCGACCCCGCCTGAGGGCTCTCCTTTGGGCCATACAGCAGCAGGCCGTCCTTGGGATGCTCCATGGACTGCCCATAGCCGAAAAGCAGCTCGGGCTCAGCGATCTCGATCAGATTGAGTTCGAGGGTCATGCCGGAACGTCGTCGGCGTCGAAGTCATCGACCTCGCCCAATTCGTCGTCGGGCTCATCGACAGGATCGTCGTCGATGGATGGCGCCAAGTCGGAGAGGCCCACGGGCGAACTGAACATGATCGGCGTGGCAGACACAACGACCTCGCGGCCCGAGCCCACTGGCAGCTGGATCTCTGTAGCACCGTCTGCGACTACGGCGAGGAAGGCACGCAGGAAGCCGCGCCAGCGGTCATTCCACCAACTGCGGCAAAAGCTCATTCTCAGGCGGTGCGCCTTTGCTGGCACGTCGAACGGCTTGCCTTCTTCATCGGTGAAGACGATTGTGGCGCGCAGCTCGATCCGCCACGGCTCGTCGAACTGGGGCACCATGCCCACTGCGTAGCACCAATTGGCCTTCTTCTTCTCGCTGCGGCCATTGAGCCCTTTACGGCGCTTCCGGCCATCGACGTCAATGAATGCGACCTTCTCGCCGCGACCCTTGGTGAGCTCGGGCGTGACATAGAAGACCTTGCGCCCGCCAGCTTGCTCAAAGACGCCGAGGCCCTTGGCCTCCATAGCGAGCTCCCAGGCCTGCCGCACGAGGTTGGCGACGCGCTTGCGGGCCTCACGCGCATCGACGTACTTGTCGCCGAAAGTGGCGCCGCTTTGAATGAACATGGTCGAGTCCACGCCAGCGGAGGCCTTGAGCATGACCGACTTGGACATGTTGGAGACGAGGTCGGCCGCCTTGGCGAAGCCGACGATGCGGTCCTCATGCTCGAACCAAGGGATGCCGCGGTTGAGGTCAGTGACCTTGATCTCTCGCTCGCTTCCCAAGATGCGGGCGGTCTCGATCGGTGGCAGCGAGACAACGCTGAGCCATGTCGAGTCCAGCGATTCCTTAGACTCGGTGCGCAATATCGCGCCCTCCTTCACTTCGGCGAGCCAGTGCCTGGCGGAGCGCGGATCGGGGGCCGCCACCTTGGGCGCATTGGCCTCGGTCAACGTGTCGAGCAGGTCGGCCAAGCCCGCGTGCCATCCGTTGGCGAAGTCGATCACGTTCTTGCGGTGGATCCCGATGGGCAGCAGCGAGAAATCGTACTTGTCTAAGCGCAGCGGGATCACGAAGCCCGGCATCGACTTCTCAATGGTCTGAGCCAGCGCCCATTCGTCCTTAACGCCTTGCTTGTCCACCGCGACCGTGGAGACCACGGCCAAGAAGCGGTAGGACTCATTCCGGATGGCCCGTTCAATCTTGTCCCAGAAGTAGTCGCCGCCCTTGAGGCGGCCGAGATCGTGCCAGACGGAGAATCCCGAAAGCTCCAAGCGAGCGCCAAGCCAACTCACAAAGCCATTGTCCTCAGGCGTGGCATGGCTGATGAAAATGGATTGGCGGCTCATCTAGGCATTGTCTGCGATGCTGAGCGAATGTCAGCTTCCGGCATGAGCGGGAGCGTTCGATCGTCCCCCGACGAGAGACTGCCGTCTGGAACGGGCGTTCGACCAGCGTGAGCACGAGCTTCTTGGAGTGCGCAGGATTGGCTTAGTGGGGCTCTTCGTGGCTTGCCCCCAGATACAGCGCTGCTGAACTGGGCGCTCAGCTTGCGGCCAAGCGCCCGGGACACCTTAGAGGGAGGCGTCCTTGATCTTCTTCAGGGGGCGGACCTTCACGCGCACGGTGGCGGGCTTGGCTGCGAATTCGCGCTCGACCTTGGTGAAGGGGTCGATGCCGCGGCGCTTCTTCTTCGCCGGAATCGCCTGCGCGGTGATCTTGAGCAGACCTGGCAGCGTGAACTCGCCCAGGCCCTTCTTGCTCATGGAGGCAACGATCGTGGCTTCCAGTGCTGCCAGGACCGCTTTGGCGGCCTTCGGATCGACGCCGGCGACTTCAGCCAGGTGAGCTTGCAGCGTAGTCTTGTTGAAGGCGGTCTTGATCGGCCTCAGGAGCGCCAGGCTCGCGGCCGGCTTCTTGGCCACAGCGGCCTTGGGGGCTGCGACAGCCTTTTTCGCGACGGGTGCTGCCTTCTTCGCAGCCGTGGTCTTCTTTGCAGTTGCCATGGATTTATCTACTTTCGAGTGATGAAAATGCGCAAAGTGCGCAACACGATTGTAGAAACGTTGAGCGACCACGCGAAGTTCAAGAGCCGTCGAGCCTAATGGCTGGATAGCCCTGAACTTCGCCCAGGGCGACCAGGGTGGAACAGCGGCTACGCAGTCGTTCGTCGCTACGACAACTAGGTAGCTCGCGTCGTCGCGGGCGCCGTGTCAGCTAGGCTGCCGCATTCTTCCATCTAGGGAAACTGCAACTTTCTCACGGTAGTGGTCATTGCTCCCACATATAGAGGATATTGCCAGGGCGTCGAGCCCTTAGATTTGACATGGCGCACTGTGTGAGTGCGTGGCTTCTCGACTTGCTGTTCTAGCTACGCTGGTGGCACGAGAAGATTCTGATTTGCTTCAACCCGAAAAGGAGAATGGAGTTGACCCGCTTCGGTGGACGGTTTTCGGTTTGATTCTCAAACCATCTGGGATGCTTCGTTTGCATGGGGTGGGTCATGCTCGCGGGCATTGAATCGGGACTGCTGGCTCCTTTCAAAGTTCAGGGGTGAGAGGTAGCCCAGACCGCTGTGGCGGCGCCTGGGGTTGTACCAACCTTCAATCCAGGTGAAGACGGCCATGCGGGCCTGGGCCTTGGACTCGAAGCTGTGGCGCTCGATGAGTTCCGCCTCCAGGCTGGCGAAGAAGCTCTCAGCCATCGCGTTGTCGTAGGCATCGCCCACCGTTCCCATGGAGGGGCGAACGCCCATCTGACGGCAGCGCTCGCCGAAGGCCAGGCTGGTGTATTGGGCGGATTCAACCGGTCGTCGCAACACCGGGTTGGTTAGCCGATTTTAGGTAG
>ENA-UOXK01000356-UOXK01000356.1-mixed-culture-metagenome-genome-assembly--contig:-NODE-356-length-34556-cov-36.422770_pt1 | contig 34556 bp, 17 predicted proteins | sample MGYA00238160_ERZ761638 | MGnify/ENA primary metagenome ERZ761638 (study PRJEB28912, sample SAMN08777098) | mixed culture metagenome | isolation source: Freshwater growth medium | place: USA...
CTGCCACGTCCTGCTGAAGGCGGACGACGCGCCACGAGGCTCTGCAGCGTCGCCCGCCCATTGGACAGAGGTGATACAGAAGTCCGTGGGGAAAACCGACGAAAAAAAGGACCCTTCGTCTTTATAGTAAGGAAGTTGAAACGGCCGCTTCGGTGAGCCTCGGGCTCCCCCGGTGTCTTCAGTCAGTCAGTCAGTTTCGTCGCGCCCCCCCCCCCCGCGGCCGCGCTCACCACACCACACTATCGCAAGGGTGAAGGGACGGCTCCAGCGTCCACAGAGCCTGGGGCTGGGCTGTCTTTTTAGATTTTACCGGTACTTCAAGTCACTGTTGACGACAGAATTTGTACCTGTTGGATGGTGTAGATGGCCAGTCCTCCCATTCAGCCCAGTTTTACCGCCAGCTTCTCGGCCGACGCTGCCTCTAGCAGTCGCAAGGCATCCTCGAGGATCGCCTGCTCCACTCTCCTCAGGCCCTGGGCCAAGCGCCACGCCCCGGCGAGGCTGATCGCCGCTGTCTCGGCTGCCGGCACACTCGGCCTGTGCTCTGCGGAACCCGCCTCTGCAGAGAGCCGCGCCCGTTTCGCCGTCCTCTTGCCCGCGCGACCGGCGCCGTACTGGGCGTCGCCCGACGCGGCGTAACCGTCGCTTCGTTCCTCCGGCGGCGCGACGGTCGCCGCCTCAAGGCGCGAGTGGCGCTGGCGGACGGCGTGGCGCGCGCGCTCGATCGCGTTCGTGATCGACTCTTCTATCTGCGCTCGGCGCCCCACGGGGGCCAGCGCGGCGGCCTGGGCGAGCAGCGCTGGCCAAGGGTCTCCATCCTCGCCGCCCTCGCTCCCTGCGAGCTGCTCGAGGGCTTGTGCTTCCTGGCTGCCGACGCCAAAGGCGGCGGCCACAAGCGCGGCGGCGATCGCGTCATCATCGTCGTCATCGTCAGCGTCATCGTCGTCGCTGCCGTCCGCCTTCGCCGCCATCTCCGGCGCCGCCTCCGCCGACGCCGCCGCCGCCGCCGCCGCCGCCGCCTCGGCCAATGCCCAGCGCTCATCGTCGAGAGCGAGCAGTAACAGCGCACCCACCAGCTTCGCCGTGCCCACGCCATCTCGCTGTATCTCGGCCGTTACGAGTTCGTCAAGACCGTCCCAGGGGCACACGCCGAGTGCCCCAGCGGCGCAAAGTAGACGGAGGCGCGGAGCGAGCAAGGGGTGCCTGCTCGGCGGCGCGACCAGCGCGAGGAGCGCCGCGCTGCTAATCGAGACGGCATCATCCGCCAACGGACGGACAGCCCCGGCCGTGGGTCCTGCGCCATCGGCATTCGGCCCATCTGTGCCCAACACGGCGCTCGGCACGAAGCCATACCGGTACAGGAACATGGCGGTGCTCTCGCAATACTCCTGCGTGAGCTCCTCGCCCGCCGCGATGGGCCGCACCGCGCGCGCCACCACCGTGTCTACACCCTCCGCCTCGAACTCGACGTTCGGCGCCGCCGCATAGTTGAGCGTTGCGTTGACGGGTGTGATGGAGCCCCCGAACCACGGATTGAGGTGGCTCGCTACGAGCGCACATGCGGCGTCGTACTCTCGCGAGCGCGCGGCGTCGTCGCTCAGGCCGATCTTCTTGCGTTCGCAGCGGAGGCGTTGGCGCTTGCGCGCGAGCACCTCCTCCAGCTCAGTGCCGTCCAGGAAGCGTTCTGAGCCCTCCGGCCAGATCCACGGGCATGGCGCGGGCGAGAGCACCGCCAACAGGGGATGCCACCGAGACGCGGAGCCGAGCGCACGCTCCTTCAAGAGGCGCACCGCGAAGCGACGTTGTGTGTCGCCCGGAGCCTCAGCATCAATGGGCGCGCCTGCTCTCGGCCCGAAACACGCCTTCCGTGGCACGCGGAAGAGAAGTTCGCCTTTCTTCAGCTTCCGCGTCGCGACGCAGCCGTAGCCAGCGACCACCCCGTCACGCGTAGTGATCACCGACTCATGGCACTGCACGCCTTGCGCGGCTAACCACACGGCGAGCCGAGCCACGAGCGGCTCCTCGTCGTGGAGCGCCATGTCACAAGTCAAGAGAAAAACCGCTGATGAAACCATTGGCTGTGAAACCGTTGCAGAATGACGGTTGTCAGCTGTCATATCGTGTTCAAACCCTCTAAATTTGTATGCAGCTCGCCGGCATCGCATCTTAGCTGCATCACACATACACTGATCATCACTCAGCTCTACTTTTCCCATCCTGGGTGACGGAAGAAGCTGATGGAGGGACGATCGAAGGGCCCAGTGGAATCGAGCCAGTGGAGGGAGGCACGAAGCGCCTCGCGGGAACCATTCCCAGCGCCAAGCTGCTGCTGTCGGTCCCGCCCAGCAGGACGTGAAAGAAAGCCCGCCACGCATCCACAAAGACGTCATCGGCCAGCTCCACGTGCGCGGGGCCGAGCGTCCACTCGAACCACCAGTCCGGTGCGGCGTTGTTGGCGTCGCCCGAAGGCCTCGTTAAACACAGAGGGTCGTCGGCACGGCGCAGCCGCTCGTATACCCGCACGCCGTGTTGGGCATCGACGGCGTCGCGCGCGGCATCGAGAACGTCGAGGGAGTCGCCTGCGCCCAGGAAGACGTGGCACTGGCAGCAGCGGGGCACCTCGGGGACGAATACGAGCTTCCCGCCCTCCGACGCCGCCGCCGCGCGCAGCTGCGGCGCGAGATCACGCAGCTTACGCCAACGCGAAGCAAATGAGCTTGCATGCATCAAGTAGCCGCGCGCACACGAGAGGGCGTACGGAAAGACGGTGTACGGGTTGGCCCCGAGGCGGCGGCGCCAGGGCCGTGTGCGCTCGATGAATGCATCCGAGCCTACGAGCATAGCGCCCGTGACGGCGCCGATCCCCTTGTAGAATGAGACGTAGGCGGTATCGAAGAGCGCGATGATCTCGGGCAGCGAGGCACCGGCGCTCTCGGCATAGTAAGGTGCAATCTCCCAGATCCGCGCGCCGTCCAGGTGGAGGGGCACGCCATATTTGGTGGCGAGCGCCCGGAGGGCGAGCAGCTCAGCCCACGACGGCGTCGCGCACCCAAGCTCACGCATGGGCACTTCGACCAGGATGCACGCGGGCGCGGAACCGACGGCCCCCAGTCGCAGAAGCTGGCGCTCGACGTCGGTGGCCGTCAGAAGCTGGTTCACCTCGCCCGCAAAGATGGGGAAAAGGCCGAGCAGCGTCGCATATGCGCGCTCCTCGTGCATCTCGAGGTGGCTTGAGCGGTGGAGGAGCACCGAAGGCGTGGGCTGCGTGCGCGAGCTCGTGAAGGGCAGCTCAGCGTGCACGGCAAGTGCCATGTTCTGGGCGGCGACGCCTGTGGGCACGAAGACAGCGCGCTCCTTGCCGAGAGCCTCGGCGATCTGAGCCTCAAAGGACTTCAGCCAGCCCGATGACTCGCCGTAAGCGTCGATCACGCCAGCACCGCCGGCCTCGATGACGGCCGCGTCTGCTGCAAGCGAGCTCAGCACATCGGAGGCCTTGGCGGGCGCGAAGGCTCTTGATAGTATGCGCAGGCCGCTGGTAGAAGGTGTCAGGACGAGCAGCAGACAAGTACCGGCATGCAGCATGGCCGCCGCATCGCCTTCAAGCTTCACAGGTTCTTGTGTGAATATGAATGTGAATGGCCGAGACTCGGCCGCCTACTCGGAACCTATGAGTGAACATGTTGGTGAGTCGGAGAATGAACGAGACAGGACGTCGTCATGGGTCGTGTGAACTCCCATGGTGTGTCGTGAGTCCAAGAATGAACGGAACGAGAGAACCTCAATACACGCGCATCTCACCCGGGCCGCCAGCGCCTACCCTTGCCTTGGGGCGCGTGCGCTCCACAATCCGAGCAAGCGTCAGCCCTTCGGGGAGCGCGACGTTCTCAGCATATGCACCGCTACCGCTTTCGACCGTGTTGAGATTGTGCTCGACGAGGAGAGGCTCGAGCCTGAGTCGGCGCTGCCAGTCGACGATGATGACCACCTCTGCAGCGTGGACGCCCTCCTTGACCCGGAACCTGGTCTCGAAGGGCGCTGACGACACGTCGACAACGCCCTTGTCGACGTAAGCTGACGGCGCATCCACAGCAGACCACGGAGTCGTTATGCTGGTTTCATCGAGCGCCTCCATGGGCAGCACGAATCGCACTCTGTCGACGAGCATCGCACCGAGCTCAGCCGCTGACAACGTGCCATTTAGCGTCTGCGGTGGCACCACCTCGGCAAAGAGCGTCGTGCCCTCGCCGAGCACGTTCCGGCTCCCGAGGGAAATACAGATGCATCTTTCCGAGCGCTGAGCCGCCTCCTGTCGGCGGCGTTCATATACGTCAGGAAATGACTCTTGCATTCGCAGCTCGACGTCCCGATCCGTGGGCGCCCGAGCGAGCCACGAACGCGCCATAGATTGGCTGCCGTCAGCACTCATGGGCTGACGACATAGCGGGCAGCGGGACCCGACTTCACCGACGCGGCGCACGATCTCATGCAAGCACGCCCTGCAAAAGACGTGACAGCAGCCATCGAGCCGCACTGGGTCCCACGGAGCGTCGGTACAGACGGCGCATTCAGGCACCTCGGCGTCGTCCGCTTCGGACGGGCCACTCGCCATTGCCCTCGCGCAAGTTCTGCGAAAAGGTCAGTTAAACCGAGCCGACCACTACCACACGAAACACAGAGTGGCGCTGCAGTCGCGGGTGGAGACGTGCACTGTGACCTTCTCGCGTCCACAAAACAAAATCACACCTGCCTGCCCTCCTCTCAACCGTCATGTTGGTCCGACCGCCGGGCTTGTTGGAGCGCGCGAAGGCGGCGGCCCGCGGGCACCCGACCGTGCTGGCATTTGCCACAGGGTTGCTCGCCACCTTTTACGGCCGGCACTTCACCTACACGCTGCTCTTCGCGCAAATCGTGGATCGCCCCGACTGCCGCGCGGCGTTGCAACGACTGACAGATGAGCTGCTCAGCATCGCCAGGGCCGTGCGCTTCGCGTGGAGTGAGTACATGCCGCGCATACGCGCTGCAAACGACTGTGCTCGCGATCTCATGCGCCGGCATGCCGAGCTCCACGAGGCGCGCACGAGGGCATGCACCCTGGGCAACGAACACGAGGCCAATGTGCTCGCTCAGGAGATCGCGCTGCTCCAGTCGGACGCGCTGCAGATGGGTGTCGCCGTCGGCGGCGTGCTCGGCGAGAATGTGGATCCGGATCGTATACAGGCGTCGGCTCGCCGCGTCTACGAAGGCGTGAGTGTGCTGACCCACGCGGCGACGAGCAACGGGTGCGCCAAGGTGGGCATGCGTATCAACGTGGGCGCGGAGATCGTGATGGCGATAAACAACTCAATCGGCAACATGCTGCGCCGGCTGCTGCAGCGGCTGCGCGATCGCTCAGAGCTGGTCGACCAGATACATTCGGACCCCACGAGCCGCTGGTGGCTCGACTGGGTGCTGTCCGCGACGTGCAACTCGATCGGCGTCGCCATCGCCTTCTACTTCGAAGGCCTGCTCTTCACGGCAGCGAACGCCCTCTTTGGCGCCGAACTGCTGCTCGCCTCGGCCGAGGAGGTCGCCGTGCGAGGCGCGGCCGCCGTCTCCGGCTTTTCGCACCACCACGCCGCGCGCCGCAACGACTTCCGGTTGCCGCCGCGGATCGCCTTATACGGTGCGTGGCTGCTGGCAAGCGGCGGCGTGGCCTATCAAGTCCTCGGGCGGGGGCGCCAGCTGCCCCTGTCCCTGCGCGCGCTCTTCTTCGCGCCGCTCTTCGCCGAGCGATTCGTCAAGAACACGACGCTCGTCGTGCGCGGGCCGTTGGCGCCATATTGATTTTTCACAACATGAGTTCTTGAACGCGGAGGCTCCTTTGTGAATCTCATACAAGGCAGGCCCGTCTCGGTCTCTCGGAACGTCGCACTTACATGCCTGCCCTGGACATGCCCTACCGTACCTATAGTCAACTTTTGTGTTGCGGACCTGTAGAGAGGCGGATCCCCAGAAGCGGAAGCGGGGCGAGGTGCGCGTACCTCCAACCGCGATCCGTTACGCGTTAGCAGCAAGATGAGCAATCTTAGAGCAATCCGATCGGATCACATGACAGGTTCACATCCTCATCCAACAATTGATACTAGGGGTTCTAGGCCCCCGACCCGAGACAGCGAGTACATGTATTTAGTGTGGTGAGCGCGGGGGGACCGCGACTTCCCTACTGTCCCTGCTGAAGAAACCTTAACATAACCCCCGCGAGTTACGGCCAAAAATTGGTACCGGTAAAATTCACGAGCACACCCCCCCAAATTTTCTCAGCTGTGCGCGCGCACGCTCGTCGACCAATCATATCGGATCCGCGGGACCGGACCGCCGCACGCACGCACGGATGGAAGCAACTACGCCACCGCCGCCGCCGCGGGTCAATACGTTTGCTTGCGGCGTGCGCATCACATATTCGCGCACGGGTCGAGAGACTGCCAGCCCCCTCTTCGGCACCGGCACGCCAGTTGCGGTTCCAGCGTTGCAGCCAGGCGGTGCAGAAAGAGCTCGGCTCAGAGGCGGCGAGGGCAGCGAGGGCAGCGAGGGCGGCGAGGGCGGCGAAGGCGGCGGTGGAGTCGTACGCGTTCATGTGATAGGGGCTGAGCTGCGCGAGCTGGTCCTGGCGCCCCTCTATCGAGAGCTCGCGCTCTTGCTGCCTGCCGCCCGCATCCAGATCGAGGTGCACCCCGCACGTTACTCCATCGTCGACCTGAGCGGGGCCGCGACTCCGTTAGGCGGCGCGATCAATATCGTCGAAGATCTGAAGGATGCGGAGAAATACTACGACGACGTCACCAAGGGGAGGGTGCCTCCTCAGAAACCACACAGGCCGCGGCTGATCATAATGTATGGCCCGCCTGGATGCGGCAAGAGCTACGCGCTCAAGGAGCTGTACAGGCTCAAGGGCTGGTCGCCGGAGGAATTTGTACACCTCGACCCCGATGAGTGTCGAATGTACTGCCGCGAGTACCGCCTGTGCATCTCCGGGGCTCACGCAGCGAAGTTGCCGTCGGTGCAGGAGGAGTATGGCGACCGGCTGAAGCCTACCAAGTGGATTTCGCCCGACGGCCAGTTCCAAGAGGACGGGTTCACTGTCGACGGTCACTACCTCGCGCTCTCGAGCGCCACCATGCGCTCGCAGTTCCTCGTGCGACAGAAGATGCTCTGGCCGCACAAAAAGAAGGAGATGACGGACGCCTTTGTTGACCGTGCGTTCGTCGCTGGCTACCATGTCGTCTACGACACAATGGGCAAAGAGCCAGATAAGTTCCTGAGAGAACTGATGAGTCGCGCGCGCAGGAACCACAACTACCAGGTCTTTGTCTGCGGCTGCTTTGCGCCCTGGGAGATGGTGTACAGCCGAGGCCGCTTGCGCGCGCTCACCACAGGGCGGGATGTCAACGTGGACTTCGTACGCAAAGAGTTTGACAACATGTTCCCGTGCGCGGCGAATGGGCAGGTCCTGCCGGGTCAAGTGGACCGATCGCACCACGATAGATTCGAAAAGGAGCTCCGGGAAGATGACGAGATGTTCCTCTTCGACCATTCGGTTCAAGACGAGGCTCTGAGGGTTGCCTTGCACTCGGTCAAAGGATCCGACGACTCCTCACGAGACGGTGAATTTCAACCGCCGAAGGTGCAAGAGCAGCAGCAGGAAGTGGAACCCGACCCTCTGGATGCTGACGCGCTGCTCAAACACTTCGATTCGTCCAACCTGAGCAAGTCCGTTGTGCCTGTGGCATTGTGCGTGGAGGAATGCTCGGCCATGCTCAACGCGCAGACTCGGATGAGGACCACCATCGATGAACTCGCACATCAGCTCAAGGAGATGAAGGAAATGGGTACAGAGTTGATGCGCGAGCAAGACCTTGCTAATCACAACAAGGAAATCACAAAGCTCGAGAAGAAAATTTCGGAGAAGGCGAAGGACTTGGAGAAGTTGGAGAAGAGATACCCTGACCGGCGTGACAACGCGATCTCGCAGTACAACCCGCTCCTAAGCCAGTCGGTCTTCCGTTTCGACGCAGCGTACGCAAAGCTGCTCAAAGACGAGAAGCAGCGCAACAAGGAGGATGCACCGGCAATCAAGAAAGACGCACTCGAGTACATGAAGGTGCGCTGCGAAGAGGTGAACAAGCTCAATGTGGAAATGGTGCAACCCAGTGGCGCCGGCGCCGACGATGCTCTCAACACTCTACTGGCGTTGATCCACAAGGCGAAGAAAGCCGTTCCAGTGCTTGAGAAGGTTATGACGGCGGTCCAGACGCATGTTGAGGAAACGTGCCCAGATGCGAAGGGCAAGGTGACACACAAGGGCCCTTCAATCAAGGGCGTGCCGCGCTGCTGCGCCAAGGTTGCTGAAGAATATGCCGGCAACTACCGGAAGCTTTGCGACCTCGTGCGCTGCACCCTTGTCTTTCCGTCCCTGCACGCGATGGCTGTCGCCTTGAGCTTCCTCACCGACGGCGGACCTTGGACCGGCGACGACCAGCACAAGGGCTATCAGGGGGTATCGCCCCACTTGTCTCGCGCAATTGTCTGCCGCGCCAAGGATCGCATCAAGCCCGACTACGACGCAATTAAAGCCGGAGGTAACCGCGACGTCCTTCTCAACCTTTGGCTCAACCTTGAGGACTCGGGCTGGATCCTCGCCGAGCTGCAGCTGCACGTCAAGCCACTCTTTGATCTCAAGCACGATCTTCACGTGCTTTACAAGGGAGCGCGCATCCTCGGTGCGCTCGAGCCGGAGACGGTTGAGCATCAGGGCCAGCTCACCGAGCAAGCACTTTGTCGCGCGGGTAGGGGCATTGTGCTCTGCCTCAAGTGCCCCTACGCAACGCTCGATGGGCATCAGGAGAAGCTACAAGAGCTGCTGCAGAAGGACGAGTGCCCTCTACTTGAGCTTTCGCTGGCAGGCTTTTCGGCTGCGTGGCAGGCTGCGTGGAAGGGGACAAGAAAAAAACATTGGCCTCCTGTCACTGAGGATTCGTTGCGGCAGTCAAAGTTGAATGACTTCAATTGCTCGCTGCACGACCTGCTCATCGACAAGCGGGACCAGCAGCTCCATTGCCGCCGGCTGCGTAGGCTCGACCTCAAGGGCCGTGGACTTCACGGCACGCTCCCGGAGAAGCTCGCGACCTGTGCAGACATGGACACCCTACATCTGGGCTATAATAGCCTCAAAGGTCCGATCCCGAGGGCCTTCAAGCTCATGACGAAGCTCAAAACTTTGAGCCTCAACTTCTGCGAGCTCACTGGCGAGCTGCCTGCAGAGCTCGGCGAGCTCAAAAATCTAGAGCGCCTTTGTCTCGACAACAACAAGCTGACGGGCTGCATCCCATCGATGTTCGGTGGCCTGTCGGCCATGGAGAAGGAGGAGATGAATGAGCTCGCGAAACGGAAAGAAGAGGCCAAGAAAAGCGGCTCCAAGATGGGCAAAAAGGATGAGGCACGGCTTGAGGAGCTCACTCGGTTGCACAAGGAAGCGGGCCTGACGAAGCTTAAGGATTTGTTCCTGAACCACAATCAGCTGAGCGGTGCGATTCCGGACACGCTCGCAAACTGCCGGGCGCTCGAAAATGTGGATTTGACCAACAACCGATTGACCGGCACGGTGCCTCCGGCGTGGCTTCTCGAGAAGCAGCTTCTTGAGAAGCAGTGGCCGAAGCTCGAGTTTTTCAAGCTCTACAATAATGAACAAATGACTCAGGACAGTGACCGCCTCGAGCAGCTAGAGCAGAACGCTAGGGATGGCGACGAGTACTGGAAGCGCGTCGTGGATGAGTCAAAGTGGCGAACCGTTCGCCTGGATGAGTCAAAGTGGCGAACCGTTCTCCCTTCCGTAGCCCCGGCGACGAAACCGCTTGAACAAGGCGATTTCCGACGATTCTGATATGCACGCGATAGCCATGAAGCCGTCTGCGGGCGCGGGGATTATCATCATGTGGGATGTGGAGCCTTGTTGCTGGGTATCTTGAGTTAGTATGCGGAATCTTGAGTTACAATTGTGGGTGCCAGTGCGCGGAGTGGGCGTTCAGGTGCACATTGCATGCGGACCTTATTGGCCCCCATGGCGCGGCCTGGGGCCAGACATGTAAGAGCGGAGTGGGGAACGCCTATCGTGCGCAATGGTCGGTCTCGGACGTGGCCCCACGCCCCTCCTCAACACCTACTTCTGCTCGATACTTCTGCAAGCCTGATGCAAGCCAGACCACCGGATAGACGTACATTCCGGTTTGATTCCGCGAGCTTGCGAGTTCCGAGTAGGCGACAGTACGCGACAAGAGGCGTCCGAGTTAACGGTACAAAGTACTCTGTCCCGTGTGTCCCGGCTCCCATTGGTGTTTTGAACGGTACGTAAACAAACATTCACATTCACACCTGTGTTTGTTCTAGGTGTTGCTCCCCAGCACACACTGGTGTGTGGCGCGAGCGCGCTCCCGACGAACCATTGGAATGGGTTGGAGCACGCGTGCCTCGGTGTTCGTCGGCCTCGTGCTCGGCCTCTTTCTTGCCACCGCGCTGCAGTGGCTCACGGATGATCACGCACAGCATTCTACGAAACCTGTGTTACTGCTGGAGAGGCGCACCCTCGCACCCGCTGGAGATGCGCAGCCGCACCCTCGCGGGCGCGCGCCGAAGCACCGCCACGGCAAGCGCCGCCGACGGCGCTCGGAGCGTGTGGATGACGACCCGACGGCCTCCGAGCCGCCGACGGCGCTGTCGCCGACGCCGCTGCCACCATCGCCATCGTGGGGCCCTCGGTTGTGCCCTCTCAACTGCTCCGGCCGCGGCGTGTGCAACGAGGACACAGGCAGGTGCTTGTGTCCGATGGGGCGTGATGGGCCCGGGTGCGAGCGCCCAGACCCGTTCCCGTGCAACCTGCCGCACGGAGAGCAGCTCGTCGGCCGGTGCAGTGGCCAGTGCGACCTGGACGAGTCACGCTGCTACTGCGGCGGAGGCAAGTTCCCACGGCGCAGCATGGCCAAATGCGTCTTCCGCGACATCAACCCGTACATGCGCTGGGACGGCCCCGGCTGGGACTACGAAACCGTCGTCGAAAGCCCCACCGCCTTCTGGTCGTCCGTGACCGACGCGCCCGCGTACCTGCGTGGACACAAGGCGTGGTCTGATCCAGCTCGGCAGCGGAGGCCCGGCCACGTGGCTTGGTGCGACGCCGAGGTTGGCGAGGCGCCGAGTATCACATGCCGCTGCCAAGAAGGCACCACGGGGCATCTGTGCCAGCACGTGGTGCTCCACGCGTGCCTCAACCAGTGCAACGGTCGTGGTACTTGCTCTTTTGGCTTCTGCCGATGTGACCCTGGTTGGTATGGCGTCGACTGCTCCATCCGCAACGGCCGAATTACGCTCCTCGAACCGGGTCACGCTGGCACGCTCGCGCTGGCCGCTCCGAGTGGCGGAAGCGCCTGTGGCCGTGCGAAACCTCCAAACACGCCCTACCCAGCCATCTACATCTATGAGTTGCCGATCGAGTTCAACTTGCGCTTGTGGACTGAGAAGTATCGCGATGAGGACTGTGCGCTGCGCAGCTACACGCAGACGAATTCGACGGACTGGAAGCAGCACGCCTTCGGGATGGAAGTGGCACTCTATGAGCGCCTGCTGCACTCGGCGCACCGCGTGCTCGACCCGGAGACTGCGGACTTTTTCTTCGTGCCAGTCTGGGGAGGCTGCTGGATGTCGCGCTTCTCGCGGCCCACGCCGCGTCATCACGACCTTGGCTCGATGATACACGAAGACCCGGAGGTGCGGCTTCCTCGGGCAGCGCGCGCCTCGGGGGTGTATCGGAAGGCCTTTGAGCACATTCGTACGACGTACCCCTACTGGGATCGCTCGGGGGGCGCCGACCATATCTTCACGTTCCCGCACGACGAGGGCGCTTGCTTGGCGCCGAAGGAGATTACGGCCGCGATCTTCGTCTCGCACTGGGGCCGGCTCACTCGCCACCCTCCGAACCATACAAGCACCTCGGCCGGGCACGGCTGGCACGTGAGTCCATACAAGGAGCAGATGTACGGTCACGAGCGCTGCTTCGAGCCGGGAAAGGACGTGCTCCTTCCCATCTTCAAGTCGAGAGGCTTCGTGCAGGCTTCTCCCTACCTCACGGGCAAGCTCACCCCGCGGAATGTGCTGCTCAACTTCCGAGGCAACGCGCACGTCAACCAGCCGGCGTATTCGTTTGGACTTCGTCAGCAGCTGTACAGTTACGTCAATGGCCATCCCGACCAGTGCAAGTGCGCCGACCCGGGACACATGAAGAACTTCAAGAACGCGTGCCCACCGGGCGGCGACAAGGACGGCTGCTTGCTGGTGGGCGGCCATTCGCGCGACTATATCGCCGACCTCCAGCGCTCGATCTTTTGCGTGGTGCTGCCGGGCAATGGGTGGGGCCACATTGAGGAGCCCGTCATCCATGGATGCATCCCGGTGATCATCATGCCTGACATCCACGTGCAGCTCGAGGGAGTCCTCAACATGAGCGCCTTCAGCGTACGCATACCCCGCGCCGACCTGCCGCGCATCGTCAAGATTCTCCAAGCGATCCCCCCCGCCACCATCCAGGCCATGCAGGCGGAGATGGCCAAGATTTGGGAGCGCTTCACGTACTCGGGCCTCTTCAAGCGCGAGTTGCAGTTGCAGCTGCTTCCGCCCGATGCGCTCACCAAGTCGCGGGTCGGCGCCCCCCCAGACGACCAGCGAGCCAAAGTGTTCACGAAGCTCGAGGGACGCCTTCGCGGCCTAGATGCCCCCGACGGGTTCGTGGCACATCTGAGGAATCGGCTCGTCCTGCGTGAGCAGCACTGCGCGGTGCGTCCCGCCGCCGATGCAGCCAAGGGGCCATGGCCACCTGTGCCTCTGGTCGCGCACGGGCCGCCCGTCCCACCCAACCCGCCCGTCGACATGTTTGTGTGGACGCATGGCGTGGTTTGAGAGTCCGTAAGTATAGTCAGCCGATCGTCGAGCGGAGATAGGAGACGTGGAGATCAATTGCGATCAACGCCTTGGCGATTGCCCGATTCCCGCATAGCCATCGCGAGCTGCCCCGCGGTTGCTTCACAGGCAAGTTCGAGCGAGACACGCGTTACGACACGCGCCCGCTGAACGCTGTGCACTGCGCTGTCCGGTTCACGACGTATTCGCTTTTAACGGCACCTATTTAAGCAGAACGAGTTACTGGGCCGCCGGCTTCCAAGAGCCCCGCACAGTACCTCTACCATCTGACTGAAACTTGACTCGCCCATGACGACGCGTTTCGTCTCCGTGCGTTTCTGCGTTGCTCCACGACCTACTGTATAGGCTCCTCTTCGCCAACAACCTGTGAGAGCAAGCCCCACACAATCGTCCAGAGTCCTGGCGCGGTCGAAGCCTGCTTCAGATGCGGCGAAACGCATCAGATGGCTTTCAACCTACGTCATATCAGAAACAAATTCTGCAACGACACGGCTCGGCATCTTCGCTCCCGGGGCCGCCTCGGACGCCCGGCGGAGGATGGATGTCGGATACGAGTCGGCGCTTGACCGTCGAAGGGCAAGGCCGACCCAGGCTAACCCAGTCTGACTCGCACGTCGAGTTCAGCTACAGAAGCCCCACTGTCGCTAGCAACGCATGGGCTGAAAGGGAGTTCCTGGAGGATGACGACCCCATAGCGAAGGTGGGTGGCCAAACGCTCTTCGAGCCGGTCCTGCATATGCTTGAGCAGGTGACAGCTCAGCTGGTCAATCGCACCGAGGAGGTGCAGCAAGCGCAGGCCCAGCTGATCGAGTACAGCGCGCGCACCGCCGAGGCCGAAGCCAAGCTTCGCGAGGTCGAGGAACGGGAGGTGCGCGCTGCCCGCATGGCGAAGCAGGGCCTCGAGGATGCCCTCGAGGAGGGCCGCGCGGCGCGGCAGCAGCTCGAGAGCCTCCGAACCGAGCGCTCCTCCGGCCTCACGGACGCCGAGAGCGTGCGGCAGGAGTTGCGCACGCAGCGGCTGCAGCTGGAATCGGAGCGGGCGGCAGCGCACGCGACGCGGCAGCAGCTCCTCTCGCAACAGCAAGAGCTCGAAACAGCCCTGGGCGCCACGCAGCAGGAGCTGCGTGCCGTGCGCCAGGCTACCGACGAGGAGCTTGAGGGTGTGCGGAATGAGGCCAAGGGTTTCAAGCGCAAGCTGGGTGAGCAGATAGAGAATGCGAGGACGGCGGAGGTCGAGAGAATTGAGGCGCGCTCGAGAGCGCTCGAGGCCGAGGCAGTGGCGCACAAGGGCCAAATCGCAGCGCTCAAAGCAGCCCTCGAGGAGCGCGCCATCTCACACGAGGCCGAGGCAGAGGCGCATAAGGGCCAGGTGGCCGCGCTCAAGGCAGCGCTCGAGGCCGAGGCGGCGAGGTTGCAGCTCGAGCTGAGCTCCACGCAGCTGGCCAAGCGCCAGATGGAGCAGGCGTCGGAGGCGGCGGCCAAAGAGATCGCAGAGGCCCAGGCAGATCTCGCAGCGCATCTGGCGGACCATGCAAAGGTGGTGGCAGAGGTTGCCGAGCTCCGCACAGCACTGGAGGAGGCGATGGCAACGGCCGCGACGGCGAAAGCGAAGGTGACGGAGCTTGAAGTACAGGCCGTGGCGAGCAGCTCTGCAATGGAAGTGGAAAAGGACAAAGAGCTCAAGAGCAAGAATGACGAGATCGCGGCGATGGCTTCGAAGCTCGAGGCGAAGGATGAGGAATTGGCGAAGCTCAAGGCGGAGCTCAAGGCGGCGGCGGAATTGGCGGATGCGGCCGATGCGGAAGCGGCGAGGACGGTTGAGGCGGCGAAGGCGGAGGTGGCGGCGGCGGTGGCGGCGGCGGCGGAGGCGGAGGCGGCGGCGGAGGCGGCGGTCGCGGCTTTGAGGGAGGAGCGGCTGGTCGTAGCGGCTGCGAAGCCGGAGGCGGCGGCAGCGGAGGCAGCAGCGAAGGCGGCAGAAGCGGAGGCGGCAACGGTTGCGGCGGCAGCGGAGTCGGCGGCAGCGGAGGCGGCGGCTGCGGAGGCGGCGGCTGCGGAGGCGGCGGCTGCGGAGGCGGCGGCAGCGGAGGCGGCGGCAGCGGAGGCGGCGGCAGCGGAGGCGGCGGCAGCGGAGGCGGCGGCAGCGGAGGCAGCAGCAGCAGTGGCGGAGGCAACGGCGGCGACGGCTGCGGAGGTCGCGGATACGCCCGGGGCCACGCCGAAGCCTGCAGCTCCGGAAGTGGATGTGACGAAGCCTTGTGACGAAGCCGAGGTGACGAAGCCTGAAGCTCCGGAAGTGGATGTGACGAAGCCTTGTGACGAAGCCGAGGTGACGAAGCCTGAAGCTCCGGAAGTGGGTGGCGTGAGGATCACCGTGGACCAGGCAGAAGTGGCTGCGCTAGCTGAGGCACCGACTGAGGCACCGGCAACTGTGGCGGCGGCGGCGGCCGAGGGGGCCACGGCCGAGGCGGCGGCAGCGGAGGCGGCGGCAGCGGAAGCGGCGGCAGCGGAGGCGGCCGCGGCGGAGGCGGCGGCAGCCGAGGCACCTACGGCACCGGCCGAGGCGCCAGCGGTTCCGGCCGAAGGACCAGCGGCTCCGGCCGAAGGACCAGCGTCTACGGCTGCTGCCGAGGCCCCTTCGGCTCCGGCCGAGGCACCAGCGGCTGCGGCGGAGGCACCTACGGCTGCTGCCGAGGCGCCAGCGGCTGCTGCTGAGGCGCCAGCGGCTGCTGCTGAGGCGCCAGCGGCTGCGGCAGTGGCAGCGGCAGTCGTGGCAGAGGAGGTGGCGGCGGCGGAGGCAGCCGCGGCGGAGGCAGCCGCGGCGGAGGCAGCCGCGGCGGAGGCGGTGGAGGCGGCTGCGGCGGAGGCGGTGGCAGCGGAGGCGGCCGCGGCGGAGGCGGACGTGGCGGAAGCGGCCGCGGCGGAAGCGGCCGCGGCGGAAGCGGCGGAAGCGGCGGAAGCGGAGGCGGCCGCGGCGGAGGCTGCGGCAGCGGAGGCGGCCGCGGCGGAGGCGGCCGCGGCAGGAGCGGCGGCAGCGGAGGCGGCCGCGGCGGAGGCGGCTGCAGCGGAGGCCGCCGCGGCGGAGGCCGCCGCGGCGGATGTGGCGGCAGCGGAGGCGGCCGCGGCGGAAGCGGCGGCAGCGGAGGCGGCCGCGGCGGAGGCGGCGGCGGCGGAGGCGGCGGCAGCGGAGGCGGCCGCGGCGGAGGCGGCGGCGGCGGAGGCGGCGGCAGCGGAGGCGGCCGCGGCGGAGGCGGCGGCAGCGGAGGTGGCCGCGGCGGAGGCTGCGGCGGCGGAGGCGGCGGCAGCGGAGGCGGCCGCTGCGGATGTGGCTGCGGCGGAGGCGGCGGCAGCGGAGGCGGCAGCGGCAGGAGCGGCGGCTGCGGAGGCGGCGTCTGCGGAGGCGGCCGCGCCGGAGGCGGCGGGAGCGGAGGCGGAGGCGGCCGCGGCGGATGCGGCTGCGGCCGAGGCGCCAGCGGCTCCGACCGAAGAACCAGCGTCTACGGCTGCTGCCGAGGCACCTACGGCGGTGGCCGAGGCACCTGCGGCTACGGCCGAGGCACCAGCGGCTGCTGCCGAGGCGCCTGCTGCTGCGGCTGAGGCACCAGCGGCTGCGGCTGCGGCTGCGGCGGTCGCTGCAGAGGCCGAAGCTGCGGCGGCAGAGGCGGCCGCTGCTGAGAAGGAGGCGGCCGCTGCTGAGAAGGCGGCGGACGAGAAGGCGGCGGCCGAGGCGGCTGAGGCGGTTGCGGCGGCAGCCGAGGCGGCTGCGGCGGCTGCCGCAGTGGAGGAGGCCGAAAAGGCTGCTGCGGAGGCGGCCGCGGCGGAGGCGGCCGCGGCGGAGGCGGCCGCGGCGGAGGCGGCCGCGGCGGAGGCAGCCGCGGCGGAGGCGGCGTCAGCCGAGGCACCTACGGCTGCGGCCGAGGCACCAGCGGCTCCGGCCGAAGAACCAGCGTCTGCGGCTGATGCCGTGGCATCTTCGGCCCCGGCTGAGGCACCAGCGGCTGCGGCGGAGGCACCAGCGTCTGCGGCAGCGACCGAGGCACCAGCTGCTTCGGCCGAGGCACTTGCGGCTGCGCCACCTGTGGAGTGAACGAATTTCAGTGAGCCTTAGATCATGTCGTCTCCAACCACTCGACCGCTCTGGTGCGCTTTCTCTCACGCCCGACACGGGCGGCGGGGGGCGTCCTCCTCGAAATCGACCCATCGCGAATCGACCCAAAATTCAGATTACGAGGTTGGAGGTTAGCAAGGCGCGTGCTCTTGAGCGTGGGGCTGCTGAGTTGTAGCGTGATGTTCGAAGAAAAAGGCAGGATGATTGGTCCGTACGTACTCGTTTACGACGCGGTCGACGCACGGCGAACCGCCTGACCGAGCGCGAGACACTCGTCCCGGGCGCTCGACGCTCGAGCTCGACACCCAGACCCGGTGACCGAGACCCACGAGCCACGTCGACAGACTGAGTCAGACTCAGACGTCAGAGATCAGAGAAATCTCGACATGCTCGATCGCGAGAAACAACAGAAATTCGAGTCAATCGGATCCCCCCGTTCAGTCTCGACGCTCTCGACATAGGTCATAGCCGCGTTCCAGCTCGCGACAGCTACAGGCCTACCGCTCGACGCCCAGGCACATGCATCAGGAACAGAGGAACTCAACAGGAACTCGACAGGCTCGAGACAGGCAAGGCCTCGACAGCCCCTCGACAGCCCCTCAACAACGCCTCGACAGCGCCTCGACGGAGCCTCGACAGCTGTCGTCCTGTCCGCTGTCGACAGCTCGACAGCCAGGGCTCAATAAAGAATAAACCCAAGTTCTACATGTACCCGGTCCCGTGGCCCGTTACCCCCGCCTGGACCGACCCGACCCGCACCCCATTCATCCACAGCCACACTCTCGATCAGATAACAAGTCCGCAGGAAAACGAATCCCTCACGTTAAGAGAACATACAGCATACAGATTCAGTACAATCAATCAAACATGAGTATGTTCTAGAACAGGTTCAAAAACACGTCCGGAGGATGCCGGGACCGATGGTAACGCGTCGCAAGCAAGCAAGTGGTTGCTTGCTTGCTTGAACACGTCGGCGAGCTGCTGATTTTTTTGCGACTTCGTCAGAAAAAGATTATATGGAACTAGATTAGGAAGGTGGTCCTTACTGCTCTTCTGCCGAAATCTGTCGACGTCGCCTTGGGAGGGAGACTGTCGGCGTCCACTTTGCGGCGTTGGCGCTGTCCGTCCCGCTAAATGGAAGGTTCGGACCACAGCGCTGTTGCTCGCGAGCCACGGTCATCTACATCGCACGACCGAACCAGCGCCATGCGCGAGCAGCTAAAGGTTGACCCTGACGATGAGGACGGTTCGATCATTATTGGCCTCATTAATGACGAGTTCATCGAGTCCTCAGATGAGGAGGGCGAGGACGAGGGCGAGCAGCAGCACGCACAGAATAGCGAAATCATGGACGCGGTCGTCTACGTCGACGAGGCCTTCGATGAGGATTTCGACGATTCTCTCGAAATCCTCCCTCAGCTCAATGCGATCATGGACAGTGAGCAGCGGCAGGCAAGCATAAGTAGTCTACCTGGGAGCGACGTGATGGTTTCCGAGTTGACCAGCCAGCAGACCGACTCAGACGCTCGGACGGTGTCGACGAGCCCTATGACCACCCTCTCCGTCGACGACCACCGCTCCGTACCAGACACGTCTGAGGTCGGGGCGACAGAGGTGTCTGCACCACCTGCTCTGCAGCGCACGACCTCAGTGGCGATGGAGGCTCTGTTCAATCTGTCCGAGAGGGGCCGCGAGCAGGTGGAGCTCGAGCTCGCCTCGCACGGCGTCCTCGTCCAGCAGCACGACGAGCACCAGCGCATCATGCTAATTGAGCAGGTCGAGGTGCGCTCAAATTCTTCGGACTCCGACTCGGAGAACGAGGCGGTGGTGCTAACGGCAGCGCCTGCGGACGACAACGTCGCAAACACGCGCGCGCAGGCGAGCATCTGGCTCAGCATCTCGCGCTACTGGGCCAACGGCAGCTGGCGAGCCGACAGCGCCGTGGTGGGCGGCAGCAGTCTAGAGCCTCGACGTTCGACGTCGACAGAGCGCCATGACCGCGACGAACCAGACGACCGACGCGTGGCGCGCCGCGAAGAGCGCGAGCGCTCCCACTCGCCCGACCGGAACGACTTCACGCACGCGGTGCGTGGCGCCCTACAAATGGCGCTCTCGCGAACGCAAAAGAAGTGAAGCCGCAGCTTGTCAAGGGGCGATCCCATGGCCATCTCCCGCGAGCTCCCGCTTCTGGCAGGTGTGGAGCAACGCAATCCACAATCGGGTGCGTCTCGGAGACGTGCCCGATGACATCTAAGTCAATAAGTGAGAAGTAGTAGCCCAAGTCAGTCAGCCTGAGCCAAGCTCAAGTGTGGAGCCGCTGCGTCGCTAGTCCGGCACGCCGCAGGGCACCGTGCGCCGCCGAGGCCGTCCGAAAGGCCAGCGCGGCCGCGGCGCCGGGCGCCGCGCCGCGACCGCGGCGGCGGAACGGCGGCGAGCCGGCCCGGAAGCCGAGCGGCGCCGGACCCGGCCGTCATAAAAACCGCGCGTAGGCGCGCGGGCCAGCCGTGGCCCCGGTAAAAGGCGGTAAGTTCGTCGGAACAGGTCGCTTCGTTTTCGGTACCTAAGCGCGCGAAGGTTAACCTTAAAAGGTAACCTTAGGTTCGTTGTTTTATTAAAGTACCTACGGCCCGGCGCGCCGCACCGAGACGGCATGCGAGAGACGAGCGAGATCTGTTCGCGGGCGCGCGTGTACCGCGTCGTGCGCCTTCTCGGATTTCGCCGGGCCCGCCCGGCCGGCGGCCGCCGCACGCCGGCGCCCCGGGGCGCGCGGGGGCCCGGGGAGGCGGAGCGGGGGTACGTCGCTCGTCGGATCGGTTGGAGGTTGCAGTCGCGTTCGATAGCATAACCGGGATATTATTCGTCACTCTCTCTCTCGACTCTGCACGCACTCGCACCGTCTCGTCCACCTGACCGCTCCGCGCTCGAAGCGTCCGGGCGCGGGGGGCGGGGCGGCCCGTCCGCCTCGCCCTCCGTGGCGGTGGCGCGGTTTCGTTATCGATCGTCGGTCGAATCGGAGACGGGTAGGGGAAGGGGTACGTAATTTCGGGTTCGTGTTACACATCTGACATCACACGCAATCACACGATGGGTCAGTTGCGAGTCGTCTGGGTCACCGGATCCCGTCACGTCTCACGAGGACGGGACGGTCTGATCTGTGTTCTGTCGAACCGAATTAGAACCGAATGCAGCAATGCACTGCACACACAACACACGCGGAGAAGTTCATACACTCGAGCCACACCACACCACATGCTGCGACTGGCTGGTGCGTCCCAGCTCAAGGCGCACACCGCCCACAGCACAAGACGCAACCGCCACACCCGAAGTGCTTGACCCTTATCTCTCTCTTCATCTGTGCCCCATGCCGTCAACATAGCATGTGCTTCACACGTGCACGCCCCGCCGCGTCGCTGCACGCTGGCCATGCTGCACCTGCCGCGTACGCTTGCCGCCGCTTGGCCTCCTCGAATGGCCTCCTAAGTCACCACCGCCTCAGGGCCGCCTCAGACGCCACCTGACTGCCCTTGGAGATGGCTCCAATGCCCCGAGGGCGCCGCGCTGGCCGGCAAGCGCTCGGTCGGCACCTCAGCTGCCGCCGGCTCAATTGCCACTGGACGCGTACAGCTTGGCGCTCGAGATCTGGCCATTGTTCGGGCCGGAGATCTGCGAGGGCTGCAGGTCCGTGTTCTGTGCCACGTACAGGCCCTTCGGGGGGAAAGCGGTCCAGCCGAAGTCCTGCTTCGGCTTGCTCTCGGCCAGCTTGTTCAGCGCCTCCTGAGCCATGACGAGCTTCTTTCGGTCGGGCGTGTCGTTGAAGCGGCGCTCGATCGACTGCTGCCGCCGCTTGGCAATCCGGCTCGCCATAGAGAGCTCCTCGTCGCCGTTGTCAATGCGGTGCGCCGCTTCGTGGCCCGTGTAGCCCCAGGCGGGGTCGGGGTGCTTCACGGACTCGTTCTGGCGGTTGGGCCGCATCGAGCAGTCGATAGGCGGGTCGGGCGCGGGCGGCTTGGGCGTGTACGACTGGTAGCGCGTCGGCGGAGGGACGCGGCGCGCAGGCTCTGTGACAGTCTGTTTGCCCTGATAGAAGGACCCGATGCTGCGGCTCTCAGGCACCTTGGGCATGGCCCACTGCTGGGCGGCCGTGTCGGGCACCCAGGCCTTATTGTACACCTCCGACACCTCGTCCGGCGCCGCCTCCTTCGAGTAGTGGGCACCATAGCCCGTCTTGGTGCCGATAACGCTCGACATCGTCGGGTTAAACTCACCGAGCAGCGCATACTTCATCGGCCAGCCGCCCGCCGGCGAGCGCTCGACAAAGGGCCCGTGCAGGAACTTGATGTCATCGAGGCGATCATCAATGTCCGTCACGTCAGTCTCGTAATTCTTGCCCTCGTACCCAGTGTATCCCATCATGCCCTGGCCAGACGCATCCATCGCAGCCTCATACGCAGCGTCACCGTACGCGAAGTCAAAGCCCATCGAATCGGGCGCATGGAGCGACGCCTGCTGACGAGTCATCATTTTGCCAGCCGACATCTCCGCCATACCCGTGCTGTCCTCGACCTGCAACGTGGCACCATAGGCAAGAGCAAGATGAGACGGTGGGCAGTCGAGCGTCAAGATCGCCGAGGCTTGAGCTGGCACGTGTGGCGATTTGGCGAGGTTCAAATGGCTCAGACCGATACCTGGCGGAACTGGTAGGCATCGCCGCTGAACTTGGGGATATCGCGGCCCGCGCTCTCCATGGACACGTGGCCGCGCGCCGCAGCTGGGGGCATGGCGCACAGGGAGCTGGCACGAAAGAGGAGGAGCCAAAGTTCTTTTTGGAGAGAACCAAACTTCGTTTCCCCAGTTTCACAGCTTTTTGCCATGTGGCGCGCGAGACGCGACGCCTGAGACTCGTTTACCACCTCGGAGGCCGAGCGAATCATGTGCACCGTGCAGTGCGTGCAATCGCGCCACCACTCTCGAGCGTGGTTCGCGAGAGGTGCTCGCGCCCCGCGGCGGCCACCAGGATGAGTTCCGCGGCACTAGGGTCCCATTGCGTCTCTGGGTGTGCACATTCGGCGGCCACTCGAGCCCTGCGGCGGCCGCCCTCGCGCTGTGCGAGGGGCTGCGGCGAGGAGCGTTGCCAGCACAAGTTTGCATCGAGGAACTCGTCGGCACTCGCATCCCACGCTTGCACCAGCCGGTCGATGGCCGTCGGTGGCGAAGACCAGAAGCACATGTCACCCGACTTGTTACCAGGTCGGGTCTCGTCGTCGCAGCCGCGCACGCAGGTCTCGCACCGGCCACGGCTGACGATGACTGGCCATGCAGCTGACGGCACGGTGCAAACCTGATTGATGGGTACCCCTCGGTAGCGCTCGCCCCTGCCCCGATTCTTGCGCGCATTCCGCCGCTGGTACAGGTCGGGCCGCACCCGAACGGCCACGTCATAGGGCGCCACGCGCCCGGACCGTTCCTCTCGCTGCCGTAGTCGAGCTGCTGCGGCCACGCCTTCGATGGCGCTACGCAGCCCTGCGAGGCTCACATGCGTCTCACGGTGCCGGCCTGCTGCAACAATCCACGTTTCGTTGGCGGATCGGCGAGACACCTGGCGCTCAACCTCGACTGCCATGGGCGCCAGTGCCGACGTCAATTGCTGCACGCACGGACGCGAGCTTTGGCCCAGGTTGGGCACATCCGACGGGTACCAGGTGTGCCACGTGGGCGTGTGCGCATGCAGTTCGTCCCATGTGTGCACAAAGAGGTCACACGAGGTGACAGCACGACACGCGGCGACGAGCGCCGCGAGCGGCGCAAAGTTGGAAGGACTGTCGCATAGGTTGCGTAAATGGCCAGACAACTGCAGTGCTACACGCACCTGACTCGTTCGCGTGGCCAAAGCTGCTGCGGTCGTCGGAACCCAAGACATTGCTTATGCTTTTGTACTTTTCTCGCATCGGGGTGTGAATACGGCTGTTACCACCGAATGGTAGCGCACGCAGGAGTTTCTCCTCTCTGTGAGTGTCAGTTAAACTGAAACTGAACCTTGAGGCATACTCACACCAAGGGAACACCTGCAGTGCGACCGGCGGCAAAGCCACGGGGCGCGGCGGGGGGTGCACGTAACAGCCGGCACGTAGAGCACACGCATGCACACCCGCACTGCTGCAGACGTGGGCCCCGCGGTGCGAGCATTGAAGCGGTCAGAGGCAGGTCAGAGGCGCGGACAGTGTCACGTCAAGCGTACTCGGCCTGCTTCGTGCCTTTGCTCTTGGACTGCTTCTCGAGTTGCTCGACCTTGGCGCGCACGTCGCTGAAATCGGGCGATTCCTCGACCTTATACTCGCGGTAGTGGCGGCGCTCGGCGAAGAGGTATTGCATGATCGTGTCGGCGAGCATCGAAGCTATGGGCATGAGCGCTAGCATCACAAAGATCTGGAGCATGATCATCTGGATGTCGACCTGAGCGCCCATGGCTTTGCTCCTCACGAGCAGCCGCAGCCCGCGTGCCTGATGCAGGTCACGGTACTCGATGCTCGGGTCCGCGGCGCGCCGATAGTAGTTTGCCCACTGCACGTAGAAGGGCACGCCGGGGGCTAGCTGGGTCACCTGGAGGTTGGGCAAGCAGTCGGCGGGCGCGAAGAGGTTGGGACAGTCCCAGAAGAGCAAGAGCGAGAGCACGCCGCCGTCCGTCTGCGCCACATCCTGCCCCATGCCTGCGCGTTGCAGCACCTGCGCGAGCGTCCAGCGCACGCGCGCCTTGCCGTTCTCGGTGCTCAACTCGACGCTGCTGAGCTGCTGAAAGCCGACCACGCCAGTGAGCACAACCTCGAGCTCCACCTTGTCAATCTGCCCAATCTCCTGCAGCACCGTCTCGCCCACCGCCTCGAGCGCCGCCGCGTGCTGCGCGCTGAATGGGTCGTGCGGCGCTGTCGCCCCGGTGTACTGGCCATTCGAGCCGGGCGAGCACCACTGGTAGCGCTCGCACAGCTGGCCCTCGCACTTGCCAGGGGCGAGTGGAGGCTCGCGCCTGCAGTCCGAATCGGCCGAGCAGGGCTCGTCCGCGTTCGTGCAGTTGCCGCGCCGCTGTTCCGTCCAGGTGACCCATCGCGTCGGCAGGAAGAGCGCATCGCCCTCGGGGCCAACCTTCACCAGGCTCGCAATGTCAGCAGGCTCGATGAGGCCCTTGGTTTTGGTGTAGCCCGTACCTTCCAGCTTGATTCCTACCACGCCATTGGAGAACTCGACGGCCTTGTACCCCTTTTCGTAGTACAACCGCACGCCGATGACGTATGACATCACGATGGACGTGATGGCAAAGTACAGCATCCCGAGCTTCCGGTCGAGCAGCGTCACTTCCTTGTTGGTGCTGTACGTCCTGACCGGGGCCATGACGGTGTCGCAGCACGATTCGATCGCAGCCACCAGGCCTCCTCTATTGCGATTCGGCGGAGCTGACATCGCGACAGCGCTGATGCCTTCGCGGGATCAGTCGTGACGGCTGCCTCCACAAAAGGGATTGGCCAAGAATTCCTCACGGCCGTACATGTACTCGGAACCTCGGAACGAAAATGGAAGGGACGCAGGATTAGGTCATCCCCCGGGCTCCACCACTCCACAACACTTCCGTGATGGTTAAGTTTTCGGAGGCGCCCGTCGCAAACTCGCACGCGGCCTCGGTCGCTCGCACGATGGCCCTCAAACTCAGCCATTGCGATGGCCCATTACTGCAGCACGCCGGCTCGGAGCCCGCGCTAATGTGCTCCGAATACATCACGATGAACACAGCGAGGTTTACGGTCGACGCGGAGAAGGGCTACTTTCCTGAGGAGACGTGCACACTCTTGCTCAACGTGTATGCCTCGTGCTGCGGTTGCGGTGGCATCCGTGCGTTGAGCGATGGCGTGAGCGATGACGTTGGCGACCTCGGCAGCGGTTCGCCCGAACGAGACTTCTTCGTCCCTGGCCTGCAGCCGCAGCAACCACCAACGCTTCCGTCAACGCTGCAGCCTCCACCTGTGCTGCCGTCTCCATATGCGCAAAGCCCTCCACCGCCGCGACTACCGCACCGCCCTCGCCACCCGCGCCCACCACACTCACCCTCGTCGACGCCACCCGCGGAACCCGCAGAGCCCATGCAGCCGTCCTCGCTGCCATCCACAGGTACAGACAGCGCTGGCCATGACGATGCGCCGCTGTGGCCGCCGCTGCCCTCGTCGCCGCCCTCGCCGCTGGCGCCCTCGCCGCCGTTGCCCTCGCCGTCGCAGCCGCCCTCGCTGCCGTTGCCGCCCTCGCCGCTGCCACCCTCGCCGCCGCCGCTCTCGCCGCCGCTGCCGCCGTCGCCGCCGCCGCCGTCACTACCGCCTCCGCTGCGGCCACCGCCTCAAGCGCCGCCGCCGCCACACCGCCTCCACCCGCCGCCAACGCCGCGGCCGACGCCGCCGCCAACGCCGCCACCTCCACCAATCGCGCGCCCACCCCCACCACATCCGCCGCAGCTGATGCACTTGTCCGCTGAGTGCCTGCACAAGAAGATCGAGCTGACCGGCGACGCGCCTCGGCGCATCGAAGATGCGAACGTGACGACGTGCGAGACGAGCTGCGTGCGAGAGTCCACGTGTCACTTTCTGCTCACGTCCATCGGCCAGCACGCTGCACGTAGTGCCTGCTGGCTCTATCCCATCAGCTACAACCATGCTGTGAACCGAGCGAGTGGGGTTCAAATGGCTGCGAACATCGTACCGTGTTCGAGCCATGATGCCAAATGGCAGGTGCGAACGCGCCACAGCAGTAGCAGCAGCACGGGCGGCACGCCTGGCGCGTACGACGACCTGACCTACGACGAGGCCCCCCCTCTCGGGAACACGGCCGACGACGACGAGCTGGTGGCATCGCCGCCCTCGCCCTCGCCGCCGTCGCCTCGCCGCCCACGGCTGCCGCCCCTCCCGCCCCTCGTGGTTTTCGGGGAGGGAGAGACGCCCGACACGGCGCCCGGCGCCCACGACGGCGTCGCCTCCGAGCCGTTGGACCCGAGCGTGCTTGATGGCGTGCCGCCGGAGCCCGAAGCCTCCAACGGCGCCGACGCCGACGGGCAAAACGCGAGCCCCTCGCCGGCGGCCGAAGAACTGGCTGGGAGCGACGTAGCTGAGAGCGACGCGGGAACACCCCCTTCGCCGCCAGCGCACGGCCGAGGCAAGGGCGGCGGCACCGGCGCCCGAGACGGCGCCCGAGGCAAGGGCAAGGGCGGTGGCGGCGGCGGTGGTACGGGTGCAGGTGAAGAGTTGGAGCCCGCGACGACGCCTTCCACGCAGTTGCTCGAGGCAGCGCGCTCCTGCGGAGACCTCTGCCGCTCCGCCGACGCCGTCGCGCTCCGCTTGTCAGAGACCGCGTGCAGTCGAATGAGCGACGTCATCGGGCGCGATGTGTGTGGCAGCCTCGACGGCCTCGTCGTCGGTGCGATGCCCATGCTGGCGCAGCCGGAGTGGGCGTGGGCACGGCAGCTGCAGCTGCCACTGCTGCTGCTGCTTGTGCTCCTTGCGCTCGCTCTCTGCTGCTGCTGCTGCTGCTGCTGCTGCCGACGCTGCTTCCGCCGCCTCTGCCGCTGCTGCTGCTCTGCCGCCGGGCTGGCGGGCAGCAGGCCCAACGGCGTCATGCCCCTATCCAATGGCAGCGGGCGCAAGTCACGCAAGGGCGTCGAGCTGCCCGAGGATGGAGGCTATTCCGTCTCGTTTGGCTCGGCGGACGGCGAGGAGGGTGGCGGCGGCGGCGACGGATTCCTCGGCGGGGGCGAGGGCACCTGGGCCACCTGGGGCGGCGGCGGCGAGCCAGATTTCATCTCGGCCAATTCGGGTGCACCCACATGGGGCGGGCTCGAGATGGTCGACATCCTCGTGGACGATGCGCCCCCTGTCTGCGCGGGCCCGGCCTCACAGGTGTGTTCCTATGAGGAGGTTGGCGATCCGAACGAATGCTCCTCGGACGACTTCGAGGTCCACTTCGAAGAGTCGCGAGGCTTGGGCGCGGCCGCGCGGCCGAGTGGAACGAAGCCTTTTGGCAGCAAGCCCTTTGGCAGCAAGCCCTTTGGCAGTAAGGCCTTCGGCAGCAAGGCCTTCGGTGCCCATTCCCCGCGCTCCTCCATAATGTCTGAGCGCGGCCGCTCGACCGCCATGAAAGCGGGCTCCGACGAGAAGAACTCGCTGCTCACCGAGCTCGTCGAGTAGCAGCGAAGAGTTGTCTTGTCTTGTCTTGTCTTGTCACAGTGTCAATGGTTCTCATCGAAGCCATCGAAACGCGTTGTGTTTGGCGCGTCGTAATGGGCGTGTTCCCTTTCGAAAATCGCCTCTCTCAAGCTCCTCCCCATCACCTTGGGACGGAAACATGGCACTTCCACCTCTCTGGGACGGGCTGTCGAGCGTCGACCACGAGGAGGAGGATATCCACGAAAGGAGCCACGAGGAACTTGTGGCCTCGAGGAACTGGACGCCGTCCAAGAAGAAGTCGAAGAAAGTCAAGGGTGCTCCATCGCGGGGAGATCTGACAGATCGCTCGAATGCGGGGGACTGCACGGCGCGCTCCTCGAATGGGGGCGATACAACAGCGCGCTCCACGCGGTCGACCGCGAGTGAATCGACGAGGACCGCAAAGCGAGTCGCCACAACCGCCGGGCGAGTAGCCAAGGCGTCTCGTGCGAGCAAGCATGAGAGCGACAAGGACTTGCTGGCGCCTCCTCCGAAGAGCAAGTTGGTCTTGGCTGCGCTGCGCGCCGACGTCGAGGGCTCTGGGCTTGGACTGCTGGCCGACATGCCAGATAGCGTGCAAGAGGCGCTGCTGGGGCGCCCATCGCCGACATCGACTGGCAACGGCACGGCGCGCATGGCTGCCAAGTTGGCCTCGAAGAAGTTGGCCAAGTTGCCGCACGGCCAGAAATTGGCGGTCAATAAGTTGCCCGGTGCCAAGGGTAGCGGCAGCGGAGCGGACTCGACGGACGCCAACGAGAACGATGGGAGCAGCACGAGTCGCTCGAGCCGCTCGACAAAGGGCGGCGGTGGCAGCACCAATCGATCGAAGAATCGACGCGCTCGAGAAAAGGAGCAGCGCGACCAGCTGCAACGGTACAAGGAGCTCGTGGCCGCGTACGCGCGCACGCAGGCGCGCGCGCTGGGCAGCGGCGGCGGCGGTAAGGGTGGTGTCGAGGAGGACGTGCCCGCGGACGAAGCGTTCGAAGACGATCAGGCAATCCTCGAGCGGGCGGACCGTCTGTCAGTCTCCAAGGGCGGCACACCGCGGGTGGTCTCCGCGCGCGAGGCTGCTGTGCTCTCCGCGCGCGAGGCGGCACAGGTGGTCGCGCAGGCGGTGGTCTCCGCGCGCGAGGCTGCACTTGAGGCCCTTGATGGAGACCTGAGCCTCGGCTGCCTCAGCCTCAGCGGCCTCAGCCCTGGAGGCCCCAGGCCCGGTGGCCTCAGCCCCGGTGGCCTTAGCGTCGATCGTCTCAGCTCCGGCGAGCGTGCCTTGCTGGCGGCGCCTACAAATCTTATTAGACCGGCAATGGACCGGAATCACCTTGACAGGCGGCCTATGCGAGATTTGGGGCGAGATTTGGGGCGAGATTCGGCTACGAGCATCGAGGCTAGTGGTCTCAGCTTTGGGGGCGCGGAGGCCAGCCAAGCTGCCGCTGCCAAGACGCCTCCTCCAGACAACTTTGCCCTTCCACCCGCCATTACGCCCACGTCAAGCGTTGCGTCCAAGCCGGCGGAACGCAACCAGAGCGCTTCGTTGTTGCTGGGCGGGAGCGCGCCGAAGGGCAAGGACGATGCACACCCGGCTGTGCTCGCCGACGTGCGGCCGCCGTCCCTGCCGGAGGCGCCACCGGCCGCACTACCCCGTCAGTCGAAGAGCTCGTACATCAAAGAGCTCGTCACGACCACGGTCACGCCCATCTCGACGCCCATCCGTAGCCCCGAAGCGGTTGCGATCGGCGCCACCGCCGCCTCAAGCGCTTCCTCAGGCTCCCCGACGTCGAGCCTCAACATTCAGGAGCTGCTTGCCCAGCATAAGAATAAACTCGACTCGCGTCAGAATACCAAGGCGAACGCCGATCGGACGGTGCTTCAGGCGCCCATGCCCATGGCCATGGCCACGGGCGCGACGGCGCCCGCTGCGGCGCCCCCCACAGCCCAAGTGGCCGTTCGCCACAAGGTAGACCCACGGCAACACGGCAACAGCACCAAAGAGATGGCCACGGCCCTCTCGCACGCGCGGCGACAACGTGAGGAGCTCGTGGCTGCAACGGTCAAAAAGGGCATGGTCGCAATCCAGGCGCAGCTGGGAAACGCGGCGGCGGGAGGCCTCTCGACCATCAAGGCCAATGTAGGGGCGTCCAAGCTCGCTGCCGAAGCTAGAGACAAGTCGGTCATCACGTCCACTAAGCGCGTCGTCAAGGGCGCAGTGGACGAGAACGAGGTCAAGCGCGTCGTTGTCAAGAGCGCCGCCCACCGTGCCTCGAGTGCGGGCTCGCAACAGGGCTCGACGCAGGGCTCGGCGCAGGGCTCGACGCAGGGCTCGACGCAGGGCTCGACGCAGGGCTCGGGCTCGCTGCCTAAGGAGGAGGAGGAGGAGGAGGAGGCACCGGAGAAGCCGCAGCTTACCAAGGAGGAGTTGAACGAGTACTATTCCAACTTCGAGAAGCAGCGCCAACGCTCGTTTGAACAGCTCTTTCGCGAGCAGGTGATTGACGTTGATGGCTGTTGATGGCCTCTGAGTGCCCGTGAGTGCAATTGAGTGCCACTCTGACGTCCGCCGCCCTGCCGCGAGCAGCCCTCGTCGCCGACGCTGCTTCCATCGACGGCGAGCGTCCTCGGAGAGCGACAGCCTGTCGTCGCCGTCAATGCTGCGCGCTCCGATGCTGACCTTATCGGGGCGCTTGATGAACGCATCTCTCCCGTCGTCACGACAATATCAACGGGATGGCGCTTCGAGCGCGTCAAGGCAGCATGAGAGATCTTTAGTTTCGTGCAAGGCGATGTGCATGGCGCGGTGCGCTTATCGCACGGCTCAGGCTGAACGCTGATCGATCAAGATTGAGTCTGTGTCTGAGAGAGAGCAGGGGGAGCGGCTCGTCGGGCAGCTGTCGTCCGGGCGGCCGCGCTTGACACCAGCGCTGGCGATGGCAGCCGGCACGCTCGCATAGATTCTATGAATGGGGCTTTCTTGGTTGCATGGCCCGGCCATGGGTGTCGCCGCGCGGCTCGACCGCGCCGCCGGCGGAGTGCGACGCGCGACGGCATATCATTCGAGCATGTCACGCGACATGTCTGCACGTTCGGTTAAAAATTAGTATCGTTACCGCTTCGTGCGCTTAGCGAACCCGAACATAGTTGGTCGGACACAACCGTGTTCAACTACAAGCTCTCAAAGTAGGCGACGGGTAGGCGACGGGGTACGTGTACCTCGCACCTCGGTGCACGGACCACGGTGGTTGTGCCGCGACGACGCGCGCGACGGCAGGTTGAGCTTGAGGTTCCAGGTAGCCGACGAACAGCACCCTCCACCCAGGACCCAGCGCGACCGGACGTGCCACGTCGGGCCTCGTGGCGATGTGCCCAGCTGGCGCCTGTGACGCCTGTGGATTTAGCCCTCTGACCTCTGTCCCACCTCACTTAACACCTCTCTCCTCAGTCTGTGTGGCACCTCTTCGAAAGCGTACTGTAGTCCTTGGCCAAGACGCAAGAGGTGCGACCCTCATGATGGCCGAGGAGATATCCGCGCTTGAAAGGTGAATGCTGATTCGCACGTTGTGTCCTCCTAGCAACGAAGTTCCAAGATCCATTAGCGGTCAGTCAGAGCCTTCGAGACCGTGTCGCGCGTTTGTCGCGCGAGCTCCTGCGTCGTGGACCTAGATCTGGAGGCATACGTGCCACGTCATCGTCTACATCCGAGCCGCCGATTCGGAGCGACGACGCTGTAACGACGCTGCTGCTGCCGATATCCTGTAGATATCCTGAGATGCCGCATGAGCCATGTAGAGCCATGGTCTTGAGCAAAGAGATTCGGTCTTGCAACTGCTCCATCTCTTCGAGTGCCGCCTGCAGCTCCTTCGAGTGTTCCATTTGCCGAGCCTGTTCCGACCGTGCGGCCCTTGGTGTGGTGAAGCTATTCGACGGCGAAGATACTTCACTCCCATCGCCGTCGCTGAGCTGAATAGGCGTCGTGCTCCATGCCACCGTGCTGTCACTTTCGCCATTCTGCCCAACTCTTGACTTTTGCCCGAATATGAGACGATTCTCCACGGGATGCGGTGAAGTACGTGTCCATGCTGAACGAGGGCTTCGCGGTGAACGAGAATGAGGGCTTGCGCCGCCGAGAGAGCTGGTCGAGCTGCTCGCTGAAGTTGCCCGCTTCAACTCATACTGTTCCTTTCGTAGCAGATCAGTAAAAATCATCGCTGCGTGTGCCGTGCCTCGCTCGATGATCCTCGGAGCACGGCTCATGGTGGTTGAGACGACGAACGAATCCACATGGGGCGGCCCTCCAGCTGGCATTCCAAAGCAGCAAGCGGCGACCAGTCGCAGACGTGGTGCGGGTTAGTGCCGGAGCTGCCCGGCAGCGAATTTTTTATATTTGCGTCACTCTGCTTCAGTCGTGATCGGAGAAAACTAGAAAGTGTTTAATTTCGTCGGCCCTTTTTCTAAGAATACATTAATTTCGTCGGCCCTTTTTTTCTAAGAATACATTTTATGCAGAGTTTTCATAATAGTGTCGCCGCGGCGGATGACGGTTAGCACGGTAGTGCGGCACCGGTTTCTTTCGAGAAGTCTTCACACCCTTCACGAGACACACAACATTACATACAGTATACCGCTCGCGGGTGCGATGTAACCACATTCTTCTACATTCTTCCACATCGCCACGTCACCCCTCATTCTTCCTTTCTTCGGCGTGGCACTTCTGCCTCGCCGCTGTCGCCGCGCACATCGCGGCGACGGTATCGAAGGGCCCGCGCGAGGCGACACGCGGCCGCCTCGCCACGCGGCTAAGTCATCTCAGACATCACGCAATACGTCAACCGGAACCGCAACGCGCAAGGTCCAAGCACTCGTGACTCGAAGCACGGGCCTTAGCACGGGCGGTCATTCACGAAAACTCCGACGGTCCGAAGGAACTAAGCGTGCTGCGTGTATTTCAAAGGTCCGTTAAAGAACGTCGAAACGAAAACAATCATCGACGCAACATCAATCATGCACACACCGTGACTTCAAATATCTTGGTCTCACTCTCATGTTTTGGTCTCACTCTCGCAGCGATGCGTTCACTCCGCAGGCGGCGCAGCCTCTGGTGCCGCGGCCGCAGCCGCTGGTGCCTCGGCCGGAGCCGCTGGTACATCGGCCGGAGCCGCTGGTGCCTCGGCCGCATCCGCTGGTGCCTCGGCCGCAGCCGCTGTTACATCGGCCGGAGCCGCTGGTGCCTCGGCCGCAGCCGCTGGCGCCTCGGCCGCATCGACCGCTGGTGCCTCGGCCGCATCCGTTGGTACATCGGCCGCAGCCGCTGGCGCCTCAGCCGGAGCCGCTGGTGCATCGGCCGCATCCGCTGGTGCCGCGGCCGCAGCCGCTGGTGCCTCGGCCGCAGCCGCTGGTGCATCGGCCGGAGCCGCTGGTGCCTCGGCCGCATCTGCTGGTGCCTCGGCCGCATCCGCTGGTGCCTCGGCCGCATCCGTTGGTACATCGGCCGGAGCCGCTGGTGCCTCGGCCGCATCTGCTGGTGCCTCAGCCGCAGCCGCTGGTGCCTCGGCCGCAGCCGTTGGTGCCGCGGGCGCAGCCGCTGGTGCATCGGCCGCATCCGCTGGTGCCTCGACCGCATCCGTTGGTACATCGGCCGCATTCGCTGGCGTATCAGCCGCAGCCGCTGGTGCCTCGGCAGCATCCGTTGGTGCCGCGGCCGCAGCCTCTGGTGCCTCAGCCGCAGCCGCTGGTACATCGGCCGGAGCCGCTGGTGCCTCGGCCGCATCCGCTGGCGCCTCGGCCGCATCCGCTGGTGCCTCGGCCGCATCCGTTGGTACATCGGCCGGAGCCGCTGGTGCCTCGGCCGCATCTGCTGGTGCCTCAGCCGCAGCCGCTGGTGCCTCGGCCGCAGCCGTTGGTGCCGCGGGCGCAGCCGCTGGTGCCTCGGCCGCAGCCGTTGGTGCCGCGGGCGCAGCCGCTGGTGCATCGGCCGCATCCGCTGGTGCCTCAGCCGCATCTGCTGGTGCCTCAGCCGCAGCCGCTGGTGCCCCAGCAGCAGACACTGGCGCCTCTGCAGCAGCCGATGGTGCCTCAGCCGGAGCCGCTGGTTCCTCAGCCGGAGCCGCAGGTGCCTCGACAGCAGCCACAGGTGCCTCGGCCGTAGCCGCTGGTGCCTCGGCCGCAGCCGTAGATGCCTCGGCAACAGCCGCTGATACATAGGCAGCAGCAGCTGGTGTTTCGGCAGCTCTGTCGTCGCCCTCGACGCCCGTGTTGTCGGCGCGCGACTTCTCCTTCGCCTCCTTCTTCTTCTTGTCGGCGAGGGCCTTCTGCGCCGCTTTGACGCCCTTCTCACTCAGCGCCGCCTTCAGCTCGTCAAACTCGATGAGCCCGCTGCCGTCGTCGTCCATGCTGTCGAAGAAATCGTCAATCTCCTTCTTGGGCGCATCGTACCCGAGCGCCGCAACGGCACGCCGCAGCTCTTTCTTGTCGAGCGCGCCGTTGCCGTCGTCGTCCCACTCGCGGAACAGATCGATCAGCCTGACCTTGTGCTCTTTCACAGCATTGAACAGCTGCTCTTGGATCGTCTTATTGCCCTTCTCCAGCTTGACTGTCGGAGGCAGAGCCGCCGAGCGCGATGTGACGTAGTTGACGTTGACGTTCTTGGCTGTGAGCTTAGCCATGCGGCCGCGGTCCGCCTGCTTGGGTGCGCGCTTGAGGTTCCTCTTCGTCAGATCCGAGCCTACGCCCTGGCGCAACATCGTATTGAGCTCCTTGTACTCGAGCGAGCCCGACTTGTCTGCGTCCAGAGCGTCGAAGACCAAGTTTGCGTCCTTCTCCTCGACATCAAAGCCCAGCGCGCGGACGGCCTTGAAAAACTCCTTCTTGTCGATGGTGCCGCTCTTGTCCTCGTCCCACGCACGGAACAGATCGACCACGCGATCGCCCGAGCGAGCCAGAGCGTCCTTGAGCGACCAGATCAGGTACTCAGACATGTCGATCTGGCCACTCTTGTCCCCGTCGAGCGCCTCGAAGCGCTCGCGCAGCTCCTTGTCGGTGATCTCGCCCTCCTCGCGATCGCGCACGAAGACGCAAAACTCATCAAAGTCGAGCTTGCCGTCGTTGTCCGCATCCGCCGCGTCGCGCTCCATGGCGTTCTGGCGCATACCGGCCTCGAAATCCTCCTCGCCCCTGCCAACCTTGTCGTCGCCCTCGACGCCCGTGTTGTCGGCGCGCGACTTCTCCTTCGCCTCCTT
>ENA-UOXK01000365-UOXK01000365.1-mixed-culture-metagenome-genome-assembly--contig:-NODE-365-length-34332-cov-34.816962_pt1 | contig 34332 bp, 25 predicted proteins | sample MGYA00238160_ERZ761638 | MGnify/ENA primary metagenome ERZ761638 (study PRJEB28912, sample SAMN08777098) | mixed culture metagenome | isolation source: Freshwater growth medium | place: USA...
ATGTAGGGCTGATTTCCAAAATTACCCTAATGAGTGCGAGCGGACTACCTTAACATAACAATTGAAAAACAAAAGAGAAAAGTAGTAAGTACATCACAACTTAAAGAAATTAAACGCTATTCCGGCTTCCTTAACGATAACGTTGGAACTCATCAACTCAAAGTTAACGTTAGGAACATGGTTAGGAAGCTCGCTCGACTCAAGAATCTCGTCTTCCTGTTGTTCTCTACAGGTGTTCATTACCCGTTTCGAGGTTGCTCTCACACGGTCACAGTTACCGTGCCTCTTACCGTGCCTCGCCGCAGCGTCGCACCTGCCGCTGCAGCAGCCGCCGCCTGCGCCGCCGCCTCCCGCTGGCTGCGGCCCCGGCGCCGTGCGGCGGCGGCCTCGCTCGCGGCGAGCCACAGATTGTCACGCAGCTCCTTGACGAAGCGGAGGAGGGGAAGGGCGGCGCGGAAGGCGATGCCAGGCAGCCGCCGGTGCGTCGCGAGCAGAGGACGCGCTGCATCGAGCACATTGTACTCGGGCAGGAGCTCCTTGGCCATGCTCTCGAGGCAGAGCACGTTCATCACGAGCGTCATGTAATTCGCTTCGAGGGTGACCCGATGCGCGCGCACGAGTCCTAAGACGCCGCGCAGCACCGACCCAAACTCGACGCCGGTGCCGTAGCCGCGGCATCGGTCGAGGAAGAGGGTTCGCATGTCCTCTGTGAACACGCTCACGCGCTCGGTCCCCACACACACCTCCTGCGACTCGGCAAAGCGCAGCACCGACCGCGCGGCCGCGGCGCCGTCACCCGCGCCCATGGCATGCAGCAGGCTGATGAACGCGGCCGACTCGGCCCGCGTGAGCCGAGCGACCATGCCCACGTCGAGCAGCACGATGCGTGGGGGTCGTCCACGTGGCGCGTCGAGGAGGATGTTGCCCGGGTGCAGGTCGGCATGCATCAGGTTATCCACGAGCAGCATCTTGAGGTACATGTCCTCGCCGCGGGACACGATAAAGTGCGCGAGGGACTTGGACAGCTTCGCATGCGTGCCGTCGGCGCGCGCGACCGTGTAGCGCGAGACGAGCTCACCTGCATGCAATTAGGGAGGCAATCAGCATGCAAGCCGGGCGCGACCGTGTAGCGCGAGACGAGCTCACCGGGTTCATAAGTCTCGACGAGCACTGCTTTGCTTGGCGGCCGGCCGAGGGGTGTCAGCCTGCGCGGGAAGACGCAGTCGCGCCACGGGCCAAAGTTCCAGTTGAAGCGGTCGAGGTGCTCGCCCTCAATGTCGAGGCGCGTCTGCGCGACCATCGTCTCCGAGAATTGGCCGACCGACGCCTTCAGGTTCAGATAGCTCAGTCCGGGCACATGCGCGCTCGCCTCCGCCGCTAGGCGCATGAGCGTGAAGTCGGTCACGATGCGCTCGACGACGCGCGGGTGGCGTACCTTGACGGCGACTTCGCGCCCGCCAAGGGTGGCGCGGTGCACCTGCGCGATCGAGCCTGACGCGAGCGCCCGCGGCTCGAATCGTTCGAAGACCGTGTCCAAAGGCGCACCCAGGGCTTGCTCGATCTCCCGTCGGCTGTATGCAAACGAGTGCTCGGGCGCGCGCGAGTGCAGCTCGCCGAGCTCGGCGCAGAGGCGCTCGGGGAACATGTCGGGGCGCACCGCCGCCCACTGGCCCCACTTGATGAACGCGGTGCCCGCCGAAGCGAGCGCGCGCGTCACCAGCCAGAACCACACGCGACGCCGGAAGGGCCCAAGCAGCGCGGCGAGCGGCGCGGTGAGCAGCACGGGCAGGAAGAGGAGCATCAGCGCGAGCGCGCGCATGAAGAGGGCAACCGGGCCCGGCGGCGCCTCGTCGACGAGCGCCGCCTCCTCGCGCGCGCCCAGCACGGAGCGCAGCGGCGGCGGAAAGCCACGTGCAACGCGCTTGGCGACGACGGTGCTGGCGCCGCCGGCGAGCACGATGCGGCGGATCTGGCGCGGTGAGAGTAGCGGCGGCTCGCCATCGCGCGCTGACCACGTACCGGCGGGAACCAGAAGCAATACGAACAGGAGCGCCGACGAACAGGCCATAGTCGCCGACGAACGGGAGCTCAAATCTTAAATTCGTCAGTTTTCGCAGACGCCCGACTGCACACCAAAACACCAGGTCAACTAAAATAGATAATTACTCTGAGAACTTCGAGAGAGGATCGCAGAGAATCATCATGACGGACAGCACGTGTTACACTGCGGAGCCCGTCAACGTGCTCGACGTGGACGCCCGCGAAACCTCGTTCCTGCCCGACGCCGACTCCGACGTTCTCATCATCATCATCATCTGCTGCATCATCGGCTGGGCGCTGCGGCTCCTCTTCCTCGCGTATGCGCTGCGCGAGTTCGTGTTGGCCAAGGCGACGGGCCGGCTCTCGGTGCACTCGGACGTGCCACTGCACTCGTACATAGTGCCCCTCGATATCAACGCGCGGCTGCGCTTCCTCGGCTACCTGCGCGCGCGCACGCCCGCGGCACCAACCGCCGAGGTCGTAGCCTACACCAACCCGGTGGAGCTGCGGAGGGTGTGCCTCACCCTCGACAGCGAAAGCGCCGGCAGCGGCGGCGAGGGCGAGGACGTCGCGTCCACTCCGCACCTCTCCATCTCCTTTGACTGCATGCTCCCCGCTACGCTCCAAGTCTTCTGGGGCGTCGCGCCGCTCGCGGGCCAGCGCCTCGAGCGCAGCCTCGGCGCGAGCGCGAGTTCATGCGGGGGCACAGGCGGCCGCGGCGACCACAGCTCGTCGCCCGGGGGCCGCGCCTCTGCCAGTGGTGCGCGCCCCTCCGCGTCGCGTCCGGAGCGCTCGGCGCGGAGCTCGGCGAGCTCGGGATATAGCTCGGGATATAGCTCGGGAGGTCACAGCTCGGGAGGGCTCTGGCGACCTCGGCCTCGCGGTACCCTGCCGCAGCTGCACGATATCTCCAGTCCGCCACCCCCGGCCATCGAAATGGCCCCGCTCCCGCCCGTGCGCACCAACCGCGGCTTCTCCGGCCGCTCTGCAGTCTCTGTAGGCGCCGATCGCGGCGCGGCGGGCGGCGGTGGCGCCGCAAGCGCCCCCAGCGCCCCCAGCGCCCCCAGCACCGCCAGCGCCGCCAGCGCCGCCAGGGATGGAGGCGCTCCATCCCACATCCTGTCGAGCTCGCTGTACATGTACGCGTCCGATGCGGTGGCAGTGAGCGCGGGTCGTGGGCACACGATCAAGCTCGGCCCCGAGGCCCTCCCCAGCCACGCTGACCTCGAAGCGACCCTCCGCTCCCCATGCCTACTCGTCTTCTCCGGATTTGGCGAGCCACCGCCCCCCTCCGCAGGCCTTCCGAAGCCGTTGGTGCTGCGCTCCACCGGCGCGCACGTGGCAGCGGCCAGCGCGGCGCCCACTGAGGCGGAAAGTGCGGCGGCCAGTGTAGCGGAGGAGGATGAGGGCCCGGCAGACGAAGCCGGGACGGCCACTCCAGATGCAGCCGCCTTGACCGCCGCCGCCGCCGCGACCCTCGTCACCCCATCAGACATTCCTCCGGAGCAAGCGACGTCCCGAGCGTCGTCCAGGTCCCCCCAGGGCATGGGGCTCATGCCCGCCCTTTGCGTCGCCGTCACGATCGGGTTCGGCTCCTCTCCCGCTGCTGTCGCCTCCGCGAGCGACGCAACCACCGCCGCCACCATCGCCCCCACCGCCCCCACCAGCGTGACGTCGACGGCCTTATCCTCCGCCGTCGCCTCGGGAGCCTTGCCATGTATGGGAGACTCTTCAGCCGTCGCCTCCGCCACCGCCACGCCCTCCGCCACCGCCACGCCCTCATCCACGGCCACGCCCGCGAGCCCTTTCACACCTCTCTCGCCGAGCCCTTTCGCCCCTCTCTCGCCGAGGAGTCCGCGCACACCGCCTGCCACACCACCTGTCGGGCCCGTCTCGACCATCGACGGTCGGACCGACCCTCTTCCCACACCTCCCCCCTCGCTTACCGTCGCCCCCCCCCAAGACGCCAATGCCGCTGCCAGTGCCGCTGCGGGGAGCGCTGCCACCGAGAGCGCGCCAGACAGCGCTGTCTTGAGCAGCGGCAGTTACCTGGGCACAGTCGAGCAGCTGCTCCTCGGGACGGCCGATGGCTTCCTCGAGGTGGCCGAGGTGTTCGGCTTCCAAAGCGTTGGCGACGGGGAGGACCAGAGGCTCTGCGTCGCGTGCATGGCCGAGCCAAAGGATACCATCGTGCTCCCGTGCCGCCACCTATGCGTGTGCTCGTCCTGCTTCGACCAACTCACCAACGAGCGCTGCCCCGTATGCCGCACCCTCTTCACATCCTTCTTACGCATCGATCCAAGTATGAATACGTTTAGCAAACAATGGGATGTACTCTGAGAGAAGTGTAGTCGGCCGTACATGTATCTACTATTCTAGATCTGATGTTCAGTTTTACCAATCTCTCTCTCTCGACTCATGCCCCAGACCAGCATGGGGCCCATTGCATGGCCAAATCAGATCATCATTTGAGTTACTCTTGTGGGAACGATTCCATCAGTCCGACACGGGGGGTCAATCTCCTGAATCTCGCCGTACGGCGCAACATATGGCCTCGGGACCGGTGGTCTTGCCGAGATGCATAACGTGTACTGTTCACGTGAACAACTTTTAATATGGGGATCCTCGTCGGCGCTCTACGAGGCGGCGCTAGACGCGCGTCGCTCGCCCGATGCCGCCGCTATGCCTTCACCTTCTCGCCCGAGAACTTTCGCGATCCCAACCTACCTTCTGGCCTGCGCGTGATCGATGTGCCCGCGGCGAAAGCGACGGATGAGACGCTTGCCGAGGTGGGCGCTTGCCTGATCCATGGGCCGGACGAGCGCACAGTGGCCAACAAGAATTTTGAGATCGTGCGATGGCCACAGCCGGGCTGGCGCCCGCTCGATCCGCAGACAGGCGATGAGGCGGGCACCACCGAGGGCCACTTTGACGTCCACTGGCAGGCGGATTACTTCTTCGGGCACAATCTGGCGATCGCGACGGAGAACAACTACTACCTGGACGGGATCGGCTGCCCGCCCGAGCAAGCTCGGCGCGAGCTGCCGAGCGCGGGCGACGGCACCCACATCTTACTTTGGATGAGCGACTACCATCCGGACGGCGCGCAGCTGTTTTGGCCGTGCACGGAGCCGCCCGCTCCGTTCACAGTGTGCCTGGGTGCGGCGCGGTTTGGCGACGACATCCGGCCGACAGACATGCGAGCCTTCACTGTGCCCGCTGGTAAGGGCGTCTACCTTGCGCCGGGCACGTGGCATAACGGCATCTACCTTCGGCCCGAGCACTGCCCGGCGCGGTTTTTGACGCGCCAGGGTAAAGTGCACGCGAGGGTTTCGTGCTCCTGGGCGGATGAGTTTGGCGTGCTGCTGAGGGTGCCGCTGGGCGAATAGCGCAGGAGGCGGCATCGGCACGAGGATACAGTAAAGCACGTTGACTTGTTGGAATGTATTCGTTTGCGCCGACGACCAGGTTCGAGGTTCTTGCGAAGGCGCCCGCGGGCGGGCGTCGCGCGAGTCTGTGTGTATACATGTAACTGTCGAATTATACCGATTGGCTGTGAAAGGCCATTTCGCAAAAACTGCGGTAATTTGCGAAACTTGCTAAACCATGGTAACTCGCTTTTTTCACAAGTTTGCCTCGCGCGTGACGTCCACACACTTGGCCGATTGGTCGGCGCTGAGGTTGATTGGCGGCCCTTCTTGCCTGCCTTCGGACCTCGTTCTAGCGGCGCCTCATCTCCCTCAATCGCGCGCAGGCCTCTCCGTGAGCCCGCTGCAATGGGTGACGTGGCGCACGAGTTAAGGACGACGAAGAAGGAGATTGAGTACATGAAGGGCTCTTACTCGTCGACCGCGGGCCCGGGCAGTCCTGTGTTTCCGGGCGCAGCAGCGATGGCCAAGAGCGAGGCGGGCGAGGCGATCAAAAAGTACATCGACGGTCTACAAGCAACGGACCCGATGGAGGGTGCCGTAAATAGCTGGCTAGTAAAGGGCGGCGGCGGCGGCGGTGGTGGCGGCAGCGGCGGCGGGTGTGTGCTCCTTTAAGGGGCATGGCACGAGTGGGCGCTTCGTGTACCTTGGCCACGTGGGCGCCGCAGCGAGCGCTGCGGCTGCCAGCCGCGCCTCCTGGCCGCGTCACGGAGTTGCCGTCAGCGCGACCGCGACAGCTGTGTATGTGACAAGTGCGGTGTGATCGGACTCGGTCGACGTGTGCAGCGACGACCGACGTCCGTTTGTGTCATGTCCTTGGGACGTCGCCTTAATCAAGCGTGTTGGCAAATTGGCGAGTCGATTCCATTTATCACAACCACTCTCCTGAGCTACTCTGCGCTGTAATGACGACTATACTGTCGCACCCACAATGCGAACCCGCCCGCCCAACATGAATGTCACATGCTGTGATCAGTGCATGGAGCCGCCGCCTGCCTTCGCCTTCTGCCGATCGAGGAATGCCTTCCGCCCCTCCGCGTTCTTGCCCGCCTGCTGGACGATCTCCTCTCTCCAGTCGAAGCAGCGGTTGAACCATCTGATGTGCGAGACGCCGAGCACAGGGTACATGCCAGTCATGGCGGGGAAAAAGGCCCAGCCAAACACGGCGAGCTTGGTGACGACGGCGGCGGCCGTGATCTGGAGCACGACGTGGATCAGCCACGGGTCGCGCTGTGGGTGGGGCATGCCCTCCCAGCAGCCCAGCCCGATGGCGCCCATGCACAGCGCCGTCGAGAGCACGCCCTCGAGGCCGAGGCGTAGTGGACTCGTGCCGAGGCCGTCGAGCACCGGAGGGGCCACGACGAAGGCAAAGTAGCGAAGCGCCGTGTCAAGCCAGACGCGCACCGGCCGACGGCAGCAGCCAACCTTGTCGCCGATGTCCAAGAGCGGCACATTCACATCCGACCGACGAGGCGGCGCGGATCCGGAAATCCTTGCCAAGACCTTCTCGTACCCTATTCTTATCGCATGCGCGTAGGCGTCCTCAAATTCATCGATGTCGATGTCGCCGTCGGTGTCGGTGTCGATGGCCTTGAAGAATTTGTCTCTGTCGAGCTCATCGAACAATTCCTTTGCAAAGGCGACGTCGTCGAAGAACTCTTTCAGCTCGTTGACGGTTATCCTTCCATCCTCATTACGGTCGATTTTGCAAAAGAGATCATGCGCAGCGGGAAAACTCTTTTTGAGCTCTTCCAGCTCTGCGATAGACTTGTAGGCGACCCCAAATTCTTCGGCATCGATGTAATCGTTGTCGTCGATGTCTTTGGCGTCGAAGGCCCTTGACAATCGCGTCTTAAAGGCGTCGTCGGTATGATTCAGCTCGTCTTTCAGCTCGAGGACTGTTATCCTTCCATCCTTATCACTGTCGATTCGGCAAAAGAGTTGATGCGCATCGGGAGAGCGCTTCTTGAGCACGTTGAGTTTGTCTGCGAGAGACTCGGGTGCCAGCTCCTCCGGCCACATGCCCTGGGAGCATGGCCTCAGGTTTTTACGGCAGGTCATTCGCTCGGTCGCATCGACGCGAATCTTGTAGATAGGCGGCAGCACTTGGTCATCGACTTCCTTGATCACCGCCCTAGCCACGGTGCCGTCGCGCTTGCGATAGAAGCACTCGGTGTCGACGCGCAGCACCGATGCGTCAGTGTCAGTGCGTGAGGGCGTGGATCCCGAGCTGAGCATCCCGAAGAAGTAGTCGAAGAAGGGCTGGATGAGCCACAGGGCCGCCAAGGCGGGGGGTACGATCCAGGCCCAGCTGCCGATGGCGTAGCCGAGCATGCCGACCGCCAGGGCGCGTAGGCACATGTCGGAGGCGAAGTAGAGGGCGGAGCCGAGGAGGAGGGCCTTGGAGGAGATGAGCCACCCACGGACACGGCAGGGGCGGTCGGTCGCTGGGTTGAGGACGAATGAGGTGAGGGCGATGAAGAGGGAGAGGAAGGAGACGCCCGCGGAGAGGATGAGAATCAAGTGGTGATGATACGCGCGCTGAGGGCCGATGCTCATGATGATCAGCACCTGGAAGTAGAGCATTGGGGCGGAGAGGAAGAGGGCCTGCACGAGCCGGAGCACCGTGAAGACCTCCTGCAGCTCCGCCTCGTCCTCCATTGGACTCCCGCCGGGCATCATGACGCGGAAGAGCTCGACGAAGGCCGTGAGACCGAGTGGCGTGCAGCAGCCGTACGGCATGAGCTGCCGGCCTGGGTCCGCGAGAGATCGGATCTCCGACCGCTCGACGCGCACCTCGTTCTTCTTGTCCGCGATGCTGTTGATGTGGTAGCCGGGACCGGTGAGGGCACCGACCTTGGGCCGCGACCACACGTCGCCTTTGCCGCCCTTGCCGCGGTCGGCGGTGTCACGGTGGCCGCCGAGGCCTGCGAGCTCTCCGACCGAGCGGTCCGAGTCCGCGCCCGAGCGGTCGGTGAAGAAAGGAGGCTCCTCGATCTCGACTGTGAAGTAGCCCCCCGTGGAGCCGTACCCCATGCGGGGCGTCGTAAAGATCGAGTCCGTGAGCGACACGTCCGTTCGGGCGGAGAGCTCCAGCTTCAAGTCCTTAGGCGCTGGGGCTCGGATTGACGGAGCGGTCGGGATGGAGATCTGCGAGATCTGCGAGATCTGCGTGCGCTGCGTGCCGGTCACAGTGCCCGAGCGCTCTGTGCCAGTGCGGAAGGTGGACTCCTCGCTCCTGTCCTTGAGCTGCTGCGCGCGCTGTGCTTCGAGGACGGCCATCCGATCTGGAGCGTTGGGATGGAGGCGGGGGATCGCCTGCGCAACCGTGCCCTTGCTCGGCGTCCTGCCCACGACCTTGCCAAGCTTCTCCTCGCCCGCTTCGTCAAAGAAGCGCACACGCTGACCTACCTCGGGCTTCGCGGGCTGCGAGATGGATGAGGCGAACATGAGGGAGACGACGAAGGCCATGATGAAGATGAGCACCATGTTGATCAGGTAGAGCACGTATCCGTGCTGGGCGAAGTGCAGGATCGAGAGCCCGAGCGCCCCGAGCTGCAGCAGGTTCATCACAAAGTCACGCAGGGCGCGCAGCTTCCAAGTGACGCCCGCGCCGTAGCGCAGCTCCGTGTCCCATCGCACGCAGAGCTGCCCCTGGACCTCGAGGTTGCCCTCGACGGGCTGCAGAGGCATCCAGAGCTCCGTCATGTCTCCGGCGATGAGCTGGCGCAGCCGCAGCCGGCACTCGCCCATCTTGTCATCGCCAGTAAAGGTATCGTTGTCGTAGACGGTAAGGGTCACCTCCTGGTCTGGGTCGAGGTCGGCGATCGCGCAGCACGGTGCGCACGTGCGTAAGAGGCTCGAGACCAGAGGGAGCTCCTTCTCGGCTCGGAGCGTAAACGACTCCTCCCAACTAGGGTACAGGGTGTCGTACTGGGTCGATGTGTACCAGTAGCGCGTGCCAAACTCGAGCATCACGTACGGGTCGGACGAGGCCTTCTGACCCACCATGGTGAGCGCGTTCTGGTCCATGGAGGGCAGGTTGGAGGCCGAGGCGATCGTGAACTCGATAGTGGCGCCCGTCACCTCGAGCTCGCCGGTCTGAATCTCCCACGGCAGCACTGGCATCGACTGCATCATGAGCTGCGCCATGGTCATCGCTCGGGGATTCATCCCTTCTGCGATTCCGCCAGCCCCCATCCCCATGCCACCTTGCATCGCCATACCTTGCCCCATGCCCTGCATCCCCGGCCCCATGCCCGCAGGCCCATGGCCACCCATGTTGAACAGGCGCTGCTTCTCCAGCTTATCGACGAGTGCATTGGCGCGATTGATCTCCGCATTGACGAGATTGTCCCAGACCAGCCCGAAGAGCACGGTGCACACCACGATCGCCAAGGCCCAGAGGACGCCCCCTTCGAACGCGCCCCTGTAATCGACCTCGGGCGGTGGCTGACACACGCACGCCGAGCGGAAATAGCCACTCACCTCCTCTGGCGACTCACCCTTGTAGCACGACCAGCCGGAGGCGATCGGGAGGAAGAGGTACATCTCGGTGACGACCGCCGCGGCGGCCTTGGCCACGGCGGCCTCGTACCGCCTGCGCTTCGCTTCGGCGTGAGAGTCGCCTTCCCACGTCACCTCTGGCTCGACGTGCACGGGCACCCCACACTCGGTGCCGACGCGATCGGCGTACACAAAGGATTCGAACGAGGACCCTTTGTTGCCCCCGAGAGTGCCTTTTGTGGACTGATCCATGCCCACCTTGCCGCCGACGGCCTGGTCGACGATACCCTGCACATCCGCGCGGAACTTGGCGCGCTCCTGCTCGTCGCTCAACGTGGTCACAATCGCCGACAGCCGAGGCCCGCTGTGCTCGTCGCTGTGCTGGTCGCTCTGCTCGCCGCTCTCGGCGAGGCGTCGGGCAACGGCGGCGGCGGCGGCGGCGGCGGTGCTGCTGACTGCCTCGACGAGGCTACGCCGCCGGGCGGGGTTCTCGAGGTCGATCTTATTGGTGGCGAGCCAGTCCTCGAGCACGGTGATCGGGCGCGGCGGCGCGGGCGGCGAGCGGGGATTCGGCGGCGGCCTCGCGGGTGGCTTCACCGGAGGCGGCGAACCGGGCGGCGCGGGCGGCGCGGGCGGCGGCGGCGGGGGATTGGGCGGCGGCGGTGGCTCGGGCGGCGCCGGCGGGTGGTCATACACGAGGCGCCCGAGCCCGTAGTACGCCGAGAGCGCCTCGATGATCGGAAGGCGCCATGCTCCAGCGAGAGTCTGCTCCAGATTGGTGGCCGACTCGCTGCCGCAGAGCTCGGTGCAGGTTTGGCCGGGGTCCGAGAGCTCCCAGCAGTGGCCTTCGAGGTAGATGCCCAGGCAGTTGGGCGGGGCGGCGGGCGGCGGCGGCGAAGGAGGCGGCGGCGAGGGCGGATGAGGAGTTGCAGGCGGCGGCGGATCAGGCAGGGGCGGGGGCGGCCTCGGCGGCGGCGGCACGGGCGGGGGCGGCGAGGGCGGCGGCGGCGCGGGCTTGGGCGGCACGGGAGGCGGCGGCGAGGGCGCCTCGAGAACGAGGGCTGTGAGCGGCGACGTCGTCACTTGCATGACCTTGGCATTGAGCGCCGTCGACAAGTCGAAGATCGGCGTCTCGTCTAGCCACTGCTTGGCGCCAAAGGCGTCGTGGACGTCATGCACGCGGATACGGAAGCGGATGATGACTCCTTTTTCAGCCGGGGCGAGGTATGTGACCTTGACGTCCTCGACGGAGCCGATGCCCGGGAGCGAGCTGTGCAGATGCTCACGCAGCGCGTACTGCGCGCCCGGCGTCATCTCTTCGATCGTCTCGGCGAGCACGAAGGTGACATCGAGGACACCAACGATCCTGGCGCCCGGGTCGGCGGGCGGCGGCGGCGAGGGCGAGGGCGGCTTGGGCGGCGGCGGCGAGGGCGCCGGTGGCGAGGGCGGCAACGAGGGTGGCGGTGGCGCGGGAGGCGGTGGCGTGGGCGGCGGCGGGGAGGGCGGCGGCTCCTTGGGTGGCGGGGGCGGCGGGGGCGGGGGCGGCGGCGGCGGCGGGGGGGGGGGGGGGGGGGGGGGGGGGGGGGGGCGGGGGGGGGGTGGGGGGGGGCGGCGGGGGCGGCGGGGGGGAGGGGGGCGGGGGGGGGGGGGGCGGCATGAGCGGGCATGGGCTCGGCGGCGGCTCCGGAGGTGGATACGGGACAGGCGGGGACGGGTGCGGCAGGTGCGGCGGCGGCGGCATCGGCGATGGCGGCGGCGATGGCGGCGGCTTCGAGGGCGGCGGTGGCGGGTGTGGTGGCGGCTTGTGTGGTGGCGGCGGGCTCGGCGGCTTGTGCGGCTTGGGCGAGGGCGGCGGCGGGTGCGGCGGCGGCGGCGAGGGCGGCGGCGGCGGGTGGCGAGGCGGAGGTGGCATGGGCGGCGAGGGCGGCGAGGGCGGCGAGGGCGGCGGCGGCCAGCAGAGGCATGGCGCCCGGAAGCCCTCCGGGACGCGCAGTGGGCTAAACTGCGGGTAGCAGTGCCAGCGCGGCTTTTCCAGCTCATGCACGAGTAGCACCATGCCGCGGCAACCCTCGATCTGGCGCACCGCGCCGTCGCAATCAGCGTCCCTGAGGATGTGGTCGGTGGAGGGCCCGCAGCCGCGGCGGTCGAGATCCGGCGCGAGGAAATCTTCGATGCATTCGATGATATCGTGGTTTTGGGCGCCGGCGCGCGTCCGCGGCTCATTGACCGTCGCAGCGTTGCCGCACACCTTCGCGCATGATTCGCCGTCCCTGCTTAGGTGCCAGCACTCATTGTCGAAGAGGACGCCACCGCGGCACATGCTTTCATCGACGTGGCACATGAGCGGTTGCGCCGTCGACGGCGCGAGCAGCGCGACGCTGAGAAGCGCGACAGCGCTCAAAGACGGCCGCATGTTGGTCTACCGCCGCTCCGTGACTCCACCGTTCGAACTCAGTTTTTCGCCAATTCTCGCGAGCGCTGTGTCAGCGTTTTCGTGGCATCGCAACCCGCCGTCTGCCGATCAACGGCCTGTGTACCGCAAGTTGTCGGCCACGTGTCCTTCCATACATGTACATAGAGATGCGGCCCAATGGCCCGCGCAAAGAGTACGTGTGGAGGTTGGTGAGGTCTGAGGTGCGGGGGCAGATGGGAGGTGTGGGGATGAGTACATGTATGTAAAGCGACAATTGAAGCAAACCAACGGTTGGTTTGCGCGTCGCAGATTGACTGTATTTACTGTTTGTAGCAGATTGTCTCGGCCTCCACAGGCCGACCCGCGCTGACTCATGAGCCTTGCGCTGACACTCTGCAGAAGTCCGTCGGTTACACCTCCGTCCATTGCGATAGAGGCCCCCGTGAGAGTGTGCGCGTGTGTGTTTCACAGCAGCAGTACTGGAAGTACTGTACCTGCTGGCAGATGCAGCGGGTTCCCTGGCGCGAAAAGTTTTTACGGCGCACGCAGTGCGCACCTTCTATCTTGTCCCGCAACCGAACGCCTAGGATTCATCGCCATCGCCTTCGCGCGTGACCATGGATGCAAGCAGCGAGAACTCGGACTCAGCCATGGTGGTACCTGGATATACTGCGGCAACTGGTCAAACACCAACCACAAATCTGTTTTCAAGGGCTGATTTACTCGTCGAGCACGAGTTGGCAGAGGACGAGGCGGCGGAGGACGAGGCGGCGGAGGACGAGGCGGCGGAGGACGAGGCCGTGAGAGTACCTTGCGCGCGACGCGAGAATGGCAAAGAAAGGTTGGATGGCTACCCGTGCACCCGATGCGGCCGGGTGTTCTTCACGCCCCAAGCGGCGGGCGGCCACGCGCGTCATTGCCTCGAGAATGCCGTGCAAGTCGAGGAACGGTACGACTCGGGAGCTGCTGAGAGCAGCGACGAGGAATTTCATCATCGGGTCCGTAAGCCTGAGCCACAGCGCGCCCAGCCGACACGGCTTGCAAAGATCGTCGGCTACGCAGCCTGGAGACTGGAGCCGCGAATTGGGACGCAGTTTCAGGTCGCCGTCGCGCGGTGGGTCCCCACGGCGACGGCAGCTCCCGGTGGTGACAGCATGCGATTGTGGACTCATACGGAAGACCACGAGGAGCCGCTTCTCATCCCGGCTGAGAGCATCGATGCCGAGATTGCTGAGAGTGCTGAGCGGCGTGCCGCCGGCCACGTGCTGGAGCGCTCGTCGCAGGAGCAATACGAGTTCATCGACGCTCGTTACGTCGGCATGGGCGCCGCGCGTGCCGTCTTGCCGACGGCCGACGGTGCCGCCACAACGACGGGCAGCAAAGAGCTGGCTGCAAAGACGACGGCCGACGATGATGACTACGACCGCGACCGCCGCCGTCGCGACCGCGACCGCCGGGGCGGGCGCGACGACCGCAAGGGCGGCGCGCCCACTGGGCGCACTTATTGGGCCTCGAGCTCGTCCACCCTGCCAGGCGAGGCCATCATCCTGGGTGCGGTGGCGCTGCCGGATGCCTATCGCGATGCTTCGTGCCGAACGCGCCCGAGTGGCATGCCCCCGTGGCCTCCGGCTGAAAAGGCGAGGGGCCGCACGCCTGCGCATCGGCGTGGGCCGTTGACCAAATCGATGGTCTTGGCGCAACGTGGCTACCCACGGCGCCGTCCAACGACGCGGCTGCGGCGCGACAACGAGGCCGAGGAGGAGGCACCGCCGCCGCCGCCGCCCGTCGGGTGGAAGTGGCCGCGCGACGGAGATTGCGTCGAGATTGAGGTCGAGGAAGAGGAGGGCACTGTGTGGAAGCCGGCCACAGTGGTGGCCGTGCTCACCGACGGCTGGTTCAGCGCGCGTATGCTCCATGACGACGAGTGGGTCGACTGGTTCACGTGGCAAGAGGAGGGCAAGGACTGGCGGAGGAGCGCAGGGGCGAGCGCCGGCGGCAAGCGCAAGCTGAGCGCCGTGATGAGCGCGAGCCGAGGTGATGGCGAGGGTCTCGAAGAGGTCGGCAGTTCTACAGCGAGTGCCGTGGCGAGCGCCAAGGGCGCGGGCGCCGAGCCTGCGGGTGGTGGTGGTGGGAGAGGGGGTGGTGGCAAGCAGATACTTCCCAAGTCCCCGCGCCCACCGCTGACGAAACAGGATCGTCCCAACGACGTTGCCCCGAACGGCGCGGGTTTGGGGGTAGACGAGCCCTTAGCAATGAGGCGGCCAAAACGTACGTCGGACGAGACTACCAACGCGGCCATAGAGGCGGCGCGGCGGGTGTCGCAACGAGACGACTTGGAAGAGACGGAGGCGCAGGCGCAACCTGAGGAGCCACCTGAGAAGTCGAAAGCCGAGGAAGAGGCCGAGGCGGAGGCCGATCGAGCGGCCGTCGCAGCGGCGATGCGCGATCGCGTGAGCATTCCAGCGCCGGGCACCATGGAACACGAGCTGGCCGGTGGAGGCATTGAGGTCGGGATGGGGTGCGAGGTGGAGATGGAGGACGACGGGCTAACGGGATCGCGCTTCTCAGCGGCGATCTGCCAGCTGTGGCCGCTGAGTACCACAAAAGGGAAGAAGAAGGTCCCTACGCAGGCCCTCGTCCAGTACGATACGCTCTATGAAGACCAGAAGAGCTCTGGGACGAAGCCGGCGCACCTTCGGGAGTGGGTACCTCTCACGTCTCTTCTCGCGGTGCCGCCGTTGCCGCCTGATGATTGGATCACACGCGTGCTCGCTGGCGACGAGCTTGATGGACTCTACGAAGGTGGCTGGTGGCGCGTCGTGGTCCTTACACGGGGCGAGGACGCATCGGAGCCATTCGTCACCGAGGTGGTGGGCTACGATGGCCTCCAGCGCATCTTCTGCGCCGCCGATCTCCGGCCACCACTCGGCTCACGCCTCCTCGTCAACTCGTCTGCCTCCCCTCCTCTGGCCACTGTGATTACACCTGTGCTTACAACTGCACCACCTGCACCACCTGCCAATACCAATGCGGCATGTGCGATCGCAGAGACCGTGTGGATCGCATGCCACGCGACCGAGGAACGCCCACTCGCCACAACCCCATTCGACACAACCCCACTCGCCACTACCACACTCGCCACGACCCCACTCGTCACAACCACACTCGCCGCCGCCGCTCATAAGCGCCCAACTGCTGAGCCCTCTGCTAAGGGACCCAAACAGGCCGCGCAGCACGGGTATCGATGCGGGCGCTGCGGCCTGCCGAAGAAGGGACATGTCTGCCTCGCCGGCACCGCCGTTGCTACCGCACCCTCCGTGTCGGCAGAGGCGAGGGGCCAGGGGCCGCAAGGGTCGCAGCCGCTCAGCGGACTCCGCGGCATCGCCACGCATGCATCCGTTAATCTCGGGCCTGATCTCGGTGGCATCGCCACGCATGCGCCCGTCGTGTGGGCGCATGCGCCCGCCATCTACGCCCCCGCCCCCGCCCCCCCTCCGCCTCCGCCCGAGCCCACACGTGCTCGCAGTGCACGCCCGGCGGCGGCGGCAGCCGCAGCAGCAGCGCTGCGGGCGCAAGAGGGTGAGGACGAGGAGGAGGACGAGGACGACGACGGCGAGGAGGAGGAGGAGGAGGCACCAGAACGGCCACCAAAGAAGCCAAAGGCGCCGCCGCCGCCGCCGCCGCTGCTCTCCGCCGCAGTGGCAGCCGCCAAGGCCGCCGGAGCGGATGACGCCACTGCCAACGCCATCGCCGCAGCAGCAGCCGCGGCCGCGGCGGCTGCCGGCCTTTTCTCCCGCACCGGCGCTGGTGTAAATATTTGACGGAACCGTGGTGTAAATATTTGACCGAGATTAAGTCCGAGATTAGGAATTCCAATCATAAGGAATTCCAAGTAAGCCCAATTCCTAACGGTTGCGTCGGCTCCTCAAGAGGCGTCGGTCGGCGTTCCCGACGCGCCGTCGGCACGACTGACTGCAATTGAAGCCCTTTGAAGCGACTTGAAGCGACTGCAAAATGACGCGCCTCCTCGTGGGCTTGCTGTGCCTCCTCCGTTTGGTGCCGGCGCCAGTCACGAACCTCGTGGTGCTGTATGTAGAGAACCACAGCTTCGATCATTACTTTGGATGCGCTACGGCCGAGCTCCCAGGCATTGACGGCCTGACGGGCAATGAAAAGCAGTGGATCGATCCAAACGATCACAGCAAGGGCAGCGTGAGCATTCGCTGCGGCGCGTCCGAATATGTTTGCCAGCACGGCCCTGGATCCAGTGCGGGGCGGTTCTACGATTGGCACAAGACCGCCATCTTCGGCGCCGGCGTGCCCGTGCCTGACAAGGGCCCTTATCCGAACGCAACGATGGAGGGCTTTGCCAACGTTACTCGCGGCGATAATGTCGTCTTCGATATGTTCTCGCCGGCTCAGCTCCCCATCAAGATGGCGCTGGCCAAAGAGTTTGGGCTCTTTGATCGCTTCTTCTCCTCCGTGCCCGCACCCTCCCAGCCGAACCACATGTTTGCCCAGTCCGCCACCTCGTGTGGCTGCACAGACACGGGCGTCCAGTATCGGCAGTGTGGAGGTACGCTACCTCTCTTCCCACAGCGCACCATCTTCGATTCGATCCTGGAGGCGGGCAAGAACTTTGCCCTCTATTATGACGACATCCCGGGCGACATTTACATGACGTCCCTGCTAGAGAAAACCCCGACGCACGCGCACACGTACGATGCCAAGGACAAGGGCTGGTACGATGCCGCCAAGGCTGGCACGCTTCCCGAGCTGAGCTGGATCGTGCCGCGCTACCAAACGTCGCCCAATGACGACCATCCCTGTCACGACGTGGCGCTCGGCGAAGCGCTTCTCAAGCAAGTGTACGAGACGTTACGTGCTTCTCCGCAGTGGAACAGCTCGGCGCTCTTCGTGATTTACGACGACTCGGGCGGCTACTATGACCACGTGCCGCCGCCGACGAAGGCACCGCCGCCCGAATCATCGTGCGATGTGGGGCCTGGCTGCCCAGTCGCCTTCGCATTCGACCGGCTGGGCGTTCGCCTCGCGAACCTGCTCATCTCCCCGCTCCTCCCCAAGGGGACTGTCATCAAGGATCCGGCGGGACCGCCAGGTACGCCTACCCGTCCTTTCAACGACTCGGTGTATGAGATGAGCTCGATTAGCGCGACCATCAAGAACCTCTTCGGGCTGCCCAAGTTTCTGACGAAGCGCGATGCGTGGGCGGGCTCCTTCCACGACGTCTTCACACTGACCGAGCCGCGCGACACACCTCGCGTGTTGCCCGACCCTCCCCCTCCTCACTCGCCTTCCTCGTTGAGCGACGACGAAGACGACGGAGACGACGACGGAGACGACGACTGGGCAAAACAATTGGGCGCCATCGCCGTGGGGCGAGCGCAGCACGTTGCCCGTCGGATGAAGGCGACTCAGCCGCACTTTGCGGGCAGTGAAGACCCGAGCGTACTCACACGCCGGCAGAAGCGATGGCTCCGGTGGTACGGCACGCTGCTCGGCGAGGAGGAGGAGGCGATCCAAACCAAGACCAATTCGCTCTCCATGGCCGAGGGTGAGCGGTGGCTCGCTGACGCGGTCCAAACGACCATGGAACGCGTCAAGGACGGCTCGCTCAACCACCTGTTTCGTCGTGATGAGCTCTGAGCCTCGTGTCCAACTTTGAGGCACCGGCACGCGTCCGACAACGGACCATCCGCATCTTGATCCGAAGGTGATGGAGCGGCCACAGGGTGCCAGCGAGGCGGCAGCGATGGGGTATAGGATCAAATCGCTCAAAACCACACACCGAACTGAGTGAGTGAGTGAGGGAATGAGGGAGTGAGTGAGTGACCCACTCGGCAGTGACGGTGATCTCAATATCTCATGCAATAACAAAAGTTAACTCACTCACACTCACTGGTCCGTCACTCACACACTCACATCTCACTGGTCCGTCCACTCACACTCACTGGTCCGTCACTCACACCCGTGTATTAGCAATTAGGGCCATTGCAGGCTTTTTTGAGTGGCGTATCCCACAGCGCCCATCCGACTGGCTGCTGCGGCGGGGGCCGTCTGCGTGTGCCCAACGCGACGCCCTGACGATCCCGATCGGCATAGTTTTTCACGGCATCGTGCGATAATGGCGGAGTTGGTACAGCTCGAGCTCGATGAGAAGGACAAGGAAAACTTTGCGGAGATGCAGGCGGCCATGAATGAAGCGCAACGCGAGCTGGCATCGCTCACGATGCGGGGACGCACGCGGCACGCTGAGGCCAAGTGCGTGCAGCGGCCTCCCATGCGTTCCCGCCGCTGCTGCCTTTCTGCCGTGTGCTCGCTCACGCGCGTATACGATGCCCCGTGCGGCGCAGACATGCTGCACTCACGTACGCCGAGCTTGAGGAAGTCCCTGATGACGCGCGCGCCTTCGAGCAGTGCGGCAAGATGTTCTTGCTGCGCCCAGTTCCCGAGCTGAAGGAGTCGCTGGCGGAAGCGGTTGAGTCGGGCAACAAGGACGCCACCGCGCTCGTCGAGAAGACGAAGCACGTTGAGGAGACATACAAGAAGCTCCAGGATGATTTCAATGAGTTTCTCAAGGCGCACAGTGCGTTGCTGCCCCAGCCATGCCGTGCCGCGCCCCTGCACACAAAGCCGTGCGTTCGCTCTCCGGGCGCACGCAATAACGTACGTATCTCAACGACCCGGGTTTGCCCTGTGCGTGCCGGCAGTTGTCACAGGCGAAAAGGAGGAGAAGTAGGGCAGCGCGCCCGCGCGGAACGCTCCTGCTGCTCTCATCTGTGGCTGGTAGAAGCATGGTCGCAGAGACTACGGTCTACGTGTCCACGGTCTACGCGCCCGCCAGCGGTGAAAACATAGGCTCAGCTCCCTCTCGCCCTGAGTCACGCGCATCTGCGTATATAGCGCGTGCGGGCCGATGGGTGTATTTACAATTCTTATACCGACCGACCGCAAGGACTCTCTCTCGTCTAATCGCCCGGGGTACATTCAACATTGCCCGGGGGGTCGGGTACCGCCCGGGGCCCCTTGCCCGGCACGTGTTGGCTGAGTTCTGACTTCTGTGGCGGACTGTACACGCTCACGGCGCTACGGGCCTACGCGCCTTTAACGTTAAAGCGTAACGCCTGGCCTCATGCGATGAGCTGCGAGCCGGCTCACCGTGCGAGCGTTGATCGGATCAGTGAGTTCACAGGTAGTAGATGGAAGGGTGCTCGGGCGAGAGCTTAATGGATCTGACGTGCGCCCTTTTTCGAGCAGGTGCTTGCGCGGGTGCATCTCGCTGAGCGAGCTGTGCATCTCGCTGAGCGAGCTCAGGCCGTCGTGGTCGGAGCGCCGCGTTGAGCGCTGCGCGGTCGTCTGCACTGCCGATCGTCGGCGCGTCTCTCGAAGCGGTTCCAGACTCGCGCTCATCACGACGCGCGGCTCTCAAAGCGGTTGTGGACTCGCGCTCATCACGACGCGCCACCGTTGCGGGCGTCAGCGCTGGGCTGAGCACCGCCACTGGGCTGAGCACCGCTGGGCGCAGCACCGCTGGCGATGGTAGCGAAGGTCTCGCCACCGCTGAGGACGAGGACGGTGGCGGCGGCGCCTCACTGCTGGCGGCTCTCTCTGCGGTAAGTCGACGCTGTCTTAGGCTAGCAGTGGGCGCGGCGGCCGCCGGGGTGCAGGCGAGTTCGGGCCACGCAGCGGCACTGCTCATTCTGGGCACGGCGTCCTCCCGGGCACGGCGTCCTCCTGGGCACGGCGTCCTCCCGGGCACGGCGTCCTCCTGGGCACGGCGTCCTCCCGGGCACGGCGTCCTCCCGGGCACGGCGTCCTCCTGGGCACGGCGTCCTCCTGGGCACGGCGTCCTCCCGGTCACGGCTTCCTCATTCCAATCGCCATGGTCCCACCGCACGGAAGCTCTGGAGGCGCGCGCATCTCGAGGCGCATCTCGAGGCGCGTGCCCTTCGTCCTTGGCGGCAGGCATCCTGCAGCCACTGGCGGCGGCGGCGGTGGTGGCGGGGGCGCAGGCGAGGTCAGGCCACGCAGCGGCACTGCAATCACTGGCGGCGGAGGCGGGGATGGCGGTAGCCGCGGCTTGAACGGCTTGAACGGCAGGAGGGAGTGCACCCTTGCCAGGCAGTCGGACCACAGCACCGACTGGTTGCCGAGCAGAAAGGACCATAGGCGGCGTGCGGCCCCGGCCCGTCGTTCCGATCGGCCCAGGCGAGAAGGCGTACACAGTCCGGCGACCCGTACACACCGCCGCCGTCCCCGCGGGTGCGAGCACACCCAGCGGCGGGAGCAGCGGAGGCACAAGTACATCTGGAGGCACAAGTACCGCCGCTGGTGCAGCGCTCTCGCCGGTGGTCATGCGCTGTGGGTCGTCGCAACCAACCTGTAAGTGCAGGGGCACATCTCCTGACGTGCTCCCAGCGAGATGCGATCTCGAGATGCGAGCTCCTGACGTGCTCCCAGCGCCGACGGCCGAGCCATCCACACTGCCAAAGCCGGCGGCCTTGCCGTCGATGTAACCGTCCACGTAGCCCTCATGCAGGGCCGTGAATGCGACGTCTTCACCCCCACCGCCGCCAACGCCAACGCCAACGCCATAGCCACCGTCATCGCCATCGCCATCGCCGCGTGTGTCCAGCTCAAGGAAAGAGCTGCCCTCTGCAGGCTGTGAAGAGCTGCCCTCTGCAGGCTGTGAAGAGCTGCCCTCTGCAGGCTGTGAAGAGCAGCCCTCTGCAGGCTGTGAAGAGCTGCCCTCTGCCAGTTTCGAGGGGCTGGCCCTATGCAGCCCGGCCGCAGCCGAGGCGCTCTGGGCCTGCTGAGAAGTAGGCGGCGCACTACCAAGGGCACTGGAGCCCTTCGAGGCCATGTGCTTGGGCCCACCATCTCTTGTGATCAGGATGCCGGCCATGTTATTCGACTGGAGCCCGCTGAGAGCCATGAACTCCTCCTGATCGTGCTTCATCTGCGCCTGGGCTGCTAGCACGTGCTTGATGAAGCCGATCCCACACTCGAAGCGCGACGCCTTCCCCGTCCTCAGGTCCTCAGCGTAGTCGGCCTTGGCCTTGGCTAGGTACTCATCGAACGTGGGCGGGAAGCGCTTCGGGTTGGCCTTCATCACCGCCTTCTCGGCCGCACCCTGGAATTGTGCCCCGATGATGGGGACGACGATGGAGATGATGAAGGGAATATTGACCGCCGGAGCCCCGGGCATTCCCTGTGTGTCCCAATACTCCCAATAGTAGATGTGGGTGCCCAGCGAGACGTAGTGCGCCACGTAGCCGATGTTGAGGCACCAGGCCACGATCTTGCGCGTGTGCATTGGCAGGTGGAACCAGAGCGCTTCGGTCGGCCGGCCGTAGAAGTCGACGCCGACCTGATGAGGGACGCAATCAGAATGTACTCAGAGGTCATCAGAGTCACAAGGAGGCGCGGACCTGGATGAGGGATGCAATCAAGGACGCACAAGGACCGCACTCAGACGCACTCAGAGAGACCATCAGAGAGACTATCAGTGGCACCCATGGCCATCCGTGGCCCTCAGTGGCCATCAGTGGCACTCAGTGGCACTCAGCCTTCTGACCTTGCCCTCGTTCCGATCTTCCATGTCGTATGCGTCACAGAGGATGGCAAAGCGCCATGGCACCGGCAAGAGGTTGATGTACGAGAAGACGATGGTGAAGACCTTGATGCAGATGTTGAACCAGAGCTGGCCATCCGTGCAAACCCTGTGCATGCCTTGACCGTTGACACGGTCGACTTTGTTGTGCGTCGCCGGTGCGTACGACCCGAAACCCTCTGTAAAGTTCTGGCCCGGGTTGCGCTCCAAGTAGAGCTCGATGGTATGCGTCTTGTTCGCGCACTCTGGGTAGATGTCGGTGAGGGTGAAGATCTCGGCGCCGATGATGGCCGAGAGGAGGAAGACGCCGATGGCGACGCCGAAGCCCACGATGACGAGCGCGCTGATCCCCGCGAGCACCATGAACAGCGTGTTCTGCGCGATGAAGAACCCGAGCACCGTGTCGCGCGCGCGCTCGGAGCAGTCCGCATCGGGGGGCGTGCCCATCTCGGCAACGAGCGCGTACGAGCCATTCGTGGGCGCGCCGAGGAAGGCGCGGCGCGTCGGCTGCCTCGCCTTCGCGAGCTGCGCCGCCGCGACCAGCGGGTTCAGACCTTTGACCCAGTCGGCCCCTTCCTTTGAGGCCTCATTGACCGCATTGAGCGCCTTTTGGTACACTTCAGCGAACTTGCCGCCCTTTTTCAACTGCTCGCCCACCGTGACCACGAACTCTCCGAAGTCGATGTGCCCCGAGCTGTCCGGGTCGGCCTCCTTCATCATCCTCTCGAGCTCGCCGGGCTGGAGATGCATCTTGAGCCTCTCGCAGATTGCCCGGAGCTCCTCAGTGTCCACTTTGCCCGACTTGTCGTGGTCGAAGGTGTCGAAGACGGCACGCATTGTTTGGAGCACGCCGCCCACGGTGCATCCCTCGAGTGCCTTGCTGTACATCGCCTTCTTGAACTCCTCAAACTCGATCTGGCCGCTCCCATCGGGGTCGGCCTCCTCCATCATCGTCTGCAATTGGTCTGGCGAGAGGTCGATGTCGAGCGAGCCGAGCATGCTGCCGAGCTCGTTCGTACTCACCCTGCCATCCCTACTTGTATCGTACTTGGTGAAGATGGTCTTGAGGGTCTGGTCGTCAATGGAGATGGGATTCGAACTTGCGGTCGTGTCCAATGATTTAGACCGCCGCGACTCGGACCGACGCCGTCGGCTTGACGAGTCATTGGGCTTGACGAGACTTGAGTCATTGGGCTTGACGAGACTTGGCTGACGCGATTCGGACCGATCCCGTCGGCTGGCCTTCTGCCGGCAGAGGTACGCGCAGAAGCAAGCGGCGCCAAGCAGGGTGCCCACAGCCAGAGCGACGATCAAAGGGAGGAGCCATCCCCAGACGAGATGCCAAGGGGCGGAGGCTGCGGCGCGTGAGCCGACGGCTGGCGAGGACGGCGGCGCTGGCGGCGGTGCAGGCGGCAGCGAGGCCGGCGACGGCGGCCGGGGCGGCATCGAGGGCGGTGACGGCGGGCGGGGTGGCAGCGAGGGCGGCGACGGCGGGCTGGGCTGCGCAGGCGGCGGCGAGGGCGAGGGCGGTGACGAGGGCGGCGGCAGCTCTGGCGAGGGCGGCGGCGGCGGCGATGGTTCGGGAGAGGGCGGCGGAGGTGGCGGCGGCGAGGGCGGTGAGGGCGGCGAAGGCGGCGGGGGCTGCTGCGGCGGCGGGCGCGAGGGCGGGGGCATCGAGGGCCGCGGCTGCGGGGGTGGGGGGGGCGAGGGCGGCGGCGGCGGTGCAAGCTCCGCGCCGCAGCGCACGCCACAGTCGGAGCAGTCGGTCCCCGCCGCACATCGCGACGAGACCGAGCCAACGCCGCCGTCGTCGCAGAAGCCATCAGGCTGTGGAAATCCAGCGACGCGGGTTGCACACGTGTTGGTGCATGCGCAGCCCGGTGCCAACGGACGCGGCGGCGAGGGAGGCGGCGGTAGTGGCGGCGGCGGCGAACGCGGCGGCGAGGGTGGTGGCGAGGGCTGCGGCGAGGGCTGCGGCGAAGGCGATGCCAAAGGCGGTGGCGATCGTGGCGGCGAGGGCGGCGGATGCGGCGGCGGATGCGGCGAGGGCGGCAGCTGCGGCGGCAGCGGTGGCAGCGGCGGCGGCGATGGGCAGCGCGGGCCGCAATCGCTGCAGTCGCTACCAAGGGCGCAGTCGGAGTAAGCCGCAACCGTGCTGTTCGTTGCAGGGACGCTGCATGTGAGCGGGTCGGTGCAACCGTCATCACAGTAGCCATTCTGGATTAAGTTAGGGTTGGCGCAAGTGTTGGTGCACACGCAGGATGGTTGTGCCGTCGAGATCGAGAATGCGAGCATGGTGGCGATGAGGCGCAGGTGGCGGTGCTCAACCGCCTCCATCCCTCGAGGAGGCTGACATGACATTTCGAAATTTTCGGACTGAGAAAACAGAGTGTGAAAACGTGAGGAATTTTTCAGAGAAGTCCCAAGATTAAAACCACACATGAAATGCTGACAGATGGAATCGAGGCAGGCTGAACGTGACTATCCTATACTCCGACACCGCATACAATTTTTTGAAAACGAGAATCGCATCTCCCGTGAGCGGCGCCCCGCTTGCTGGCCTGTTGCCAGTAGTCATGTTAATTAATGCGTCCCCCCGAGGACGCGCTTGAGCATGAGCGCCGCTGTCCCGATGTAGTGTGTGGTCCTATTTTTGGTAACTTCACGTTCACGTTCACGTTAGTTTGCCATTGTTTGCCATCGCGCGGCCAATCCGTTACCTCGAGGCGGTCTAGGTCGAGGCGCTCGGGTAGCCGAGGCGCGCGCTCGCCCACTCGTCAGCGAGCACCGCCGCGCCTGCACCATCCCACAGCCCCGCGACGTACCCCGTCTTATTGCGTAGCTTTCGCATCCGCGCATCGCACAGCAAGGTTGTGCCCGAGGCCCGTTCGAGGGCGCGCAAGTCGCAAAGCGTCCGGAGCACGGCGGCCCGGTAGACGCGCATGTCGACGCTCAGCAGCTCCTCATCAAGCTCACGCAGCACAGCCGGCGCCACGTCAGCCGTCGAGATCTTGGCGCCGGCGCTCGCCTTGAGCTTGCGCCGCGCCGTACCGGCGAGACTGACCCCGCGCCCTCGGTGCGCGACGGCGCGCGCGGCGGCGCCTTCGGCAGCAGCAGACCCGCAGATGCATGCGGGGTTGAGCCTTCCTAGCTTGCGGTACTCGACGAGGCACAGCGCCTCGGGCAAGAGCTCCAAAACCCCTACGAAGTCGGCAGCATGCACCGCCGCGATCGCCTCCGCAAGCGGAGGCCTCGCGTCCTCGGCGCGCTGCCCCACGTGGTGAGCGCATGGCGTCGTGCACTCCTTGAGGTAGTCGCAGTTCCAGCGCTCGTCGGTGCACATGAGCGCACGTGACATGTGGTTGAGCGGGTTGTAGCCATAAAAGTCGCCGCGCGCCGGCGTCCAGCCGCGCGCAAAGTGCGATACCCACTGCGCAAAGCCCGCCGCGTCGTCGCCCTTGACCACCGGGTAGCCGGCGGCACGTCGCGTACGGAAGCGACCCTGGTAGGCGCCGTGCAGATACTGCGAGAGCGCATGGCCGCGTGGCTCACGGAAGAAGATGACATTCACGCGTGACTCGTGCATGAAAGGCGGATAGCATTGCTCGGCGCCACCCACCGGCCGAGCGAAGCGGAGCAGTTCCTCGCGCACGGAGCGGCCGCCAGTCTTGGCGATGTGCGTCATGTGGAAGAGGCGCGTCGTGTTCACCCACGAGCCGAGCCGACCTGGCTCAATGCGGAAGCCGGAGCTCGGCCACTTTTGTGCGGAGAGCAGCACGAGATGGTGGACGGGCGCGCGGCGCGGTGCCGCCGTGCGGTGGCGCCACGCAAGCGAGGAAACGAGGTCGCACATACCGTCGGTCGGCAGCGCGCGGCGCACGTCAGGCGTCAGCGCCGTTGACGGCATAGCCATACTTAGCTTCACACAAGCCTCTTCACGCCCGGTCAAAGATACAATAGTAGGTCAAGAAAGATCACCATGTAGTCATCTAAGGCCTAAGAATACAGGACACAGAGACGAGCTCCACGGACGCGCGTGCGCGCCTGCGAGACGCTCTCCGGTCTGGCGTGTACAATTTTCGAATACTGTTCCCCTTTTTTGCTCTCATATTACTCGACGTCCATGTCGCCGCTGGCACCAGCGCGGTGCGCGCCCGTCCTCTGCGCGTACGCCTTGAGCGACTTTTCGAAGCTCGACGACAGCGCGGTAAGCTCGTTCGTGAGCTTGATTAGAGCGCTGTCGACCGCGTCAATGGGCCCCGGGTTGTTGGAGCGCGTCTGCACCTTGATCTGGATGGCGGGCTCAAGCGGGTGTGGCACACGGTACCCTGCAAAGTGGACCTCCTTGTCTTCCAGCAGCTGCCTGCGCGCGCGGAGAGGCAGATAGAGCTGCTCAGCTGTGTGCGCCAGCGAGCCCGGCAGAGACACAGATGCAGGCGCGGGCGTGCGGCGCACATGCGTAGAATGTTGCCGAGCGTGTGATCCTCACGCTCGATTACCAAAGTCGCCGCGTTCGGGATCTTTGTCTCGGGTGCGATGGTCACCCTGCGGTGGCAGTGGCCGCGGCGGAAGCACAAGTCGTGAGTTCGGCGGATGAGATCGTGTGGCGAGTGCGACGCGGCATGCAGTGCGAGGCGCACTTTGCCACGCTCCCATCGTCGGGCAGGCGCCAGCAGTCGAAGTCGTCGGGCTTGTTCATGTTGGCGACGACGACGGCCCGAGCGGGCGAACCGCGTCGTGGGCCGCCTCGTGTGTGCGAGTCGAAGCGCACAACTCGGCGCTTCGGTGGGATATCGGCAACAATACAGCTTGGGCACAGCAAATCAGCCTCAGATGAAACTTCCACCTCTCAAGTTTCACAGTCGGCTAGAACTTGCAGGGGCTTCATATGCAACCTCACCACAGGACTTGAGGTGAGTGGCCCGATGTCTGCGAGCGAGGTCTCCGACATCGAGAAGTGCGGATGGACACTAGCCGTGGATGGCCATGAGCCGGGCAAGGAGCTCGGCTCAGGCCACTTTGCCAAGGTGCGGCTGGCGCAGCGCAAGTCGGACGGGTTTAAGGCGGCAGTGAAGATCATCAAGAAGCCCAAAGACATGAAGAAGGCGGCGCTCGTCGGTGAGGAGCACAAGATTCTCACCAAGGTGGCGCATCCTTCCGTGGTCGCGTGCTACGAGGCTTTTGAGACGGACGACCGCGTGTACCTCTTCCTCGAGCTGATGACGGGCGGCGAGCTGTTTGACCGGATCGTGGAGCAGGGCCACTTCACTGAGGACCAGGCCAGGGAGACGACCTATGAGCTCCTGAGCGCGCTTGACTACATGCACAAGCAGGGCATCGCGCACCGCGACCTCAAGCCGGAGAATATGTTGATGACGACCAAAGCGGCGGACGCCAAGGTGAAAGCGCCTCATGAGCAGCGCCTGATGATAGCTGATCACGTCTGATCACGTCTGGTCGTCACTGAGTGCCTTGCGCAGGTCAAGATTACCGACTTTGGGCTCTCCAAGTTCTTTGACGAGCAGTCGGCCCTCATGAAGACGGCCTGCGGCACGCCCGGCTACATTGCGCCCGAAGTCCTACTGATGAAGGGCTACGATCAGCAGTGCGACGTGTGGTCGTTCGGGGTGATCGTGTACATTCTGCTCTGCGGCTTCCCGCCCTTTTACGCCGACAATGACGCGCAGCTCTTCGAGCGCATCAAGAAGGGCAAGTACGAGTTCCTCAAGCCTTATTGGGATCCAGTCTCCGATGTGGCGAAGGCGTTCATACGACGCATGCTCGTCGTCGACCCTCGAGAACGCGCGACGACCTCTGACCTCTTGAATGACCCATGGCTGTCGGAGCCGCACGCCGCCGCCGCCGCCGCCGCCGCCTCGGAGGGTTTCGCCGAACTGTCGTTGACTCGCGACAGGTCCTCGAGCGTGCTGGCCACCCCGGCGGAGATTTCGTCCAGCCAGCAGAGCATGCGCAAGCTCAAGGGGGCCTTCTTGGCCTCATGGGTGGCCGTGGCGTACACGGGTGACGAAGCCGAGCCCGAAGAGTATGTCAAGCAGTACGTGGAGTGAACGGCGGCGGAGGGGCGGCGGCGCACGTGCTCCGCGCAGACCATGTGACGCGTGTCCGCCCCCGGTGCCGCGCTCCCACGGTTTTTTTTCGACATCGGCGGAAGCTGCGGTACGGGTTACACCGTGCCCGGGAGCTCTGCGCGCGGGCGTCTCGCGCCCTCTCGCCACTCGCGCACACCGCCGAGACACGCCCGAGAGTCGATACAAAATGTCAAACTAAAGGACTGCAAAAAAAACCCAAATTTCTGTTCCAATTATCACGCATTACCACGCGGCCGCCCCGGGCCGCGCGGACGAGCAGTGGTGAAAGTACCGATCCAAAGCAGCGCGAGAGTACACCTCTCGTGATCGCTCCGCGTGTGCCACCGCACATCAGGGGGCACACCGCGCGGGTCCGGTCCCTCCATCGTCCATGCCATGCCATCGCGGCATCGGCGCGCTATTATAAGCGCGGCTGCTGACCCGGGCCCTCCCCTCAGCCTCTCGCCCCTCTCATCTTCTGGATGTAGTGTTGGTGCGGATTCGCTTCTGATCGCGTTCCTTTTGGCGCTGCAGCCGGCGTGCGGACACGGCGCTCGCGGCACTGTTTCCTCGGCTGCCTCTGCTGCTGCTCGCTCGACTCACCGGAATGCGGTCCGCGCCACTCCGGCTGCTCGGCGCTCTCCCCCAGCCTTCAGGCGCCGCGTGGTGGACACGTAACTCGCGCTCCGAGGGCGAGAAGGACGTCTTTGCGCGCGCCGACTTGGGCAGATGCACCAGATGCCCCGCGGAGAGCGCCTTGGCCCTTTGTAACTGCTCGATGCGTTGCTGGATCGCCTTGATCTCCGCGAGCGCCTCGCCGACCAAGCGTGCGTCGTGCCCTGCCTTCGCGCTGTACAGCTTCACCTCGGCGGCGCCGTGAGCGCGGTGGCATGCAGCGAGCTCATCGGCGAGTAGAGAGATGAAGGACGCATCCTGTATCGTAACGCTGGCTGCGCCGCTGCCACTGCTGCCTATGCTGCTGCTGCCGCCCATGTAGCCGGTGGGCGAGTTCCTGCCGCTCCCGCCGCTCACGCTGCCAGCGACGCTCGCACGGCTCACGGCCGGATGGAACACTGCCGTTGGCCCCATCAACTGATGAAACACTGCAAACGCTCCCTCGGGCGAGTGGTCCTTCCAAAATTGGATCGGTCCGTCGAGCGACGAGTCCTCGATGGGGGAGCTCCGGCCACTGCCGCCATTAACGCTGCCGCCGGGCACGGGGCTCTTAGTGCCGGGGCTCCTCGTGCTCGCGCCCGCACCGTCGATCGCGCTGCTCGGAGATGAGCTACCGGTACTGCTGCCGCCGAGGCCCCAGGCGCTGAAAAGGGATCCGAGCAGGCCGGCCGAGGGCGCGTACTCCGTGGCCGTGGCCGTGGACGCTTCGGGCGGCGGTGTTGAGGGACGAGAGAGGGCTCGCTCGATGGGGATCAGCCGCGAATGAGAGTAGTCGCCCACGGCAAAGCGCGCCGCCTCCTCTTCCATCTCCTCGCGCTCCAAACGCAAAGCCCTCTCAGCTGCCTCATCCTGCACGCGCCGACGCGCCACGAGTTGCTCGAGGCGCTCGCGCCGCGCGACCGCTTCCTCCTCCTGCCGCTTGGCCGCCTCCGCCGCCTCGCGCTCCGCGCGCTCCGCCTCCAGCTTTACCTCGTCCATCCTCGACCACACACTACGCGCCCGCATGCGGCCCATCACCTTGGCGGTCTCGGCCTCGATTTGCCTCAGCATGCGCTCGCGCTCGCGGTGATTCTCCTCGAGCGCCGCTGCTGCACTCGGCCTCATCGGCGTCGTGGGCGTGGGCAACAGGGCGGGCGCATCGAGAGCCTCTGCAGCTGCGGCTGCTGCAGGCGCTGCCCCCGCGTCAATAGCCAAGGCGTTCGTGGGGTCAGGAGGAGGCGCGTCCTCGAAGAGTGGTGGCGGCGGCGGAGCGGCACCCGCGGTGCACGCCACGATGAAGCTCGCCGTCCCGGGTGGGGCGGCAGCCATGTGCTCCATCCACCAGTAGCTGGTATCCTGGGCGTGAGGAGAGAGGTGCTGGCTCGCTCGCGTCGTTTCGTTTTCCGTGACAGTAGTTTTGGGCCGCAAGTTTGAGCCGCGCCGTTTCGGTTTTGAAGATGACCGCAAACCCAGTCGTGTGCATGGCTGGTGGTGACTCAAGGCCACTCACTGTCGGCCTTTAATTTATAAGATGCCCCCGCGTCTCTCTCGACAAGATGCCCCGAGGGATCCCAAGTGCGACTCGAGGCCCTTCGTCGAGCCCATTGCCCCAAGGCCCGCCCACGCCCAAGCCCACACCCAAGCCCCATGGCATCACCTGGCGGTGCTCCGGCGGATGCCCCATGCCTGCCCAGGCGGTCCTTAGGAGGTACGGTGCCCCGACTGCCTAGCAGGAGCACGCTCATGGAGCTCCTGTCGCCCGTGCCCATTTCGCCCGCGACGGCGCCCGTGCATCGAGTGCCGGCCGGCCGTACCCTCGTCACGGCCCTCCACAGGGGACAAGTTTCTGCAAAGTTGGTATCCGTGCGCTGTAAGACATCGCGTGCTCTCCGATGCCTCACCACCACGCTCGGTCTGTAGCAGGACAAGGCCACCGTCCGCGATCATGAACTTCCAAGGACCAAACTTGGTCGTGGAGCCCAGCCATGTGCTCAGCGGGTGTGCGCCTGGCGAAGTCATGAGCATGCCAAGCAACCTGCGCTCTTCGGGCTGCAACTGCTGTCGATCAGTGCTTCCGTCAGACCATTCGACCATTTCAGGTGCAGTATCACCTTGCCTGAAACGTAGCCAGCCGTTGGAGCCCGCGAAGAGAGCCACAGCGTGACCTGTCTCGTGGTGTCGAAGCACACACGTCTCTTTGTCAGTGAGGAAGTCCCATCCACGGCCAGGTGTCCCTTCCATGACTACAGCACCCAAGCTGCGAAACGCGCCGGTGGTGGGGGGCCGTGACGCGTCAGAGTTCGTCAGGTTCGTCAGGTTCGTCAGGGCCCGTGACGCGTGGCGCCCGCCGACGTGTGCGTTGCCAAACGCCGCCACATCACGAATGGCATCGCTCATGGAACGAGTCTCGGCGTCACGTGCCCTTTGCGGCGTTCGTTCGTGCTCCAGACGCTGGTGCAGGCGCGCGTGTGCTCGCCTCTCGGGGCGACGCGCGCGACCTTGCGGAGGGTGACGCCCACGTGTGTTGACCTCCGCGGCCTCCTTCAGAGCTTCGGCCGCCTCCTGAGCCTTCTTCAGAGCTGCGAAGATTGGCATCCCTTCCTCAACGGCCGTAACGACCCCACGACGCGCGGTGGTGTCCAGACGTAGGAAGCTGGGAAAGGGTGGCGGCATCTGCAGGGAGAGCGCGAAGCTGTGAGAGGGCTGCTCCGCACCCCACCGACCGACGGCCTCTGCAAAGTCGAGGAGACTCCTGCACGAGGCCGGGATGGGGACTGGGGGCGGGATGGACTCGTAACGTCTCTTCTCGACGGCGCTCAGCTTGTCATACTCCGCCTGGCATAGGTCGAAGTCGTGCCCGCGCAAGTGGTAGCGCATGCCCACGATCGGCCCCATGCCCGAGCGGTCGCAATAACAGCCAGGATGGATGCCATTGCCGTCAACCTCCTCGCCTCGCCCTCCTCGTCGACCTCCCAGTCGCCGTCCGCGTCCACCTCGGGGAGGCCGAGGCCGAGGGGAGGGTGACTTGAGCTCTTCGACACCGGGCTGCTCACAGAGCCATGCGAGCATTCGCACAAGCTGGGTGAGGCGCCGGGTGCGTCGCCGCTCCACCCTCGACTGCGACGAGCCCATGGAATCAAGGATCCTCTCCATTCTCGACTGCTGCACTCGTCCTTCTCCGCGGACGACTCCTTCGAGGTGCTCACGCCACTCATCGTCGTCGCGCGGAGTCGTGGAAAGGCCGAGAGCTTGACGAAGGTACTCGGCAGCGCCCTCTTCGCTGTCCTCGTCGCTGTCCGCGTCACTGTCGTCGTCAATGTCCTCGTCGTCGTCCTCGTCGTCTTCCTCGCTGCCGGCCAGGAGCACGAGATGGACCGGCGCGAACCCGGCCGCATTCCGCGCCTTCGGGCTTGCGCCGTGTGCCACCAGCCACTGTGCCGCCTCGAGCATCCCGCCGGCGCACGCGAGGTGGAGAGGCGTGTTGCCATTCTTGTCCTTGGCTCCGAGATTCGCGCCATGCGCATGCAAGTACTCGAGGACTTGATTGCGGATGACGGGGTACACGGACTTAAAATAGTCCGGGCGCCGCCATTCCTCTCCGATCGCCCCCGCAGCCCAATGGGCGGCAGTCCGACCATCCTTATCTGTGCTGTTGATCGAGAGACAACCATCCTCATGCAGCCAGCGCACCACCTTGATGCACCCCTCGCGCGCCGCTATCATGAGGCCATTCTCGCTGGCCAGGTCCCCTGTGGCGCCCAGGTCGGCACCAGCCTCCTTGAGCCAAGGCAGCATGCCGACGCGGTCGTTGACGCACGCCGTGAGGAACGGCGTCGCGCCGCCGTCCGAGAGTGCGTTGATCGGCGCGCCATGCGCGTGCAGGAGCTGCGCGACGCGCAAGTGTCCATACGCACACGCCATCAAGAGGGCTGATGATCCATCGGGCTCAGGTTGGTCGCCATCAGTGGATCGAACCAGACTGCCTGGTGGCGACTGCCCGCCGCGGCCTTCCTCGGGGCGCTCATCCGCACGGACCCCGTGGGCGAGCAACCATCGACAGAGAGCGAGCTTGCGATCCTCGAGCGCTGTCTCCCGCTCGCGCCGCCGCGCCTTGGCCGCCTTCTGGGCGCCGTCCTGGGCGGCGTCCTCCACGCCCTCATCATCGCGCGCCGGCCCAACCAAGTCGGTGAGCTCGTCCTCAGCTTCGTCGTCGAGCTCTTGTTGGTCCTTATCGTGGGATCCGTCCACCACGAGCTCAAGGTAGCCGTGCCGAGCCTGGGCCTGAGCACTCTGAAGCCTCGGACCGAGCCGCTCGAGGTGTTCGACGTCGAGCTCGCCGGTCCTCGGCGTCCTCGAAGTGGGGTCGAAGCGCACGCCCTCCGAATAGAGCCACTCGCAGAGCGGCAACGAGACCGCCGAACAGGCCGCATGCGCCGGAGAGTGTCCCTCACTGGTCATGCCGTCTATCTCCGCCCCTTCGGAACGAAGCCACTTGGCCATCTCGAGGTTCCCGTAGAAGCATGCGAGCACTAAAGGCAGCATGCCGCTCTCGTCGGGGCGAGTCACGGACGCTCCTAGGGCGCGCAGCCTCCGAGCCTCCTCGAGGTTGTTGTCGTGCACCACCTCGCACAGGGAGATCTCCTCGACGTCGATCTGCCACGCCGCGTGCGCCTCCTCGGCAGCGAGGTTGTTTGACGAGCTCCTCCGCGCCGCCGCGATGAATTCCTCGACGGTCAGCCCATCCACATTCGAGCCGGTGCGCTCGCCATCAGTCTTGTCGAACGTGCTCACCCGTGCTGGCTTAAGGGGTTCTGGCCTGTACGTCTCCACTTTCTGGCGGTCGGCTCCATTCGAACTCGTGTGCTCATTCGGCCTGCTCAGGGCCTCATAGGTGAGCTGGCGCACTGGCTCCGGTGGCGAGTCCTCGGCCGCCCCCGCACCTTCGCAGCAGAGGTGCACGATCGGCTGGCAGCACGATGGACAGTTCAGCTTGCGGTTCTCCGAGTGAGCGATCAACTTCAGCACGCAGCCGTCGCACATGGTCGAGTGATGACACGGCCGGAAGCGGATGGAACGTGGTGCGTCGAAGCAGATGATGCACTGCTTCTCCTCAGCCTCCTCGTCTGCCGCGCCATCTTTCTGTGTTAGGTCATGCGGCATCCCGGCGTCGACAAAAACAAAGCGAGCGAGCGTGCTATGAAAAAAAGTTGACGAAACATTTTAGACGGACTTCGCGGGGGAAAGGTTGTGTTTCCAACATGAAAACACACAAAGTTCCAAAGAACATTTAAGAAGGGGGGGGCACCATTGGGCACACCCTCTCCAGCAACGAACAGTGTGCCCCTGTCGCTGGTTCTTTTTCCTTGGGGGGCATGGGAGGCCGGTCACGTGAACTATCGGCCGGGGGCCGATAGATGTAGCGTGGCCGGGACGGGGGTGGGGGCCGGATCCTTGAAAATCCTCGCCGGTGTGTTAGTCCACCGAGCGACGCGACCACTGCGTGGCAGTGTTTCGCGTGTGGTAGTGGCTGGTCGGTACCTTGTGTGTCGATTCAACTGACCCTTTCTC
>ENA-UOXK01000371-UOXK01000371.1-mixed-culture-metagenome-genome-assembly--contig:-NODE-371-length-34065-cov-37.611967_pt1 | contig 34065 bp, 28 predicted proteins | sample MGYA00238160_ERZ761638 | MGnify/ENA primary metagenome ERZ761638 (study PRJEB28912, sample SAMN08777098) | mixed culture metagenome | isolation source: Freshwater growth medium | place: USA...
TCAGAGGTCATCAGTGGCCGCCTCCACTGCAGCTCGCCTGATGAAGGGAGCAATCAAGAGGTCATCAGAGGTCATCAGAGGTCATCAGAGGTCATCAGTGGCCGCCTCCACTGCAGCTCGCCTGATGAAGGGAGCAATCGTGCACGCTGCAGCAGGCGCCATCGCGAGCGCCATCGGCGCAATCACGAATCGCGAGCGCCGTCGCGAGCGCCATCGGCGATGGCCAACAGAAAGGTCGCCCAACGCAATCACAGGAGGACACGGCATTCACAGGAAGGCCATCGCTGCTGCTGCGTGGCCATCCTTTGGCAGCGGGCCACGCAGCAGCAGCAGCAGCAGCAGCAGGAGAGGCGCCGTCGTGAGCAGCAGCAGCAGCAGCAGCAGCAGCACACACCTCTCCTCCTGCTCACGACGGCGCCTCTCCTCCTCCTCCTTCTTGCGCGCCTCTTCCATGTGCCTCGCATACGCCTTCTCCGCCTTCTCCTTGCTTGCATGCTGCTCCTTCCTAATTTGGGGGAGCAGCGCCTCGTAACGGCGCCGATGTAACCACATCGCGACCGTCTTCTCCATCATGGGTTTGGCCCTGATGAGGGATGTCATCAGAGCTCATCAGCGGGCCATCAGCGGGTCATCCGAGGTCATCCGAGGTCATCCGAGGCACTCACCGGCGCTTGGCCTCAAAGAGGGCGAACATCTCCATCAGCTTGGGCTTCATCTCCTCGGGATCTGCCTCGGCGAGCTCCTCGAGGAAGGCAGCTGCCCCCATCTTGAAGAACATGCGCGTCGTGCCGAGCGAGTACTCGTCCTTGTTCACACCGCACGCCTCCGCGATCGCCTCACAGAACTCGGCTGGAGTGAGGGACTTCATGTCGACACCGGGCACGTCCGAGAGCAGCTTCGCATACCTGTGGGGAGAGCATGGCGCCGTGGTGAGCATATGCATGCAGCGTCGATCCCGAGGAGGGTCCCGAAAGCCGTTGGGCATAGCCGAGAGGATGGCGCCGTGGTGAGCATATGCATGCAGCGTCGGTCCCGAGAGCCGTTAGGCATAGCCGTTGGGCAAAGCCGTTGGGCATAGCCGTTGGGCATAGCCGTTGGGCATAGCCGTTGGGCATAGCCGTTGGGCAAAGCCGTTTGGCATAGCCGTTGGGCATAGCCGTTGGGCATCGCCGCTCGTAAGGAAAGCGTACCGTGAGTGGACTGCCTCGTAAGGAATGCGTGTCGGGTATCCGCCCTGGATCAATCGCACCGCGTCGAGCGTCCCGCTCATGCGCAGCTGGTCGATCACCGACTAAGGAGGCATGCAACCAGCGACCATCAGTGGCAACCAGTGGCCATCAGTGACCATCAGTGACCATCATAGGCCATCAGTGACAATCAGAGGCCATCGGAGGCCATCAGAAGCCTGTTGGTGCATTCGGAGGCACTCTAAGCCCCATCAGGCGCGATCACCTAATGAGGGAGGCAATCAAGAGATCCTCAGAGGCACTCCGAGTCCCAACAGGCGCGCTCACCTCTCCGTTCATAAGCAGAGGCTTCAGTTGGGGATTCGACTTGATGCAGCGCACAAACCACGCCTGCGACGACTGCAGCTCGGTCATCAGGTCGCGAAGCGACTTGACAAACTTGTCGCCGACGGACGCAAACGAGGACTGTGCCTTCTGCTTGCCACCGCCACCTTCCTTTTCGGGCTCGGGCTTGCACAGGTCTCGTACCTGTGGGGAAATAGCGCCGTGGTGAGCACTGGAGGCACCCTCCTTGTCGGGGTTCGAGGGTGCACAGGCTGCGTACGATAGGCTTGTTGGATTCGAGTAGGTGCGCCTCGACCTCTTTGGCGAGAGAGTCATTGTTCTTCTCGAGGAAGCCTGAGAAGGGAGGTCATCAGAGGTCATCAGAGGTCATCAGAGGTCATCAGAGGTCATCAGAGGTCATCAGAGATAATCAGAGGTCATCAGAGGTCATCAGAGGTCATCAGAGGAAGCCTGAGGAGGCATGCGCTTTGTGACGCTCGATGGCAATCAATTCAACGTACCCGATGTTGATTGCCATCGGGTACGAGGAGCAATCAACTCAACGTACCCGATTGCAATCAACTCAAATCAAATCAACGTACCCGGCTCCTTCTCATCGCCCGCAAAGTAGATGACTTCGCCCGCGAAGTGCTTGACGAGAAAGTGGTCCTCCTTCCCGCGCTTCTCCGCCTTGCCCATCTTAGGAGCACCGAAGACCGCTGCGGACTTCTTACCGTGTGCCTCGTGCAGGCCAGAGCAAAAGGCCTTACCGGTAGCATTGGGTGCCTTGCAGGCGGAATCGAGCAGCTTGAAGATGCCACCCGTGGCGTTCTCGCACAGGTCGATGATCTGCTTGTTGTCGAACGCACGTGATTGTTGTTGTCAGTGGCAATCAGTGGCAATCAGTGGCAATCAGTGGCAATCAGTGGCAATCAGTGGCAGTCAGTGGCAATCAACGTACCTGCTTGTTGTCCTGGTATGCGATTGGCGTCCATGCGATGCCCTGTGTGCCGACGAGAGGCGATCAAAGGCGATCAGAGGCGATCAGGGGCGATCAGAGGCGATCAGAGGCGATCAGAACCACTCGCACCTCCTCCTTGTACGCCTTGCCTTCGTTCTCAAAGACGGTCGAGAGGAAGAATTGCTGAAGCTTCTCGTTCGCAAAGTTGATGCACAGCTGCTCGAACGAGTTCACTTCGAAGAACTCGAAGCCGTATCTGTGGGGAAGAGGGCGGGCGCCGGGATGAGCTCTTGCATGCAGCGAACGAGTTCACTTCGAAGAACTCGAAGCCGTACACGTCGAGCAGCCCGATGTAGTGCTTGGCACGCTTGACGTCATCGACAGTCTGGTTGATGCGCACCACGAGCCACGAGAAGAGGCGCGCGTACCTAATTAGGGAGGGGTCGGGCGCCGTGGTGAGCACTTGCATGCCGCGGTCCGCCTTGAGTCCGCCGAGCCACAAAGAGGCGCGCGTACATGATCTTGACGAGCGCGTCGCGTGCGGCGCATGCATTGGGTACCTGATGAGGGTGGCCATCAGAGGTCACTCATTGGAGGTCCTCAGAGGTCCTCCGAGGCAATCGGAGGCAATCAAGAGGCGATCGGAGGTCATTCGAGGTCATTTAAGGTCATCCGAGCTCATTTGAGGTCATCCAAGGTCACTGGATGCCATCAGATGTCCATCAGATGTCCATCAGAGGTCCTCAGAGGTCATTTGAGGTCATTTGAGGTCATCCAAGGTCACTGGAGGCCATCGGAGGTCCTTCGAGGCACTCAGTGTCCCTTGCACCGAGTGCTTCGCAAAGGTAACCTCGCCGTTGACGGTGATCGCTCGTGTGGTCAGGAGCTTCTCCATGTCACCCACGCCCAGGAGTTTCTCCGCGACACGGATTGGGTCATCGGCTCCTTTGGCGTTGACGGTCGCCGTGTCGGCAGTGCCGAAGTCTATGTTGCCCAGCCACATCATACCCGCGAGGCCGGCCCACCTGATGAAGGATGAAGTTAGAGGCGCTCAGAGGCGCTCAGAGGCAATGGCATGCATGCATGCAATCATGGCCATCGGGCGCAATTCTACCCACATTGGCATGCATGCAATCATGGCCATCGGGCGCAATCCTACCCATATTGGCATGCATGCAATCATGGCCATCGGGCACAATCCTGCCTACATTTGATCGGCTTCGTCGGCCGACAGCCCAACGCCCGACAGCAGCGCCGAGGCCGTGTTTCGGTACTCATCTGCGTCGTCGCGCCCAGGGGAGGGAGGGAGGGCGCCGTGGTGAGCACTTGCATGCAAAGCAGGTCCTCAGTGTCAATCAGTGTCAATCAGTGTCAATCAGTGTCAATCAGTGGCAATCAACGTACCTGCGTCGTTGCGCCCAGGGCAATCCATCGTGCCCGACAGGTTGATGTAGTAGAAGCTCTCAGGTGGGAGCGCTTTCGTGTGCTTCGTCTTACCCGCGACGAGCTCGTACCTGAGGAGGGAGGCCATCATAGGTCATCATAGGTCATCAGGGGCCATCATAGGCCATCAGAGGTCATCAGAGGCCATCAGAGGCCATCAGAGGCCATCAGAGGCCATCAGAGGCAATGGTGGTTCCTCAGCGCCTCCCTCGTACATGACGTGATACGCGCGCTCCTTGGCCTTGGAGGTGGAGGTGACGCGTGAGCGCTCGAGCAAGAAGACGCGCACCTGTGCGCCCACCACGTCGCACGTGTCCCCGAAACGCACCAAGCAGTACCTACCGAATCGCGACGAGTTGTTGTTGCGCGTCGTCTTGGCGTTCCCGAACGCCTCGAGGATAGGGTTGGTGTCCATAATCTTCTGGGTGAGAGTGTCCTCAGCGTTCGTCTTGTCGCGGTTGCCGCGCCAGATCAAGTAGCGCATCAGCTGCCGGTTCGTCTCCGTCTTGCCCGCGCCCGACTCGCCCGAGACGACGATGCATTGGTTGTTCCGCTGCTTCTTCATCGCGGCGTACGACTGCTCGGCCATTGCAAACTTGTGCGGCCCGCAGCCCGCATTGTAGAGCTTCTTGTTGATGCACTGCAGCATCATAGCCTCGTCGTAGATGCCCGGGATGCGCCGGAACGGGTTGACGACCACGAGGATGGAGCCTACGAGCGTGTGGATCTTGTCCTCCATGTAGCGCGCGCGCGTGTTCTCGAGCAGCGTCGGCGGTGAGAGGAACATGAGCTGGCAGTGGTCGGGCACGTTCTCGCCTGGATGCGGCTGGTGGCACTCTTCGAACGGCAGCACGAGCTCCTGCGTCTTCTCGCCGTTCGACGTGACCACTGTCACCTGCTGCTTCTCGTCGATCGACTGCACCTCCGCCTTGCCGTAGAGATCCGTGCCGTAGATGGCCTTATCCTTGACCCACACCTGTACGCCTGGCCCGATTCCCTTCTTCTTCTTCGGCGCCATGGCCGCCGGCCCAGGCCTTCGCAAGGCGAGGGCTGCTCGGCCCAAAGACTACTTTGAGTCGGAAACTTGGCAAATCACACTTCGCGCATGGAAACCCTAGCAAGGGGGTCGCATCGCATGAACTCGCACCGAAACAGCGCCTTGTTTGTCGCGCAACCGAGCGCTCGTGAAGTTGGAGTATGCGCCTCGATTTGCGAGCAGGGCTGCACCCGCGCGTGCGTCCTACTCGTCTCGCCGCTCGACTCTCGCCTGTCTCTGCTCCGCAGCCACCGCGCACACCATGGCAGCCGCCCCCCCTCAGTCGCTGAGAGGGAAGATCGTCGCGTACCTGAACCAGGCCAAGGAGCGGTCGGACGCGGGAGAAGCGCTGATTGCGTACTACTGCAAGGTCCACGCGCTCTCGGAGGCGATGGCCGTGCGCTCCCAGATCCCCAAGGCGGACATGGGCTACGTGATCGGGCTCATGGACCAGGTCGAGGCGGAGAAGAAGCGGGTGGGCAACCTCGATGACGCGCAGATGCTGATCGAGATGAAGGCGAGCGAGCTCTTCGACCGCGCCGACACTGCCGACCGCGCCACGCCGACCGTGCCCAGGCTGCAGACCGCCAAGGACTTTTACGCGGCTGCGACGCTGTTCGAGGTGTGCAAAGAGTTTGGGGAGCTACCGGACGACTTATCGGAGAAGGTGAAATATGGCAAGTGGCGGTACATCGAGATCTGCAAGGCCGCGAAGGAGAAGCGCGCGCCCGAGCCGCCGCGCGGCCTCGATCTTGGCGAGGACGGTGCCGATGGCGGCGCGCCAGAGGGCGACCCGCCGCCGGCCGCGACATCGTCGTCCGCCCAGTACGACGCGCCTGGCCACTCGGCAGGGGCTGCGTACTACGATGGGGGCGCGTCGTACCTCGACCTTCCGTCCGCGGCGCCCGCGCCCGCGCACGCGCAGCCTTCTACGGCGGCGGGTTTTAGCTCGAGCTCCTTTCAAGCTCCGGCACCTCCTTCACACGCGCCGCCCGTCAGAGGCCCCTCGTTCACACCGCCTTCACACCCGGGGTTCAAGCCTGACCGGAACGCGATCGTGGAGGCCGCCGGCCTCGCCAAGTCGGCGGTCTCGAGTCTCCAGTTCCAGAATATCGACACTGCGGTTGCGAACCTGCAAAAGGCGATCACGCTCCTCACGATGCCGCAGGCGCCGACGGACGACGACGCGACGCCTTGAGCCGAGGAGGAAAACTCTTCACACCTACTTCACAGCTCCTTCACACGCCTTGAGCGAGGATGAGCACGATGCGCGCCAAGAAGCGACGCGTGGCTCGGTCGACGGGCTGGCTCGTGGGGGGCAGAGGAGTAGAGCGGGCTCACAAGTCGTGCAGGATCGGGTCGAGGTTGCACCCAGCGAGAACGGCACGGCCCAGCCCCACAGCACAGTACGGTGCTCGGGCGGAGCTCGGACCTTGCACATTAAATGATGATTGCATGTTGGAAATCGGAGTGAAACAGTATGATGAATTTGCGACTTGGAATATGTTTGTTGCAATTCGGGATCTTCGCCCCGCCCGCGCGACGGGACCCGCGGGGCGCGGATTCCGGATCGACCGTTACACAGATCTCGGGGATGCGCGGTCGTACCACGTACGCGCCCGGCGATTGCCATGGCGATTGCCCGCCCGACGTTAAGTTGCCGTATAGCTTTCGAGTATAGCTTCGACGAATTTTCGGGGTATGCGGTATCGCGGTACCGGGGTACAATGATACCGCGAAGCTACAGCGCCCCCGGGGCCACGAGCCCGCATACGCGACCACGCATCATGCGCGACCAAGAGTCACCACAAAACAGCTCCACTTAACAACGACACCATGACGACAGTACGCGGTGGACGCCACCTCTCTTGACTCTTCGAGAACATCGGCGATTCCGCGTGCTGGAAATTCTCTGTAGACGATACCGGAATAATCGCGTACGCAATGATCGCTCTTGTTATTTATTGAAAGAGTCCCGGCCTCCCCTCACGTCTCTGAAGCAGAGAGCTCCACGCCTCTCACAATTAATGTCGACAGATGTAAAAACAGGTTGGTTTGTTTTTTTCTAGTGAGTCGTCCGATGCGTTGGCGGCGAGGGAGGTCTGGTGACGGAGGGAGTCGAACGAGCTCTATCTCGACGGCGGCGGTGGGTGTTTGCGTTTGGGTTTTTGCTGTGACCAACCTGAAAAGGGGTGCCAGGAGTTGCCTCAAATAGATTTCTGGCCCTTTTGCGCGCTCGGCAAAAGGCAAGCTCTTGCGACTCTTGCGAGCTTTGTGTGGCGAGCGAAATCAGACCCATGATCACGTTGCTCAGCGCGCAGATGGCGCAGAGCAGCGAGAAGGTGTCGGTCACCGGCCACTCGTCGGGCTGATCCGTAAAGCGCGCGCGAGGCAACGACGCTCAAAGAATCCCGGCGTGCGCACAAAGGGCCGGAGGAGCATGGCCAGCACGAGCCACGCGTGGTCACACATCGAGAGAGCGCAGTCTCGCACGCCCAACCTGGACGCCGCAGGACGGCAGTGAGGGCATCCACAACGAACTGCCACGACCTCCAGAAGTGATCCACAGTCTCGTGGGCGAGTATTAGCAAACGGTGGACGTCGTCCTCGTCGTGCTCGTGCTCGCAGCGGTAGCCATCGTCGTCAGCGTCTGCTGCGGCACCACAGCGCTCATCGGCGCCACCAGTCACACTTGAATCTGAAGGTGGATATCTTACACTGGATTTAAAAGCTGCCTCGGAAAAAAACAATATGTTCTTCGCGGGGGCGAAGCGCGTGCCGTTACCCGTTTGCAGTTAGGGTTAGCGTACCGTAGTTTGAAAGGCGGCGCCGCAATCGCATAGCTACGGTAACGCCTAGTACCCCTATATACCCGGACTCGCACGGCCCGTCTGGCTGAAATGGACCTCAGTCTAATTGCCATCTAGCACAGCATTTGGACTCCCGGCTGCATGGCGGTGCGTGTCATCAGACGGCGCTCGCCTTCAACGGCCGCGTACCCCTTGGCGCCGCCGTACGCGTGGGTGGGCGTCACCGAATGCATCGTGCTCAGGTTGTCGAAGAGCACCACGTCGCCGGGCTGCCACGCGAGGACCACGAGGTGGGGGGGGCGGGCGGCCGGTGCGAGCAACGCCTCGAGGAACGCCTGCGAGTCTGCCCACGACAGGGGGACGCGACGCTCAACACGGCGCCCGTCAGACCTGGTTTCGTCGACCGTTACGGTTTCGTCGACCGTTACGGTTTCGTCGGCCGTTACGGTTTCGTCGGCCGTTACGGTTTCGTCGACCACCTCCTGCTCCTCGAGGTGGTCGAGGCACACGCAGTGCACGACACAGAACTCGCGTGCGCTTGTGTCACGCTGCACGAGCGCATGACGAAAGAAGCCGTCGCCGCCGGGTTGAGCGCCGCGATGAGCGCCGTGTTCACCGGAGGCAGTCGCGGTGCTCGAGCGCTCATCATGGCGCTCAGCGCTTCCGAAAGCGAGCTCCTCGAAGGGTGTGAATTCGAAGGGTGTGAATTCGGTGATGCTCCGGTGCTTGGGTGCGCCCGCCACGGCGCCTGTGGGGAGTTCCTCGGGCGGCGGCGGCGGGTAGAGCGGAGTGATCCAAGAGGGGGCCATGGACGGGTACTGCCCGTCGACTACCCGACCGAAGCCTTCCTTGTAGCAGGCGACCATCCGGCGTGCGCGTGTGCGCAGGGCCGGTGAGGCGAGTTTCAGGGGAAGACGCGTGCTGAAGAAGAGCGTCGCACCCGCTGGGCAGACCAGCCTGGGTTCGTCGGCCGTTACAGTTTCGTCGGCCGTCACGGTTTCGTCGGCCGTTACGAAACCCGCTGGGCAGACCAGCCTCGACTCCTCCTGCTCACGACGGCGCCTCGACTCCTCCTGCTCACGACGGCGCCTCGACTCCTCCTGCTCACGACGGCGCCTCGACGCCTCCTCCTCCGCCGCCGCCGCTGCCGTCGTGAGCGGAACGGACGCGCTGTAGCGGGCGGGCGCTTGGATCGGCGACGGCGCGGAAGCTCGAGCCGTTGATAACGGCTGCCATCGAAGCGTCATCTCGGGCGATCGGGACGGCGCCTCCTCACAATACATGGACACCACCGCGGGGGGTGGCGGTGCTGTCGCGCTGAAGCCGCCGTCATGGTGGAACTGGCACCCAATCTTCTCCCACCTGATGAGGGAGGCCATCCGAGATGGGCATCAGACGTCATCAGTCATGATGAGCAGTCGCAATCAGTGGCACCCAATCTTCTCCCACCATGCGGTAGGCTCGAGGCGGCCGCGGAGCCCATGCCACGAAACGTCCTCCGCAAACCCGAGCACATTGGTCTCGGGGAAGTCCGAGAAGGTCTCCCCGCGGAGATTGCGCCGCGCCCGAGGGTCGGAGCCGCTGTGGTGGGCACTTGCATGCACCCGTTGGTCGGACCCCTCCGCCGCCATCGCTGCCATCGATGCCATCGGGCTCGTCGCTGTCGTGGCGTTCGCCCTGGGCTTAGGTAAGACGAGCGGGACTGAGGGGTGACACGCGCGGTGCACCTTGGTATACACATCGCGCAGCTGCTGTGGAGTCAGAGGTGGCTCGGTAGCATCCACACGACGCAGCCGAAGCAACGAGTGCTCACGCAACGCCTCGCCGAGCTCCCAGAGCCGAGGGTCATCCTCGGAGAGTCCGGCGACAGTCGACGGGCTCAGCTCGCATGCTTGCACTCCCAAACTTGGGCCTAAGGGTACCCACTTGAGCCGTGCCGCGCGCCGCCGAAGGCTGAGCAGCCGGCGGCCAAGGTAGCCGACGGCCAGAGCGATCAAGGCGCGGGAGAGCCAAAGCATGAAGCGCCCGTGGCAGCGCGGTTCCGTCGAAAAGCCTTCCCATGTCAAGCCCAACCATCCCCTTAGCCACTCCCTCGCACGACGCCCCCACCACGGTCCACGCGGTCCCCTCACGATGAAACTCGTCAATCCCCCACATCCATCGCACGCCCCAGCTGCGAAAGGCCCAACTGGAAATAGGCCGGTAGGCGCAAGTACCTTACAAGTACTCAAGGACCATTCACACTCGCAGTACTCCAGTGCGCCTCTATTACATGTACATTGTATTATCGTTCCATTTTCCCTTGATTAGTGGACGGATTGAGGTTTTTTTTCCGTCGAGCTCTTCCGAGAAATGATTGCGGATTTCGTTGGGGTGCGTCCGAAAAAAAGGGTGTAACGTGACACGCGGCCGCTTTGGCGGCGCATCCCAACATGGAAGATGACAGGCAAATGTCAACCGACAGTGTGATAGAAAGCCTCTTCGAGTCGTTGGGCCAGCTCGAGGGCGCCCAGGACTCCAACGGCAAGTCGGAGCAGAGGAGTATGAGCGCCTTCTTGGCCATGGAGGTGGTGTGCTCATCAGACGTGATGATGGCTGTCGAAGCCGAGCGATCATCCCCCTATAGCTCCAACACGGAACGCTCGAGCTTTGATCAAGGCTCGAACGATGCAGGGTCGATGGAATGGCGACTCGCGCCCGCGCCTGCTTCGAACCTTCCATCGCCGCCTGCTTGGAACGAGATTGAGCACGTGCTGTATACAGCGGGGCAGGCTCCAGCAGCAGCAGCAGCAGTGTTCCCCCACCCGGCGATGGCGCCGGCGATGGCGCCGGCGCCGGCGATGGCGCCGGCGATTGCTCAGGCGATCGCGCCGGCGCCGGCGATGGCGCCGGCGATGGCGCCGGCGATGGCGCAGGCGATGGCGCAGTCGCCTGCGATTTCGCCGGCGATGGCACCGACGCCGACGCCGTTGCACCCATTTCCCCCAACGGGCACGTGGGCCTCGGCGCCGGCGTGCTCCAGCGCGCCCTTGATGCGGTCACTACAGCCGCTGCACCAAACGTCTCATCAGAAAATGCAGCAACTGCCGCAACAGCCGCTGCAACCGCAGCAGCCACCGCAGCCGCAGCAGCCGCAGCAGCCGCCGCAGCCGCAGCCGCGCGCGCACCACTGGGTGATGAGTGATCGGACCGCTCCGGCGAGTCTTTCCGGTGCGCCAGCCTTTCGCACGATGCTCAACGGCATGCTGCAACCTCCGGGGCTCTCCTCGCATGCAACGGCATGCAATGGCATGCAACCTCCGGGGCTCTCCTCGCATGCAACGGCATGCAATGGCATGCAACCTCCGGGGCTCTCCTCGCATCCTATCCGACCGGGCAGCAGCATGCCTGCAAACGCGCCGGGCAGCAGCATGCATGCAACGGCGCCGGGCAATAGCATGCAAGCATACATGCCGTCGCATTCAGGCTCGTGGACTGTGCATGATGGACAGTCGTTTGCGACGCAGATGCGCGAGAAGCGCCCTCGTGAGCATCCCCAGCCCCAGCTACAGCGCTACAACAGCCTCCCGGCCACCGAGCCTGGCACCCATGCTCCGAGTCAGTCTCCGCTCCAGCGCTACCAATCCATGCCAAGCCAATCCATGTCAAGCCAATCCATGCCGCTAAGCTCCGCGGCGCTGCAAACGATGCCCACGGTCACCCAAGCGCACGGCGGCTCATACTTTGGCTCCTCTGGGGGGGGAGTGGGGGGAGTGGGGGGGGGCGGTGCGCCGGGTGCGCCGGGTGCGCCGGGTGCGGCATGGGGCGGGGCTGGGGCCGGGAATCCGTTGCCCCGTGCGCAAAGCGTGATAGACGCTATGGCGTACCTAGCGGCCAATGGAGCCGTTGGGGCCGTTTCGACGGGTGGAGCGGCCGCTCCCACGAACCCGAACGGCAGCACGCACGGCGGCCGTCTGTTCAACCACGTCGCAGCCGGAGGCACAGCTGGCAACAACGGCGCCCAGAACGGCGCCCAGAACGGCGCCCAGAACGGCGCCAGCGGCAGCGGAGTTGTCGGCGCCCAGGTCGGCGCTTCGGCCGCTGCGGAGGCCGTGGCGGCGGGCTTGTCTCCGGCCTTGGGGACCCTAATGACTGACGGCTTTCAGATCGTGGGCGGAGGCCTCCAGATGTATAAGTGCTTGCTCGACCTGATACCAAGCCCGATCTTCGTGCGCTCAGGTACGTTGATTGCCACTGATGACCTGCCTGGCATGCAAGTGCTCACCACAGCGCTCCCCTGCTCTCCGATCTTCGTGCGCTCAGCCGATGGCAAGATCCTGTACACGAACCGATGCGGCTTCGTGACGCTCGGCGAGGCGTCGAGCGCCCTGCCCGCTGCATGGCAAGTCACGCCCCAGCTCGCCCCTACGACCCACTCGTCGCGCCGTGCAGGGGACAAGGAGGGTGAGGTCGACCTTCCACGCGACCCCGTACCGGCCGCCACCGCCACCAACGAGCCGTTGCCGCCGTTGCCCGCGGCTTCGCACGGCTTCTCGGTGCTGATCCAGGGGCGCTCGACTCCCATCCGGGCTGTGCTCCTGATGCATCGCATCCCATTCTGGCTCGCGAGTGCCGATGGGAGTGCGCACTCGGCGGTGTGCATGTACGTGGCCCCTGTCGCGGGCTCCGTGTCGCACACCTTCTACCCCACGCACCACAACCCCGAGGTGTAGCGAGAGGTGGGATAGAGATCAAGTGCGCCGCATTGCGTTCCATGTCCGTTCCATGAGATGTCAGATGTGCATGTTGCAAGCCGTCCTGTTGCTGCTGCTTCTGCTGCTTCTGCTGCCGACCTGACGGCGCGCTGTGGCAGCCGCATGTACTATTCTCCCCCGTGCAGTCTACACGCGTGTTCACGCGTGCAATTCATGTCGGATACGGATGGAAAAACGGCACGCATAAAATACACCATTTATGATTTAAACGACGCACTAACGCTCTTGGCCGGCTTTTTGGCCGCGGGGCAAAGATGATGGACCCCTGAAACGCGTCCACGTCTGAGGCCTGACACTAACTCCTTGTCGTCAATGGAATTTCATTCGGGGTTTGATGGACCGAGAGGTGAGATGGTCCGTGAGCTCACGCGAGCTGATCCGTGAGCGTGCCGACTGCGAGCCATGCGAACGCTCTGTGCTGTTTCCAGACGTGGCGCCCGTTGGAAACGTGTTTAGTAGGGCCGCTGGCTTCTCCTGGTGCCACACGCTGGGCACATGTCCTTTCGCCTGTGAGCTTGGTGACATGATTTCTGGTGACACGCTGATGGTTGGTGCCTCGGACGATTCTGCCGCGGCAGCGACGGCCTCAGCCGTTGCCGCTTCGGCAGCTACGGCCACTACGGCCCCATCTGCTGCCGCCGCTGCCATCTGGACCGCTATAGCCGCTATGGCCTCAGCCGCGGCCGCCTCGACCGCTGCCGCCTCAGCCGCTAATACCTCGGCCGCTGCCTCCTCAGCCTGTGGGCTAGCTACGTGAAGGGCCACGTACGTCGGCTGCCGCCTCAGCTCCAGCGCACGATTGGGCATCCCTTCGGCCACATCGGTCACTGCTGCCTCAGCTGGCGCGGCCTCGGCCTCTGCCGCCTCTGCCGCCTCTGCCGCCTCCGCCTCTGCTGCCTCTGCTGCCTCTGCTGCTGCTACCTCGGCGGCGGCTGCCTCTGCTGCTGCTACTTCGGCCGCTGCTGCCTCAACCGCAGCCTCGGCCGCTGCGCTTGCGGCCTCAGCCGCTGCAGCAGATGGCGTTGACACTCGCCGACCGCTCGCTCGGGTCCCATCTCGAGCGTCGTCGGCATTGGGCATGGCGGCTTCGATGCTGGCTAGCGTCTCAGGCATGGTGCTGGCTGGTGCCTCGGTCAGTTCTGCGGCTGGTGTAGACGGTGATGCGATCCGCTGCTCGTTGGCTTGGATCTGCGCTCGTGTGTGCGCCTGGAGCTCCGCCAGCTGCCTGATCATCTCCCATTCTTTGGCAACGAGCTTTGCACGCGCATCGTGGACTTGTCGGCTCATCTCCTCCTGCAGCTCAGCTAGCTGGCGCTGCAGCTCCTCCTCGCGCGCCTCGTGCGAAGCATGCTGATCCTGCCTATCCCTTTCTTGGTCGGCGAGCTGTACGCGCAGCTGCGCCTGAACGTCAGCTGACTCGTTCATCTGCGCCTGGAACTCAGCCTCACGTGCGACTGCCTGCGCGCGCATCTTGGCATCTTTAGCCGCAAGGGCCGCGCCTACCTCCTCCTCCTTATCCGCCAGCATGAAACGCATCGCTTCGATCTGCTGTTGGGCTTCTTCCTCCTTGAGGGCCATCAGCTTGCACACCTCCTCATCTTTCGCTACTAGCGTCTCCTCCATCTCAGTCTCCTGTGCTGCCAGGCGCGCGTGCAAACTCTCGAGTTCCTTTTTCTTCTCTGCAAGCTGCATGTGGAGCTCATCGCGCTCGACGCGCCATGCCTCTTCCCGCATCGCAAGCATCTCTTGCATCGCGAGCGCCTTCTGTTGCCAGCTCAAGTGTGTGTCGCCCATGATTTGAGCTACGCCTCCTGAATCGTGATCGCCGCATGCTGCCGAAGCGATCGCACAGGCGTCGAACGCTTGCATCGCGGCCGCGGCCTCGAGCAGTGCGGCACACTCTGCATGGCCTCGTTGCCAGGCGGTTTGTAGCGGCGTCTGGCCATGCCATTCATGCTCCAAGTCCGCGCCGGCGTCAATGAGAATGCGGGCGCATTCGGTCCGCCCGTACGCGCAGCAGGCAACGAGTGGTGTGCGGCCGTCGCTGGCAGACATCGAGGGGTTCGCCGACGCGGCGATGAGCAGCGTCACGCAATGGACGTGATCCGCCCAGCAGGCGACGTACAGCGGCGACGCCCCATCATTGTCCGCGCGGTCGACGGTCGCTCCGGCGTCGATCAGCAGGCGCAAACAGGGTTCAGAGCCGCGCACGCATGCCTTGTAGAGCGCGGTGCCTCCGTCATCGTCTGCAGCGTCGACGTCAGCTCGAGCGTCGAGGAGCAGTTGCGCGCACTCTGCGTTGCCATTGTAGCAGCTAATGAGCAGAGGCGTGTGCCCATCGCCCGTCGCTCGCGCGACGTCGGCATTGTGGCGAAGCAGGAACGCGACGCACCCGACGTGCCCGCGCAGGCAACTCAGAAAGAGCGCCGTTCTGCCCTCGTCATCAGCCCCGTCCAAGTCTGCTCCGGCTTCGAGAAGGAGCTCTATGCATCGCTCGTGGCCCTCTGATGCGGCCTTGTGCAATGCGCTGGAGCCCCCTTCGTCTACTTTGCTCAGATCGGCGCCTCCTTCTAGCAAGACCTCGAGACACTCCGCATGGCCGAGCTCACAGCTCGCCATTAAAGCGTTGCGGCCCTCGCCATCGGTCATGTTGGGGTCCACATGCTCAGCTAGGAGCTGGCGGAGCTCTGAAATCGCGTTGTGCTCCGCTGCACTCAGCACGTTGTGGCGCCCCACGTTGACCGGCGGGATGAAGGACGGGATCACCACTTTGATGCTAGGCACTAGAGGCAGTCTCCCACTCCGCAGCTCGCGGCTGCTGCTGAGGGCGGAGCCTTGGAGGCTCAACGTGTCGGTGCCCGTTCTATCGGTGCCGGACTCCTCCTCAAGAGCATATCCGTCGCACGCAGCAGGTAGCCCTGCACCAACTGCATCAAGCTCAGCGACCTCAGCTTCCTTGGCATAGCTGACGGGCTGGCCTTCACATAATAAAGGTCCCTTGAAGGAAAGTGAATTGGAATCTTCCTCCTCCTCATCGTCGCTGGACTCGCCAACAAACTGAGGTCTGCTCAGCATGGGACCTCTTGGTGTTGGCAGGTTGAGCAGGGGCACCTTGACAGCCTTGGCCATCTTGGCTGGACGGCTGACACCGGGTGCACGGGCCGTGCTATTTGTGATCCAAGGGGACCGCACGAAAAAAGTCAGGTGGCGACCGACTGTGTGAGCAGCGGGCCGGGCCCAATATGACCTTCATAATCGTTTCGACGTCATTGACAAATTAATGAAATCTATCGATGAGAAGCTACCGGTACCCGCGCGGCGATCTATCTAATCTACGCACTCATCGAGGCCATCGCACACCCTGGCGGACGCGTGAAGCGGATGTGTAAAGCGTCCCGCCCAACCCTGATCCTGCAGGTAATAGACGGATTCCAGAGTCAAGCCGTGCGCAGGCGCGGGCGGGGGCAGCAGGTCCCGGTCCCGCGAGGCAACCAAGCCGGGTACGTCCGCCGGTCCGATCTTGTGCGTGCCGACCGCGAGAAGGAGGCCAACCATGTTGCGCACCATCTTAAACAGTGCTGACTGCACATGGAAGTCCGCGCGCAAGTTCCCACAGCCCTCGTCGACCACGCGCAAGTCGCGTATGATGCGCGTGGTGAGAACGCGATCGAGCTCCCGCGGCGGCGGTTCACCGGCTCGCCGGTTGGCAAAGGCGGCACAGTCCAGCTTGCCGAGCAAGTGACCAGCGGCGGCGTTCATCGCGTCGAGATCGAGGGGGAGATGATGAGCATGGTGCCGAGATCGAACATCGAGGGGGTCCCAGTGCGGGCCGGTGCTCAGTCGGTAACTGTACAGCTTGCCCGTCGCCCACAAGCGTGCGTGCCACAAGCGACCGGCCTCGTCGGTCTCCGGCGCCTCCTCCACGTTGGAGACACGCAGCTCGGGAGGACACAGCGCGTTGAGGCTACGGGCAAGCGCCTCGCCGCTCGGAAAGTTGCCGTTTCGGCCCTGCGCAAGGTCGAAATGGATGGCTTGGCCACGGGCGTGCACGCCTGCATCGGTACGGCTCGCGCCGTTCACGCTGACTTGCTGCCGCGTGCACTGGGCGAGCGCCACCTGGAGCACGTCTGCGACGGCGCGCTTGTTGGGCTGTGTTTGGAAGCCTGTGAACGCGGAGCCGTCATAGAGCACGCGAGCTCGATAGCGGCGCAGGGAAGACGAAGCATCGAGAAATAGCATCGATGGATTCGCGACGATCGCGCAGGAGCAGCGTTGAACGCAGGGAGCATTTCAAGGGAGAAGAATGCGTAACCTCCGCTGGTGTGAACGCATCCGTGCTGCTGCTGTTCAACACAACGCGCGCACACACTCCGGACCCCCAAGCACGAGGGCCACGATCGCTATGTATGTACCGGTCCGGTGTCTTGGGTGTCGAATTCTAAACATTGGCTGTGAACGTACCGGTAAAAAGACACCGGGGGGAGCCGGGACACACACGAGAACTTACCGGCAGAGTTGTGCAGTGTGAACTGGCTGTTAGAATGATTTGTGCTTTTGTGCAGACCTAGTGCAGACCACCCGACTCTTGCTTGTTGCTGTGAGAGCTCCCTGTCCGGTCCGACTCGCACACTCACTCACTCACTCACTCTGCAGTGCACTCGCACCGCAACGAACACACACCGCCCTCGCGCCTCGCCTCTCCACGCCAGCCACGGCCACGCGCGCGCTCTGGAGCGACCCTCGTTCCCTCTCTGTCGCTCCAGTGACTCTCTCAGCTCGGAAACAGAGTCTCCCAGAACGCGCAGTGGGCCTGGTGCGGCGCGTGCACCGGGCCAAGCTCTCCCTCCGCGTCGGGCACGACGAGCATTTGGGTCATCCCCGCCGCGCCACCAATGCTCCGAGGCCAAGGAGGGCACGGTTGGCCTCCGTGGCCTCCGTGGCCTCCGTGGCCTGCGTGGCCGGCGCACCCCGCATTCGGGTCGGCGTTGGCCGCAAAGGCTGCCCAGTACCCGAGCATCACTTGCGAGAGAGTGCGTTCCTCCGTGGTGAAGTCGCAGATGGTCCAATTATTGGGCGGCCCGAGGTTGTCTGGAGCCGCCTCGGACCCGAACACGTACCGAACCTCCGCGCCGTGCGTCGCCCAACGAAGTGTAGTCGGGAGTGGCTCAGGCGAGACTACGTCCAATTCCGGCCCGTTGTCGCAGCCCCAGCCCGGCGTCGTCGTGGCGGTCTCACCGCCCGAGACGGCGCCGCGGACACTGGCCGGCTGCGGCCCACTCCGCTGAGGCTGGAAGTGCGCAAACTCATAGCTCCATACCCGGCGACCCGCGCTCGCCGCAAAGCCAGCCAGCCGGTACGACGGGCAGATGACGTATGCGTCGGCATCGGCCTGCAAGAAGGCCGCCTGCGGCGAGCCTCCATAAATGGAGAGCGGGTACTGCGCCTCAATTTGCGGCGCGTTGGCACCCCAAGCGGCCTTGAGTGCCTCGCGGTAGGCCGCCGCATCCGTCTGGACGGGGTCTCCGGGGGTCAAGCCCAAGGTGGGTGCGGTGCCATAGAAGGCCGAGGTGCCGTCCTTTGACGTGTGCCCGATCAGCAACACGTCCGGGTTGATGTGCCCTTGCTTCCATGCGGCGTCCGTCGTGGTGGCCCCCATCACAAAGCTATCGGCGAAGTAGCCCGTAAAGTACGGCGCGACGGCCAGGTCGCTCATCAGCTCGTCCGGCCACTGTACCAACTCGGCCGAGACGGAGCGAAGCTCGGCGAGGGTCGAGACGTTAAGGTCGGCCATCACGCGCTGGCTCACGTTGTGCGCGAGCGCGAGGCTCGATGGACCCCATCCGCGACCAGTGCTGGTCGGTGGGCCGCCTGCACACGGGCCCGACTGCAGCGCGGCACGCGTGAAGAGGCCGCGGGCTGCGGGCGCGACGCTGAGCACACACGAGAGGTAACCTCCCGACGACTCACCGAAGAGCGTGATGTCCGTCGCCCGCCCCCCGAAGGCCCCGATGTGCCTTCGGACCCAGTGCAGGCCTACGATGACGTCATTCATCCCGTTCATGCCACCTGAGCCGCCGCCGTCAAAGTCAAAGCCTGGCAGCGCGCCGATCGGCAGGAAGCCGAGCGCGCCCAGCCGATAGCTGACGGTCACGACGATCACGCCCTGCTGCAAGGCGAGCTGCGAACCGTTGAATTGGGCGTTGCCGGAGTAGCCGCTGCACAGTCCGCCACCATACACCCATACCATCACCGGGAGCTTTGCACCGGGCGCCGCGCTCGCAGGCCGGTAGACGTTGAGCGTCAGGCAGTCCTCATTTGGCGGCGGGCCCTCCTCGTAGCCCGGCGGCCGCGGGTCGCCGTCCGGGTTTTGCATGCATGGCGCGCCCATTCGGCTCGCATTGAACACGCCACCCGCGTATGGCACCCGGCTCTCCACGGCGCGTGTAAAGCGCCGATTGCCCACGGGCGGCAGCGCAAAGGGAATGCCCGCGAAGCGATGGACGCCGGCAACGGCAGCGGTGCCCAAGATCACGCCGAGGTCAATGCGGACCGATGGCACAAGTCCTGACGCCATCGCGGACGGATGCCCCGATCGACGGTGTGAACTGTGAAGCAACTTGTGAAGCCTCGCTGTTCAACACAACGAGCAGCGCCCCACTCGGCGCGGTTTCGCAGCACAAGCGGCGTCGTGCGGTGATGATAGGAGATAGGAGTTGACTTGTGTGACCTTTTTTTCCTCACGAACAGGATAGGGGTCGTCGCACTCTTCCGGAGCAGTGGCGTTTGTCCTAAATTTCCATTTTTCCGAAAGCTAAGGTCCGCATGCGTAAGGACGAGCCCTTTTCCCCTCTGTGGATTCCGAACAGGAGAGGGGGTCGGGTACCGACCGGGTATGATGAATAGATCATCTCCCTAACGGTATGTCGTATGATGAATGATCATCTCCCTAACATCTCCCCACAAAAGAGAAGACCTCAGGCATACCCCCAGCCCTGCGAACTGTCTGTTGGGCGCCCGCCAGAGCATATCCCCATAGCCTGTGAGAGACGGTCACCTTTATATTAACGCCAGCACTTGGCGTGTTTGACGAGGGCAATCTCCCTAAGAAAGTTAGTGGCCACCCTTGACTCGCTGGCCGTCCACAGCAGATCGGGAAGGTGCGCGAGCATGATTGAGCGTCGACGCAGCCTTTCCTCGGCAGACAGGGCTGCTGCAGCCTCAGCGACGGCCCGCGTTGGGTCTCTCTCAAATGCGGCCTGAGGCACGATCTGGATGATCTCCCGCCATGGGATCGCGTGCGGGAAGGGCAGCCAATACACGTTCTTCTCGCCGACGATCAGTGGTATCTGCAGCATGCTGAACGCGTTCTGGATGCGGTCCGACGATTCGTCATCGCCGCGCATGAACAGGGTAAACTCGGATCGCTTGCGGAGGCGGAGCATGTCGGTGGGAGAGAGCTCGCGGCGGCAATAGTGCAGCGAGTCGCCGTGACACCGGGGCAGCTCGCTACGATTGAACAAGACAGGTCCGGCGCGCAGCGAGACGAGCGGCATGATCGTCATGGTGACCACGATGCTACGGTTGTCGAGGTGCGTGGACGCGTATAGAAAGCGCTGCCTGTCTCTGTAAGGATGGCCCGGGCGGCAGCCAAGGCTGAACTCGATCTCAAACGGTCGTGGCGACGTCACAGAGGGCGTCAGAAAGTGACGCGGTGGCAGCCCCGTTGATGCCCTGGCACGGCGCCAGGGCGCGAGTGGATTCGCCAGGTCGGCGTCCGCCACGAAGCCGATGCCAACATGGCATGGAGGCTCGTGCCGAAAGTGCGCTTGCAGTATGCCGGGAAGCAAGCGATGGAGGCAGGATGCGGCGGTGCGGTTGCCGTAGCGCCACACTTGCGGCCAGCTGGCCGCGAGAAATATGTGGCGGCCGCGGTGCAGGTGTGGCCGCACAATGCTCGCAACAAGCTTGAGATGCTCGTCATCAGAGATGGACGCACACAAGCCCTCGGCCATCCAGTCCACCAATGCGGGCACGACAAAGACGCACGCCGAAGACATATCGTGCACCCGCCAAGGGTGCTGCTCGAGCGCATCTACGAGTAGCAACGAGGATGAATACTTGCCCAGATGCTCGCTGCGGTTGCAAGCGCTGAATGACGGCATGGACGAGGTGTCATACATGAAGAAAGGCACCGACGAGATGTTGCCCTTAGGTCCCACAACTCCGGCGCAAAACGCAGGTGCAGAGGGCGGCGGCACTGGCGACGACGAGGCAGCGGCGCATTGTGTCACGCAGTGCACCGTCGCGCGCTTCGCGGGGCCGCATACCGACATACGTTCACGCAGCGCGAGCGGGTTCCATAAAAAGTTCAAGTTGTTCATCCAGATAAGGTTGAAAACTCAGAACCACGACCAAAGCAGCACTTCAAGGGATTCAGAAACGAGGAATCAATATTTGGATTTTGTCGTCGTCGCGGAATTCGTCAAATCGCGTGTCGGGGCAATAGGCTCCCAGCCCCGGGGAACGGTCGGCTTTTCGCTCGAGGCAGTCGGGGAACCGAACGAATGCCCTTCGACCTCACGGGCAAGTCGGCAGTGGTGACAGGCGCGGGCTCCGGGATCGGCCTGGAGGTTGCCAAGGCGCTCAGCAAAGCGGGTGCACAGGTGCACATCCTTGACCTCACTCTCGACATTTCACAGAAGGCGGTGGACGGCATCAATGCTACACGCCCGAAGCAGATGTGCGTCGCACACGCATGCGATGTGACGGATGAGAAATCCGTCGAAGCGACGTTCGACCTCGTGTGCAGTAAAGCGGCTCGCATCGACATCCTGATCAACAACGCCGGCATAGGAGCGGTCGGCACAGTGGAGCAGGCCACAAAGGATGAGATGGACAAGGTGTACAAGGTCAATGTGCTCGGCGTGTTCTACTGCCTCAAGTACGGTGTGAAGAAGATGCTCGCTGACGGCAAAGGCGGGTCTATTGTCAATCTCGCTTCGATCGCGTCGCTCATCGGCCTGGCCGACCGCTTTGCCTATTCTGCGTCAAAGGGCGCCGTCCTCACGATGACCAGATCTGTCGCCATCGACTACGTCAAGAAGGGCATCCGGTGCAACTGCGTGTGCCCGGGGCGTGTGCATACGCCCTTTGTGGACGCCTACCTGAAGAAGAACTACCCCGGCAAGGAGAAGGAAGTCTTCAACACCCTCGCCGCGTGGCACCCGATGGGACGGATGGGGAAGCCGGAGGAAGTGGCGGCCCTCATCTTGTACTTGTGCTCGGACGAGGCCGGATTTGTCACTGGCGCCGCCTACCCGATCGATGGCGGACGTAGCAGCCTATGAGGAACGGATGCCGGGACAGGATGCGAGTGAGCGTGCAATGACCTGGTCCATGTTGACGAGGCCGCTGCGGTGTTATGGATTGCTGGAATCGGCCCGCGTGCCCGTGTCGCAGTGTCGGGACCGTTTGGGGGTGAGTGATCGAACCAGAATCTCGCGGAATCGCTGTCCAGGTCTCGCAAAAGCGAGATTCGCACCGTTTTTGGAAAGGTGTGAGGTGGGAGACACGATGCCTCCGTCTTTCGAAGCCACCACTGACGCCGACGCGTCCAACGACGCAAAGCGCTTCAAGGCGCACCCGGTTGTGAGCACGTCTGCATCGTTGATCTCACAGCCATCGCTGACGTCCACATCGCCAATAAATGAGCCCGAGAGCCGCAATGAGTGGGCTGCAAAGATGGCAGGGGGTGTCGTCGACTTGTCCAGCGAGGGCTTTCTGACGCCGCTCCGCTTCGGTGGCATTGTGCACATTTTGTCTAGCCCGGAATGCTGCACCACGGACTTGGACTTGCATCACCTCAGTCTGGGCCCCGTGTGTTCCAAGCTGCTGGCCGGTGCCGTCGCGTCGAACTCATCGTTGAAGCGGCTGAACATCGAACGAACTGGGCTCGGGATCGCGGGCGGCGTTGCTCTGGGCGAAGCGCTGAGGTGCAACACGACTCTTGTGAGGCTCGACATGAATGTCAATGACATCGCCCCGCTTGGCGGCATGGCGATCGCCGCAGGGCTGCAGAGCCACCCGTCCCTGACAGAGCTGTCACTCGCAAAGTGCGGTCTCGGTCCAGGCGGCGCCAAGGCGCTCGGCGCGGCGCTAGAGACGAATACGAGCATTCGCACCCTCGATATGACCCAGAACGACGTGGGTATCGAGGGCGGCGTCGCCTTTGGCAGGGCGCTCGCACTGAACGCGACGCTCCGCTCGCTTAGCCTGCGTTGCAATCGCATCTCGACAGGCCTGAGCACGGAGCGCGCGACGGCCTTTGCCGACGCGCTCGAGGTCAACGCCACCCTGACGTTCCTCGACTTTGCCCAGAACGAGCTTGGCCCGCTCGGTGGCGTCGCGTTCGCCAAGGCCATCGAGAGGAACAAGTCGCTCACCACGCTCGACTTGCAGGTGCGCCTCCACTGATGAGCTCTGATGAGCTCTGATGACATCTGATGACATCTGATGACATCTGATTGCCTCGACTTGCAGCGCAACGAGCTCGGCGCGACGGGCAGCGCCGCTCTGTGCACAGCCGTCGGGCGGAATGCATGCTTGCGCACCCTGAATCTCAAGGAGAACGAGATGGGCGTCGAGGGGGCGCGCGCGCTCTCGAGCGCTCTCGCGCTCAATACGGCGCTCACGAGCCTCAACGTGGCCTTGAACGGCTTTGGGTCCGAAGGCGGTGCCGCCTGGGCCGCCGCCTTGGTGCTCAACACGACGCTACTCAGCCTGTCGATCGATTCGAACGGGCTCGGCGAGGAGGGCGGCGAGGCGCTCGCGACGGCGCTCGTGCACAAGCACCCCGCTCTCACGTTCCTCAGGTTCGTCACGTGATTACCACTGAGTGCCACTGAGTGCCACTGAGTGCCACTGAGTGCCACTGATTGCCACTGAGTGCCACTGATTGCCACCGACTCATCATCAAGACGCTCTCACGTTCCTCAGGTTCGTCACGTGATTGCCACTGAGTGCCACTGTGTGCCACTGACTGATCATCACGACGCTCTCACGTTCCTCAGCGCGTCCTCTAACGGGTTCGGCTCGTCGGGCGCGTCGCTGGGCCGTGCCGTTCACGCTTGCCCGGCGCTGCGCAAGCTGGCCCTCGAGGACAACAAGATCGACGACGAGGGCGGCGTGGCGCTGTGCGATGCCTTCGCAGCTCAGGCGGAGCTCGTCGATCTCAATCTCGCCTTCAACGAGATCAGCGCACTGCCCATCGAGTGCCAATTACGTCTCGCCCAAAAGATGTCCTCACCAACGGCCCTCCTCGACCTCAGCGGCAACATGCTCTCCTCACCGCCCCTGGCACACCGCGCTGCGCCCCAGATGCTCAGCGACTACCTGCGGCTGCTCGCCGCGGAGCCACATCCTCTCGAGCGCCTTCGCCTGATGGTCGTGGGCTTCGGTGGCGTGGGCAAGACGACCTTCTGCGGCGCCGTCACGTGCCCGTCGGACGAGCGTGGCACGTACCACGCGTCGCTCTCTCACTGCTCTACCTGGGACAGCCGCATGATGGCCTCGTGGGCGCGTGGCCTTGCGACCCAACGCGGCCACGCGTGGGCTGAGAAAGTCGCCGCCGTGCTCACGGAGCACTCAATCTGCGGTGCCGATCTGCCCTCGTTGCTGCAGTCGACTGAGCCGGGAGGAGGCGGCGGAGGAATCGGAGGCGGCCTCGAGCTCCGACCGGTCGCTGAGGGGCTCGGTGCACTGCTCGGGACGGCCGAATGTCCTTGCACCGACTTCGGCCCATCGCCCAGGCTCGACGCCCTTGGGAGTGCTGGTAGGCTCGACCCTCGCGAGGACCTGCCTCGCATGCAAGTGCTCCGCACGGCGCCCCGTTCCCCTCTTCACAGGTGGACTCGACCCGCGCATGCAAGTGCTCACCACGGCGCCCCATCCCCCTCTTCACAGGTGGACTCGACCCGCGCGAGTGCCAGCAGCTCGCCCTCGCGATCGGCTCGCTGCTTCGGAAGGGCTACTTCTCGACTGTCGGTGCGGTCAAAGTCGAGGGCTCGCTGCAGCTCCCGATGCCGGACTACGGCGGCCCTATCAGCACACGCGAGTGCTCGCTCGTCGACTTCGCAGGCCAGATGGAGTATCTCGTCTCTCACCAGCTACTGCTCGCTTCGATGCACACGCTGTGCGTCCTCATCCAGCCGCTCGGCTCGTTTGCCGATGCGACCAACCGCCGGCACGGCAGCTGGCGGTACTGGCTGCAGTTCTTAAGAGCCCTCGGTGACCGACGTGGCAATTCGATGGTGCTCAGCGTCTCTCAACTCGACAAGGTGCCGACGGAGGAGATGAGCGCGGCACGCGCCGCCGTAACGGCCGAGTTCGCCGCGCTCCGCGCCCAGGTGGGCGCCGGGTTGGGCGAATCTCCCCTCGAGCTCGATTACCGACCCGACGAGATCGAGAGCTCGCTGCTGGAGGCGCGGCGCCGGCTGAGCGAGGCCGCGGAGGCGGTCTCAAAGGACTGGTGGGTACCCATGAGCTATGATTGCCTCTGATGAGCTATGATTGCCTCCCTCATCAGAGGCGGTCTCAAAGGACTGGTGGGTGCCCATGAGCCATGAGCGGCTCGCGGACCTGCCTTGCATGCATGGGCTCACCACGGCGCCTCACCTCCCTCCCTTCCCCACAGGTGGGTGCCCAAGAGCTATGAGCGGCTCGCGGAGGTGGTGCGCGCCATAGGCCACTCGAAGGCACAGCAGCGCGCCCTACCCATCCTGACTCGGGCAGAGCTGCAGGCGGCGGTCGAGGCCGCGGGGCAGGAGAGCCTTGTGCGGATGTGCTCCGACCCGTTGCTCCTGCAGCGCGGAGTCGATTACCTCGAGGCCGTCGGCGATGTGATGAGCGACCCTCGGCTGGATGTGCTTCTCCTCGATCCTGTGGGCTGGTTCGCGGCGTTCCTAGCGCACTTCATTCGTGACGACGGCAATCCGCCGGCGGAGATTGTGAGGGGGATCGTGACGCTCTCGGATGTGGTCAGGGCGCTGCGCCATGAGTACACCGCGCCCGAGCAGCAAGTGCCCGAGGTGATGAGCCTCGTGTGCAACCTCGAGCTCTGCATTGAGCTGTGTGCTCTCGAGAGGACGGGGGAGGCCGGCGCGGGCTCCTACCTCTTTCCGTGCCTCCTGCCCGCCGCCACGCCTGCCGAGGTGGCGGCTCATTGGCCGGTAGGCAGCTGCCCAGTCCCCCACCCCGTCCTGGGCGCGGCGGCATGCGCTCAGGACGGCGCCGCGCTCGTCGTCCGCGGCCACCGCTTCCGTGCGCGGGAGGGCTTCGTGCCCCCTGGGCTCTTCCCCACACTGGTCGCGCGCCTCGCGAGGCTGCCGGAGCGCTGCGTGCACTCGTCGCGCCTGTGGAAAGACAAGGCCGTCGTGCGCTTCCGCGAGGCGTCCGCGCTCCTCCGTGTCGACCTGTCGGCCGCGACACTCGACATCGTCGTGGCCGCTCCAACCGATGCTCTCCACTTTGTAGGGGCCGCCAAGGGCCAAGCCAGCGCGCTCCGTTGGCTGGCGCACCTCGTTCGCCAGATGCTCGCTCGTGCGTACTCACAGATCGTCTTTGACGAAACCTGGCTGTGCCCTTCGCCGAGCTGCCACGGACTGCCAATGACGAAACCTGGCACTGGCCAGCCATTGACGAAACCTGGCACTGGCCAGCCATTGACGAAACCTGGCCCTGGCCAGCCAGTGGTGCCAGCTGCCGAGGTCGGCCCTGGATTCGGGGTGTATCGCGGCACCGAGTTCGAGCTCCAGCCGATCAAGATGAGAGCCGGCCACGTGTGCGAGGACGAGGGCTGCTGGCACTTTCTCGGAACTGGCCACTCGAAGGAGCGACTCGACTTGTGCACCCCTTGCGAGTCGAGCCTGTGCACGGGCTGTGGCCAGACGCCCTACTTTCGTCTCGAGGCTGGGAGGTGAGCTCTCTACTGTTTCGTCTCGAGGCTGGGAGGTGAGCTCTCTACTGTTTTGTCTCGAGGCTGGGAGGTGAACTCTCTACTGTTTTCGTCTCGAGGCTGGGAGGTGAGCTCTCTACTGTTTCGTCTTGAGGCTGGGAGGTGAGCTCTCTACTGTTTCGTCTCGAGGCTGGGAGGTGAGCTCTCTACTGTTTTGTCTCGAGGCTGGGAGGTGAACTCTCTACTGTTTTCGTCTCGAGGCTGGGAGGTGAGCTCTCTACTGTTTCGTCTTGAGGCTGGGAGGTGAGCTCTCTACTGTTTTGTCTCGAGGCTGGGAGCAGGTGAACTCTCTACTGTTTTGTCTTGAGGCTGGGAGGTGAGCTCTCTACTGTTTTCGTCTCGAGGCTGGGAGGTGAACTCTCTACTGTTTTGTCTTGAGGCTGGGAGGTGAGCTCTCTACTGTTTTCGTCTCGAGGCTGGGAGGTGAACTCTCTACTGTTTTGTCTACAAGTCCTGAGTGACGAGCTGCGACGATACCGAGTGCATGCGGGCTGGTGTGAGCCTGGCGAAACACTTCGCCCTGGCGTTTCGATGAGCATGAGGCAGATGGACTGGAGTTTAAGCTTTACAAAAAAACCCGCCCTAGTTCACACCCCCATTGTTCAGTTCAGTATGTTCACGGAGGCGGAGCATCCAAGTTCTACAGCCATGCAGCACAAAGCCTAGCACGACGGGCTCCGCGACTTCTTCGGGCGTTTGGCGCGAGGCCGCGGCGCGAATCCGCGCCAAGCCCGTGACCCCGCGGCCGTTGATGGCCGTGGCACAGCAGGTGAGAGCCGAGTTCGACTCGATCCCGGAGCACATGGCGTCGCAGCCTTTGCCTTCCACGCTTAAAGTGTGGCAAGCTTGGCCAGGCCGACACACCTTCTGCTGCGACGGACGCGTGATGGTTGGCCCCGACTTTGGCGTCACCGTCTTCGCCGCGACGCTCACGACCGGCACATGCGTCACCTTCTGGGTGTTCGTCTGCACGTCGCTGCCCGTGCCCGCCTTCGTGGTTGGCGCGGTCCTGTTCCTGATGACGATGGGGTTCCTCGTGCTGACCGCCACCACCGACCCGGGCATCGTGCCGAGCAACCGTGGCATGGAGCAAGCCGAGATCGATGCGTGCGCGCAGGCGCAGCGCACCGTCGAGATCAACGGAGTGACGATTCAGCTTAAGTGGTGTCGTACCTGCCACATCTTCCGGCCACCGCGCGCGGCGCACTGCTCCGAGTGCAATGTGTGCGTCGAGCGCTTCGACCACCATTGCCCGTGGATGGGTCAGTGCATCGGCCGGCGCAACTACCGCTTCTTTCTCGGGTTCGTCAACTCGTGCTGCCTCCTGTGCTCCTACACGCTCGGCCTCACGTGCGTCTTCATCTACCGAGTGGCGACGATGGACGGCGTCAAGCACGGCGACTTCTTTAGCCACGCGATGGCGCGCGCGCCCGCGGGCGTCGCAATCGTCGCCTTCTGCGCCCTCATCTTGCTCTGCGTCGGCCCGCTTGCATGCTACCACTACTCGCTCGTGTGCTCCAACAAGACGACGTCGGAGGAAATCAAGGAGTTATACACACAGAGCAATCCCTTCGACCGCGGAGTGTGCGGCAACTGCAACGAGGCGTGCTGCGTGGCCATAGAGGCGCCGCGGCTCCAGCCGCGCGCCCTCGTCACCGAGCCCTTGGAGACGGGCCGCGAAGGGCTCATCGACGCGTCCCTCCGCGATGCCAATGCTGGCTTCACGTCCACGTCGGAAAGCTACGACGGCAGTCCGGACGGGCTTGAGGCCTGTAGCCCGGAGCCGGACGAGGAGCGCGACGACGCGCCCGCTCGGCATGCGTTCACACGGGTCGTGCCGAGCGAGAGCAAAGGTATCAATTGACGTCGTTGGCGTCGCGGTCCGAGCTCACATACGAAAATCCATCGCGCTTTCCTTTTTCCTGCGAAACCACGACGACGCGCGGTCATACCGGAGCGCGGGGGGGGTCCGCGACGAAACTGATTGACTGACTGATCACTGAATGGCGGCCCATAACGCCACAATCTTCGTCGAAAGGCCTCCCGAGGCGCGCGAGGATGTCATCAGCGTCGACGAGTCATCTTGATGCCTTGGCACAACCTCCTCAGTTCCACTCTCATCGTGCTGACCCGCACTGTGAGCCACAGTTCACGGTGGTCACATTCATGTCAGACAATCGGCCGCAGCATACCAACCTGCTCGTGCAGAGCGCTGGCATACACTCACAGCGCCTCGTGATTCTGCCATGGAACCGATCCGACAATTACCTGCAGAAGGTAACCAGCCTGCGCGACTGGGCGCAGCACCAGTGTCCGCAGAGCATCGTGATGCTGACGGACGCCTACGACACGTTCATGTCCTGCAACGCAGCAAGAATACTGCGGACCTTCCGCGCACTGAGGACGGGAGTGCTCTTTTCTGTCGAACAGCTTTGGTCATGGCAGCAGGACGAAGACAAGCCGTACTACGACGGCATCGCCCGAGGACCTTACAGGTACCTGAACGCGGGCGGTTTCATCGGCTATGTGAGCGCGCTGCTTCCCCTGCTGCGCGAGACGAAGTTCGTGCGCTTCTACAAGGGCGCGGACCAGGTCGCCTACAGCCACTTACTTGCAACGCGCAGCAACGAGTTCAATGTGTCCTTCGACTACGATTCCAAGGTCTTCTATGTCGTGTCTGGGCCCGACTGGTCGAGCAGCGGGCTGAGAGAAGCTCGCATAAACCACAGCCGCCCGTGCGTCATGCACGTGCCTTGGGTGTTGCTCCCGCGGAACAACGCCACGCTCCATACCCTCTTCCTGAAGTACTCGCTCGGCACGGGCGACCACCACGTTGCGGTTGGGAGTAGGCAGTAGCCCTCCGTATAGAGCTTTTAGTGCTTTGGGGCTCGTATGGGGCTCGAGCTGGACGCCCGATGCGAGTTACGGATCGAGACGTTTCGTGCTATTTTAAAAATCGTGAGATTCGTATGAAGGCGTACAAGGGAACGAGAACGACGGGTCACGGGAAGCCGGCGATAGCTCTCTAAACATGGTACACAGCCACTAAGTCGATGAAATTCAGTGAGGCGCCTGGCTCCTTGACTGCCAAGGGGTGAACCGTTTTTTTCTCACGAAAGCGCCTGGGTCGTCGCGTTGTCTCCGATCCCCAAGAGGGGTTCGGGTTGTCTGTCGTTTCTAGACATGTTCTGTCTGATACGTCTCCACCCTCTTCATACACCAGCCCGACGTAACTCGAGCGACACACACATCCCGGATCTCCTTGTATAGACCGGATATGAAACCATCGTAGTTGCATGAAACAACCGCGCTTTCTAGCGCGGAGGGGCACCGAGAGGGGTACGTAGCGAACGAGATAAACAGGCCATCATCAGCTGCCCCACAGATCCGTCGTGTCAGGCCCTGCCTGACGACCAACCAGCCCAGTAACCCAGTTATAATCATGGTTCATGCTCATAAGCCGTTAAGCCCTCTAACCTCAAGCTCATCACTGTCGTGCTTCTGTCCTGTATTGCTTTCATAGTGGGCACCCTTGCGAACCTCTGTGGGGAACACGCAGCTTCTGTTAAAACAAACGTGTGAAGTTGCGTCCTGTATTATTGCTGATTACGTGAGTTGGTGACAGTGAATTAAAACAGGACCACACAGTATACAGCTTCGGTGCTCATGCATTGGTGTGTATTCACATGAAGCTGAGCGTGTGCGCTCGATGAGTGTGCCCCTCCGTGGCATGATGTAGCAATCAAGCGCAATCGCAAGAGGGACCCAATTACATGTAGGAGCCGTTCAAGTTCAAGTTCAAGTTCAAGTTACTTCATAAACAACAGACAACCTAACGGAAGCCTATCGAAAGTGCTCTCGAGGCTAGCAGTGGGGGTGAGAGTCGACGGAGATGGTGAGACACAGTGGAAGGATCACGAACGGGAGGGAGACCAGGAGGAGACACGCCACAGGGTGCTAGCCTGCGTGCCCTCAGAGTACAGCTAGGGATCGAAGAGTATAGATAGAGAGAAGGGGATTGGGGAAGAGAAAGCGGGGGACATAGACGCCTGCTCGACCGAGGAACTCGAAGCCGATCGGCGCCGCGTCACGCTCGTCGAGAAGACCAGTGCGAGAGAGAGGCCCGTGCTGCAGCCAACTGAATGACGCGGCAAGGATACCCTTCTCTCGTGCTACTCAACTCAATTCCCGCTCGCTCCGTCCGCCGCCAGTCGTCGAACAGCCCTTGCCGCAGCCTGCCGCTGAGCACCGTTCTTCTGCTTGCCGCGCGTGCGCTTCCCCTTTTTGATGCCGCCTATCGAGCTGCTGCACCCCTCCGCGCGCTGCATCGACGCGTTCTCTTTGCCCGTCATAGCCTCGTCTTCGTCGCTGCCCTCTACCTCGCGTGCCGCCATCGACGCCCCCTTCTCGACGCCGTCGACGCCCTCGTAGCCCATGACGCCGCCGTCATCGCCCTCGAGCGCTCGTCCGGCAACGCTGTTGCCGCCGTCCGTGCCGTCGCCGTCCGGCCTGACGCGCCCAACAGACACCCCCTCTCTCTGCTGCTCCCTCTCTGCATCCTGCGCATGCAACTCAGCTGCTACATCCATGCTACACATCAGCTCATCATGAACGTCGTCAGGCGCCATCTCACTCATGCACTCAGCCTCCACTCTCGCCGCGCTCGGCTCGCCCGTGAGCTCATCGTCCATCTCAAGCCCACGCGCCACCCATTTCGCGGCGAGGCCTCTCGGGCTCGTTGCCATCTGCGCGTCGGGCCAACCGCGCCATCGCACCGCCTCATCGTCGTCGTCCTCAACATCCTCGCCAGCCAGCGACACACCGTGTTGCTGAGTCGCTTGCAAAAAGGGGGCTCGGCGCGCCGCCTCGTCGATCTCGGACTCCTCCTCGATGTCCTCATTCGCCGTGCCATACAACTGCGTCGCCTGAAGTAGAGGCGCTGCCACATCATCAGCAATCATCTCGTCGGGATCGCCATCCATGTGAGCCGGCGCCACGCCAGCGTCGCCCTCAACAGCGCGCTCGTCTGCGCCGCCGGTAACCCGCGCTGCCCTCGTCGCCTCACCGCCATCCGGCATCAACCACGCGCGCGCGCCTACTGCCGACGCTTCGCGCATGAGCCGCGTCGCCCTTTCTCGGCCACCGTCGGCGAGCAGCGCACTCTCCTCTTCGTCCGGCTCCGATAGACCCTCGAAGCCGCGCTCGATGCGCCTCTCGAGCAGCTCGCCCAACTCCCGCTCCTGCTCGAGCCGAGCGTACTTGAACCGGCCCTCCTCAGCTCTCAGCCGCTCTCGCTCCTTGCCCTCGTCCCTCTTCTTGCGGAGCTCCTCGCGCCGCGCGTCGGCCGTGCCGTGCGTACGCACGAGCGTCTCGCCGCCCACGACGCGCACAAAACGCCCCGGCTGCAGCTCCGCCGCGATGCCCTTCTCAAAGTCGGCCTCGCTCATCGGCACGCCCGCGCTGCCATTGACCGGATAAAACGTGCCGAAGAGTTGTTCGTCGAGAACGCGCCCGCGCCCGCCGGTATAGTGCCTTTGGTAATCGCCGCCGTACGCTCCGCGCAGCCCGGCGTGCCCTCGCCTCATGCGCCCCAGCCAATCGCTGAACTCGGCTCGCAAATGATCGATCACCACCGTGTTGAGCGCGATGACCCGTGCGACGTACCATTTGTTGAACCTGCGCCGCGCCTCCGCGAGCCGCTTGTAGTCAAACTCGCTCCGCGGCCGAGCCTCCTCACACTCGAGCTCGTCCAACTCGTCGTCATCGTCGGCCGCGGCCTCCGCCGTAGACTCCTGCCGCGATGACTCGCGCTGCCAACAGTCGGCCAACGCCGCTGCTCGGACCGAAGCCGCCGAGGGCGTCGCGAACGCGCCGCACAGCGCCTTGGCCGCTAAATATCTGCGGTACCTCCCCAGCTCGCCGGGCTGTCGCTTCGCAAGCAGCGCCACTCTCGCCCATGCCAGCTCGAGGTGTAAGTCGCCCTCGCCCTCGCCGTCCTCCGCGCTCGGCACGTCGAGCATCGTCGCGTGCTGCTCGAGAGCCCTGCAGCACGCGCTCCTGGCGGCCTCGCTGATGCCGCTCGCGCACTCGAAGAAGTGGAAAAAGTCGCATCGGCACTCAGCGTGGCACGCCGGGCAGATGCAGAGGGGCAGCGTCTCACCCTCGGTCGGCGTACTCGACGCAACGCCTTCACCCAGCTCGGGTAGCACGCTCTGCGCAAAGTTCCGCAAGATGTGGCGCATGCCCACCCTCGTGAGCTCCACCTGGCTGCCGTAACCACCGCCTCTCTGTATCGAGAGGGCGCCCTGGATCCGCCGATCGAACAGCTGCTGCCCCTTGGTGACGTCCAAGCCCTCGCCCTCGAAGTCAAAGAAGGGAGTGGCGAAGAGGCGCCCCTCGAGCAGCTCCGGCGAGGCCGTCCCGTCGACTGCGCAGAGAAGATCGCGCTGCGCCTGCTCAAACATTGCCCGCGCATCCCTGCCCGCTCGGCCCTCCCCCGTCATCTCGTCGTCACTAACCGGCCCCTCCTTGACCAGAAAGACGAGCTCCTCGATCTCGGTCCGCGCCTCGCGCCCCCGTCGAAAGATCTGCCACACCTTGACCCCCTCCCTGATGAGCAGCTGCACCGCGCAAGTGTCGGCGAGCGCGCGCACCTTCTTGGACAGCCTCGAGTCGAGCTCCGCCGCCGACCTCGCGCACTCAGCCTGATCAGAGCACGTCGATGGCGGACCCCATGTCATACCTGCGCCGCCGCGACGAGAAGGAAACCGCCGCGTCCGCGTGCGACGCAAGCAAGCTCGATCTTGCCAATCTCGCCCATCAGCGCCAGATTGATGTCAGTGGCGATGAGCGCCGCCTCGTCGCGTGCAATGCGCACTTTCAGCGGCTCGCCGTACGCGTTCGCAAAGAGCGCCCCCTCGTCCGCACACTCCACCTCGCGGTCGCGCATAAAGCTCCGTGAGACGACGCTCTCGAGCGCCATCGGAGCTCGCTCAAAGTGGGAAGGCACATGCGCCGCTGTGCGCCACCCTCGCCACAGGCAGCCGTTACTCCGCCCGTTGTTCCACGCGACTCCATCATACCGAGCCTCGACGAGTGCGTCCGTGAACTTCGCCCCGTCAGCGTCGCGTGGCGCCGGCAGCACGCGTACCGCCGCCACGCGATTTTCGAAGCCATTCGCCCGTCGTAGTTCGGCAGCGCACGTTGCTGACCACGCCGTCGTGTGCGCGCCGGCCACGTGTTTGCCGGCCTTATCCGCAGCCCTGTCCTCTCGCAGGTTGACCTCTTTGGCGCAGACGCCCTTGGCGCGTAACGCCGCGTAGTCGAGCAGCAGGAGGTCGATGAGCTCGATGCGCGCAGCAGCCGCCCGCGGCTCGATGCCAGCCGAGCGTCCGGCCGCGGCGAGGAACGCTGCAGCACTCGCTGGCCCTCGCAGCCGATGCAGGAAGCAGTTAAATGTGTTCGGCTCCCACCTCGAAACGTCCGCCTCGTCCATCCACGCGATCACCTCATCAGTCTCATTGGGCTCAACGTGTTCGG
>ENA-UOXK01000375-UOXK01000375.1-mixed-culture-metagenome-genome-assembly--contig:-NODE-375-length-33971-cov-47.981631_pt1 | contig 33971 bp, 16 predicted proteins | sample MGYA00238160_ERZ761638 | MGnify/ENA primary metagenome ERZ761638 (study PRJEB28912, sample SAMN08777098) | mixed culture metagenome | isolation source: Freshwater growth medium | place: USA...
AAACGCGACCTCACAGGCCGTACTTGGGGTCACAATGTGACATCTTAATGGCGACCGGCATCGACCACGGGCGTCGCCTCGAAGCCCGAACGGGCCGACCCGAGCGCGTCTGAAGCCGCCAGCGAGCCCGGCAGCGACGCGCTCAAATGCGTTCCGCCCCTTAGAGAAAAAAAGGAGGGTGTTCCAGAACTCGGCAAAAACGTGAAAGCGAGTCCACAAGGTGGTCGGGGGCCGGCGCTCTGACACGGCGGGGGCGGCGGGACCGCGCGTCGCCCACGGCTTGTCCCAGCCGCGCGCCCCATCGCGCATCGGCCCCGGCCGCCACTTGAGTTGAGGTCGACGTCACTGCAGCTTCTTCGGGCTGCGGGAGCGTGCCGCTCTGCGTCCTCGACTGAAAATGCCCCCGCACGTGCTGCTGCTGCTGCTGAGGTTGGGAGATGCGGGGGGAGTCGGCGGCGTCAGTGACAACTGCTCTCGCGGGAGCTCCAACTGTTCTCGCGGCGCTGCTGCCGGCAGCGAAGGCGGCAGCAGCTGCCGCAGCGACGGCGGCAGCGGCGGCGGCGGCCACCGGTCAGCAGCCTCGCCGGCAGACCCGCCAACAGACGGCAAAGAAGGGGCTGGCGGCGGGCCCCGTGGACCTGCCGCCACCCAGCGCGGCGACTGCGTGCGCTCGTCGTGGAAGACAGGCATGGGTATCCCCACCCCCGCCCGGAGCAGCGCGCGTGTGCAGAGCTGCGACGTCATGTTGAAGCACATCGACGCGAGGTTGTACGCCCAAAACGAGAGGAAGGCCGCGAGCTTGAAGCGGCGCCCCTCGCTCTCCCACACGAGACGCGGCATCATGCAGACGAGGCCTACCCCCAAGATGGCGAGCCACGCCGCCCGGAACGTCTCTTTGATCATCAAGTACTCGTATGTGCCCTTCTCCAGGTCCCCTGCTCCACGGCGTTGCGTCAGGTTGACAGCTGTGCGCACGAGGCAGGCCTGCACCTGTGCGCCCATAGGGACGGTCGCAAAGAGGTGGTACAGCGTCGCAAAGGCCGCGTGGCTCAAGGGCCGATCGGCAGGTAGCGAGGCGAGCACGCGCAGACACACAACGGCCACGAGGCAGAGGCTTAGGCGGAAGGCCTTCCACATATTGTGGGCCACCTGCGGGCTGACAAAGCGCCCCTTGTACGACGACGACGCGTCCAGCTGCCACGCGAGATGCTCGCAGTTGGACGAGAAGACGCAATACACGGGCGCCTCGTTCGAGCGGGCGAGCGTGAGCGCGTTCTCTACTGTGCGCCGCCGCTGCTCTTCGCTGAGCTGCTGTGCGACGACGAAGATGCCGCACCTGCCTGGCTGCCGCCGGTGCACATAGTCGGCGAGGGGCGGCGTGTGAAACCGCGCCGGGTTCGTGAGCACTCGATGAATGTTGCGCAGGAGCGCTGTTAGGCTGTACCCCTCCATGGTCAGGCGCCGCATCGCGTTGACGAACGAGTCGCTGAACTCGGCGATCCTGACGGGCGTGCCGTCGGCGCGCAGCGGCACGCCATTCGCGCCGATCGACGCCACGTCGTCGAGCACCACAAAGTGATGAAAGAGCCGGAAGGGCAGCACCTCCCACGAGGTGAGTGCTGAGCATAGCATGTCAGACCACTTCCACAGCTTGTGCAGCACGTTGACGCTGACGATGCAGTGGTCGCCGGCGCGGAGGGTGTACGGGTTGACGACCTCGCGCAGCACCGTCCAGTCGTCCACGTACAGCGTGGGCGGCATCGCGTCCTGGCACTCGCACCAGTCAATGTGCGAGACGCGCACGGACTCATCAAAGGGAAGCATAGAGGCGACGAAGTTGTCGACAACCGCGCGCATTATAAGGTGGAAAACGCGCTTGAGGCCGAAGACCCGGGAGCAACTCGCAAGCGGCGAAATCCTACGAGCGGATGTTTGCTACATGTAGAAGTTTGTTGGCTAGAAGCTATTTCCGTGCGTCGAACGCATCGCTCATGCACACCCCCTTGACATGTTTCGAGAGCGAGCTTCGTGAGCGAGCTCTCAGTCTCTCATGCGCTCGCAAGCACGAGGGGTCGAACTCGAGTGTGTCTTGTGAGGAGCTATCGGCTCCCAGCCCCTAGTAGCGGCATATGCCTCGCAGGTCCCATGTATTCGTCCTCACCACTTGTGCGATCTGCGCCCTCGCGCGACCGTCTTCGACACCACCGCTCTGCGCAATCGGCGACTTGCACGGAGATGAGGCGCAAGCCTTGCAGGCCCTCCGTTTGTGTGGCGCTGTGGACGAGAGCGGCAAATGGACCGGTGGCACGATGACTGTCGTGCAGACGGGCGACGTGATCGACCGTGGCAACGCCTCACTGCCGCTGCTGCGCAGATTATGGGCCTTGCGGGATGATGCAGCTGCCGCTGGAGGCGAGCTGCTGCTGCTCATGGGAAATCACGAGCTGCTTAATATGCAGGGCATGACTCGCTACGTGCACCGCGGCGAGCTCGCGGCCAACGGCGGCGAATCGGCATGGCTGCGAGCGTTGAACCCGCGCGGCGAGATAGGCAAACAGCTCGCGGCTCTTCCGGGCGCCGCCGTCCGTGGCGAGGGCGCTTGCCGCACGCTCTTTCTGCACGCCGGGCTTCGTCTGAAGACTGCGCAGAGCTATGCCTCGCTAGACGCGCTGAACGCCGAGCTGACGCGTCAGGCCACGGCCAATGCGGGCGAGCTGCTCGACGCGCGCACGGGGCCGCTCTGGTGGCGTGGCTACGCCCGTCCGCACGCGGCAGGGTTGAGCGAGAATGAAGCGTGTGCGGAAGCGCGGCAGGCGATCGAAACGCTCGGTGATGGAGCCGTGCGTATGGGCGTGGGGCACAACATCGTGCCGTTCGTGTCCACGCGCTGCAACGGCGTGATGCACATGATCGACGTGGGCATGTCATATGCCTACGGTGGGCGGCCGGCGGCATGGCAGTGCTCGTTGGACGCGGAGATGGGCGGTGCCACGGTGCGCGCGCTGTACCTTCAGGGTGCCGAGACGCCCCCGGACCTATGCGAGGCTTGCGGCGAGCTGCTGGGTGCGGTGCGCAGCAGCCAGGTGCCGCTGCGGGGTGTCGACCCGCATGGCGACTGCCCCAACTACTGCAGCCAGCGGCGCCCATCACGGCTAGCCTCTTCGGCGATGCTCAAAGGCGCAGGTGGCGCTGAGGGCTTGGGGTTTGCCTCCCTTATGGGCTCGTGGAGTGGCAGCCAAGCAGACGCGAGTGGGACTCAGCACAAGAACCATGTGAAGACGGAGTTTTGATGCATTGATCGGTTACGAATCTCCAAGAATCTCCTGTCAGCTATCTCGGATCTGCATCTTATCTGCATCTGGGCATCCCGGTGGGCGGTGGCACCCATCGACGCGTTTCGTGTGGAACCGTTGGACTCCGTGGGGCCGCAGGAGCGCAGGAGCGCAGGCCATGTGACCCATGTCCCACCGTGCGTCTCGCGCGGGACCGGACCGAATCGTACGATCGGCGCGGGGTTTTCCCATAGATCTCGGCGCGGCGAGGGGCGAGCGTCACGGAGAGTTGAGACATGGGTCCGTTTATCGATATCATAATTTATTGTATGTTGGCTTCAACATACGGTATTCTTCTCCGATCGGCGAGAAAACGTCAAACGAACCCGTCACCATACAGTGCACACAGTGAGGACACCGGCAGCGCAGCCGAGCCCGACCGGCCGCCACTGAGGTCAGCACTGTCTCTCTGCCGAGCTAAGAGGCAGCGCGCGCCCGGAACCGACACGCGACAGTCTATGTCTCCACATGTTGAATGGTCACCAACTCACCTGTAAGATATCTCTATGTCGTGTGCCCTGAGCCTCTGCCATCTCTCATGCCTCCGCAGAATGGCGCACCGCGCGGCTCGAGTGCACGATCTCCAGGACTGGATCCTTGGCGGCCGGGTTCGCTTGAATGAAGGACGCCCATGCGTTAATCGGAATAGGGCGTTTCGTGACGATCGTCTGAGGCACCAGGCGATATCGGCTCTCGGCCCACAACCACATTGAATCGGGACGACGCGCGCGTAGCTCATTCTGCACAGTGCAAGCAAGCTGATGCTGCTGCAAGCGGGTGAGCAGCTCGTCGAATCGTTTGCGTGCATTGACACCGTCGCGGTGTGGAGGCAGGTAGTCGCTCACCTCACGCAAGAGCGTCGAGCGCGCGTATTCCGACAGCTGCCGAACATTGTAGTGGCGGTAGGCAGCATCGCTGTAGGCAGCATCACGGTAGGCAGCATCCGCCAGATGATCCGGCACCAGTGAGTGAGGATGGCCACGGAGGCCCGTGCCGAGAACGGAGGCTGGCGGCATATCGTAGAAGAGTGACGGGCAAGGCGGACCGTTGGACGACAGACGCGCCTGTTTCGCACAGGCTACGACTTCCTCCACTAGCTTGGCTCGGCTCTTGCGCGCCTCCTCTGCAGCGCGTGCCTGCTCGTGCGCCAGCACATCTTCCCCAGCACCCGATTTGCAGATGGACAGCGAGCGTGCAATCGAGTCCTGCAGGTTGGTTAGCAGCTTTTGCTCGGCGCGCGAACGCGGGTGACGAGCACGGCCTGCGCTGGCGGCTCTCATGTTGCGACTTTTGAATCAAATAATAATCTTCGACGTCGTCTTGAGCACTTCCATTCGCTCTCCTTTGCATCGCGCTCCTGTAACACGGGCAGTCTCGTCCGTGCCACCTTTCTGTGCGGCGCGCGCGCCGAAAGGCGCACATAGGTGCAGCAGAGGTACAGACGTACAGTGGTGCACCCGACAACAGGTCGAGGGTTGCGCCGACGACGATCATGGGCATCATCCTGGGCGATGAGTTGGAATGAGCATCACAATCTGCAGGCACACTTGGGATAGCGAACTGATGTGGGCGTATAACACGTACTGCAGAGACACAACAGTGAGTGCTCCGAGAGCGGCACGCGGTCGCGACATGCGACGGATCGAGCCAAACACACGCAGCCACGCGCGACGGATATAAACTTCATAGGAACCTTAAGTGACCACGGCTAGCAAACATGATGGTCGCCATCGAGAACACCGCGGCCACAACCGCAGCTGTTTGAACATCGTCAAAGCGCGAGCCGCGCAGGAAAAGGTACGATCCGAGGAAAAACAGCGATCCTCCAGCAACGTTCTTCTTGATCCTTCGCACGTCATGATCCTGGAGCAGCGAGTATCCTGCTGCAAGGCACGCGCCCGTTGCGATGGCAAGCGCTGCACCACGTGGCTCGATACCGACTTTGGGTGGCTGAGGCATGCTCGCTTGCACTCGTGCGGTTTTGTTGTCAGAATTCGCCCGGCGCTCATCTCCGCGCTTTCGGTTCGCGAAAGTTCGCGGAGAAAATCGACGTTCGACCCAGACGAGAAACGCTTATCTAGTAGAGACCGGTCGTCTTGTAGGACAGTGATCGTCGGAGCGTCGACGTCCGGTCGGACGAACCGCTTATGACCGGGAAGCGGGAAGCGTGTGCTCGAGGCTGTCAAGCCCGAAGCCGCGACCCGCGAAGCGCGAAGCCGGCCCACCTTAAAAGGTACCACCTTTAATTGCAGTTGCGCCTTGGTGTCCTTTCGAAAGACTAAATGATAATAAAGTATGCCCGTACCTAGACGCAGAGCGCGCAGTCACGCGCGTGGCCAGCCGGCTCGGCCATGATTAGTAGGCCGGCATCTCCGCGATGTAACTGAGTAGTAACTGCACCAGCGTGACACATGCAAAGAAACTCAAGATGCCATGGAAAGCTACTCTGGGCGGCCTGGTGTTTGGTTAATGTACGACTGGCTTCAGCGGCTCAGCCATGATGTCGTCTAGCTGGAGTGCGGCGTCTGCTTCCTGGTCTATTTCGCCCACAACCGCACTGCGAGCGATGCGCACGCAACAGTGACGTTATGTTTGAGGCACAGGCAGGGGCATGCTCATCGAGGTTACTGTCAGAGCGGCGCACATGTTATCGCCGCGCACGATATAGAGCCCGAGGGCAACCTGCTCCACACCCGCTGTAGACGAAAAGACGCGCTCGTTGCAGTCCTCAAGGATGACGTTTGTCGTCTGATCGAAGCCCTTCAATACGCCGACGATATTGCGGCCGTCATTGGTGACTATTTGGACGACCTTGTCGACGTAACTTTCTATCATCGCCGCCATCGTCACGTCGTCGGCAGCGCGCAGCGACGCTGGCGAACACGCAAAATCGAGTTCGCCGCGCTGTGAAGGCTAACGAGGGAGGCGTGAATATTCCCCTAAATCACATACGCTCGTGCGCGCGCGCGTTGCGCTTTCGGCTTCATTCAGCCAGATGTTCACGTGTGAATCCAATTCACGAGCCAGACCTCCTCTCAACGCTGAGGGCCGACGAGGGGTTGTGGCCCGTCCGTGTGGCCGGCCACGCTGTGGCGGCCATGCACCACAACTTCTCACTGTCCTCGTACGTGGAGCAGTCGCAGCCAACGCCATCACGATTTGGCGCGGCGCTGCAGCTCGAGGAGGATAGCGGAAGGGATGATGCAAAGGCGGCTCGGGTGTGGTCTCTTGCCTCGCGAATTGCGTATCGACGGCAGCAGCATGGAAAGTACGCGCCACCGGCGCCACTCGCATCGGAGCAGCCAGCGCTCTCACCGCACCGGGTGCCACCACCGTCGTTGCAGCAGCCACTGCCGCCGCAGCCACCACCACCACGACAGCAGCTTTTGCCAACGCAGCTTCCTCCTTCTCCTCCTCCTCCGCCGCCGCCGCCGCCACCGCCACCGCAGTCGGTGCATCCTGAGGCTTCGTCGTCGCCCGCTGCACCGCCATCACCACCTCCACCACAGGTGGTACCAGCGCCGCGGACGCAGCCTCCTCCTGAGCTTCTTCCTGTTCCTCCTCCGTCGACGCTCGCGACCAGCTTTGCCGCTGCTGCGGCTTCGTCGTCAACGGACGCGGCCGTGGCGGTGCTGCGCTCGGAGATGGCGACGATGCTCTCGATTGCAGGAGAGGAGCTGCACCGGCTTCGCGCCGAGGGCGCCGCCCACTACGCGCAGCTCCGCTCGGAGAATCAGGAGCTACGCGAGGCGAACGTTCGTCTCGCGCGTGACTTGTCGGACGCGCGTTGGGCGATACACGAGGCGCCGAGCCCGCCGCGACTGGCCGAGCGTGCCGGAGGCGCCGCGCCCGGCGAGAGCGCGTGCAGCGCCGCTAGCTCGTTCTCGGACGCGCGCCTCGTCGAAGCTCTCGCGGCGCGCGAGCACACAGTCGCGCTACTCGAGGAGCAGCTGGCGCGATTGCAGTCGGAGCTCGCGGCCCAGCGTGAGGATGTGCAGGCCACTCTCGACGAGCGCTCGCTGGCGGTCGACGCGCTCGAGGGGCAGCTCGGGGCGGTGCAGCAGCAGCTGCTCAGCGTGCTGCAGACGCAATTGCAGCAGCGCGACGACGTGCGCAAGCTCACGGCGTCAGGTGGTCCATTGCATGCGCCACCGCTGTCAGCTGAGGAGGCGGAGCCCGCACTGCTTGACCTTGGTGCGCTTCGTCTGCGCCGCCGGCCGGCGACAATGCCGCTGCCCGCGCCCGCATGCGCGGCGCGCCTTCTCGGTAGCGTCGAGCAGCTCATCTTCGGCTCTGAGGTCGCTGAGTGGCGTGAGACTCTCTCCCGCCGGCTTCACTCGCCGCGCCGCTCGATCGCGCAAGAGTTCGCGTGCAACGAGGGAGGCATGTGGCTGGCCGAGTACGAGTACGTCACCCAGCAGCCCTGCCGTGAGGTGCGCCATCGTCGCGCCGAGTGGTGGGTCGGCGCCCTGGCGGTAGGCGGCGGCTTTGCCGATGCGCCGCTGGTCTCGGAGGAAGACGATACGGTCGTGCGAGACGAAGGGCATGATGGGTGGACGCTCGACGACTTCTGCGCGCGTGCGCTCGTGCGCGCGGCCGGCCTCACGCGCGCCGAGGTGGCGATGCTGCGCCTCTGGACTGGCCCGTGCCACGCGCCGCTGCAATTCTTCCTGCGGCACGATGGGGGCGAGGTGCTCTCTTGCCCGCAGTGCGAGCCGTACTACGCCCACTACGGCGCGGGGCACTCGCCTCTCGCCTTCGTCTACGCTGTCGACGTCGCCCATCGCACGAGCACAGGGGCCGAGCGGTGTGCCCGCTGCCGGCGGCCGCGGCGCGAGCACACGCGCGAGCCACTGCACGATTGGTCGACCTCTGCGGCCGTGCTCTGTTCCGCCGTGGACAAGCTAGCGATGTGGTCACCGCCAGTCGTCGCCTACCGACCGGTGCGCGAGGACGGGGGAGCGCTCGCTGCTGGCGCCGGCACCGGCGCGCTGCCCCCAAGCTTCGCCCCGCGCGAGGGCGGCGGCGGCGGCGCGCTTGGCCGCACCATAGCGGGCGCTGGGCGGGGTGTGGCGTGCGCAGACCGCGGGCTACTCTCCGCTACCACAGATCGGCAACTCGCTCTCGCCTTGTGCGGCGGGCGCGCGGCGACGGCGAGCGTGCTCCAGATTGGATTCGATTATGCGGCGCGCGGCGCCGACCTGCATTGGGTCTCGCAATACCCGGCCGAGAAGGAGGTCCTCTTCCCACCTGCGACGAGCCTCTTGCCGCAGTCGGTGCGCGAGTGGACTGAGCGACGGCGCGTGGTGAGCGTGGTGGCCGCTCCGGCGTCGATCCGCACGCTCGCGCACGTGGTCACATCTCTCGCCGCCGAGCCCTCGGGCGCCGTCCATGCGCTCGCGGCGCGCGTCTCACAGAGCGTGAGCGGCCTTGGCGAGGGCGTGAGCGCATCCGTGTCGAGGCTATGGTCGGGCGTCGAACACACCGCCACTCTCGCCCACATGATGAGCAACGGCGGCGGCGGCGGCGGCGGCTATGCCAACAGCCCCTCTTCGCCGGTGCGCGAGCTCGTGGTCGGTGCACAGCGCCTCGCATGCAAGCGCTCACCACGGCGCCCCGTCCTCCCCACAGGTACGCGAGCTCGTGGTCGGTGGCGCCGTGTCCCCAACGCGTCGAGCCTCTCCGCCACGCAACAGTTCGCCGCCGCGGAGCGCCCTTCAGCAGGAGCTCGCCAGCGCGCTTGCGGACCAGCGCTCACGCGTGGCGGCACGCGAGCAGGTTGTCGAGCGTGTCCATGACGAGCGCCGACTCGGCGGCGCGAGGGCCTCCGCCCGGGGTTATGGCGCCAGGGAAGGCATCACTTCGTCGCGCGCGGTCTCGTGGGCGGCGCCACAGGCGCCGCACGCACCGCACTCGCCGCTCGCGCCGAACCTGTTCGAGTTCGAGAGAGGCAGGGCGTCCAGCAGGGCGCCCACTATTGAGCACCGCCGCGCGGTCCTCACGATCAACGACGCGCTCGAGACGCTCTCCAAGGTGTCCGCATTCGAGCCACCGTCGGCGTACGCGCGCAGCAAGGCGGCGAGCCACGTGCACGCGCACCTTGAGATTGCGGAGGCGCACCTGGCTCGTGCAGCCGCTACCACCGCGGCCGCCGCTGCCCTCACCGCTGCCGACGGCGACGCCTCACGCGCGCACAAGTCGACCAGTGGCGGCACCACCCAGCCGCGACGCAAAAAGTACAGGCGCAGCGCCGGCCAGATGGTGTGACGTTCGCCTTGGATGCGTGCGGTCCGAGGCGAGCCGTGCGGCCGGAAGCGGCGAGGAGGCCGTCTATGGCTCTTTCGACCGGGGACTCCTCCGTCTCGAAGACCGTTGACGGGAACGTCGGAGGTGCTCTAGCGTGTGGTGTTAGTTCTAACTTAGGGAGACATCTCAATCATGTGTATGTTTAGCCGAGTCGGTTAGTTGTAACTTAGATCGTGGTTGTGCGCAGGTAGCTAGTAAGGTAGCGGCGGAACACGAAATGAAAGCACGAAGCACCCACAATCCATGCGCTTGCGGCCTCATGGTCCCTTGTCCGGCGCCGAAAGGTCGGGGCTGCATGGCGAGAGTCGAGGATCGAAGGTAACGAGAGGCGATGTGGCTGTCATTCCGCGCGCGCGCGTACTTCTCACTGTGAGGCTTCTGAGAAGCGGACAACGAGGTTTTCTGGCGCGATATCGGCAGACTTGACCGCAGTCACGGCTTTTATGATTGCATCGGCGACCTCCTTGCGGGTACTCGCTGTGCGGCAAGCCTTTGGGAGCCAAGTGACATGAATGAAAGGCATTTCGGCCTCCGTCCCTCGGGCTCGGCGCGGGAGTTGCTTTGTCAAGTCAAGTCAAGTCAAGTCAAGTCAAGTCAAGTCAAGTCAAGTCATTGGAATCAGACGTGGTCGTGGCGCGCCTGAGTTGCGTGAGCTTGGGAAACCTCGCGGGGGGAAGCACGCCGGCCCCTGCGGCCTGCCGGCCTCGACGCGTTATTGATCAAGTGGAGGGCTGGAGGCCGGCACGTCCGCTTCAGCCTGAGGCTTCACGCGTCGCGTTCGGCGGCTGCGTGAGACGGCCGGGAAGTTCTCGCGGAGGAAATATGGACCCGGGCTGTGGTGGTTCTGAACAGTTTCCTCCTCATCGTGAGAGAAATTTCTCAATCGATCGCCGTCAGTGTATCTGCAGAAATCTCGAGAGTTTCACTTTTGGTTCATCAGTTATACGCGCGAATCCAACGCCGCCCGTTGCACCACTATCCAAAAAACACTCTTCAACAACAATGCGTGAGGTTATCTCGATCCACCTTGGCCAGTGCGGTGTGCAGTGCGGCAACGCCTGCTGGGAGCTCTACTGCCTCGTGCGTGCTCGCGCTCTCGAACCCATCGCGCGCGATCCTCGCGCGTCGCCGCGTTGGCCCGCCCCACCTGCGCGCGCAAACGCCCCCCCCCCCACATGAGAACTTGCGCGATCCCGACCGCCCCGCGCGCGTGCATCGCGTCGGCCCCTCGCGATCCCCTTCTACACTACCATATCCCAGCCGCCCCAGCCAGCGCGACTTCGCGTCCCCGCCTCCTTCCCATCTTGCCGAATCGTGTCTCACCTCTCGCACGCCCCGCCACCCTCAACAGGAGCACGGCATCCAGCCCGACGGCCAGATGCCCTCGGACAAGACCATTGGCGGCGGCGATGACGCCTTCAACACCTTCTTCTCCGAGACCGGCTCGGGCAAGCACGTGCCCCGCACCGTCTTCGTCGACCTCGAGCCGACCGTGATCGACGAGGTCCGCACCGGCACCTACCGCCAGCTGTACCACCCGGAGCAGCTCATCTCCGGCAAGGAGGACGCCGCGAACAACTACGCGCGCGGCCACTACACGATCGGCAAGGAGATCGTCGACCTCGTGCTCGACCGCATCCGCAAGCTCGCGGACAACTGCACCGGCCTCCAGGGCTTCCTCCTCTTCAACGCCGTTGGCGGTGGCACCGGCTCCGGCCTGGGCGCGCTCCTCCTCGAGCGCCTCTCGGTCGACTACGGCCGCAAGTCCAAGCTCTCGTTCACCATCTACCCGTCGCCCCAGGTCTCGACCGCGGTCGTCGAGCCGTACAACTGCGTGCTCTCGACCCACTCGCTCCTTGAGCACACCGACGTGTCGTTCATGGTCGACAACGAGGCCCTGTACGACATCTGCCGTCGCAACCTCGACATCGAGCGCCCGACGTACACCAACCTCAACCGCCTGATCGCCCAGATCATCTCGTCGCTCACCGCGTCGCTCCGCTTCGACGGTGCGCTCAACGTCGACGTGACCGAGTTCCAGACCAACCTGGTGCCGTACCCGCGCATCCACTTCGTCGTCTCGTCGTACGCCCCGGTCATCTCGGCCGAGAAGGCGTACCACGAGCAGCTCTCGGTCGCGGAGATCACCAACTCCGCCTTCGAGCCGGCGTCCATGCTCTGCAAGGTCGACCCCCGCCACGGCAAGTACATGGCGGTCTGCCTCATGTACCGTGGCGACGTCGTCCCCAAGGACGTCAACGCGTCGGTCGCGACCATCAAGACCAAGCGCACCATCCAGTTCGTCGACTGGTGCCCGACCGGCTTCAAGTGCGGCATCAACTACCAGCCCCCGACCGTCGTGCCGGGCGGTGACCTCGCCAAGGTGATGCGCGCGGTCGCGATGATGTCCAACTCGACGGCCATCGCCGAGCTCTACTCGCGCATCGACCACAAGTTCGACCTCATGTACGCCAAGCGCGCCTTCGTCCACTGGTACGTCGGCGAGGGCATGGAGGAGGGCGAGTTCTCCGAGGCCCGCGAGGACCTCGCTGCCCTCGAGAAGGACTACGAGGAGGTCGGCGCCGAGTCGGCTGAGGGCGAGGGTGAGGAGGAGGGCGAGGAGTACTAAACTCCCCACCCCCCTCGCGGCGCGCGCGCGTAAGGCGAGAAGCTCCCTTGACGTGCGCGTCGTCTCCCGCAGCCCGCCCGCCTTCAGACGGCCTCTATTCTTAGTCCAGAAGGCAGGCGGCTCGGGTTGTGCAAAGTGAGAGAAGAAGATGGGAGACGGTCAGTCAGCGCGACTTCTACCTCACGATGTGTAAGTTGATGTCCGATTTATCGTATGCCACGACGTCAATCATCTTAAGATTAAGAAAACCCCAAGAAAGCACGACCTCTCTTAACCTCTCTGCGTTAGCCGACGGCGTTGCCGGACGCGTATTTCAATTCGGGCCGACCCCGCGTCCGGTTGCGCGCGCTGCGCGGCGCCCGATGACGCGACCGGATGAGCGATGCATGACGTCGATGCATGTTCCGCGGATTCCGCTACGTGAATTATTTCATAATTTATTAGGGGGCCTCGACCGCCGACCGGCCGGGCGGAGGATTGATCCAAACGCTCGAGCCGGGAGACTCGGGTACCCGACGACGCGGTATACGGGTATACCGTACGGGTACCGCGTGGATCACTGGGTACTGAACCGGGACCGATCCGCGTCCGTCGACCGGCCGCCGGCCGCGCGCGCCGCGCCGCCCACACCGGAAAGGAGCGCCACACGACAGACACCAATCACCAATCACCTTAACAATCACCATCTGCGGACCGCGGGTCGCCGGGTGCGTCCGATCGTCACGTCAGTTTGAGTGTCACCCTCTCACCGCAGCGGCTCCCGGCTGAGCTCGCTCGCCTTACTTGACTGCAACTATGTCATACTGGCCGGTGGAGGTGATGAGTTTGGTCGCTGGTGCTGGTCTCTCTCCTGCTCCGACGCGAGCGGAGAGCGGAGACCGACCGGACACTTGGAGACTAATCGAGACGAGGAGCAAGAGGTGAAAGCGGCGTCAGTACGGCAGATGCCTCGCGGGCGTGGGTGGGTGTCAGGGCCGTGGTGGTTAGAGTCACGACCCGACTTGCGCCGCCTCCTTGAGACAGCCAGCCTGTCCGAATCCAGGGCAGCCGCGATAGAGCCAACCGTCGTCGAGGCGAGCACTCTCGGCCTCCTCAAGTACGGCAGCCGTCGGCACGTGCCGCCAGCACCGCGGGCACTTGGGAGCCGTCGTCTTGCGTACCCAGATTCGGAGAGCGTGCTCGTGTTGCAGCGGCACCTGAGCCTTGAGCATGCCGTCGTAGCTGCACACGAGCTCGTGGACGTCGACCACAGCACTCGCGGCCGACTCGCCACTGGTGAGTGCAGTCAGTCTCGTTGCGCTCACGCCGAGGAGGTCGTTGAGCTCCGGCCCGAGATACTCGAGTGCCGCGTGCAACTCACTACCCGGCGCCGTTTGGAGCTCGACGAGCGCTTCGCCGCCGCCAGCGATACGCTTGTCGACGCGCGCCTCGTGCAGCACGAGGGTGACCTGCTCCTCCACGAGCCTGGCCAACGCCCACTGGCGCGCAAGCTTCGGCTGATGCCACGCTGCTGGCGGCTCACCCCACGTTCGGTCGATGGGGGGGGGCGGGCGTGGCTGCGCGCGGTGCTCGTGCACTTCTTCCACCAGGAAGGGAGCGATCGGACCGATGCTGAGAAGGATGGTATCGAGGGAGGCATGGAGGACTGTCTGCACCGCCCGGCGCGAGGCGCCCTCTGCGTGCCCGCAGTACAACCGGTCCTTGGTCGCGTGAAAGTACTCGGCGGACAGGCGCTCGGTCGCGAGCGCGAGCGTGGCGGCGACGACGCGGTTGAGCTCGTACGCGTCGTAGCTCGCCTGCACCACGCGCGTATGCTCCGCTAGAGTGTGCAGCATGTGCCGGTCGCCCAGCCGCAGCTGCTCGAGCGGCAGCGCATCAACGCTCTCATCAAAGTCGTACAGGTTGCCCAGGCAGAAGCGGCACGCATTGCGCAGGCGCCGGTAAATGTCGCGAGAGCGCTCGAGCACCGCGTCGCCGAGAGCCACGTCACCTTTCCAATCCGCCGTGGCCACCCATAGCCGCAGCACGTCCACGCCGTACGGAGCGCGATCGTCACGGGCCTTGCGCGCCTCCTTCTGCAGCTTCTTATGATTCGGCGCCGCGCCCTCCGCCCGTGGCGCGGCCGCCGTGGCCTCGACTGGCAGCTTAGCCTTGAGGGCCACCAGCGCTGCCACCGCTGCGTCCACCTCCGCCTTCTTCGACGTGCCGCCCTTGGCCGCCACCTTGAGCTCACGCACGAGGATGCCCTGCGCGCCGATCTGTGCCTCCAGCGCGGAGAGCGCCGCCGCGTCGAGCGCCGCGTCGAGCGCCGGTGGAGCACGCGACTTGGCGCCGTCCTGGGCGCCCGTCGCCGCCGCGCTCGCCGTAGTAGTAGTCGCCGCGGGAGCGTCGTCGCCGTCGGCGCCTTTGCTGTAGGCGGGCGCATCGATGCTTGAGGGGCCGAGGAGCTGACTCGGCATGATGACGTTTCCAATTGACTTGGACATCTTGGCGCCATGCTCGTCCACTACAAAGCCATGGGTGATGATCATGCGGTAGGGGGCGCCACCTCCCTCGTGTGAGCCCACATGTGTGAGCAGCGACGACTGGAACCAGCCACGGTGCTGGTCGCTGCCCTCCAGGTACAGATCGGCGAGCGGCCCGCCGCCTGCACCGCCGCCTGCACCGCCGCCTGCACCGCCGCCGCCTGCACCGCCGCCGCTGCCGCCGCTGCCGCCATCCCTGCTGCCGGCGCCGTCGCCGCCGCTGCTCGGGACGGCGCTGCTCGGGACTCCGGCCGCACCGCCGCCACCGCGGTCCTTGGCCAAAACGGCGCTCCACGAGGAGCCCGAGTCAAACCAGACATCCATCGTGTCGGTGCCGCGCATCCAGAAGCTAGCCTCGTGCGCGCGCCGTGGTGGCAGCAGCTCCTCGACGGGCAGTGTCCACCAGCAGTCCGAGCCATGGAGTCCGATGAGCTGCTGCACGTGAGCAAGCACCTCGTCGTCCAGCAGCGCCTCTCCCGTGTCGACGTGGTAGAAGACGGGTAGGGGCACACCCCAGCTGCGCTGGCGCGAAAGGCACCACTCGGTGCGCCCGCGCACAAAGGCCTCGAGGCGCGCGCGCCCGGCGCTCGGCAGCATCTGGACATCATCCAGCGCAGCCAGCGCGCTCTCACGCAGCCGCCCGAGGTCGATGAACCACTGAGGCGTCGTGCGGAAGATGACCGGTGTTTTGGAGCGCCAATCATATGGATACCGATGCAGGTAGCGCTCCACATGCACGAGTGCGCCGCGCGCCGTGAGCGCCTCGAGCACCTTCGCGTTGCCCTCCTTGAGCACATGCAGGCCCACAAAGGGAACCGCCTCGTCAGTGTCGCGCGTGAAGCGGCCATGCTCGTCGACGGGGCATGCGCTTGCGAGTCCGTGTGCCTGCCCGACCGCAAAGTCCTCTGGGCCGTGCCCGGGCGCCGTGTGCACGAGACCCGTGCCCGCCGTGTCCGTTACGTGCTCGCCAAAGAGCACTGGCACGCGGCGGCCCGAGAGCGGGTGCAAGCACCAGAGGCCGCGCAGCGCGTTCCCCTCGAGAGTGTGGCACACATGTAGCTCGCGACCGAGCGCAGCGCCCAGCGCACCTACACGTGCCTCCGCCACCAGCAGCAGCGACGTCGGAGCGGGAGCGACAGCGGCAGTGGCCGCGCCGCCCGCGCCGCCCGCGCCGCCCACGCCGCCCGCGCCGCCCACGCCGCTTTCGCCGAGCGTCACAGTCATCTCTCCGACGCGCACGAGCGCATAGACGAGGTCTTCGCGCGCACAGATGGCTTGGTTGGCGGGCAACGTCCACGGCGTTGTCGTCCAGACCACGAGCGCGGGCAGCGCGTCCGCCGCACTGGCCATCATGAGTGAATATGGCAGATCTCCATCACGAGCCAGCGAGAAGGCCACGTACGCCGCGGATGACTCATGCGCGTCGACGTAGTCGAGCTCGGCCTCGGCGAGGGCTGTGCGTGAGGCGGGCGACCAGTGCACAGGCCGCACGCCACGGAACAGCAGCCCGCGGCGCAGCATGGCACGCAGCACGCCGAGCTGCGCCGCCTCATACCGCGGCTGCATGGTCGTGTATGGCGCGTGCCAGTCGGCCATGACGCCCCAACGCACAAAGGACTGGCGCTGCTCGGCGATGGTCTGGCGGGCGCATTCAGCCGCCTGCTCTCGCACGCGCAGTGGCGGCAGCTCGTGCGCTGCCTCGGCGCCTGCTAGCTGCAGCGCTCGCAGCTCAATGGGCAGCCCGTGGCAGTCCCAGCCGGGCGTAAACTCGATACGATAGCCACGCAGGAGCTTCCAGCGATTGATCATATCCTTGAGTGCCTTGTTGAGGAAATGGCCCATGTGCAGCTCGCCGTTGGCATACGGTGGGCCATCGTGCAGCACAAACGGTGGCGCTGAGGCTCGGGCGTCCGCCTGCCGCGAAAAGTGCTCGTGCGCGAGGCGTGGCACGAGCCGATGCTCGGTGAGCACCAGGTTGGCGTGCAGTGCAAACTCGGTACGTGGCAAATTGAGCGTGGCCTTCAGGTCAGGCTTGGAGGCGAGGCGGCGGATTGAGGCTCTGTGTGCGAGCCGCATGCGGCCCCGAGGATGTTCGACGAAATCGGCGCGCCTATTCAAATCCCAACAGAAGCCGATCCCGACCCGAGTGAAGGTGCCGTATGAAGCGCTATTAACGCGATCTTTGTGCCTTGAAGATTCTTTTGCGAAGTTTCCAGGCAATTCCTCCCTGAGCACGATGGCAGCCACGCTGCTCCTTCTCGCCGGGTTCGAGGCGAGCGTCAGCTACCATCGCTCCGTTCCGAGCACGGCAATTCCCAGCCGTCACCGCCCACCAGTTGCCTTGTCTCCCTTTGAGAGTGTCTTTGAGCTCCTCGTCAACCTGCCAGACCCTGAGCACCTGCCGACCCTCAACGAGGTCAGGGCGTCGATGGCGCCAACCTTCGAACTTGTTCGCAACGCGGAGCTCAGCCTGCCGCCGCTGCCGTCACTCAGCATGCCTCCCTTGGACTCGCTCTCCTCCGATCTGGCCTCGCTCTCCTCCGATCTGGCCTCGCTTCCGAGTGTGGCACAGGAGCTGCTTCCACTGCTCGAGGCACGCCAAGACGAACTGATGCGGCAGCTCGAGGTCGTCGAGGCGCTCCTTGAGCAGGCGCAGCCGCCGCCCTTGGCCGGCCTCGTGGCCGCGCTCTCCGATCGTGATTGGCTCGGGCCAGCCGCAGTCGCGCTCGGCTTGAGCAGCTCTCGCGTCCTCGATTGGCGCGGCTCGAAGCCCGTGCCGCAGACACCGTACCCGAGCGGCCGTTACGACCCGGCGACAGGCGCGGCATACGCCGCCGCGCGCCCGCTGCTTGTGGTGGATACGCTGCTCAAGAGTCTCGTGCCCGCGTCGGGCTGGGGGCTGTCGCTGCTTATCGACTGGCTGCGCGGGCCAGAGACGCTCAAGCTCAACGCGCGCGTGCGTGCCGAGCAGCTCGTGACGGCGCTGACAGCGATGGGGCCGACGTTCATCAAGGTAGGCCAGGCGCTCTCAATCCGCGCCGACCTGCTGCCGCCCGCGTACATCACGGCCCTCACGGGACTGCAGGACCGCGTGCCAGCCTTTCCGTCGGCCCAGGCGCGCGCCACCATGGCCACGGAGTGGGGGCTTCGCGAGGCCAGCCAGGTGGACGCGCTCTTCGAGCGGCTCTCAGCCGAACCCGTCGCGGCCGCATCGCTCGGCCAGGTGTACAAGGGCACATTGCGCGCCCAGGGTGACCAGCCCGCCATCGAGGTAGCTGTCAAGGTCCAGCGTCCCGACATGGCTGAGCGCATCGCTGTCGACCTGGTACTGCTGCGGGCGCTCGCCGGCCTCACGAAGCGCGCGCGGAACATGAACTCGGACCTCGTGGGTCTCGTGGACGACTGGGGGCGCGGTTTCGTCGACGAGCTCGACTACGTCAAGGAGGCCGACAATACGATCGCCTTCCTCGCCTCGCTCCAAGACACTCCCCTAAAGGATGTGGTCACCGCTCCCACGATCGTCGGGCGGCTCTCCACGTCCAAGGTGATCGTGACGCAATGGGTAGACGGCGAACGCCTTGAGAAGTCGCAGGCGAACGACGTCTCCAAGCTGTGCGGCGTCGCGCTCAACACGTACCTCACTATGCTCCTCGGCACCGGCCTCCTCCACTGCGACCCGCACCCTGGCAACTTGCTCAGGACCACCGACGGGCGGCTGTGTATCCTTGACTGGGGTCTCGTCACGCAGGTGTCCGAGGGGCTGCAGTTCGACTTTCTGGAGCATGTGGCCCACTTGACCGCCGCTGACTACGCGCGCGTGCCGAACGACCTCGTGGCGCTCGGCTTTGTGCCGGCTGGCATGGAGGCCGAGATCCAATCTGAGGGAGTCGTGGATACGCTCACGAGCATCTATTCCATGTGGGCCGGCGGCGGCGGCGTCGCCAAGATCGACGTGAACGAGGTGTCGAGCCGGCTCCAGAAGCTGGTCGAGGAGAAGGGCAACATGTTCCAGATCCCGCCCTACTTTGCCTACATCCTGCGCGCCTTTTCGGTGCTCGAGGGCATCGCGCTCATCAACGACCCCGACTATTCCATTCTCAAGGAGTGCCTGCCGTACATTTCGCAGCGCGTCCTCACGGACTCGTCGCCACGCGCGACGCGCGCCCTCCGCTCCTTTGTGTACGCGAACACGGAGGCGGCCGACGGCGCGGCCTCCCCCGTGCCCGACGCGCCCAAGCTTGCAAAGCTCGCCGCGGGCTTCTCCTCCTTCTCGGCTTCGTCAGGCGGCTTGTCCCTCGACAGCGAGGCTCAGCTCAAACGGCTCGCCGCTCAGGTGGTCGACCTGCTGCTCTCACGCAAGGGATCGCCGCTGCAGGAGCTGCTGCTCGATGAGGTCGCGCGCCTCGCCGACGCCAACGCGCGCGCCGCGCTCATGCGACTGCCCGTGCTCCCCGCGCCGCTGCTCTCGGCGCTCGACCCGACTGGCGTTCTGCGCGCCTCCTCGCCACTGCTCTCCAAGTACGATGAGGACGACAGAGTGCTGGCGGCGGCCTCGGCGCTCGCGACGCCCATCGTCGAGGCGCTACCCTCCACGTCAGACCAGTGGGGCACCCTGCTGCGCGACGTCGCCTCAACGGAGGGTGAGCCGGGCTCTGGTCGAGGCGAGCTCGTGCGTTACGTGGCCGCGCGCCTGTGGGAGAGGCGTGCCGACTGGCCCGTACTTGCCTCGCGTCTCGCCGCGCGCATCGTGCTGCGCGGAATCGACCGCGTCGACGCGCTCGCCGCCTCGACCACGGCCAACACGGACTCCGCGCCCGCGTCGCAGGCCCAGTTTGCCGCCGCGCTCGTCAAGGGCGGTCTCGCGGCCGCTTCGGCCGTGCTGCTCGCAGTCGCACCTGCGGAGGTGGTGGCTGAGAGTGAGAAGCGCGGCGTCGTTACGCCGACGGCGGCGGGAGCGAAGATCTCGTCGAGATGAACCGAGGTGTTGATCTCGTCGAGATGAGGATTCGATTGAGCTTTGAGGTCGGGTGATGTCACAGTACACAGATCAGTCACGTGTATCCCCGTTCGCCGTTGCTGTTTCGTGTCGGACCGCGACTGCGCGACATGATCGCTCATGCCTCATCGGAGCCCCCGGGAAACCCCGCTTTTTTCAAGAGATCGATGATCACCTCACAACGGTTCACCGTCTTGCACACGTTCTTGGTCCAGCTTTCTTGCGCGCGCGCCCGCGCGCGGTCTCGCGGAATCACCGTTGTTCCGACCGCGACCGGCGGCCGGCGGTTGTGAAACCCGCCGAGCGCCGCGTCTACGCTGTGCGCACACGCGCACCCCCACACTGACGACACACCGTACACACAGACAGACGCACGCGAAACGTCTACTATAAGCGACCAGCGAGTTCGGGCACGGCGCGTACGACCTACGTTTCAACGTGGGGCGTACGTGTGGCGCGACGACTGGGCCGCTATGGCTTCGATGGCCGTCTACTCTCTCCGTGCTCGCCACACACACACACCTAACCCTAACCCTTCGCGCCGCACTCCGCACGTCACTGCCTGGCGCAACCCCCAGAAGTCAAGCATAACCCTGGTCGGGCAGGTCCGGGGCACGCATCGACAAGTGTGGCTTGGGCACACCTTCGATTCCCCTGCACACTCTTGCACACCTGTTGTTTGCCGACGAGCTGTTGATACGCTGGCCGGTTGGGCTGCATCTGGCTCATGCGCCCCGATCAAAGACCTGTTCGAACGTGGGCATACGAGCTGACCAGCTGCTGAACGCTGGCCGGTTGGGTATCACCTGATTCATGCGCTCCGGCTCCACCCCGAACCAGCGGGCGATGGGCTCCCAGATTGCCTCCCACGGCAGCGAGGGGAGCATCTGGCCAGTGGACGAGATCGATTGGGGGCCGTTGGCACGCAGCTCGGGGTAAGAGCCGTGGATTCTGGTGCCGTTGACGGAGCCGCCGATGAGGAAGTGGTTAGCACCCCATGCGTGATCGGTGCCGCGACCGTTGGACGTCATCGTCCTCCCAAACTCGGAGAGCGTCTGCAGCGCCACATTCTGCCACACACCGAGAGCCTTCATTTCGGCCACGAAGGTGGCGAGGGCGCCGTCAATCGCGCCATAATTGTTGATGAGCTGGTTGATGACCTCCGAGTGCGTGTCGAAGCCCCCGAGGCTGATGTAGAAAACATCACGCTCCGCCTCGAACGCTTCGCGCGATTGGATGACCTTTGCCACCTGCTGCAGCTGCAAGACAAGGTTGGCACAGCCGCCACAGGTGTACCGCGCCCTAGTCGCCGCCCAGTCTTGGGTGAGCGTGGCGTTCCGGAGCAGCTCCGTCACGCGCGCCGACTCGCGCATGGACGCGCGCACCATCTCATTGTGCGTCTGCCCGAACACGGAGGCGACTTCCTTGCCGGAGAGACGGAACATCGCGTCGAGGAGTCGCTCCTTCTCTTTGGTATTCAACGCGACATCGGACGTTTTAGAGCTCTTGTACTGAAGCATACCCTCGGTCGCGGAGAGCAGGATGGGCTCGACCGGCCCACCGCCGAACATGGCGCGCGATCGCGTGATCGAGTAGGCCGCGCCCTTGAGAGGCGTCGCCCCTGTGGCCTCTGCTTGATCGTGGAGCGCTTTGAACATGCGTCCGACGACTCCTCCCGGGCTGGTGTGCTGCGGCCACACCGTCTGCGCGCCTGCGGTCTGCGTGTTATGCGCGAAGAGCTGCGGCGGGCTCACTTTCAATTTGTTGACGTACTCCGTCTTGGTCATCGGCACGATGAGTGAACCCACGTTGGCCGTGAAGGACGCGTCGCCCTCGTTGAAGAGCCGCTGCAGCGTCGGCATGTTCGGATGCACGCCAAAGGTGTTGCACGGCTGCGAGCCCGGCGGCACGTTGATCGGGAGTACTGTTGCAAGGTTGTACCCCGCATTTGTGCGCGTGTTCACGTACTGCGTGGTCAGATTGCGCGCGTCGCAGTTCGAGTGAGGCATGAGCAGGTTGAACGTGTCGGCGCCGCCATCGAAGTAGAAGATGACGAGCGCCTTGTACGGCCGTTGGAGCGATGGCTGGTCCATCATATTGGTCGCGAGCACTTCGCGCGGGAGCGGCTCGTTGCTGGTGGCGAACGCCGCGCTCGCCGTGATCAGCGTTTGTGCGATACGCGTCGCGTAGCTGGCGATCGTGCGCTGCTGCTCCGCTGCCAGTGCCACTGACGCCGGCGTGGGCGACGGTGCGGGCGGCGAGGGCGAGGGCGGAGGCGGCGATGGTGATGGTGGCGGCGGCGATGGTGGTAGCGGCGGCGGCAGATGTGGCGGTCGTGGAGGTGGTGGCCTGGGCGGAGGCGATGGTGATGGTGGCGGCGGCGATGGTGGCGGTGGCGGTGGCAGCGATGGTGGTCGTGGAGGTGGCCTGGCAGTGCCTGGGGGAAACGGTGGCGGTGGCGATGGTGATGGTGGCGGCGGCGATGGTGATGGTGGCGGCGGCGATGGTGGTGGTGGTCGCAATGGTGATGGTGGCGGCGGCGATGGTGATGGCGGCGGCGGCGATGGTTGTGGTGATGGCGGCGGTGGCGGTGACGCGAGCGCGGACGTGTTGACAGCCGTGCACGGAACAAAGCGAGACACACGACCACTGGTGGTCTCGGCGAAGTTGAAGGTCCGGTCGTGTGCATCCGTGTCCCAAACTTCGCAAGGGCCGTTGAGGAAGCTATTGAATGAAGAGTTGATGCCCTGCCTCCCATCGGCGTTGGCCTGCCAAATGCTGCTGCCCCTGCGGTTATAGAGTTGAAGCCGGCTGCCAGCGCCGTTTGCATTGTACTGAAGTTTGTAGCCGCGCTCACGCCCTTCGTGCACGGAGAATACCTCGCGGCCATCCGCGCCAATGTGCATCGGTACACCATCATAGCCGAAGCAAATCATCTCACCGCGCCAGTTGATCAGACGCTCGCCGGCATACAAGCTCTGGCCGAGAATGAGCCGTCCACGCAGCGACGCCGTTCGGTCGATCGGGCACGAGGAGCGGTTGCGGTAGTACTCGTACTCGCTCGTGATGACGGCGCGAGCGTGCTCGTCGAGCCGGCCTGCGGTGAGCATCAGGCTCAGCTCGTCAACCACGCTGGCCGCGCTCGACGCATTGGAAGGGCGCCAGCTGAGGTAGCCGCGCGAGCCCTGCCACGAGCCCCACTCCGTGGGATACGAGGTAGAGGTGGAAACCGAGCCGAAGCCGCCGCTAGCCGCATTGAGGCCGTCAAGGAAGAGCATAGCCATGGCTTGCTGGAAGCCGATGACGAACGGCAGCACGCCCAGCTGCGCCTCAGGTGAGACCAGGCCGACGTTCCCGATGGCGCCCGGGGGCTGATACTCTGGCAGGTAGAAGTTGAACACCGAGGGCGAACGGTACGGTTGCTGGCCGATCAGGTTGATCAGATTCGCGCTGAGTTGCACCTCGGCGTGCGCGCGTGACACGTACTCCATCGCTCTCATGACGTGCAACAGCTTGAGGAGCGGCTCGCGCAGGCCGCCATGTGTCGGGTCGGCCGTGAGAACGAGCGAGCGCGCCTCGGCGTCGAGAACGATGGCCGCCACCATGGCACCCAAGTCACCATACTCGCCCGAGTAGGTCACGTTGCCATACGAGCCCGTGCGGAATGCGGCGCTCACGGCGGCCACATAGCGTGGCGATGGATTGCTCGAGACGAGCCGTTGGATCAAGCGGTAGCCCACGAACGGGGCGACACTCTGATGGAAGAACAGATGGTCGAGCAGCGCCTCGGTCTCGTACAGGGCGTCACGCTGCGTCGGGTCGTTGAGCGACATGTGCGTAGGCGGATTGCGGAAGCTGAATTGGCTGGCCGAGCCATTGTGCGCGATGGACACCGACGACGCCTTGTTGGCCAGGTAGAGGGTGCGCGGCGAGCCGGTAGTGGCGTTGACGACAATGGCAAAGATGGCCGTCTGGTCGAGCTGCGGTTGCGTCGCGGTGCCGCGCGTGTAGAGCTGGAAGCCCGCGGCGGCACACGCTGGGGAGGTGCACTGCTGGTACGTGCCCGCGTCAAAGTGGCTCGGATCCGGCGCTCCGATGCGAAGACTCTCCTCGACCACCGCCTTGCTGGGGAGCGCTTGCGGGTTGGTGAAGACGGCTTGCGTGCCCACGACCACGTTGCACACGCACGTGTCGCCTGAAGCGCCCGGCGTGACCGTGCACGTGTCGGCGCAGCCCGAGGCCGGGGTCGGGAAGCCGCCAGCCCAGCGCACCCGGAACCAGTTCTGCTGCGTGTCCGCAAAACGTGTGGACTTGCCACCGGGGTGCCTGACGGCCACGCGCCCGTTAGAGTTCACCTGAACCTGCAGCCGGCACCGTTCCTCCGTCCACCAGTAGTCTAGCGCGAAGGCGTTGTTCGAGGAGATGGACCCCGTCCTCCGGCAGCCTCGGCCTGCGGATGGACGCATTTCACACTCTTTGCGCTTGCGCGAGCACAGCGTGGGGCTCGCTTGGCTGTAATTGGCAAGTGGGACCGTGGGCGTAACGCTGCACACTGACTTGTATGTGCGTGATGTTATGGAGGTCGGGTTCGGGTTCGGGTTGAAGTGCACCGTGGCCGAGGTTGTGTCGACGTGGCATCCGAACGGACGCGATGTTGAGCTCGTGACGGCAACTCGAATTGCTCCAGAAGGATCTGGCACGTTGAACCATGGCTCTGCACCATTGTCCATGGCGGCGACCGCGGCCGCCCAGCACTCGCTCTGGTTGGCGGGACGGCTGTCAGCGGGACACCGTGGCACTGCTTCGGCGAGGGTGCCGCGATAGTCATACGGATACAGTGTCCAGGCCATCGGCGGCGACGGTGGCGTACGCGCCGGCGAGGGTGGCGGCGGCATTCCTGTGCGGTTGACGCATGTGCCGCGGACCCACGAACAGCATTCGAAATACCACGGAAGTGGGGGCGAAGTGCTGCGAGGCCCGCTCACTGCTACAGTAGCCGCCCGCCCGGCGCAGTACTGCGCCGAGGGAGCCCCAGAGCTCCACACGGCGCCTGCGCAGCCCGTCACGTTTGCGAGGGAACGGTTGGCAGCGGCGCTGATCGACACGGGCTGGACCGCGCAGTTGATGGTGGCAAGGGGGGGCAGCGGCGGGTATGATGGCGGTGGCAGGCGCGGCGGCGGCGGCAGGGGCGAGGGCGGCGGCGGCGAGAATTCGTTCTGGGCTGCCCAGTGCGCGTCGCACTTCATCTTGGCCGATGCGAGGGTCGTGCGCTCCTCCGCGTACGAGCACGGGTACTCATAGCAGGCCAACGAGCGCGGCGTGCAGCAAGCCGCTCGGGCCGAGGGTAGGCGCGGGTCGACGCACAGCTTCTCGTCGCCAAGCTCGAGAAACGCTGAAGCTCTCTCAAGCGCATTCTCGATGAAAACGCCGCTGCCGTCTTCGTGAAAGGCTAGCATCACGCACTCCAGCTGCACGTACTCGTAGTAATACGCCTGGTCGCCAACGACGATCGCCACGGTGCGCAACGTGTCCACCTCGCATTCGGACCCGGAGCATGGGATATTCGCCCCGAGCACGACGGTACTTTGGAAGCGGCACGCGGAGGGCGCGAGCGGGGCCGAACTGCACAGGGCGGCGTAGAGCGACGAAGTGTTGGCGTCGAGATAAAAGATGGGCGCGTTGGCCTCGCCCGCCCCCGAAGGGCTTCGCCCCGGCGGCCCCTGCGTAGGGGTGGTTCCCCGAGCCGAAAAGCCACTGTCGGCAGTATCCCAGTCGATACCGGGCATCAAGTCGGGATTCCGCTTGGGGCCAAGGTAGCGATAGCGAGCCCCCTTGCGAAGGAAGGCCCGCGGCGCGAGGTCCGTGCAGAGGGGGAGGGCGTCGCCCAGGTGCCCCTTGTACAGATTCATCTTCGGGAACTTGTCGCGCCAGTGCGGCTCAATTTCCATTGGGTCGATCCAATTATCCGTCCCACCTGCAGTGACAAACTGAATTTGCTCGAGGTTGCCGCGGGACCGGCGTCGGGTGAAGCCCGTCCACGCCGTGGCCTGCGAGACGATATCGTCGTTGGTGTATGTGGGCACCGGTAGGCCCGCCGCATCGAGGGTCTTCGTGCCGTCTTCGTTGAGCACCCAGAGCCCCACCGAGAAGAGCTGCATGATCTCGCGCGCATAGTTCTCGTCGGGCACCGTCCCCGGGTTTTGGGCGGCGAACGCCTTGTTCTGAAGGAAGGTGAGGTAGTACGACATGGCCGGTGAGTATGAGGTCTCGCGCAGCACGTCGCGGTACGAGCCGAAGGCGTTGCGCACAAAGATGTCGTAGAAGTTGACCCAGGCCTCGGTATGCCCGTACCTGAGGCTGTCGCCGCCCTCGCCAATCACGACGATCTGCGAGAGCGCCCACGCGACACGCTGGCGCAGCTGGTCGGGTGCCGTCAACGCGAGCATCGTGTACACATCCTGCTTCTGCGCGGCACTACCACCGTTCCTCCGGTCGAGCATCTGGACCTCCGGGTTGAGATAGGACGGGGCTTCGTCGTACTCCATGTGGCCAAAGTAGTAGGGTTGGCCGAGCTTGGGATCTCCGGCCACCTCGCCCGGCGAGCCGCAGGTTTCGATGCCCGGGAAGCTCGGGTTGAGCTGCGATCCGACGCCCAACGCAAGCGCGAGGGTCTGCGTGCGCAACTCCCGCGGTAACGAATCCCATTTCATCGTGTCGCCGAGCCGGCCGATGTACTTGTTGACACTGCTCCCGCTGTTGACCCTCCACCGATTGCCGTGGGACGCGGGATACCGAAGGACCACTTGACCATTCTTGGCAAAGCGCTGGATCGGGTAGAACTGAACTCTCTCAATGTTTCCTGGGTGATTTGATGCCGTGGAAAACCACGTGAAGTCGTACACGTTGAGGTTGTGCATGTATGTGTGCTGCCAGCACGTGCCGTTCACCTGCACCTTGGCCCCGATGGCGTTCGGGGCGGGGGTGCCCGTGCACGTAACCTTACGCAGGTCCTTGACGCGCAGGTTCCCGTCCGTGGAGGTATTGAGGGCCGTGAAGAGAAGCCCAAGCGTCACGTTGTCGAGCGCCGTCGCGCCGCCATTGACGTCGCACGGACCACCGAGGTTTCGCCAGCGGTGATCGCCACTGCACGGGTGAATTGACGGATGGTCGGGCATCGTGTGCGTGAGCGCGTCGATTGCATAGACGAACCGGTCAGTGGAACGATAAAACTCGCGGAGGGTCGTCTCGTTGAGCATGAACGAATCGGGGTTGCCGAAGACCACCGGTGTGCAACCGTGCGTGCGGATGCACGTGTGCTCGTTGAGGAAAGTCTTCTGGGTATTGGAGCACATGGTTGCCGAGGGGTGCCCGAGGGCATTGAGCGGGATCGCACTGAAGTTGAAGGGCCTGTCGAGATCATTGTTGAGCGTGACGATGCGCGGGTCGTACATGTAATGGATTCCATCACGCTTGAGAAACGTCGAAGGACGAACCTGCTGTGCGAGGCTCAGAGGGCAGGGCACATGCAGCTGCGTGAGCAGGAGCACGTTGTCATTGAACGCCGTGGCCGGCCGCAGCTGTTCCATGCTTGCTTGCGACGCATCCCACTCGACCGTAGCGACCACCTCACCTAACGAGTCGTGCTGGGGAGGCGCGAGCTCGTCGAAGAACATGAAAACGTTGTACAGGTCGATGCGGTCGTTTGCGATCACAGAGTCAGCGCACGACGAGCCCATGACGATGCGGCCAAAGCGCCACTCATCCACCTTGCAGATGGTGTAATTCTTGGTGAAGAGGGCATCGTTCACAAGCCTCGAGCTACCAGAAGGGGCTGTGCCACTTAAAGTCATCATGTTAGCGAGATTCACCTCCGAGCGTAGGACGCCCTTGACGTAGATCGCAGTCACGTTACTGCCGTTCGATCCGATGCGCCTCGAGAAAGAGATCGATTTCTGCACGTCGTCGCTCCGGATGGCCATGCGATTCCAGCGCGCACCCACCTCGCACGCACCGCGCGGGCGCCCGACCTCGGTCGTCAATTCGATCCGCGGATTGGAGCGTCGCCGGAAGTAGGTACGATGCAGGCTAGCCGGCAAGGCCATTTGGTCTCGGATCCATTGGCGCATTGCAGGCGGCGCCGGCGCCGGCGCAGCGCCGGCTGACAGGAGATGGGGCTGCTGGGGCGTCATCTGCGCACTGAGGTTGGCGATGGTAGCGCGCGTCGGCCCAAACGACGCTTGAGTCAAGAAGTGCGACGCGGCGCGATCAAAGTACTGACTCTGGGTGAGCGCGCCATATTTGGTAGCGAGGTCGGCGACTGCGTAATGGTACTGGAAGCCTGGGTCATTCGGGATGAGCACGTTGCACGAACTGGCCGTACAGCTTTGCACCTGCACGAGAGGCATGCCAGGCTCGCGAGGCAGCACCACCTCCCACGCCATACCCTGGTACGAGCGAGCGCACGGCACGGGCCATTTGAGGCTGACGGGCAGGTGCGCCGTCTCGGCTTTGACGAGTGTCGCGAGGGCCCATGCGCCCGCGCGCGGCAGGGTGTGCGTGCCCGGACCGAGCAAAGGGGGCGGAGCGGGGGGGGGCGTGGCCGGCGGTGCCGGCGGGGAGGGCGGCGGTGCCGGCGGGGTAGTGGTCATGGCGTAGTGGTTGATGCCAACTTGGGACTCGAGGCCATCGCCGAGCGAACCGATCACAGAGCACCGCATGCACCACGAGGGGGATGAGTTTTGGTAGCTGAAGGCCGCACACCCAGGGGTAGCACCGCATTCGCGAGCACACTGATCAATACTGATGCCCCGGATTTCGTTGCCCAGGCGGACGGCGACAGTGATGTCCCAGACTGACCTAGCGCACCTCCTGTTGGCAGCAGCCAGATAGTACGGAGGGATGGGTGGCACCGCCGGTGGCATCGGCGGCGACGAGGGCGGCGGCGGCGGCGACGGCTGGGGCGAAGGCGGCGGTGGTCGTTGGGGGGCGTTGAAGGGCACTCGCGGGGGGGGCGAGGGCGGCGGGGTCAGAGGCGGAGGCGGCAAGGGCGAGGGCGGCGGCGGGGGCGGCGAGGGCGGCGAGGGCGAGGGTGGTGGCGGCCGCCCGGGCTGCGGCGGGGGTCGGAGCGGCGAGGGGGGCGGCGGCGGCTCCGGCGGGCAGAGGCGGTCACGGAAATATCCGACGCGCGGGGCGCCTCCATTGAGCATGGAGTTGTCGTCCTCCGGGTTTTGGGAGTTAGCGTGGCTGTTGGACCTTGAAATCCAGTTGTGGCGCACTGTGCCGCAGAGCGGCGCGGCCGTGATGTAGGAGCCGCCGGGATGTGACCAGGAACGTAAGTCCCACACAGGAACATTGTTGCATTGAGACCCTGGGTTGTAGCGGTAGAGAGCCATGCAGCAGGCGCCCACACCCGTGCACGCCGCGATGTTAGCAAAGGGGTGCGGCGGTGGCGAGGGCGGCGGCGGCAGCGGTGGCGAGGGCGAGGGCGAGGGCGGCGGCGAGGGCGAGGGCGGCGGGGGCGAGGGCGGCGCGCCGGGAGGCGGTGCCGGCGGGTAGAAGACTCGGGGAGGCGACGCGACCACGGCGCTGGGCGGCACGCCAAGCGTGGTCGCAGCCGCGGTGGTGACTGCGGTCGCGAGGGCACTCGTGCTGCCGGCGGTGGCGCCGGTGGTAGTGGCATCCGGTGTGGCCGTGGTGATGGCCACTGTGACATCCGGTTTTGCCTCGACGACGTTGCCGATGGCGGACGGGGCGACACGGGCGGCCGCAGCGAGCGCACTTGGTCCACCGGGGAGGAGTCGGTCGCCAATGACAGCATCGGGCGCCAGCACGCGTCTGAGCCGCAGCTGCGCCCGCCCATTGAGAGACTGCAGTCTTCTACCCGCAGAGACTCCGCCCGAGGTCATGGCCAGCGTCACCCCGCACGCGTCGGAGCCCGTCGCGCTGCCGCACATGAGCTGCGAGGCCGCGCTCGCCAACGCCGCGCCGGTGACGACGGTCGAGTCCACGGTGACGTTGACATCGGAGCTTTGCGTGACGACAAAGGAGGTGAGCGCCGTCTGGCCGAGGGCGCTCGAGATGGAGGCGGAGAGTGCAGCCACGGAAGGCCGCACCGAAGAGGACCCCACGTCGATGGTCAGCATCGTGTACGTGGCATACGCGCGGGGGGGGAACGGCGGCGGCGAGTACGGTGGGGGTGGAGACGTCGTCGAGAAGATTTCACCAAGAAGCTCGCTCGCCGAGAGGAGCCCAATGGCCACCCCCACCGCCACAGCGACGATGGCGACAATCCCAACCGCCACGGCCATCATCAAACAGCGCACTTTCTTACGGTGCTGCTTTACGCCCTTCTTCTCCGTGGTAACTGGCTGGGTAACAGTCCCAGGGAACATCATGGTCCTGTTTGGGGAGGCGAGCGGCGACGGGTCAGACCGTCGCCCCGGTGACATAGACCCCACCGACGGCAGCCGCGTCGAGGCAGGGTTCGCCTTTTCTCCGGGGTTGGAATCGCTGGTTGTAGGGTCGGTGCGAGCGCGGGACGAATTGTTCAAAGAAAAGTTGTTCAGCTCGTACGCGTTCGAGAAGCTCGCCAGCCTGTCGGACCCCTTTTTCTTCGGGGGGGCAGCAGTCGACATCAAGCAAGAGCGACTAGCAAGAAGAAGCCTTCTTTGTGCTTTGCCCTGCAGCCCACCAGGCGCAACGCAAAACCAGAGGAAAATGCCAGGAAATCGGCGGTCCCGAGGCGCCGCGGCGTACCAAATAAGCTTCCACGGCAAACCCCAACACAACCCACACCGCGAACTACAACCCCACACAGTGAGGATGGTGGGGTTTTGACGAAATGAGACTGTGTGAACTGAAACTCGCGGTCCCTTTGAACCCGCTGTGCTCTCTCAAGGGGCGCAGTTGCATTGAACATGGCGACCGTGCCGCAGAGTCCACGCACAGTCTCCTTTTCCGCCTCCAACATTATGAAGACGCCCACCATCTCATCGGCGAGCAAGTCGCGCATCGCCGCGAAAACCCCCACGTCCGGCGGCGGCGCCGCAAGCCCAAAGGAGTGGACCCTGGATTCGTTTGAGGTGGGTAGAGCTCTCGGCAAGGGCAAGTACGGCAACGTGTACCTCGCGCGCGAGAAAGAGTCTGGGGTGGTTGTCGCGCTCAAGGTCATCTTCAAGAAGCAAGTCGACCGGCACGCTATCTACGACCAGCTCAGGGATGAGGTGGAGATCCAGTCGCGGCTGCGCCATCCAGGCGTGCTGCGCCTGTACGGCTACTTCCACGACGATAAGCGCGTGTACCTGGTGCTCGAGCTTGCCACGGGCGGTGAGCTGTACAAGCGGCTGCAAGCAGAGGAGCGCTTCTCGGAGGCCCAGACGGCGCGATGGATTGCGCAGATTGCGGACGCGCTGCGCGTGGTGCACGAGAACAAGGTGATCCACCGCGACATCAAGCCCGAGAACCTGCTACTGGACGCGGAGGATAACCTGAAGATCGCCGACTTTGGCTGGTCGACGATCGCCAAGCACAAGCGCAAGACCTTTTGCGGCACACTCGACTACCTGGCGCCCGAGATGCTCAGCGACGGCGTGTACGACAACCGCGTCGACGTTTGGGCGCTCGGCGTGCTCTGCTATGAGTGCCTCACGGGGCGCGCCCCCTTTGAGACGAGCGACTCGGTGGACGAGACGCACCGGAACATCATCAACATGACGCCGCGCTACCCCGACGACGTACACGTCTCGGACGAGGCGAAGAACCTCATCGCCGCACTGCTCCAAAAGTTGCCCGCGGACCGAATGACGCTCGAGCAGGTGCTCACGCACCCGTTCGTCGCCAAGCACGCTGCCCGCGAACGCATGCTGGACGCCGCCGCCCAGTGAGCTTCCCTGCAGAAGAGCACCCCCGGTGCTGCCTTGCACACTCCGGCTCGAGGGCGCTCAGGTGGCAGATTGAACGGTAGGTCATGTGGCCTCGGCCTTTACCAGGCTCGCGCCTTCGGATTGCGTGTTCTCGAGCGCGAGGATGATCCAGAAAGAGGCCGCGCGCGACAGTCTCGCGGTGGTTTGGTGTGATCTAGATGTGTAGTGGATCCCAGCCGAAGGACGCGTGCGGTGCGTTCTCTCCGTCCCGCGGTGTGCCGTTCGCGTCGGGCGGCTCCGCCCCTCCGCTCGCGCGGCGGCGCGCGCCTTGTGGTTGCGCTTCGCTTCGAGATGAGTTTTTATCTTTCAACATAGCGTCCCCTATAGTAGTGGTCCATCCGCACGCTCGGTACACGGCGTACGGTCCGCAGGACGCACGCGTCCGGAAATCGCGGATCCGGCAGCGCCACGACGTACGTCGTAGCTCGTACGGGACTACCGGGACTACCGCCCGTCCTCGGGACGGCTGCCTCGCGGGCCGGGCGAGTTCCCGAACATCGGCCGGGTACACGCGCGACGAGGAACAGTGAAGCCGCCTCGGTGTGCGGGCGGTCGTTGTCGGTCCAGGTGTAAAGGTGTGAGGAAGGCAAGCCCAAGCGCGGCTAGCGTCGCGCTTGCGGGCGCGGTCCCGCTGACAGCTCAGAACCACCATTAAATTCAGGCAGCTCTGTATAGTGCCAAAGCGCAATGACATTGCGCACAAGCCGATGTCGACCCTGACAGCCCGGTTTAGCTGTGCTTCGGGGGCGGGATGTCCTCGGGGATGGCCTGCAGAGGCAGAGCGTGAGGCAGCAGGCTACTGGGTTCTTCCACGCGCTTGGGCGAACGTGGCCCCTCGCTCGCAGGTGGACCCTCCGGTGGACGCCCCTTGGGCTTTCGATTGGGCTTGAGCGACCTCCAGAGTTGCTGCCTCCGGAACGTGAGACGGCGCAGAGCGCCCCTCACGGCGAGGCCAGCGACAGTGTCGTCCGCTTCGTCGACAAGCTCCATCGACGGCAGCGGCAGTGCGCCATCTACGTCGACGGCGACGACCATCGATTCCACAGCCGAGTCGTCACTGCCGCGTCGCATCCTAAAGTAACCGCCGTTGGCCCATTGCGGACCCCACGTATTCTGCGCCAACCAGTACTTGGTGCCGTCGAGGACGCCCCAGCCGACGATGAGCACGGCGTGATTCGTCGCCTTGAAATCGGAACGCGTGTCCACCGGCTGCTGTTGCGAGCCCAAGGGCGGATCGACAGCCCGATCGACAGCCTCCGTGAAGCTGGCTATGTGCAGTGACGAAGCAGAGGCATGCAACCCGGAAAGCGTGCGGCTGGCGTGCACCTGACCTGCGGGTCGCTCCCGATCAACGCTCGCGGCCCTAGCGCCGCCGTTGCCTGGCTGCACGATCGGTTCTGCACGACGCTCGACCATGTGGGCGTCGTGATGGGCGTCACCCCAAATGCCTCTCGGCTCCCAGCTCGGCTCGGCATTCACGCGGTGCGCGCTCGCGTTTTTGGCGGCGGCACTGGCCGCCTCAGCGGCTGCCGCAGCTTCGGAGAAGACGCCTGCCCCGTCGTGTGAATACAGCGCACTAGTGGCCTCGAAACCGGCGACCACGGGCCCGTTGGTGTAGATCTCGATCATCATCGCCGCCTCGGAGCAGCTGCCGTACCGACCGCCCACATAACGGTAGTCGGTCGCACGCCAGCGCTGTGCTGGCCCCTGGCAGCGCTCGGTGCAGCGCTGATGACCCTGCGCGGGCTGTGTGGGGAAACACATGTCCGAGACGACGCCAGCGTCGGTGAGATACTTGCCCACCAAGTACGGAAAGCCGCCGCCGCATCCTTGGGAGTACGGCGAGCACTCGAGCACTTCCTGCACCGATAGCCTCGGACGCACGCGCCCGCCCGACTCGATCGCCAACCTCGCCTCGAGCATCGCGATGGTGGCGCTCGCGTAGCACGAACCACACGAGCCCTGCGAGCGCACGGGCGGTACGTAGCTCACCCCGTGCACATCGCGCCAGTCCCAACGCTCTGGCAAGCCGGCGTACCGGTAGACATCTGGCCGATCCTCGCGCAGTGCGCGCACCAGTGCGCCGATGGGCCACATAGAGCTTCGCACGGCCGGTGGCGGCCGACGGGCCGCGCCCATTGGCCCACTGCTGCTGCTGCCGCCTCCGCCGACGCTGCTGCTGCTCAGGCCACTGCTGCTGTCATCGTCGCTGCTGCTGCTGCTGCTGCTGCTGCTGCTGCTGCTGCTGCTGCTGCTGCTGCT
>ENA-UOXK01000396-UOXK01000396.1-mixed-culture-metagenome-genome-assembly--contig:-NODE-396-length-33346-cov-35.320567_pt1 | contig 33346 bp, 18 predicted proteins | sample MGYA00238160_ERZ761638 | MGnify/ENA primary metagenome ERZ761638 (study PRJEB28912, sample SAMN08777098) | mixed culture metagenome | isolation source: Freshwater growth medium | place: USA...
CCGAGCTGGTTAGCTGCTGGCGCGGCTGGCCGGATGCCAGCGGTACGTCGCCCAGAGATGCACCACTCGAGCCTTTGCGCCGGGACCTATCTGAAAGGCCATCGAGACGCGAACGGGTTGGCGGAGGGAAGATGTGGGGAAGAAGCGAGCGTTGGCTTTCTTTTGCGGGGAAAACAGGATCGGATTCAGTGGTCCATATTCCCCCTTAGGAGAGCGCCCGGCGGGATCCGGGAAACACACGGATCACACGTACATACACACGGGACATACGGATCTCTGTGCGTGATTTCGGCCGTCCCTCGCGTCCAGAGCCCATACAATTAAAACGTTCACACACGAAAACAGAAGGAAGTGCAGTGAAACCTCGTGGATTCGAGAAGTTCGTGCGGCAAGTTCTCGCGCACTTCGCCTCCTTCCGACCACCGCAAGTCCGTGTGCCAGCACCCAATAACGCTGCTGCGCCTTGCTCAAGCCCACAGCGACACCGCCTGTTCGCTGCTTCTTTGCTCACTCTCGTCCCTAGGCCCGCGCTCGTCGCTCACACGGTGCTATCCCTTGTGCGCAGCTTTCTCCGCTCGCAATGCCCGCCGCTACATACGATGCTTCCATGTCGACGCCGGCGCTCCGCCGCGTCCTCTCGAACATGGGCGTCTCCAAGACCGACTTCTGCTTGCAGCGTGGGCTCGAATACCAGGCGCTCGCTCTCGCTTCACCGTCGGCCATCCAGAAATTCTGCGGTTCCACCAAGAACGAGAGCACCACCAACGGCAAAAGGCTCGTTCGGCGTGGCACGATTGCGAACGGCAAGCTCGATGGCACGGCTATCGCTAATTACTGGAACCTCGAGAAGGCGCCCGGCAAGCATGCCTCAGGTGGCTTAGCCATGGCGTAGAGAGCTGAGGGGGGCGGTCCTTCCTAAGCGCGCCGCAATAACAGCAACGACTGCCTCATGGCAATCTCAGGAGTCTATAAAGGAGCCCGATAGCTTGTCAAGAACGCCCGATGTCGTGGACTATTGCCGTTTCTGTATGTACTTCAATGGAAGTCACGTTGTTGTCACGTTGTTTTGGAGTTTTTTACGCATGTCGTTCAGCGTTCAAGTCCACTTGGGATTCGGCGCTTGAAGGTAAGCTCAAAGGCGTGGATTAGGCGTGGATATCGTCGCTTATCACTTTCGTACGGGTGCAGGTTACCAGGTAGCAGGTTTGACCGAGATTTATTTTATGAGTTTGCAACTGGATCAAGGATTGCATGGGCCCATCTGGCTTCTGGGCCTTCTCGGCGAATAACATGCCTTTTCATGCCAGCTGAGGACGTGAGTGTAGAGCCATCTCTGTTGCTGCCTGGCTCAATGTAAATCAAGTTGCACACGGTGCCTGTGTATGGCGTGCTGGCGGGTTACATGTACATGTAAAAGCCACAAAGGAGCGCTGTGACTCTTAGTAACATGATGCATGTGTACGTAGCCTCTCTTGCGTGGGTTTTATGGCCACTTGGCCAGGGTGCAGGGACGTCCGCTACAGGCCGCCTGGAAAACGGCCTGTGACAGAACCTATGGGATTCTCGGATGGCCGTCGGTTCTTTCCGCATATGGACATGGAACACTGTAGGTCAATGCGAGCCCATGCATCATTTGGCATGCATGTAGAAGCATGTAGCATGATCGACCTAAGATCGAGGACCGCGGTCGGTTGTAACTTGAACGGTTGGCCGGCCGGCGGAGAGCCCACTGAACATACCTGCGGTGAGCTTGAGAACTGCTAGACGCGGGCAAGCAACCCAAAGAAACTGATGAGCGCTGTAGTGGTTTCCAGCATTTCGTCATTAGAAGAACGCCCATTTCTCGCGAGGAGTTCCGCGAGGTCATCCGCGACGCGAGCATCGTGCTCATCAGATGCATACGACCACGGATGTCGCCCCGCTGCCGGAGGCACCGCACCCTCCGATCGCTGCTTCTGCCGCCATTCCGGTACCGCTAACCAAGCGCAAAAACAAGGTGGCCTTCGTGTGTCCATTGATCGCCTCATACGGCCCGCCGTCGCCTTTGGAGGGAATCGTGGGTCCCTTGGACCTCTGTGCACTTTGGACGCAGGAGGAGGAGGCGCGCATCGCCAAGCTCGAGGTGAAGCTAGAGGCAAGCTCGTCCGCGGGCTCCTCTCTTGTACGGTCGCGTCGCACAAGCTACGAAACATATAGTGGTCGCAAGCAAAGCGAGCCTCCTCGATCCTTCTGTATGCCTGCAGCAGCCATGGAGCCGATCCATGAAGGCAGTGCGTGCCTGCCGCCGTCGAATCTATGCCTCGTGCGCAGCGGCTGTAATGTGGCGCCATTGCAATCGCAGCGATTCGCCTGCAGCGGGTGCTCGTCACATGATGACAAGAGCAGCAGCAGCAGCAGCAGCAGCAGCAGCAGCAGCAGCAGCCCTTTTAGCGCAGATCCCTCCACCGGCGCCATCGGGGTGACTGCGGCAGGCCTAAGCCTGCAGCGCGCGACGTTTACGCCGGCACGGGACATGAGCACGGCCAGTGCAGCTAGCGTGCAGCACCAGCCCTCGAGGCTCCGATCGGCTAGCCTCGATTCCTTCGGGCATGGATCGGCTAGGATCGAGCCCGTCATGGGCGCCACAAGCGCTGGCGCTCCACAACCACGATCCTCGCCCCGCAACCCGCACGGCCTGACCATGTCGCAGCGAGTCGCAGCACTGCAGATCGGCAGGTACCAAGCTGGGAGTTAAGGCTTTACTTAACGGTTGGGAGCCTGTGTAGACGAGAGTATACTCTATACACGTGCGGCCCGGCTGCGGCTCGGGCGCGCTCGGCGCTCGCGCGCATGTCACGCCGTGAGCTAGGGCGAGCCGCGTTACGCCGCTCCTTTGTAATATTACAGGCGATTACGGCTGTTTCTTCTGGCCGAAGTCTGTGTTCAGCTGAAAAGTGGCAAACATTATCGATGCATCCCCCGCCGGGCTATCTCCGTATATTCTCTTCGTGAGATTTGACCGCGTTCGGGAAACGGGAAATGCGGCGGAGTGAATCGAATCAATAGGGACCGGGCGAAGTATCCCATATCGTTCCGAGCATATTCATATTCATATCGGCCTGCGGGTAAGACTGTGTTGAGTCATGAGTGTCGCTGCATGGCGCATGTGCGTGAACACGCGCCGTCATCGGCTCCCCGGGCGCTGGGGTGTCTCGATGGGGTGTCTCGATGGGGTGGCCATCGAGTTGGGGGGTCCATACGAGTTGGGGTGTCGGCTCTCGCGACGGCGAGTCTTGCGCAATGGTACAGCTCTTGCACGAGCCGCGTGTCCAGTTTCAGCGCGTCCAGATGGGTGGCCCCTTCTCGGTCGGAACAGCGAGATTCACGATGATGCATGTCATATTGTCGCCTCCGATGCCGCCCGTCGTCTTCGGGTCGTCTGCGATGCAATGGTCGAGTATCTGCTCACAGATCTCGGGGAGTGGAGTGCTGCGTATACGTTCACGTACGAAGTCGACCACCTGCTGGTTGGTCATGCAATCCCACACGCCGTCGCATGCAAGTACCATGAATTCGTCTCCCTTCTCTATCGTGTGCGTGGTCACATCGGGATGCGCCGTGATGATCTGCTCGTGGCGACCCCGCGCCTTGTCGACCTTGTATTTGAGGTCGCCGAGAGCGCGAGAGAGATTTAGGTTGCCATTGACGCGCCCCTGCGCTGTGACGAAACCACCCGCGCTGGTGATACGCGCCAGCTCCGACGAGAGAGCGGGCTTATGGTCGGTAGAGAGGGGGATGGCCTTGCCACGACGGCTCAGGATGGCGCGCGAGTCGCCCGCGTTGGCCACAAACAGGGTTCGTCCACGTACCGCCGCCACGACCGATGTCGCCCCTGCGTCGATGTGCGACGGAGGCAGCGAGCAGACTTGTCGCCCGAGTGCTTCGGCAGCGGCGCCGCCGCCGACGCCGCCGAGTCCGCCGCCTGCGAGCAGCGCCGAGGAGGGGCCGCCGCTGGCCGCTGCGCCGCCCTGGCGAACGGCCACCTCCTCGTCAGCGGCTGCGCCGGCGGTACCGCTGGCCACCACCGCGCCGCTTGACGCCGACGCTGCCTGCTGCCGCTTGAGGCTGACGATCTTCTGAAAGAGGTCGACTGCCTCCGTGATGGAGACCTTGCCCTTACCACTGGCACCCTCGTCGTCGGCCGCGTCTTTATCGGCCGAAGAAGAGGCGTCGGCGCCCTCATCCGCGGGCACACGCGGATCCTTTTTGAGTGCACGCACCTCCGGCAGATTGTCCTTGTCCTCGAGCATCTCATCGATGCGGTGGAAGGAGCCTATGAGAGAAGCAGGCAGGTCGCTGCTGAACTGCGGTTGAGAGGCGAGCACCTTTCCAAAGTGGCGCTTCGCGAACGCGGATACCTCGCGCCCGCCGTGACCGTCGAAGACGCCAAAGACGGTCGTGCCGTCAGGGAGGTCGCAGGCTATGTGTGCATCCTCCTGCGAGCGGCGCCAACCCTGCATTGAAGAGCAGCCGTAGGTGAAGCCGTCGCGACACTCGCCGCCCTCGCTCTCCTTGCGGGTGTCGGGCGCGGAAAGGTACGCACCCATTCTTCCACTATATTGCCTCTAGATGGTGATGCCGACCCTCGCGCTTCCCACCCGACAGCATCGGGACCCCTGCGGAACACGCGGCACCACCGAAGTTGAGCTCGTAAGAAGGTCCTCCAAGGTCTATCAGAATCATGAAGAAACCATCTAACCTCCAGTATGCGTGTTTGGACAAAGATACCGGTACAACTCTCTGAACATTCACGACCACGACCCTGCCGCGCGATGGCGAGTCCGACTCTGCGCCTCGATCTCTTCACGGCGATCCTTTTCTTCCCGCTGGGCTACGTGGCGAACAGCTTTAGTGCTCGACGTGGCTGCACTCGAAGCGGAGCACCGCTGCCTGATGTCGAATCAGATGTGGCAGCGCAGCTCTACTCTCCGCCTGCACATCACGGGAATGTGGCTGTGCCGTCGGTCTTCTCAGATGCACGCGGCCAGGTCCATAACGTACAATTCGGCGGCTTCCGATTCAATGTGCTGGTCAGTGAGCCAGGCACTCTTCGTTCTGGCGATGTGCACAGGGCAGATCAGCTCGATATGATCTTCGAGGGCCTGGTACGTGTGACAACCCGAGAGAACGGCCGCGACGTTGAGCGCGAGTACGGCGCAGGAGATCTGGTGATTGTGCCGGCGAATACGCCTCACATTTTCAAGGCAGTGAACCGCACGGTCATGGCGGAATGGTGGCGTGGCGGCTCCTTTGAGGCTCGCTACTACAGGCCCTATCGCAAACAAGTGGATGAAGACCTCGAGTGGAGAAACAAGTGCAAGGACCTGCTGCCGATGAGTGAGTGCAGCCACGCAGTGGGCGCAGGCAAATGCCCTAGGCCGCATTTTAGTAAAACTTGCGCACGCTCGTGTGGGATATGTGCTGGCCACCCACCACCTCGTGGACCTCCAGGCCCTGTGCTGACGTGGACTGACGTGAAGTCGTGAACAGCTGAGCAACTACCGTGAGCAGAGCGGTGAGCGCGCTGGCGCTGGCCCGACCTAGGGAGTCGTACTTTGACAACGTAAACTTGTATGTAACGCCCGTGATGCCAGCCACCAACACACACACACACAACTCGGTGAGGGAGTAGGCATAATCAGACGTCCAATACTCCTCCGGCCGCCCGCGACGGTCCGAGGCCGAGCGGCGAGCGGGCCCGAAGCCGCACCGCCATCGGCCATGGGCCATGCACGTGTAATAATAGCCGCGCCGCTCGACCGCTCGTCCTTTCAGAGCTAAATATTTCAGAGCCTTTCATGTCCGCTTCAAGACATCATGACGGGCACAGATCAGCAGTAGAATGCGGCCCACAGAGCCACAGTGGCGCCGCGTGGATAAGTGGATCGGTGCGGCGTACCCGGTACAAGTAATCGGCGAGACCATTCGAGACGTGCACGTGGGGCGACCCCCAAATACGCGATTGGTATGTGACGGACAGACGGACAGAAGAAAACGTGATCCGCCTCTATATGCTCCTCGTGCCACGGAAGCCGAGACGCGTTGTGTTGGTTCAAGTTCCGGCGGCGCGACACTCGGCGCGTGACTTCTCATGCGTCGTGACTCCGCTGGATGATCAAGCTGCTCATGCGCGCCTCCGTCACGTCCCTCCTCCTCGGCTCAGCACGTGCGCTGCTGCGCTCGGCGCCAACGGGAGCAGGGCAGAGCGTGCGGATCAATTTGCGGCACCACAGCGCCATTCGCTTAAGCATGATTGGCGATGGTGGTGCTGCAGCAGCTGCTGTCGAGGAGTCTGGCCGACTCAGCAAGCGCGCTGCACGGCGGCGACGGCACAGCGAAGCGACGCCTCAAGAATCCGGTAGCCCGAAAGCGAGACCTCCATCTGTGGCGATCACTGAGCTCGCGGCGGCGCCGGCAGAATGGCTACGCGACATGGAAGTGGCTGCGGCTCTGGCCTCTCACTTTGCCAAGCTTGAGCAACCTGACAAGGCCCTCGGGTTGTATGAGCAGGCGCGGAGCGGCACGAGCATGGTGACAACCCGCGAGGTGCTGCCGCTCGTAATCCGATCGCTTCTGCGCATGCGGCGCGTCGACCTCGCCCTCGAGCTGCACCAGCGGCACACGCGCGAGCGGCCCAACCTGCCCGAGCCGAGCAGCGCATGCGTGCTCTTCTTGGCGCTGTGCCGCACGGGCCAACTGGAGCAAGCAGATGCTATGCTTACAGAGCTCATGCTTGCACATCCGCGCCCGGCACAAGATGCTGCAGCGGATGGCGAGGCGAGACCCACCGTCACCTGGAGGCTTGGGGTGGTCCCGGGGGAGGGTGACCAGGAGCAAGAGCCGATGTGGCATGCAGTGGGCTCGGTGATGGTGCCTGCGCTCGTGGACTCGCGCCTGGATGCAGGGGACCTCGACGGCGCGTGCACTCTCGCCGAGGCGATGGTCTCCGCCGCGCCGCTGTGCGTCCCACCGCTGCACACGCTTACGAAGCTCACGCGCGCGTTTGGCAAGGCACGATGCATGCCTGGTGTGTACGCCTGCCTCGAGGCTCAGCTCGCGGGCGGGCTAGAGGCCGACGCGGAGTCCCTTCAGGTGCTAGTCGATGCCCTCGTGCGCTCGGCGCGCTTCGTTAAGGGCGGTGTCTCGATGGACACGCTGCCGCGCGAGCCCATCCCGGAGGTCGCCTTCATTGGACGTTCGAACGTGGGCAAATCTTCGCTTGTCAACATGGTCCTCGGCCGGCGCGCAATCGCGTACACGTCGAAGACGCCGGGCAAGACGCAGCAGTACAACTACTTCATCTTGAACGAGCCGGCGGCGGGCCAGCGCGCCGCCGTTGGCACCTTCCACGTCGTCGACATGCCCGGACTTGGCTATGCCAAGGTGCCGGGGGCGGAGCGGCGCAAGTGGCTCACCTTCCTTGGGCAGTACGCGGCGGCACGGCCGCAGCTGCGGCTGCTGGTGCACCTGGTCGACGGCCAGGTGGGGCCGATGGAGGTGGACCTTGCCATCATGCGCATGGTCAAGGAGGCGCACGCACGCGCAGGCAGCGCCGCCGGCGCTTCTGTGGCTTCAAACGCTGACGAGTCTGGCATTGCCGCCGAGGTTATCGAGGCTGTGAGGGCTGTCGAGGCCAGCGGCGCGACAGGTGGCGGTGCAGGATGTCCGTGGCGGTACGCCATCGTCCTTACCAAGGCCGACAAGGGAGGCCTAATGGCCGTAAAGCGCTCGCGCATTGCCGTTGAGCGCGCGCTGGAAGAGATCGGGTGGCTGGAGCCGGCAGACATTGTGATGACGAGCTCCAAGGCGAAGACAGGACGGCACGAGATGTGGCGGCTGCTCCGGCCCGTGATACTTTCGTGATACTAGACTTGAAGGGGAAGGATTGAATAGGCCCGCTCGCTTCACGCCTTGGGCGCCTCGCGATCTCCCGGTCCCGCGGCCGCGCCCGGCCGGGGGCGCGTCCGAGTGTTTTGTTCCCGTAATTGGATTTATTTTTACTTCGCTTTTCGGCGTATTTCGTTATTAGATACTTCCCGGTCTACCGTACACAGCCGGCTACCGCCTCCGCGTCGCGTAGCCGTAGGTCTAGCCGACGCGCGACCGGAGGGTCGGGTCACTCTTCGTAATTATGCCGGCCTGCCGAGGCGGCTTGTGAGCTTTGAGCTGTGATCCTGCCCGCATTGCTCAAATGTGGCTGGCATGCTCGTCGTCACCAGTTGGCGCGGGCGGCGGTGAGCTAGGCCGCTTCACTTGCACGGAGGCAGGTACTGGCGCGTCTGGCGCAGAGCAGAGCGAGAGGGCGCCGATGGCCTCGGATATCTCTGCAGTGATAGCACGTGCCGAGGGTGGCCTGCAGGAGAAGCTGACCTCACTCGCCAGCACCATCTTGTCCGCCAGATCGGCATCGGCCTCATCATGCATGTCGCCGGCAGGCACGTCTCCGGCGCCGAACCCATCGTCTAGCAGCTCGCCGCCCCACCAGCGCGGGTCGAGCCACTGACGGCGCACGCACTCTCGAAGGTCCCACATGGGCTCTCCCGGTATGATGGCCCCGCGGTTGGCCGAGGGGGCATCGACCTTCCAAGTCCAGAAATACCACGAGGCGCCGCGCGACGCGAACTGCATCACCTGCGCCCGCCCGAGCTTGCGATAGATGGCGTGCTGCGCCGCCTCGTCCTTGGCTGCGAGCACCTGCGCGATCGGGAACTTGTCATCCCACACGGGCAGGCGCAGGGACCACTCGGACACGCACGAGGGAGCGGGCAGGTGTGTGAGGCATGGGAAGTGCCCCTCGCCCGTGCGCGCATTCTCGAGCGACTCTTCGAGCGAGGTCTCGCGCTGCCACGCGTCGCCAAAGCACTGGTACAGGTGCGCATCGATGACGATGTTCTCAAAGTACGTCATTGGGAAGCCCGCCGCCTCGAAGTCGCTCCAAGCACGCTTGTACGCGGGGAAGACGAGGGAGCACTGCGTGTGTGGCCGCGCCGCGTGGTACGCCTTCTCATAGAACCCAACCAGCGTCTCGATAGGGATCTCATTCGACGGCTCGTTGATGACCGTCAGTGCGTCGAGCGCGGGATGACGCCCCCACAAACGCGCGGCGTGCTCGACGCACCGGACAGTGGCCTCCACATCCCACATAGACGGCGTCCACTCGCGGTCGACGAAGCCGCACGCCTGCTCGCCCGACTGGCCACCAGGTGCACCGTGCAGACACAGGTTGACCAAGAGACCTGCGGCGGCGCACGCATCGAGGCATTGGCTGATGACATGCTCAGCAGGCCCCACGTACTCGTGTGCCGTGCGAAGCCACTCTCGTGCGCCTGTGTACGGCGGCGCGGGCTTGCGGACGATGGGTGGCCCAGGCGGATCAAGCAACCAATAGCCAAAGGGCACCCGCACCGCCGTGAGCCCGAGCCGCTTGATCTGCGCGAGGTCGGCGGCGGTGATCCAACTCGCACGGTGTCGCGCAATCGCCTCACGCTCTAGCACCTGACACAATCGGAACTCGTCGATCGCCCCTGGCACGCTGCTGAAGAGTGTCTCCTGCATCCAGGCCTCGCAAATCAACCATCCACCGAGGTTGACGCCCACGCGCGGAAGAAGCCCGCCCGCCGCCAGCGCAGTCGCGTGCTGCTCAAAACGCTCCTTGTGGAGCCTGCCGAGCCGCTCGTCGCCCGATCGCGCGTGGACCGCTGCCCAAGAAGCGGACCAGACGAGATAGATGAGGCTGTGCGCGAGGCCGGCGGGCAGACGCCGCTGCAGCTCGTCTGCATGCTGCTCAAAGCGCCGGTATTCCACTGCGGCCTCCTCCGCCTCTGCCTCGGTGCCCTCCTCCACGCCGTCCTCCTCCTCGCCGTCCTCCCCGCCTTCGTCGTCCACCTCGCCTTCGTTCTCCTCGCCTTCGTTCTCCTCGCCTTCGTTCTCCTCGCCTCCCTCCTCACCCTCCTCCTCGTCCTCCTCCTCGCCACCGTTCTCCTCGCCGCCGTTCTCCTCGCCGCCGTTCTCCTCGCCGCTTCCCTCCTCGCATCCCTCCCCGCCTCCCTCCTCGCCCTCCTTCTCGCCATCTTCCCACGCGCCTTCCTCGCCGCCCTCCTCTTCCTCGCCCTCCTCCTCCTCCTCAGCCTGTGAAAAGTAGCTCAACCCTGTTAAGCCGCCGTCCCCCCACAGCGTGTTGAGCTCGGCTAGCGGCGGCAGCGCGGTCTGCAGTGGGAACGAGTACGCGTGAGACAGCTCAAGCCCTTTACGGGTCTCTGTAGGCACCCCAAGCGCGTGAAGGCCCGCCGGCATGGACACGCTGGGGCTCCCGGCGGGGCTCGCGCTCGGGGCGATGGCGCTCGGCACGGCGCGAGGGCTCCAGTCGGCAGACGAGGAGGAGGAAGACGCATCTGTGGCCAAGCTCGGTGGCACCGTGGATGACGACGAGCCCGTCGCGACGGACGGAGGCAAGGTTGTGCTCGTCTGGTCCGCTGTGCCGCCGATCCATTCGGCTTCGTCAATTGCTTCGTCCTCGGCCACGTCGGGTGTTGCTGCCTCCGTCGCACCCGTAACGGCACAACCGCCTGCAGCACGCTTTCGCTTGCGTTCAGCCTCGGCGTCTGCCTCCAACTGGCGCGTGATTGAGAGGTCTCGCTTGAGGGCGGGCGTGTGGGTAGGCAGGCGCAGCTCCTCGGGCATGTCCTCCGAGTCGGTGCCATGGGATGCATCCAGCTCGGCAACTGTGGGTGAGCGGCGTGTTGGAGCTGTTGGACCGGGTGAATTGACTGACTGACTGACTGTGGGGGAGCGGCGGGTGGCTCGCTTCTCCCCCGGGGTGGCGCCCGGGGCTGGGTCGCTCACCCGCATGCCTCCGGGAGGCGTTGGAGGCGTTGGAGGCGGTGGGCGCTCGTGTACGTCGAGCGCCAGAGAAGCCGATGCGGCCGCGTCCAAGGGTGTCGCCTCCAATGGCTTGCGCGGCGTCGCTAGCGGCGGCTCGTCTTCAGCGGTGGCGAGCTCCACGGCAAGGGCCGCGTCAAGCTCGAGATCGTCTTCGTCCTCGCCATGCCTGAGAACGTCGTCGTCCTGATCGTCCTCCTCGTCGTCGTCTTCCACCTCGCCGAGCGAGAGCGCCGATTCGGCATCAGGATCCTCCGAAGGCTCATCCTCGGTGTGCCCGGCCGCTGACGACTCCCCGCCGAGCTCAGCCTCTGACTCAGACTCGGGCGGGGGCGGCGCACGGTGTGACTGCACGGCGGTGCGGCTGCCCGGCGGTTGGAGGCCCGACGTAATGACGGCCGCGCCGATAGTTGCGACGCTCGCCGCCACTATAAGCGCAGGCTCGTGAGCGGCGAAGCCGCTTGATTGAAGAGGAGATGGGGAAGCGGGCTGAGCACTCGGCTGGGCGAGCGTGTCGTTGGCGGCGGTCGCTTTGTGGGCCTCGTCCTTTGCTGCATTGGGGGCCTCGTCCTGTGCGGCGCATACCTCCTCGCCGCTCGCCTCCTCATCTCCGCCCTCGTCGACGTCCTCGCCGCTCGCCTCCTCATCTCCGCCCTCGTCGACGTCCTCGCCGCCCGCCGCCTCATCTCCGCCCTCGTCGGCGTGCTCGCCACCAGCCCTATTCTCGTCGTCTTCGCCTTCGCCTTCCATGGCGGCTGAGTGGCTGCGCAGTGCCTCGCCGTTCTTGTTGGCAGCGTGCCAACAGGCGCTCCATACAATTGCACGAACGTGAACTACGAGGTCACCTGGCAGCTTTTGTGCGATAGCCGCGTAGTGGTGCTCAAAGCGTGCTAGGTCTACTCTCGCCGCCTCATCACGCCGGGCGAGGACATTGGCTGAATGCCAAGCGGCATTCCACGCGAGCCACTTGATGTCGGAGGCGCAGCTTACAACCTTCCTGCTTACGGCGTTGCTCTCTCTCGACGCTCTTGGCTCCATAGACATCTTGAGAAGAGCCTCCTCCACCCTCGGAGTCGGAGCACAATGAGCAGCAGCAAGCGGACGGAGAAGTTCTTCGTCGCGGAGCCGGGCTTTGGAACGAACCTTCAGTCGTTACAGTACCGGATCCGCGAATCCACTTTCGAAAGGCCCACGATGTACATGTAAGGAGAAACTTTCACACAGAAAACTATTTGCACTGTCCGTGTTTAACGAAATCTGCTTTCCGCCGCGATTCCCGCTCTGTTCCCGGAGTCGTCATGAAAGCTGCTGATGTCGCTTTCATGATTGGCCACGACGACGACATCGTGCTAAACCCGAGCGTGGGCAACCCGCGCCGTCGGGATGCGCCGCCACGCTCGTCCAATTGGGCGGGCATGCAATCTGACGTCGCCATCGTAAGCGCCGTTCAGAAATTCTACCCCTCGCTCGTCATCATCACCCTTGCAACAGTCGAGGAGCTGCGCGCGACGAACGCGTCGATGGTGGTCATCATTTCGTACAAGACGCAGCCATCCTTTGCGTGGTACTCCACCTTCTTCGAAACTCTCAACGGCCTTGAGGCACGCGGCACGATCGTGTACCCCTCGTGCAACTTCAAGCAGCTGATCTCCTCCAAGGCCAACTACGTCCGGGTGCTGCAAGCGAACGCGCTGCCACTCTGCCCGACCGAGATACTCGAACGCGCCGAGTGTCTCGATGATAGCGGTGCCCTCAGCGTCGAGCGCGTCGAGAGGTGCCTCGGCGCGGCGCTCCGGCGACTGCAGTTGCTGCCGAGCCCGCCGGCTCCACAGACTGCCGACGACGCGGCCGCGATAGCCCCATCACTCATGTACCTCGTGAGCAAGCCGTCCAATGCCGACGGCGGTTTTGGCGTCGCCTTTTGGGAGGCGGCGGGCCCAGCTGCTCGCACCGCCGGCATCGCCAGCGGCGGGGGCACCGAGAATACGAGCGTCCAGCATGATTTGGGTTCAGGGTCGGCGTGCCGTTACGCTGGCGCGGCGAACGAGACCATGGACGATGGTCGCGGGCCGGCCACCGCGCCGCTCGTCGGCTCGCTGCAGCTGCGGACGCTCTTGAGCAATGGGTGCGATCTTCCGCTTCCGCCCTCGCTCACGGCCGCTGCGCCGGCAGCCGCCGCCGAGCCACCGAGCAGCAAGCGGCAGCGGCGCTCTGAGGACGACGGCGCGGGTGCCGCCGAAGACACAAGCTCTCGCGGCGGCGCCTTTTTCGACTACTTGCGCGCCGTGGGTTTCGTAGGCAGCCGTCCGCACGTGCTGCTTCAGCCGCTGGTCCCGCAGCTGGCACAGCACTATGAAATCAAGCTTTACTTCCTCAAGAGGAGTCCCTTCTACGCATCACTCACGTACGGAAAATCGCAGCTGCTCGCGCGCGTCGTGCGCCCGTCGACGCACCCGCGCCTGTTCGAGTATCTGCAGCCGCTGATCGCCGAGTCCCAGCGGGCGCTCGACGCGCTTCCGCCTGACGGTCCGCATGATCCCAAGATCCTGATGCGCGTCGATTGGGGAACGGGAGAGCCCCTACTCGCGGCCTCATCGCCGACCCAGCAGGCGGAAGACAGTGGCGCGTTTCGGCTCGACAAGGCGATCGTCAAGAAGGCGAGCTCACTCGCTGCGCCGGAGCGTAAGCTGCAGCGCAGCCTCGCGGAGCGCACGCACGCGCCCCTCGTGGGGCCCCTGGGCCACTTCATCAACGAGATCGAGATCCACCCGGGCTACTACGTCGACTGGGACGACACGCCCGACGAGACCATCGAGCCGCTCGCGCGCGCGTATGGCGAGTACATCACGCGCGTGCTCAGCGAGCTGGGGCGAGTTCAATACGAAGCTGCAGCTGCTCAAGGGGACCCGTGAACGCAGCCGCAGCTGAGGCCGCCGAACTGCGCTCGTGCATGTGCTCCATCGGCTGGTACCTACACGAGTATCGCACCGCTAGTCCCCGCGGCTCGCCGGTCGTGTTACGTCTTTGTTGCGGCTCCCACCGTTGTCGGGCCCGGTCCCGTCATGTGCGCGGAACGTTACCCCGCGGGACCGGCGAGACGCGCGGCCGCGGATACATTTCGTACGGGATCGCGTACGATCGATTTTCGTCACTAGGGCTACCGGTCGTAAACCTCCCTACGATATACGCTGCCATATGCCATGTTATTAAAATATAATATCGGATTTCGACTGAATCGATCGTCCGAATAGCGGAATACCGAAACGCGAAAGCGAAGCGAATCGACAATCGTGAATCTCAGACCGCCGACCGGACGACACGCGGACAACGCGCTGCCATACCGCCGCCCGCCCGCCCCCCGCCACTGAAGCGACCTAGGAAGCCAACACACCGGACGGCCGAGCTGATATCTCTAATATAATTTGCTTGCCGCCCGCGCGAAAAACAATTGTTGAATGTCGACCTCGTGGGCACCCCCGCACGGTGACGCCACCAGATCGGATGGATTCGCGCATCGGCTCATCCCTCTGCCTCATTCCATTTCCCGTCGATCCATCGGCCTCGAGGGCAACACGATGGAATCGCATGTCTATCTCTCCGCCCCGTCCCTTAACGTCCAACGACTGAGTCGTCAGTCGACTCGCCCGCCGGGTCTGAAGCGGAGTTACTTTCGCGGTCAGTGATTGCATATGTGCTTGCCTAAGTTCACTGCTATCACCATAGTGCCGTCCAGGTCAATGTGCATCGAAGTGCTCTGACTAAGGCTGAGAAGCTTCGGATAGCTTTGTCTGTCCGGACTTAAGCCATGCAAACTCACCGGGCAGCGGGGAGGAGCATCGCGCCGAGCCAGGCCTCAATGACGCCGACGACGAAGCCGACCACGGACGCGATAAAGCACCGGGCCGATCTGGCACGGCATGTGGCATGCTCTGCCTACTTGAGTCGAGCCGAGCGAGCGTCACATCGGACTGCGCGCGGCCCATCGAGGCGCCACCGTATAGCCGTCCGTACAACACTTGATCAATGTCCTCCGCTTCGTGATTCCCCCAGAGCGCCGTTGCGCGCTGCACCGCTGTCTGGAGCTTTGCAGCGAGCTGCTGCTTCAGCTCACTAGCTTTCGGTCCGGCCTCAGGACAGGCGGGCGACACGAAGAGGCCGGCTGCGACTCCCAAGGTAGTGCTGGTAGCGGCCCGTGGAGGCTGCTTTTGGAGGGGCTTGTTATCAAGCTGCGACCGCACGCTTGCCGACTGTGGACGAGCCCTCGCGCTCGTCAGACGTGGAGTTGAGCTTGCACGGACCAGCTGGCGCTCCCGCAATGCGACAAGGTTGGTTAGCCCTCGTACTGACTCGGAATGCTTGTCGACAGCCGTTTCGGTTATCTCCTGCATCTGACGCTTTATGTCACTCAAATTGGAGCGCAAGATCTGGCGTCGCTCTTGAGCCGACATCGGTGTGCCGTAGGCCAACAGCTGCTCTCGCATGCTCGCCAGCTCGATAGCCATTGCCGCTGCCTCATCGTTCACGTTTTTAAGCTCGTTGATCTTCTGGGCTAATCGTTTTTCTGAGTCGGCACGTAGCTGTTGAATCTGGTCCGTGTCAGTTTGCACCTGACGTCGTAACGCTTCGCACTCTTTCGTCAGCTTCTCCGCGGCTATTCTCTGTTGTGCTATGACCGCGTCGCTATTCTGAGCGGCGATATTTGCAACATTCAGCTGCGCATTCAACTGCTCGTTTAGGGCCTTAATCTTCGTCTCCAACCCCTTCTCTCGCTCCTCGACCTCCTCCCAAGTAGGCAGCGGCCGGAGAGCTTTCAAACGCAGCTCTTCCCTCCAGTCTTCTTCCCAGTACGTGAAACTCGCCAAGAGTTTTGGCCTTAGCAGCTTATTCAGACCATTTCGGAGCATCAGCATTTGCTCCGTGTGCTGTTCCCACATCTCTGTCCACGCTTCGAATGCTCTCACGATGTCCAGTATGCGCATTCGAGTCAAGACTGCCGCCATGCGCCGCTTTTGCACCGCGTCCTCCCATACCTCTTTCCAAGCATCCCATCCTTGGAAGAGGTCGCGATGACGCAATCTGAGCCCAGCAGCGATGAACACCTTGCTGAGGCGCTCGAGCTCGCTCCACTCAGCCCATGTTGCAAACCCTTTTGCCAGCTCAAGATTGCGCAGCCTGCCGGTCGCAACTCTCAAGATCCGTGTCCACTGTTCCTGCTGGTACACAGCCACCCACTCCTCCCATGCCTTCAACGTCTCCCGATGGCGAATGCGTAATGCAGCGCGGCTCACGCCCTGCTTCCAGTAGACAGTGTTCTCCCACAGTGTTCTCCAGGCCGTCCATCCCAAGCTCAGCTGCTGGTTCAACATGCGACGTATCGCCTTGCACTGCACCCGCTCTAGCTCCTCGTTCTTGTTCTCCAGCTCGCGCTCCTCGGCATGTCGCAGCTCAGCTTTGAGTCGTTCAAACTCTTGCTCAAACTCCTTGCGTTGCGTGCGCAAGGCATCCTGCAATTCTTTGACGCGCGCCTCCATCTCGTCTTGGACGCAACGCAACTCCCAGTCGCGACGCCAATGGGTGTACGCCGCGATGAGCATCGGCTTCATCATCCTGGCCGCTGCCGCCACCATCACTCTCTTCTGAGTTGCGCGCACCTGGCAGAACTCCGCCCACGCGTTCCAGCTATGGAAGAGCTGCATGTGGAACAAGCGCGCCATTGCAAATTTCAAGTGCACATGGTTCATGTACCACGAGGTCCACGCTAGAAAGCCTCTGGTGAGCTCAATGTTCTGCAACCGTCGCGCTGCTGACGTGTACAGGTGATCGATGAATTGCTGGCGTTGGTACTCCTTGGCCGCAAGACCGCCATCCAGATCAGTGAGCTTCTGCAGCAGCACCGCCTCCCTCTCCACTGCCTTTGCCGCCTGGTCGGCAAGCTGCTGCGTGTATTCTTGTTTCAGCTCGACCAGTTCTCGGCGCAGCTTCGACTGCTCCTCACGATGCTTTCGCTCGATCTGAACGATGAGGTGCTTGCCCTCAGTTTTAGAGGCGTCACGCTGCATGGCCATCTTCTTCTCGAGATCGGTCTGCGTGAAATGTGCGCGCGACCTCATCCTCTCGATTTCTCGCGCGCACCTCGTTTGCTCCTTGATGAAGAGCTTATCGATCGCAGAAATCTTTTCTTGCTCGTCATTGATCCCAAGCACAAGCGCAGCGATCTCAGCTCGCATACCAATCATCAACGGCTTCACCGGAGAGGCCTCCATGTCATGGTCGATGGCGGCGCTCAGCGCGGCTCCTATGACTCCCAGCGAACCGCCGTTTGAAACCGAGTGATTCTGGATCGCATCCGATGGCCCAGGTCGACGAGGTGTCCTCGACGAGGAGTCGTCGTCCTCGTCGTCGTCCATGACGAGTGCCACGAGCGGCGGGTTGAGAGGCGGAGAAGACCTCGACGAAGAACGAGGAAAAATGTATGAAGGGATGAAACGTCCGCGCGGCGTCCGCGGTTTCAGTTTTTCAGCGCGGACGGCTCGACCAACCACTGAGTTTATCGCTGAACTTCGCCTTATTTAGGGAGTTGCTTTCTTTACTTTCATCTCATGTCCACGCTACATGCGACCAGCCCGCCTGCGCCACAGCCCTGTGATACACCGCATCGCGCATCCGATACATCTTGCACACGGTCGACTTATTGCAGCCACGGCGCCACCGCCACGACGCACCCGGCACCCTGAAATGTCAAAACATACACCACAATCAAAGACAGCAAAGTGTGTCGCACAGGGGCCCAGCCCAGGCGCATGGCTACCGAATCAGAGAGTGCTCTTCCGTTCTCGGTCCGCATCCGGATTATGCACATAGTACGGCGGCCGTGACGATGTGTGGCTTGATCCGCATCGATGTGAAGCCAGGTGCCAGGCGCGGTTCCTCAGAAAGACTGCGCCGTCTGTCCGATGCGCAAGGTAGCGAGGCCCGCGTGCATGGCATGGATGGCCTGTCGGCGACTAGGGACCCTCGGGCTGGTTGAGGGTTTGTTTCTCCGCCGTCGTCGCCTCATCATCGTCGTCGATCCGACCAAACGGTACACCCATCGGACGCTGCGTGCAAGAGGGGATTGAGAACGAGGCACTCTCAGTACTCCTTGTCGGAGTGCGAGAGCAGTGAGCCCTTGTTGCTCTCGGCATCAACATCGTCGACGGGAATGCCGGCGGCCGGTCGCACCTGTGCCATGCGCGCCGTCAGTACACTCTGGCAGACGAAGGCGATGAGGAGCATGCCCGAGCAGCACATGAATGCGGTGAGCGTCGACATCTGGTTGAGCAGTACGCCGAGGACGATCGCGTTGAGCGGCACGCGGAAGATGTTGTAGATGGTGGCGCGGGTCTCCTCAGGTACCACTTGAGAGCGCACGGTGCCCATCGCCGGCCAATAGATGCCCACGCATGCCTCGAAGAGCAAAAAGGAGACGAGGGTCGCCTCGAGGCCAGTCGTGAAGAGCGGCAGCGCGAGAGCAATCGAGGCGACTAGGAAGACGTAAGAGAGACTGCGGGCGAGGGAGCCGAGGGAGAGAGTGACTTAGGGTAGCGTCGCTTAGAGACGAGCTGCGGGGGCGCGCCGAGGATGGCAGCGGCGCCCAGACGATGCAGGCCGTGCAGCGGACCAGCATCCCTCGATGGGCCCGTTGAGGGGTGGGGGAGCGCCTAGGGGTGGGGGAGCGCCTAGGGGCGGGGCGGGCCCGGCTGAGGGGAGCGCCTAGGGGCAGGAGCGCACATTTTGCCAGCTGAGATGCGCTTGATGGCGATCGAGAAGAGCGAGGAGCCGCCCATGCATGCGATCATGAAGATGGAGAAGATGAGACCAAACGGCGGCGTCGTCTTCGAGCCAGCCGAGAGCGCGGGGGTCCAGTTGAAGACGAAGATGTACATCGATCCCTCGAAGAGCGAGATCACAGCTCCCGCGAGCGGGATGGAGGGGTCTTCCTTCATCTGAAGCATGGGCGTCTGGAAGTCCTTGCAAATGTCGGACACGTCCGTCGAGCCGTAGTTCTCACCCCACAGCGCCGTGATGATGAAGAACCCCACGAAGAGGAAGGTGGCGGACACGTCGAAGGGCGAGCAGTAGCCGCCGTAGTGCCAGATGGGATTGGGCTCTGCTGTGAAGGGAGTAAGTTTCTGCACCTCGGCGGCGGCCTCGGCCATCATACCGGCGCCGATGGCGCACAGCGAGTTGCCAAAGTACATCAGCGAGAAGGTGTCCGACATGGCTGAGGAGTCGTAGCCGCGCGCGTTGTGCTCGCACACCATCCACGACTCAAAGGACGAGAAGAGGAGCGAGGTAGCGATGCCGCCGAGCACGCGCCCGAGCATGAGGATCCAGTAGTGCCGCGCGTGCTTGGTCACGCACGAGAGGAAATAAAACACGCAATACAGCTGGCAGAGCCGCTTGCGGCCGAGCTTGTCTGCTGCGGCGCCTGCAAAGGTGCCAAACACCATCGAGGCGCCGAAGCCCCCAACGAAGAGCACGGCGATGTCATGCTTCGAGAAGCCGTACGACGAGTACAGCGCGTACACGTACGGTCCCTGCAGCCAGTCAGCCGTCATGCACACGTAGTACACGATGAGGTAGACGAACTGGAAGCGCTTGAAATCGGCTGACACCGCGCTAATGGCACCCTTGTTGGAGCCGGTGCGCGACTTGACCGTGAGGATGAAGGTGATGAGAGAGCAAGTGAGCAGCGCGGTGTTGTAGAGGTTGAGCTCCATGAGCTCCTGGTTTGTGCTGACGCGTTTCGCCGTGTCGCGCACTCTTGGAGTGGTTGAGTGCTGCCGCCGCGCAGTTAGGCAGCGAACGTGAGCGCAATACAGATTTCAGATTTCACGCGTGCACGTTCACGACAACAATTGCCGGACGGCAAGTCGTTGACAAACAAAACCCGTGTGAACACAACTTGCAGGCCCGCAGGCAAACAAACGAAGAGGTGCGCGGCAAAATGTTGTTCACCCCATGTTGTTCACCCCACGCCAACACGGCCAGGGTTCGCTGATCAGCGCGCTCAACGCCCCGCCGTCAATACGTCGAGAGAGCATCTCTCGGACCGCCGTCGCCAGCGCCTCGACTGCCGCGCCGCCTAATTCCGCGCGGCCCATCATTCCGCCCGCGACACCGATCGTGGCCCCCACGACACCGCTCATGGCGCAGCCTGCGCGTGCTCCCGCGCCCTTCATCGTGCCGCCGGCGAAGCCATCGACATCGCCCACGCCCTCGGCCGACGCGTCGCTCTATGAAACAGCCTCGCGGGGCTTCGCATACCCCGCGCCATCGTCCCAGCCCCCGCCGCCGCACCCGCAGCTGGCTCCTCCTGCGCTGCCAGCGACGCCGTCAGCCTCCGCCTCCTCGCGCCCGCCGTTGCCTCCGCCGCACGCGCCGCGACCCAGGGCACTTCGCCGGCTGCTGCGCTTGGGCCGGCAACACGACCTGACTGGCGCGCTCGGCCAGTGGAGACTCGCGCTCGCGCACCTGCTGCGCCACCAATCACTGCTACGGCTGCAGCAGCAGGCGCAGCAGCAGGCGGCGCAGATGGCGACGCTGCGCCGCTCGCTGCCCTCGGCTGCGACGGCCGTGCCACGGCCGGGTCATCCCACGGCGGGCGCGCCGTCCGCGCCAGCGCAGGGCTCTCCACTGCTGCGAGACGCGCTGCTGCTCCGCCTCATCCGGCACTTCCGGCTGCTCGGCATGAGCGGCGCCTTTGGGCGCTGGCTGCTGCTGCTCGCGACCGGCGGCTTCGACCCACAGCTGATCCATGCCTTGCGGCCGGCAGTGCCCGCGCCCAAGGCGACCGACCCAAAGACGCTCAAGCGCGCGAGTGTGCAAGAGGCCGAGATCGCCAGACTGCGCGAGCGGCTCGCGGCCGCCGAGGCAGACTCGGAGAGCAAGGGGCGTGCGCTCACGCTGGCGCAGCGCCAGCTGGCCACCGCCACCGACCGGCGGCGCGTGGCCGAGGCGGGCGGCAAGCACGCCATCGGCGAGCTCTCGAAGCTGCAGCTGGACGCGGGACGCGCCCGCGCAATGGAAGCAGAGCTCGACGCGCTGCAAGAGGCTGAGGCCACGTTGCTGGACGACACGCGACGGCTCGCGATCGAGGCAGGCGTACTCGCCGCGGAGCTGCACGCAGAGGAGCGCAGCGGCGCGCACGCGCGCGAGCTGGTAGTCTCGTGCCACGCAGCGCTGCTGCGCGCGCAGGACGACCAGCGGCGCTGTCTCGAGCACAACCAAGCCACGCAGCGCAAGGGTATCGCGCGCTGCGCCGCCCAGCAGTCGGCCATGGCTGCGGACCTGCGTGAGCTGGCGGCGCTCTTCGGACGCGCTGCCGCACAGAAGAAAGCGCTCGCGGCGGCACGGCGGCGCACGCACGAGGAGAGCGAGCGTCGTCTGCGGCTCGAGCCGGTGCGCGAGCCCACCAGCGCTGTGGTGAGTACTTGCTCGAGCGTCGCCACCTCCATCACCGCACCACGGCGCGTGGGGGGGGGCTCGGCGACGAGCAGTCGGGCCTCGAGTGCACGGGGCGGCTTCGGCGAGCGGCTGCCCCTCTCGGGCGTCGACGAGGGCGAAAGCGCGCTTGAGGAGGCAGTGGCCGAGGCGGCGGCGGCCGAGGCGGCGGCGGAGGCCGAGGCGGCGGCGGAGGCCGAGGAGGAGGAGGAGGAGCGGGCGGCCGCGATTGCAGCCACGGCCTCCGCCATCGCTGCGGCCAACGAGGCTGGCGAGGCGGCCGCCGCCGAAGCTGTGGAGGCCGCCGCGACCGCGGCGGCTGTGGAGGCCGCCGCGCAGGCCATCGCCGGCACCGCTGCTGACCTCGCGTCGGCCGTCATCTCCTCGACCGAGGCGGCGGCGAGCGCGCGCGCCACGTCGCTCGCTGCCTCGCTCGCGGCCAGCGTGCTGCAAGCGCGCTCGGCGGCGATCCAGCGGGTGCTACGCAGCGCTCTCACGCGGCGTCTGGGACGCGCGTGGTTGCGCTGGCTTCTCTCCAGCCTCGCCTTCGGCGCGTCCGCGGCGACGGTGGCGCTCACGACGGCGCTCGAGGAGCGAGCGCATGAGGTGGAGCGGCTGCGGCTGTTGCTCCACACGTGCCGTGCCAAGCTGACGGCCGAGAAGCAAATTGCGAGCCGCAAGCAGACGGAGAAGCAGGAGCGCAGCACCACCAACGTGGCGGTGAAGCAGCTCGGGCTCCAGGTGCAGGTGCTCCAGCGGCGGCTGCAGCAGGAGCAGCAAGCCCGCAAAGCGGAGCAGCGGCGGCAAGAAGCGAGTGTGGTCGCTGCTACGCACAACGCCTCGCGAGCCGGAGCCGCGGCGTGCAGTGCATCGCCCGCGCGCATCGCGCTCGCCACAGCGCTCGCCGCCCAGCAAGGCATGCAGGGCATGCACGGCAGGCAGCAGGGCGAGTTGGGTATGCAGGGCAGCGTGGGGCGCGCCGTCTTCTCGTCAGAGGAAGGCTGGCCAGAGGAGGAGCTCCTTATCGGATGGGCACCAGGGACGGGCACGGCGGCGGCAGGGGCGGCAGCGCTCACGGCAGCGCTAAGGGGCGGTGGCTTTGATGCCCATGGCGCGCACAGGCCCTCACCGTTTGATGAACCGTTTGAGTCCTCGGCCGAATATTTGGAGTCGTCGGTGCAGGGCGCTGCGACGAGCGAGCCCTGGGCGCTAGAGGAGGAAGAGGCGGAGGAGGAGGCGGAGGACGAGGTCCTTAGGGCCATGCGTAGGGCTGCGGCGCCTCCTCTGACGGCGCCGCGCCGTCAGCCGTCGAGCGGATTCGATTGGGAGGAGGAGTATGATCGGCCGGAGCTGATGGTACAGCCGGGCTCGGCGGTTGCCATCGTCGAGGCTGCGCTCAGTCCGCCGCGCGCTCCGCCGATGGACGAGCTTCGCCGGTGGAGCGAGCGGGCGGCCCTGCCCCCACAGCCACCGGGCAGCAGGGCACCGGGGGCGGCGACAGCTCCGCCTTCAGCCGTTGACGAGCGCATCGCTGCTGCGAGGGCGAGGGCTGCACGCGTGTTAATGGGTGGGACCTGAAAGAGTTTCTCTAGGCGCCCGGCACGGCGTTGTGAACTGAGAAGTTTGAGAAGTCCCGCACTCTCTCAGCCTTCAAAAGCGACCTCTCGGCCTCAGGGTGCCATTGTGATGTCGACTCCGAATTACTTCGTTACTTCGTTCACCCGCACACCGCTCAGCCGCCTAGATGCCAATGTAACCCAGCAGTCCTCCAAGGCACAGGAGAAAGCAACGTGCGATCGCACGAACCTGCCAGTGCTATCCGATGAACCCGAGTGGCTTCGGGAGGCGGCCATGGGATTTGATTTCAAGTCCAAGCGACCGCATGGTGTTTGCCCGCATGGTGGCGCCTGTAAGCATGACTGTACGCATGCCGCCGAGCAACAGGCCGTGCCCCCAGCGGAGATCGACGCCAAAACCCCCACGTGGCTCAAGCGGGCGGACATGAAACAGGAGGCCGAGAAGCAGAAGCAAGCCGAGGTGGAGGTTCTCAGAACCAAGGTGCAGGCGAGGAAGGAGGAGGTCCAAAAGGCGGCGGTGGCCAAAGCCAAGGCAGAGGAGGCGGCAGCAGCGGCCAAGAAGGCGGCAGAGGCGAAGGCGGAAGCGGCTCGACAGGCCACAGCGCAAGCGACGCAGGCACCGAAGCCGGCTCCGCAACCAAAGGCGGGCGCGCAAGCCAAGCCTGCCGGGCAGGCCAAGAAGGGCGCGCAAGCGCAGCCTGCCGCGCAAGCAAAACCGTCTGCGCAAGCAAAAACAGACGCACAAGCCAAGCCGGCTGCGCAAGCCAAGCCAGCAGGAGCGGCGCCGGTACGTCCTCTACCGGCTCGTCCTGTCAGCGCGGGAGCAGCGAAACCGGCAGCAGCGAAACCGGCCGCCGCGAAGCCGACTCGACCAGCTACTGCGGCTGCGGGCGGGCCTAGCGCAAAGCCCGGCGGCGCAAAGCCCGGCGGCGCACAGCCGGGCGGCGCACAGCCGGGCGGCGCGAGGCCACAGGCCCCAAAGCGCGCTGCGTATGGAGCTGCTGCGAAGCCTGCTGAGGAGAAGAAGGAGCCACCGATGCCCCCGACACTCGCTCAGCGCGTCAACGCGGCGCTCGGGCGCGTACACGAGAAGGTGATGGCGGGAGATCAGGCGGCAGCGCTCGAGGAGATCCGAAAGGGGCGTGAGCTCTGTGTCAAGGAGCCTCGGCTCGTGATGGCCGGACTGACCGACGCACGGTGGGACACGCTTCAGGCGACAGTCGAGTCGGTGCCCGAGGCCGCTCTCCAGGTGCTGAGGCACGCGTCGACCCACGCGACTGCCTATTCGCCATTCTCGGCTCTCGGGGTGCCGAAACTTGCGGCAGCGCGTGAGCTGAACACCGTCAACAAGCGCGAAGTGCTGAAGAAGTATCGTAAGCTCGCGCTGCAGCTGCATCCTGATAAGTGCGAGCACCAGTACGCGCAAGAGGCTATGGTGGCGCTCAACAAGGCCTTTGCGGTCCTCATCCCGACGAACTGAGAGCAGGGCGGCCGGAGTGACCGGAGCCCATTCAAGGATCCAGAATTCCTCCTCCGAGCTACGATCTATCTGGCTTCATCTGGCCGTGGTGGTCTGAGGCGCCTCGAGCAAGAGATAATCGAGTGCTCAGTGCAAGAAGAGACCACAAGTAGCGCATACAAGAGGGCGGAAAATGCGCACTGATCACAATGTGATCGGAGAGACGCACTCCCTCCTTACTCCACTTAGCGTCAGACTCAGAGGCCAGCTCACTGAGGTGCTCCCGGCGCAGTCTCGACCGCGGCGCGGTCGGAGACCGAGACGGCGTGGGTGGGTCGCTTGTGTGCGGATCCGTTGCGGCTTGGATGCGCCAAGGCCCGCAACGGCTGCGGCCCGCGCGACTTTTTCAAGATTCAAAACAAGAACGGAAACCGCGGGTGCCGTCTTGGTCGGTGTGTCATTTTGCGAATATATGATATTTATCTTGATTCGTTCAGTGTATTCCCGGTCGGGGTCGCGTGCTCTTCGCCTAGGTTGTAGCGCCTTCCGGGCGCCTGTCGTCCCCTTTCCCGAGTCGGGTGCAACCTACGCCCCGGGCCCGCGCCAGTCGGCTGCTTCTGTAAATTAAGACCAGCCGCGTCCGACGTTGCGAGTCGCGGGCCAGAGATTCGAGTCGTCGTACGTCGTCGTCGACGCGGAATATCGCCGCAGACGCCGATACGACCTGAGATAACATAGCAAGTACGTAGCCGGGCCGTCGATGCTCGAAACGTGGACGCCGTGGGATCCCAGAGAGTCGGTGGCAGGCGGCGCCCAGCTCTGCTTCAACTTCTCAATCTGTCGACGCCGCCTTCTCAACACACAGCGGATCAGCCGCGGGCCCGCATGTTCGGTAGATCAGGTACGTCGCCGCTCCACTTCACACCTCGATTCACACCTGCGCCCTTCGTGCTTCGTGCACCACCGGCGCCACGCTCGGCTCCAGCCCCTTCAAAAGTACGCGGTTCCGAAGAGCTTGCGATCGAGATCCTTCTTGGCCTCGCTGCGCTGCTTTAAATGAGGAGCCGCACCGCTAGCGGCCACTTCGTGCGTCACCAACGGCCGCTCGAGGCGCGTCGCATAAGGAGCTTCGAGCACCGCGCGCTGCAGTGGCGTCAGTTGCGCGAGCTTCTCGGTCGGGATCTCGAGATAGCCGCGGCCGTAGCCCATATTGGCCGGCGCGAAGCGATAGAGCGCGATGCGCCGCTGCTGCTCGCCTCGCCACGGCGTCGCGCCGTGCACCGTTGCCTCTGACCAGATGACGACGTCACCGGCCTTGGTGACCGGTTGATGGATGTGCTCGCGGAATACCTCGGACACGCCATTGACCACGTCGAGAGGCACGGGCAAGTTGAGCTTGTGTGAGCCGCGGAGCACGCAGAAGCCACCATCTCCCAGGTTGTGGTCGACGAGCTGCACGGCCACGGCGAGAAGCGTCGTCCAAATGTGACCGCCTTCGCAGCGGTACTGCAACTCAGGGTTGAAGCGTCCCGAGGGAACGCCGTCGTCGCCTGAAATGGGACCCCCGTGCAGCATGAAGCCTTCCGAGTCGCGATCCTGCGCGATCACAATCGGCTGATGGTCCATACGATATCCTTCGCCACAAAAGGCGTTGAGGTATGGCACGAGCTTCGGGTGTGCTAGGACGTTGCGGAAGAGGTCGCAATGCGGCTGGTCCCAGAAGAGCATGCCACCAAGGTCAAGGCGAGGACCTTTGGCCGACAGGGGCGTGCCCTCGTTGGCGTTTCGCAACGCGTCGCCCACGCGCGCTTGCAGCTCGGCCGTGTGGGCGTCTATTCCCGCGTTGGCAGTGGCGACCTCTTCTGGCGAGAAGACGCTGCGCACGACGAGGAAGCCGTTGAGGTCGAAAGCGAAGCGGTCGGCTTCACTCAGCACCGCCGATGCCATGATGGTCTTGGATCGGCAGAGAGCTGGCGAACGGGCGGTCAAGGCTGCGGCGAAGCTGAGTGCTCGACAGAGCATGCGCGTAAATTCCAAGAAATGACGAATTCAGCACCCCAAATCAAGGCGTGGGTCGACTGCAGTTGTCGCCCCGCAATGGACTTCCCGGTTTCTTAGTTTTTTCCGACCGGGCCGTCGAGAAAGTTGAACGGACCGGTCGATTGTTGATCGGCCTGTGCTCGTGCGTCCACCGAACACCGGAGTCGGCAGGCGCTGGTTGGGTGGCGTCGCCGAGTTGCCGAGTTCCCCATGTGGCTCCAGCAAGACGCTGGCAACTCGGTCGTGCTCGTCTCGCCGCGCAAAAAAGTGTCGCCGCGCGCGTTGCCCATCCGCGGCGCGCGCATTCCCAATAAGAACGGCCCGCTCAGCGGACGCGGCTTCACCACCTTCGCTTACTCTATCGAAGGCCAGAGCGACCCGTACGAGCTGTCTGAGCGGGCACGCCGGCCAGGCAGCTGCCGTGACAGTAAGCCGACCGGAATGGAGCCGCTATCGCCGCGGCCCGTGTTCAAGCATGCCGCGCTGCCACAGGCACCAGGGCAGGCGGGCTCCTTCCAGCGCTTCCGCTACTCGATCGATCCATTCGAGCGCAGGGACGAGGCAAAGCAGGCAGACGCGATGCAAGGCGCGTCCAAGACGATTGCAGGCTCGTTCCTCGCGGGCGGCAACGCACGCAATGAGAAGCGATCCCTCTCCCGTCGGCAGCCCGAGCTGCGCGAGCAGCTCAAGCGTAGCCTGCGCAACGATTGGCCGAGCTTCATCGGCATCCAGCTGGACGACCGCGGTCACCTGATCCTGCATTTCGACGCAGAGCGCCTCGACGGCGCGCGCCGCGCCGACCTGCACACGTACATGAACCGCCTACTGCAGACACATCCCGCGTCCATTGAATTTGCGCTGCAAAAGGACCCGACACGATGGGGAGTTCTCGAGTCGGCCCTGCAGCCGCGGCCGCCTGCCGATGCTGCGGCGGCGCAGTCCGAGCCTCGGGGCGAGCGGCTCATCTACACGTTCCGGCCTCCGTGGGTACCCAACGACCTACTCCTCACGCACCGGCTCGGCCCACCGCGGCCTTCGCAGCTCGCACAACTCGCGATGGCTTCGATGCCACAGAGCGGCCAATCGCACAGCGACGACTCCAGTCCAAGGTGACGGATCGATGACGCGGTGATGGGTCCCCGCGGGTCGCCCGTCATGCGTTCCGCAGCGAGCCGCCGCGAGCGCGGCGGCGCGCCCCGGGTGTACCGCGGGTCCCGGCCACGTTAGATGGCGCATACGCGCATTACTTAGTATACTGTTCCGGATCACGCCCGGCCAACGTGGGGGGTTTGAGCGCCTGTTAAAGCTTCTGATTTTTCGAAAAGTGCATGATGATCATGATCAGAATTTTTCGAACAAACAGTCGCATGCTGATGCGAATGTCAATGTGATCGAAAACATCGATCATCGTTGGCCCCCGGTCGCCCGAGGCCGCCCCCGTGGGTTCTCGCCCGTGCCGTTTTCGGGACGCGGACGGACCGATGGCGAACGGTGCGGTTTTGGTTCATGTTTTGCGGCCGTCGAGCCAAGGTCAGGCTCACAGGGGCCGAGGGGCCTCAAGCTCGGGTCGGTAAACTGAGGGTCTTTGACGACATGGGTTTCATCATGCCACCTGTAAACCTGAGGTACCTGTAACCGGGTAGTATCTATGCGGTACTTTTACGTTCCGTTGATCCCCGTCGCGCGTCGGGACGGTTATTCCGACTCATCGACGGCGTTGATCGACTCGAAGGTGAAGGGCGAATATTTGTGGCCATCGCCGCGGAAGAATTTGTTCTGGAACTCGACCCACTGCAAGCGGAGCGCATGTAGGAAGGACGAGAGGTTCTCCATGACCATGAGCACTACGACCGAGATGATAGCCCATGCGGTGAGGGCGAACCACGCGGCCATGCCTGAGAAGGGCGCCGGCAACCCGGAGTTGAGGCCGGCGTCGCGCAGGATCATGTCCTTAAAGAGCTCGGCGAGCTGCGAATGCGCGAGAGAGAGCGCCCACAGGCGCAGATACGAGGCGGTGTTCGAGATGGAGCCCAGCACGAACTCGATCGTGTGGATCGCCTGGTGGATGAACGCGTCGCCAAAGGAGAAGTCGCCGTGGCCATCGTCGGCATCGTCTTGATCCTTGCCTTCCTTGCTATCCAACTGCTCGTATTTGGCCTTTTCGGCCATGTTGGCGTTGTGCTGCGCGAGCTCGATGAATGGAATCGGGAAGAGCAAAAAGGGCACTGACGCGAAGGCCGCGATCAGCAGTGCGAACTGCACGTTCAGCTGCGTGTCCGAGAAGCACATCTTGAACTCGTTCACGCCAGGCCCAGCGGCGGTGAGCTTGTCCTCACCGTCCACGACCCCGGTGTGGCACGCGATGGGGCACGCGCCCGCAATCGTCGACACGTCGCACGCGCCATGCTGCTGGGCTGTGCTGCACGAGGTGTAGCACTCAATGCCGTAGAGCGGCACCGAGATGGGTGTCGTGGGCGACATGAACATGTTGATGAGCAGAGTGAGCAGAGAGGGGGCCGCCTGCGGGCCCGGGTTTCCTGGCACGCCCACGTTGCCGCTCCAATCGACGGACCACTTGTAGAAGATGGTGAAGACGAGGTAGCCGAAGATGCCCTCGAAGAAGATCATCTCGGGCAGGTATTCGAAGAAGATGCGCTTGTAGTCGCCGTACTCGATGTGGTTGAGCAAGGAGAGGCAGATGCCCACCGTCATCTGGATGACGCCGACGATGATCGAGATCTTCATCTTGAACGAGTTGAAGAAGGTGATCTTATTGGCCGTGTAGTGCCAGATCGGGTCGATGCCCACCGGGTAAGGCGAGTCCATCGAGCATACGGGCGGCAGCGCTGCCGGGTCGGGGTGTGCCGCACACCCTACCGACGGGTCCTCCGCAAGGTGCCAGCGTGAGCCGCCGAACCAGTTCATCGGGAAAGCGAACGCCTCGTTGTACAGGAAGCCAACGTATGCGCCGAAGATGCCGTTGAGCAGGATGATGTAGCGCCCGCCATAGCACATGCCGACCATGTCGTTGAGGCCCGCGCCCGTGCCCCACTCCTTCTCCTTAGAGACGAGGAACATGCCGAAGAGTGTGAGCAGCGTGCCATGGCCAAAGTCGCCGAACATGATGCCAAAGAGGAAGGGGAAGAAGATGCAGCAGAAGGCGCCCGGGTTGACCTCACGGTAGCGCGGGGTGCCGTACGTGTTGACGAGCGCCTGGAAGCCACTCGTGAAGTTGGTCATCGGGATGTGGGTCGGCGGCGTGAGGCGGGAGTTGAGCTTGTTGAGGATGGGGCGCGTGTCGAGGTGACACTCCTTGGTGACCGCCGCCATCGTGGCGACGAGCTGATCGTACTCGCGCGTGGGTACCCACCCTTCTGCGACGAAGACGTGACGCTTTAGATCGAACTCGCACATGTTGAGCATGTCGTAGATCATCTTCTCCTTCTGCACCACGAAGTGGTACGTGCCGAAGACGGTCAAGATGCGGCCGAGGAGCTCGCTCATGACTGCTTCACCCTTGGCGAGGATCTCGTCAGACTCGGCGAGACGGCGTTGCACCTCGGCGACCATAGCGATATACTCGGAAGGGTCCTCGGGAAACATGTAGAGTGACGCGCCAAAGTACGAGCAGATCTTGGAGATCTTGTCGCGCAGCACCTCCCCCGCAAAGAGGACCATGAAGAAGACCTTCTCGACCGCTTCGGTCTGGCCTCTGTTGTCCACGTCGAACAGCTTCTGCGCGATGGGAACGGTCTCGAAGACGGCGTTGCCACGTGTGGCGCGGAAGAGCGTGCGCTCGAGCGAGGCCACGAGCTCCGACTTGATCACGCCCGACACCTGGCCGAGCAGGCCGGTGGATGAGGCGGCGAACTCGGAGAGAGTCATGAGCTCGGCCATCGTCGTCTTGCCCATCTCGGGCACGGCGCCGATGGGCCTGGCCTTCTCCATGCCGACCTCGGCCTCCTTCGAGTACATCTTCTGGCCAAGGTCAAGGACGATCTTCTGCTCACGGAGCGCGTTGTCGTTCTTGACGAGCAGTTCCTGCTGCTTCTTTAGCTCACTGAGCTCGTTGTTGAAGGACTTGATCTTGGGCTCGATGTCGTCAAGGGAAAGGCGGAGAGACTCGGCAGAGTTCTTCTCGGCGAGCTCGATGGCGGAGTCCTCAAACTCGAGCTGGATGCTGCGCATGATGCGCGACAGCTCATCGCACCTTCGCACTTCCTCGACGAATGAGCGCTTGTAGAACGAGGTACCCACGTTCAGGTCGCGGAACTGGATCAGGCCAGCGGTACCAAGCTTGCTGACAACAGTGCGGGCAGCGTCGTTCTGCACGATCAGCTGCACGAGCTGCATCTTCTGGGAGCGCCACATGTCACCCATGGCAATCGACGGCCCCTCCAGGCTGAGTCACGTTGACGTTAGAAGGTCCTCTCGGCTAGACAGCGGGCTTGGTGTCGACCTCCATTAAATAATAAAGGTCCGCGGAAAAGGGTTCAGAAGACCCTGTGAATCCCAATAATCCCCGATCAGCGAGACCGAATCGTCCTACAAAAATAGCATAGTGGCTGGCATCTTTCAACGTTCCGGTTCGAGTCTGAAGTTTTGACGAGAATGGAGCGTCACTCGGTGGCCCTCGACGTCGTCGTCGCCTTGTACTCCGACCGCTCTTTCGAACCGTGGCTCGCCGATTTGTCGAGAGCCCTGGAGGGCGCGGCCGTCGTGCGCAGCGTGGTGTACGACAAGTCGGGCTCTGCCGTCGCGCTGCCAACGGCTGATGAGCATGTCAGGCTGCGCAACATCGGGCGCGAAAGCGAGAGCTACCTGCAGCACATCGTGCGGAACTACGAGCAGGGCCTCGCAGCCTATACGCTCTTCGTGCAGGACGATATTGCGAGCGTGCACGTGCCAAAGCATCACCGCGAGGGCTTCTATGCGCGCATCCATCGTGTGGTGCGGGTGGGTGACGGTGGGGAGGTTCTTCAAGTGGCGTACCGTGGACGCAAGTTGGCGCCGCGTCGGCGCATAGCTGCTGGCGATCCGCTCTATGGACGTCTGCATGACGCATGCGTGCGCTTCGGCATCGCGATGCCGTCGGAATACGAGACCAACGTGTGCGCCATCTTGCTGGTGAGCAGAGAGCGCATCCGGCGACGGCCACGCGCGTTTTACGAACGCCTGCTCGCGTGGCACGGGGAGAGCGAGAGCGCACCCGACCGCAAGCGCCGAAATCACGAGGAGCAGGTGCCTTGGGTGCTGGAGCACCTATGGCAGCTCATATTCTTTGAGACGCCTCAGCCCCTCTTGCGCCGCTTCTGGCCTTCCTACTACTACAGGGGACCATTCTGGACAGCGCAGCGCTGGCTACTCGGTCGAACGTGCCACACCTTCGCGCGGCACCTCTGCGAGCTGTGCACCTTGCTCATCGGCAGCGTGTGTTTGAGTCGTGTGCTGTGGTCCACTCGAAAGGGCACGGCTTTGGCTTCGAAGCACTCGTCGTGAGCCTGTGTCGTGTGTCGACGTGTGAGCCGCCGTCTGCCGCGTCTATCGGCTCTCGGGTCGATCTTAAATCGGGGCGTCGCTTGGGTTAGAATTACCCTTCATTCACAACACACCAACACGCACAAACCAAACCACAAAAGCGTGAAGGGCAACACCTCGCACACGTCACAGTCGCTTCATTCTCATGCTCGCGACATGCAACGCGTGCCGCGCTCACAGAACCTTCACAGCCATGGTTGAAATTACTTTCAAGTCGTTCACACCGATCGCCGCAAAAATGGCTGTCGACATCGCAAAAGCGCAAGGAGCGCGTGCACGCTCACGCGCTACTACGCGCTCCGTCGCTCGCCGTGCTCGACGTGTGCGTCGGTGCGATCGCTGCACGCGCACACCGCACCGCCCTCGCACACGGAATCCATCGAGTCCGCTCAGGTGCTTTCCTCCATGGTGCCCTGCTGGCATTCCGGGAGCACACGTGCGTCTCCCTTTGCCTCTCTCACGACTGTGATTTTTTCCGCGTGCCTTTCCGCAGTAGCGCGCCGCCGCCGACCAGTACGCCTCCCTCCTCTCCACCCCCGCGCGCTTCACTGCCACGTGACTGCCCAATCCTGAGGCCCCGAGCTGTGGGCTGCCTCTCTCGAGCGGAGGGCATGCGACTCTCCGTTCGCGCTGAGCTTCGGTCGACCCACACGCCGCGCGCGATCCCCCTCATACTTCTGGCATGCTGTGGGCTGTTGCATGCCTGCGTCGAGACCCTTCAAGCGCCCTTCGAGCTTGCAGCCGCTCGTGGTCCCACATATCTCCATGCTGCCGATTACACACGTCTCTTTTGTTCGCAGGATGATCGCAATGCTCATCAACTGTGTAGCGGAGAAGACAAACACCCACAGCGACACCATCCGGTCGGTGGCGTTTTCCCCGGATGGAACCAAGATTGTGTCCGGATCGGACGACAAGACGATCAAAGTCTGGGATTCGGGTGCGCCGGAGCCCTCGAAATCGCCCCTCCTTGGCCAAAACCGACGCCTGCTGGCTTGCCTGGCAGGCAAACTGGATATGCTGAATGAGAAGACGAACGCCCACAGCAACTACATCATGTCAGTGGCGTTTTCCCCGGACGGGACCAAGATTGTCTCGGGATCGTACGACAAGACGATCAAAGTCTGGGATTTGGGTGTGCCGAAGTCCTCAAAATCGCCCCTCCTTGGCCGAAACTGACGCGTGTTGGCTTTTGTCTGGCAGCCACGCTGGGGCTGCTGAGCGAGAAGACGGACGCCCACAGCAACGGGATCAACTCGGTGGCATTTTCGCCATCCAAGATCGTGTCCGCATGCAATGGCGGGACGATCAAAGTCTGGGATTCGGGTGC
>ENA-UOXK01000408-UOXK01000408.1-mixed-culture-metagenome-genome-assembly--contig:-NODE-408-length-32878-cov-36.343722_pt1 | contig 32878 bp, 22 predicted proteins | sample MGYA00238160_ERZ761638 | MGnify/ENA primary metagenome ERZ761638 (study PRJEB28912, sample SAMN08777098) | mixed culture metagenome | isolation source: Freshwater growth medium | place: USA...
GAACACATGTTCACATGAACGACCGCAAAGGCGCCGCAACGTGAAGGCACAAGCGGCAACTTTGCGTTTTGGAACGGAATTCGTGCCTTCTCCTCGTGCACAGGGTGGTGGCCCTCCGGATCATGGACGTCCACTTGCTCCTCTTGCAAGTTCTGGCCGCGCCACTCGTATCTTTCGATCCCACGAATGCGCGCATCGAGCGTGTTAGCTTCAGCGTTACCATAGGCGGTGACGTGCCGTCAAAAGGGCCGTCAGCACGGATGCTTGCAACAGCAGCCACGCCGCTATTGGATGTGGGTCCGCTACCGAGCAAGGCGCTGCTGGCAGCAATGGAAGCATGCGGCGCCGGAGACCTAGCGGATGAGATTCTCGAGCTCGAGCATCGAGGCATCAAGATAGTGGTCAACGCGAACGTGCCCGAAGGCGCGCCCACATCAGGCCGTGCCGTCCTGCGCGCCGTCGGCACCGACATGAGCTGCTTCACGCCAGAGCTCCAGAAAGAGCTGCAACACTTCGTGGTTCTCACCGACCGGCCCACCATTTCATATGGCAAAAAATTCATGCCGCCGCCCATACCCTTGCCACCGCCCCCCTCGCCCTCGCCGCCGCCGCCCTCGCCCTCACCACCGCCCCCCCTGCCCTCGCCGCCGCCAAAGCCTCCCCCGCCGTCGCCGCCCGCGATATTAAATCAACCTTGGACGCCATTGTGGCTGGGAATGGTGTTCTGGATTGGCCTTGTGCTCTGTGTGGCCACGTGGCAACAGCTTCCACCAACAGTCAAAGAGGAACTTGAGCAACGCTTTGACAGTATGACTAGATCATATCAGACCCTGTCAGACTCGCCCCCCGAGAATGCCAAAAAGGAGGTGAAGAAGGCGACCAGCCCAGCAAATAGGACGAAGGGCCGCACCAAGGATGGGTCTCCGCCCAGGTCTGTTGCCGCCGCTGATGTCCGACTGGCGGCAGCACTCCCAAGTGCCAACGAGATCCGCGCCGCGTCTCCGAGCAAGACATCTCCGATCAAGTCTGTTGCATCCAAGGAAACCAGCGCCGCGCCGGCCATCGCCGGCAGCCCCTCCGTCGCCATTCCCGCCAGTCCAACTACTGACTCCCCCCTGGATGGCGAAGTTGCGAAGGCGACGTGGATGGAGTCGTCGCCGAAACGCTCCGCTGCCGTCGCCCCCTCCGTCGCCGCCGCCCCCTCCGTCGCCGCCGCCCCCTCCGTCGCCGCCGCCCCCTCCGTCGCCGTCGCCCCCTCCGTCGCCGTTGAGCCCTCCGTCGCCGTCGCCACATCGACGCCGCCGAAACGCTCGTCACCCAACTCCAGTCCGATGAGAAACCCGACCCCGGGGTCCCGTTATGAGCAGAAGCTCAAATTCAGTCCACACGCCGATCCGGCAGCAGCTTCTCCCACATTGATCTCCCTTCAGCAGACGATCAGAGACCAGGAGCGCGCCCTTCGGGAGTTCATGGAGCGTGCAGTTCATGCCAAACGCTGAAGCAGCCCTCCGAACGTTCGAAGCACGGTAGCACGCTCGCGTTGTGTGCAAGGTTCCTGGGTGCATGTGTATGAGAGTCAGTCGTTGGTTTTAACTTTTATTCACCTATAATGTACACACACGCAACGCGAGCGCTGGCAAGACCGCGCGCAAGAGCGCCCCGAACGGAAGAAGCGAAGAACGATGTGACCGCGCGCTATATGCTACATTTCGTTTAATTCCAATGAACTCGACTCAACATCACACGGTAACCGGGGCGACATACCGGGGTAACAGGAAGGTAAAGAAGGTAACATATCGTAGCCAGGGTAACAGCGCGTTGTGTTGAACAGCAGCAGGGGTAACAGACTCGAAAACAGGTACATTATATAGCCCGCGGGGCCGGCTACCGATACTGAGCCGCGAGCGAGAGTCGACTGATGACTAGTTGACTACATGTATTCATCAATGGGCGCCTCGCATGCCGGCGCCTGCCGCGAGCTCGCGGCTCGTGTCTCCTTTCGATGCCTGGGTGCCCTCGCCATGTGTACGCTGCTGTTGGTACCTGTTGGCAATTATCGTTACCGGAAAAACAATAAACACCCAAAGGCAATTTGACCCTAGGAGACCCGAACCCGCCACCGAGCCGAAGACTGAGAGTCACCGAGGCACACTAGGGAGTCTGAAACTGAAAGTGTGGGTTGGTCGTCGGAGTTTCGTCACTCATCCAGTTTGGTGTCAAGTGCTTCGTCGCGGAGATGGATTTCGGGGAATTAAATTACGCGTCGTGGTGCACCGATTCCAACGGGAATGGTGAAGTCCTCACCAGACCTGGCCACTGCGCCAGACCTGAGCCTCGCCGACTTTGCGATGGGACGACGCCTTGGAGCTGGTGCGTTTGGCGAGGTGCATGTCGCGCGGCGCAAGCGCGACGGCAAAGATCTCGTCATCAAGCGCATCCCGATTTTGGGCTGCTCACGGCGAGAGCAATTTGACGCACTCAACGAGGTGAAGCTGATGGCCTCACTCGAGCACCCGCACGTGGTGACCTACCTTGGTTCATTTGTGGAAGCGCAGAAGCTACACATTGTCATGGAGCACTGCGCCGGCGGCGACTTGAAGCGTCTGATCGACGCTCGCAACGGCGTGCACCTTCCCGAACGTGAGGCATGGCAGTATCTGCTGCAGGCGAGTGCGGGCGTGGCGTATTTGCACGCGTGCCGCGTGCTTCACCGCGACCTCAAGTCGTCCAATCTCTTTCTCAAGGACGGCGTGCTCAAGATCGGCGACCTCGGCGTCTCGAAGCTCCTCGACTCGTCAACGCAGCTGGCGACGACGATGGTGGGCACGCCATACTATCTGTCGCCCGAGCTGTGCGAGAACGCCCGTTACGACGCCAAATCGGACATCTGGGCGCTCGGCGTCGTCGGCTACGAGCTCCTCGCCCTCGCCTACCCCTTCACCGCCAATAACCAGGCGGCCCTCATCCTGCGCATCCTGCGCGGCGGCTACGCACCTCTGCCGGAGAGTCGTTATTCTGTCGGTCTACGGGGCGTGGTGGACGCCTGCCTGCAGCCGCAGCCGGCGCTCCGCCCAACGGCCGCGCAGATCCTTGAGCTGCCCGCAGCCAAGCGGCACCGCACCGCTGTGCTCAGCGACCTCGCATCACCCATCGCAGCGCAGTCATCACCGCCGCCCGCCACGCAGCATGCCGCGCTTCCGACAGCGCAGGCTCCCACCGTCGCGACGGCGGCCGAGGCGCCGGCGCCCGCACCGCCGCTGCCCTCGGCAGCTGTGGCGGCACCGACGTCGCTGAGTGCAGCTCGATCGCTTGATGAGTGCGGCGGCATTGATGAGGACTTTGGCGAGGACGACGCCGCGCTGACTGGACGATTCCCGTCTTGGCCGCCCGCCGCCTCGGCGGCGGTGGCGCAGGCACTAGCGGTGGCTGACGTGGAGGCCGACGATGGCAGCCTCTCATCGACTGAGTATGGCAGCGAGACTGGCGAAGACGATCTTCCGGAGCGCGAGGAAGGCCCGAGCGTCGCCATCCACTGTGGGAACGCGAACGACGAGGAGAACGATGACCACCGACGCATGCTCGCATTCATGGCGGAGGTCGTGAACGGTCCGAAGGGGGAGGCGCGCTCTCCCGGGCGCTCTCCGGCGGCGCGACCGTCGCCAGCGGGGCGGGCGGCGGCGTATGCCGTCAAGGAGATGGCGCGAAAAGAGCTCCGGCGGTCGGGAGCCTCGCCGCAGCATGCACGAGAGCTCGACGCACCAGGTGCGAAAGAGTTGGTGAGCCTCGCTAAGGATTTGAGTCGTCAAGCGCCTGGGACAGCGCACTCCATGGCGGCACTCGGCGGCGCATCACGGCAGTCGGCGCCAGTCGGTGCCGGATGAGGAGCAGGAGGAGGCAGCGGTGGCGTCCGCAGTGCTCGAGCGCTCGCCACGGCGCCGCAGAGCAAGGTCGGAAGCATTCGGGTGGAAGTTGCGTCGGGCAGCGCACCGGCAGGCGCTGCCGCCGTTCGCAGCCCGCCCGGCGCCGTGGCGAGCGCGGGCGCCGTGGCGGTGGCGAGCACGGGCGCCGTGGTGGGCTCCGGCGCACGGTATGCGGCGGCGGCGGCGGCGGCGGTCTCAGGCAATCGGAATCGCGTGCGAGGCCGGTTCAACGGGCCCCCGGATGTGGGACTCTCCGCTGCACGGCTGGGGATTCACGACGCGTTGCGCAAGGCAGAGGAGCGGCGCTAAAGGGAGGAGGAGCGCCGAGCAGCGACGTCCGCGGCCGCGGCGGCGGCGGAGGCCGCTCGTTTGGCATCAGAGGAGGCCAGTCGCGAGCGGTGCTACGCTCGCGTCAGCTGCGCGCCGAGCACTCAGCCCGAGTCCAAGCCGCAATGGCTGAGCAGGCATCGGCGGCGTCGGCGGCGTCGGCGGCGTCGGCGGCCGCAGCGCGGCGCGGCGGCGCGCGGCCACCGACCGCGGCGCGGCCGGGGCTGTCGAGGCTTCACGCACTCGAGAGCGAAGCCTATCGCCGGCAGCCTATGGACGAAACCGACGAAGCCCATTGCCGGCAGCCCGAACTCTTGGAGGACGAGGCAACGGGAGCGGCAGGGATGGCGGAGGCGACGGGGTTGGCTGAGATGGCGGAGGCGGACGCGACAGGTGCAGCGGCAGGACAGTCGACGGTCTCCGGGCGCCGTCGTGGCCCCCCGCCGCCGCCTGTGACGATCCTGCCTGCAAGCGCGGGCACCTTCGCGGCCTCTTCACCGTGGCTTCCCATTCCGGGGATCGCCCACGAAGAAGATGAGTACGATGAAGACGGCGACGGCGGCGTGGAGGACGATGAGGATGACGGCGATTTGGAGGACGAGAAGCTTGATTTAAACGACGCGACGTTGGGCGAGGCGGTGCTGCTGGACGACGACGCGGAGGATGAGCCGCAGGACGATGATGAAATGTAAGAGCATAATTTGAAGTTTTAGTTTGTAAAGTAACTAGGGTTTCGTCCGAAACATCGCTAGTCTGCGTTATTCGCTTTCGCAGGAGAGGCCCTGGGGCCCGTCGCGGTGAGAGGCACGTACAGGACGCATCCGATGCCATCCGGCCAAACTCGGTCCTCCCGAGGGCGCCGTGCGGTGCCTCCTTCCGTATCTGAAGCCGAGAAGTCGCTGCTCGAGGTGCCCACGCCCCTCGCACCCATCTCCTTCCAGAAAAGGTTCCCCCTCGCTGACTGCTGCGCGCGCGCCGCAGGCGATGGCCATGGTGCATACCCTCATCAACGGTAGCGATTGCACCGATGCGGCGCCGTTGAAGGTGGGCGACCGGGTGCGCGTGCGGCCCGGTGTAATCCCATCGCTCGGCTGGGGCAACGTGCGCTCGACGAGTGTGGGCAGGGTGGTGCGCATGGACGGCGAGCGGTGCGACGTGGACTTCCCGGGCCACAACAACTGGCACGGCAAGGTACCAGAAATCGAGCGCGTGATCGACGACCCCGTCGGCCTGCTGCAGCGCACGCTCGAGGCCGCCGAGAGCTGTGGCACCGTCGCCGCATCGGTCCTGCACGAGGCGCGCTCGAAACTGGTCGCGGTGCAGCGAGCGATGGTCGAGACGCCGCTGCTCGACGCGATCGAGGTCATCGAGGCCGCCTTGGGCATCTCGGGCGGCAACGGCGCAGCCGCCGCCGCCGCCGCCGCCGCCACCGCTTTGGGCGCCGCAAGCAGCGCCGCCGCGTCCGGCGCGACTGTCGGCGGCGGCGACGGTGGCGCGGCGACGGCGGCCTCCTCCACCACATCGGCGCTGCTCGGCTGGCGAGGCCCTCGGCCGTGGCTGCTCGAGCCGACCGTGACGGTCTCGTCGACGGACGGCCGCCATCAAGCTTCCAATCTCCTCGATGGCAAGGTGAAGTCGGCGAGCTCGTGGCGAGATCGCGAGCTCGAGCTGCGAGCTCGCTGCCGCACATCAGAGCCCGGGCTCCACCACTGCCCTAGCTGCGTTGACCTCGCTATGCTGACCTCCCTGTGCTCCCTATGTGCTCCCCTCGCTCCCGCGCAGCTCGAGACTTATTGGCAATCGAGTGGGCAGTCGGGCCAGCACTGGATTGAGCTCGCCTCGCCCCGCCCTGGCTGGCCGCTTGGCGCGATCGATCTCCATGTCAAGGATTTCGACAACTACTCGCCTTCGCGCCTGCTGCTGCTCACACGCACCGGGGCGGACGAGACCACTCGATGGACTCCCACTAAGGTCGTCGCGCTCTCTCTGACTGAAGGATGGGTCACACTTCTCACCGCAGCGGAGGCGGGGAGCGCGGACCGTGTTCGCGTCGAGATCCATTCCAATCACGACCACGGCATCGACTCCAAGGTGGCTGCGCTGCGTGTGGGCGGAGCGATGACCGCCGCCGCCTCCGCGCTCCTCCTCGTGCTCGAGACGGCGCTCGAGGCAGCGCATGCCTGCCCAGTCCCATGTGACCACGCATTGCTCTTGCGCGCCCGAGGCATGCTGCCACAGCTGCGCAGGCGCACGGCGCTCGAAGCGCTCACGCTGGCGGAGAGCAACGCGGTGGGTGATGGCCTCGAGGTGGCCATCCGGCAGGCACGCCAGGCCAAGGTAGAGAGCTTGCATATGAGTGCATATGAGTGCATCTGAGTGCATCTGAGTGCATCTGAATGCATCTGAGTGCATCTGAGTGCATCTGAGTGCATATGAGTGCATATGAGTGCATCTGAGTGCATCTGAATGCATCTGAGTGCATCTGAGTGCATCTGAGTGCATCCGAGTGCATCTGACGAAACCTCCGAATTGGCCCAAATTTGGCAGGTCGAGAGGTCTCGAATCCTCAGAGCCGAGGCTCGGCTCGCCGCGGTACGCGCCCAGGAGGCCGCCCGGGCGGCCATCCTGGAGAGGCTCGAGCGTGCGACGACGGCGCCTGAGCTGCGTGCCGCTCTGCTGCTCGTGGGCACCGACTCCCCGGCCTTCGAGACTGGGCAGCTCGATGAGCATCGAGAGAGGCTGGGGGACCTGCTCGCCACGACCATCGACGATGCCGATGGGAACGTCGACGCTCTGCGTGTGGCGGTGCAACGCTCCCTTGAGGCTGTGGCGCAGGTGACGGGGCACTCTCCTTGGATGACCTCGGATGACCTCGGATTACCTCTGATGACCTCTGATGACCTCTGATGACCTCTGATGACCTCTGATGACCTCTGATATGACCTCGGATATGACCTCTGATGACCTCTGATGGCGCAGGTGGCGGGGCGCTCTCCCGCCTTCGACGTGGCACTGCGTGGCGGTCGCAACGCCCTTGACGAAGCCGAAGCTGAGGCCAAGCGTCGTGCCGAGCGGTGCGCGGTCGGTGCGCCCGCGGAACTGTCCGAGATGCCCGGGGAGTTCAAGTGCGCGATCACGCTCGAGGTGATGCGTGATCCAGTCGTGGCCGCCGACGGGTACACATACGAGCGGAACGCCATCGAGCGCCACTTGAGTGAGAGCCGTCGCTCTCCGATGACCAACGAGGAGATGGCCCACTCCCGCGTGATGAGCTCTATGACGGTCCGGACTCTCATTCGGGAGTGGCCGGAGCGCGAGCATTTGCGCATCATGCGCACGATGAGCGCGCTACGCGAGCGCTTAGCACACGAGGCGCAGCAGCAGCAGCAGCAGCAACAGCAGCAGCAGCAGCAGCAGCAGTATCCGGAACAGCAACTGCGCAACGATGCGGCAGCGCCGCCCGCGCTTCTGGGCGAGAACGTGCCCAGCGCACCCGCCGAGACTGGCCTAATTAGGCAACCTCCCGCCGACGGCGACGATAATGCGGCTCGGTCGCACGACGCGCGCGCGGGTAAGAAGCGTAAGCGCTATCTCGAGCGCTCTCAAGCCCTTGACGCCGGCACCGACGCTGAGGAGGCTGCCAGCTCAGCGGCGCCCAAGACGGCGCCTCGTCGGAGCGGCGCCGTCTTGGGCACCGACGCTGAGGAGGCTGCCAGCACGGCCGCGGCGGCCGCTGTAGCCGCAGCCAGCGCCGGGAGCATCCGGTGCAGTGACGAAATTGACGAACCGCGGAGCCAACTCGAGATGCGCTTAGGCTCTCTCAGGCCACGAGCTAGCAGCAGCGGCAGCGGTACCGGCAGCGGCGCCGTAACGGGCGCTGCCACCGGCGCCGTGGTGGGCAGCGGCGGCTCTGGCGGTGGCGGTGGCAGCACAGGCACCACCGCCGCAGCCGCAGCCGCCGCCGATGCCACCGCCACCGCTGCCGCCGCCACCGCCACTGCAGCTGCCGCCGCGGCTGCTGCTGGCCGGCGTGGTCGCAGCGCCCACAATGGCGCCCACGATGGCGCCCACGATGGCGCCCACGATGGCGCCCACGGCACCTGCCCAGCCCTCGGGCGCCGCGTGAGCGCTCGGCGACGTGCGGCCGACGCGCCGAGATGAGCACCATACGAGCGGCGCGCCGAGATGAGCACCATACGAGCGCGGGCTCAGGCCGTTGGAGCGCCGTCGTGGTCAGTCGATCGGCGTTCCCGCCAACGGCTCGAGGCCTTCCACAGCCCGCCAACGGCTCGAGGCCTTCCACAACGGCCTTCCACAGCAGCAGCAGCGGCGGTGCTGGCGCGGGCCTGGTGGAGAGTGGGGGCTGTCGGAAAGAGGCAGAGGCAGGTGCGATGGTGCGCGTACAAGGGAGGTGTACAAGCAAAGGCGGGACATGCAATGAGATGTGGGGGCCTTGTTCGAGAGTTCCTCGCGTGTGACAGAGATGAGGGGCCGCGCCCGACGCGCTGCAGGGTGTCATTCGTCAGTGTTGCAGTCGGCGGTCCGAGTTGGAGCGTCCGGAGTTGACACACGTGGTGCGACGTGCTGTGCCGTGTGCGTGCCTCCCCCCTCCCGAGCGGTGTGAGGGAGACCGAGCCGACGAGGCCCTGCAGGGTTGGTTACTCATCGCTTGATTAAAAGTATCCGTGCGAAATTTGGACTATTTCTCATCCGAAACAAGTTCTCCCCCGTGCCATGCGCGCGGTTGCAACGATGGGGCCTCGCCACCCAAACCAACATTGGCGTCCCATCCAACGAGGAATCGAATCTGGAAGCCCCGGAAGCGTTGCGTAGTTTCTCTCGTCGAAGGAGGTCCTCCGCGCAGCGTGTCCGCGAGTGCGCCGTACGCTCCCGACCAAATGCAAGGCGTTGTTACTCACGCGAGCTCGTCCGTCTCACGCGGGGTCGATCTGTCGCAGCCCGTCCAGGCGTGTTTCAGCGTTAATCAAACAGGGACGAAGCCCACCGGCCCAGCGGCACCTCGCCTACAGCCAGAGAGAGTCGGCCCGTCGCAGTACGTACAAGCCAGCAGGATGAATGCGACGGCAATGGCGCCGCCGACATACGCGTAGAACTTGCGTGCCTGCCACTGCATGTTCCTGCGCAGATGCGTCGAGCCCTTCGAGAATTGGACAGCGTTCGCCTCGAGCCGATCGGCGCGCTCGACGAGCAGCTCGATGCGCTCACCACGCTCGAGGACTTTCTCGATCGAATCGGCCATCACTGTGCGCACCTGCTCAAGCTGCTGGTTCACGACGCTCAGCTCGTCCTCGGCGCCACCGCCATCAGCTGCCGCCTCGGGCCGTGCACACACCTCTGCCAGCACCGAGGCAAACGGCGAGGCAGCATGCGCTGACACGGCGGTGGCGCCTGGTCCGAAGCGCTGCTCCCAGCGTTGGCGCATGCGGCCGAGCAGTCGCCACGCGCCCGGCTCGCCCACGCCGCGCTCCATGCAAACAAAGGCCTGGCCGCCACCGGCACCCCACGCGATCCGAAATGTGAAACCCTGCTCGGGCATCGAAAAGGAGCGCCGCCCCGCCGCCGTGCCTTCGCGCGTCAGCCGGCGGAGGATGCGTGCGGCGATCTCGTCGGCGTTGCCCGAGCGTGCGCGGTGCTCGACGAGCACCTCGCCCGAGGGCGAGGCGACTGCGGCGTAGGGCACCAACATGAATCGCCGTTCGACCGCTGACGTTTGAAGATGTGAACATTTATAAAGATTGGCTGTGAACATAGGATCCTACTGTACAGGACCAGTTTTCACACTTGCGTCTTGCACCTACCTTTAACCCTGCGCAAACCCTCCCCCTGGTCAGTTCTCGGTCTTGACGCGCATCGGTCAATCTACATCTTTCACGTTGGAAGGCAAGGTCCGCACCGCGCCGTCGGCATCCATGCTAGTCGCATCGGATGCGTGATCGGATGGGCCATCGGGTAATGGCTTACTCAAGACGTTTCGCGAGCATGAAGGGCAGCGGTTGGCGGCCGTTGGGCGTGCGCGCGAGCCGCAGTGCGGGCAACGCGCCACAGATTTTGGACGGCTCAAAACGGTAGATATGGTGGGATGCTCGGCGAGACGATCCGATTCAATCTCAGCGTCGCCGCCGTCCTTCGCTGGCGCAAGGCGTGCTCCGTCGCCGCCCGCACCCGCATCGCTCGGAGAGATGCCGTTGAGGCGTACCGACGCTTGGCCTCCACGCTGGTGGTTGCGTGCCTTGCGACCGCCACTCCGCTGGCCGAGGAGGGCACAGGCCATCGCCGCGTCCTCGTCCTCGGACGCCTGGTCGTCGATGGCGCCCAAATCCTCTTCCACAGCTGACTCATTCACGGCAGCGGCCTCCTCCAGCGCATGCGGGAGCACCGCTCGCGGAGTCTGTGTGGGATGCTGCGCACTCGAGCGCATCCGAGTCGGCGCCGGCAGCGCAGGCGACAGCAGTTCCGCCGCCTTCGCTGCCTTTTTGGCCGCTTTCTTCTTCGAGGCCTTGCCAGACTTGGACTGCGTCCCGCTGCTGGCAGCTTCCTCAAGCTCGAGCTCCCTGAGGAGCGCCTCCGCCGCGGCGTTGGCGCGCTTCTCGGCCACCTCGCGCTCGGCACAGAGCCGCACCCGTTCACGCGCTTCGCTCTCGGCTTGAGACTGCTTGAGCACAGAGACACACTCCGTATGGCCCATGCTGAGGGCGAGCTGCATCGGCGTCTTCCCGTTGCCGTCCTTGAGAGTGCGCGAGGCGCCAAAGGAGAGCAGCGCGGCAAGCGCCGCTTCGCGCCCACCCTGGATCGCCACGTGCAGCGGGGTCGCACCCGAGAATGATTTTAGGTCCACGTCGGCCTGCGCGTCCACCAGGATGCGGATGCACTTCAGCGAGTCGGCCCATGCGGCAGCATGCAGCGGCGCGTTACCCAGCGACGACCTCTGGTTGGCCTGAGCGCCCTTGCTGATCAGCAGCGCCGTGCAGTCCGCATGCCCGTTGGCGCACGCAAACGCGAGCGCCGAGTTGCCATTCTCACCAGTCATGTTCACGTCCGTGCCCGTCGACACAAGCTGCGTAAGTACCGGCAGGTTGCCCTGCTCGGCGGCATCACAGAGCGGATTCATCGGCCGGAATTGCACCGGTACGCCATCCTTGCCACCACCAAAGGAGTCGATGAGCTTGTCGAGGATGCTGACTCCGCGCTCGGGGCGAGCTCTCGTCTCAGCACTAGGGACTGCCGCGGCACCAGAGCCCGAAAACGCCAGCCCCACCTGTGCGGGCGAAATATTGGCCCCGCTCACCGACTTGACCCATTTGAGGGCGTGACCCTGGAGCATTCCAACGCTCTTTGCGACATACAGAAGCTCCTCCTGGGACAACTCGTCCAGGTAGTCCTGATCGTCATACCCCTTTGCCTTGAACGCAGGAGCGTACCGATCCAATCCGAGAGCGGCTAAGTTGGTTTCGACCTGAGCGAAGCGGTCGTTTTCCGCCATCCCTAGTCCGCGGGTACACCGCCACGCTCACGTCCTGATCGTGTGCTCCGCCCACGGGAGAGGCCTTTATTGCACTCGTAATCGAGTGGGCGTGTACCGGTACCGGTAGCCGCTTGGCGACGAAACGGCACGATGACGACAGCAATTGGGCCTGGCAAAAGCGCTGCCCATATGGGCGTGCATCGAGGGCCACTCATTAGTGTGTCTGCGTGAGCGCCTCCCACGTACTGTACGCATCTCCGGGGCTTCGATGGGTGTGACGTGTGTGTCTGGCCGGCCCTTTTAAACGCGAAACCGGAGCGGGACGGAACGGATGGCGGCCGCAATCAACCGAGTGCAGCTTTCGTGTTTCGAGCATTAATCGCACAGCATTGACACCGCGACAACGCCGTGGGGTATCAAACAGGCTCGGGGTGTGATGGTAAATACTTTCACACGCGACGTCCGACGAGGCCCCGCTCCTGCGCACTCCTCAAACTCCTCACCGCTCGCCCCGAGGTCGTCGAGGCACGCTCAGAATATGGATCGGTCTCGCAACACGCGAGACTGTCTGATTCCGATAAGATTCCGATGCCTTCTGTGCATCCCTCTCAGCCAGCTCGCCCGCAGACAGAACGCTCGCGATGCCCTCACGTCCCTACCCCGGTCCCAATCATGATTCCGGTCACAATCGCAGCGGCCAGCACAAGGTATGGTGTCAAATAGCAGATGATGCCAACAAGCATCGGGCATAGGCGCAGCCAAGCGTGCTGAAAGCCGGCTCGTTCAAACCAGCACGCAGGGTCACGTTTCCACGCGTGTAGGGCCTTATCCTTCTCGGCCCAGATATCCTCGAGCCAGACGGCTATGTCATTTTGCTTGGAGCTGTGGGAAAGGCCCTCGGAAGGGAGCCATTCGGCCGAAAAGTAAACAGTGCCCTGGCCCGAGATCCACTCGACCTCGAAGCTGACCGTGCCCTGTCCTTCTTTCATCTCTTCTGGTGCCCCTTCTGGAACCCCCAGCGGTTCGGTCATCTCCCGTTTGCCGCCCCGCGCGATGATATCGTCGAGCGGGATCCTGACATCGCCGAGCGGGTCGTCGTAGAGCTTGAGTGATTTGTCTGAGATGAAGGGGTCCTTGTCGAAGATTTCGATGTGCATCGGCTCCGCGAGGAACACCTCCAGCTTACCCTGCAGCTCCCAGGTCACATTCCACACCGGGTCGAGCGTCTTAGGAATGACCTTCGACTTCTTGGCGATCCCGCCTGCGTGAACTGCCACGTACGGATCTGATAAACCGTTCGAGTCGGCCGCCATCAGCCCGTTCGCATGCTTAATCGTCACCTTGAGCGTGCCCTGGCTCGGATCCAAGGTCCCGTTGACAGGTTGGACGCGCTCGACAAAGTCCTGCTGGCCACCCAGAATCAGGTAGTCGAGCGACACCTTGACCTCACCGAGCGGGTCGTCGGCTGAAAAGACGTCCATGTCGAAGAGCTTGAGATGCAGCGGCCGCGCGAGGAACGTCTCCAACTTGCCCTGGAACTCGATGGTCTTATTCCACACTGGGTCGAGCGTCTCGAGGACGTGCTTCGTCCTCTGGGCCATCCCGCCCGCTTTCACGACAACGTACGGGTCCGACTTGCCGTTCGAGTCGGCCGACAGCAGGTTGGTCGCATGCAAGATCGTCACCTTGAGCGTGCCCACGCTATTTGGCACCACGGGGCCCTTTGGCAGCCGGATGCGCCGCATGAGCACATCGACGGAAACGGTACCAAAGAGGCCATCCCAGAGAGAGGCTGGCTTTCCGGTGTCACTGTCATAGTATGCAAGCGTCATGTCGAAAGCGTGCAACAATGGCGGCCTTGCTCCCTGCAGCACGTCTTGGAGAATCTTGGCACGAGGCTGCGATAGATGCTGGTACGTCAAGGTACTGGTGCGCTTGGGCGAGGTCTCTATGCGCTTGGGCGAGGGCGAGGCAACCGAAATCTCACCCTTCGGTGCGTCCTCGCCATGCCGCAAGAGCTTATTCAGCTCTCTGTACTCGATTGTGCCACTCCCGTCGGCGTCGATTTGGCGAAAGAGCAGGTCGACGTCCTCGTCGGACAAACGTAGCCCCAACAAGCGCATCGCATCACTGAATTCATCGACTTCGATTTCGCCGGAACCGTCCACATCAATCTTGCGAAAGGTCTCGAACACGCGAAACAACCCCTTTTTCAGTAAGACGCGCCGCAGCTTTGCCACCAGGTCGGCCGCATGCGCGCGCTCTTTGAGCTTCGTCATAGCCTCTTTGGCAGCCTCTGCTTCTTTCTCGCAGGCACGCATCATTATCCGGAACTCCATGAGGTCAATCTCACCATCGCCATCCACGTCAAAATCCGCAATCATTTTGTCGAGAACCTCAGCCTCCAGAGGCTTGCCATAGATCTCCCGCATACACAACTCAAGCTCTGAGCGAGAGATTTTGCCACTCCCGTCGGCGTCGAGCTCTTTAAAGAGTCTGTCGGCAGCTGCTGCAGCGTCTTCGTTCGTCCACGAGTCCCAAAATCTTTTCTTGGGGGGCGGTTTGGGTGCTTGGGGTATTATCCACTCAAAGGTCTGGCCGGGCGCGATCCCCTCTGGCATCGTCACCTGCCACTCCTTCCCGGTGCTCGGATCCTCCACCGTCACGGTGTGTCCCGCCCCAAAGCCTGGTGGGCACTTTACCGACAATGTCGGCGGAGGCACCGATTCGGACGACCCAGGCAGCTTGGGACTCTCGTCTTGTGGCTGCACCCGCTGTGATGAGCCGCGACGGCGCCACGTCCATGTGCGAGCTGTGCTTGGACTTGCATCGGGCAACACCTTGTTGTTCTCCGGGAAGAGGCACAGCCACAGCGAACGAGAGTGCTCCCCGAGGTCGCGCGACGTCGCAATGAAGTCCGACGACGTCCCGGTCTGCTGCAGCCACAGCATGGTTTTGAAAAAGGGGATGTTGGATGTCGGTGTCTCAGCAACAAATCGCGTGCCTTCCAACGCGCGAAACCGGGCTGCGAGACCAAGGAGTACCAGCCAATCACAAGAGGAGTGGTGATTTGCAAAGATGACGAGCTTCTCGCCAGGCATGGGCTCTTCCCCAAAGAAGGAGATGCGGAGTCCACCAAAGACTTCGAATGCGACGATGAAGGTCGCCCACAGCTGAGCAAAGAGTGGATTGGTAATAGAGTACCACCACGTGGGACGAAAGCGTCGAATGGGCAGCAGCAGCAGCAGTACAGGCACACACAAAAAGCCCATTAAGCCGACCGAACACGCCAAGAACATCGAACGGAAGGGATGGCTTAAGGTCGTGAACAGGTAGCTTGCCCAACGTCCAACGTCCAGTAGCGTGATGCTCCTGAGCTTATACCAGTCACGTTCGAGCTTCGCCTTGATTCGGGAGGCGCCAGCGTTGGCGTTATTCTTGAGCCTATGCAGCAGTGCAAGTTTCCTACCGATTCTGCCGACGAGCTTGGGCGGCTCGGGCGGCTCGGGTTGCTTGGGCTTGGAAGGGCGCACCCATGAAGTCTCCTCAGTCTTGGCGTTCCAATAAAAGATCCGCCCGTCGTCGAGCATCTCCGCCTGCCACCCATCGGCCAGCTCCTCTTCCGGCTCATTCTCGACTTCCTGAGTTCCGGCCTGTGCATCAACCTGTGATCCAGCGTCGCCGACTCTGCCCGCTTTCGAACGCCCCGGCCAAAGCCAGCGTAGCCAGCTTCTCCGGCGCGGTGGTGTAACGGCCTTGTTCATATCGGCCGCACTCTTGACTTCTCCTCTCATGTATTCCGCATCATCTTCGGTGCTCGACGAAGCGAGGTACTTTCGTTGAGGCGTCGTCAAGGCCTGCGAGTTGAATCCAAAGAGTTGTCGACGCGTAGGGTTAGGTGGCTCTATGTTGTCGATATGAAGCTGCTCCTCTGGGGTGAAGCCTGCCTCTGCAAGTTGATTCTCATTCCAATCTTGGACAAAGGCGACCTCGCGGTGGATCCGTTGACCGAGCTTCTCCTTGCCGTCTTCGTCCTCCTGCAGAACAGCTTTGAGGAGCACCACGTTTTCTGTTGCCCCTGCTGCTACTACCGCTTGCTCGTCATTCATAGAGGTGACCGCCGTGAACTCTGCTGCTGATGCTGCTATCGCTGGCTCATCGGCAGAGTCCGGCAGCGCCTCACCGGTAACGGCCAGGACACTCGCAGTGATCACCCCCTCCATCACAACCTCCGCAGGCGTTTTGGGCCTTTCAGCGGTAACGGCCATGACACTCGCAGCGATCACCCCCTCCACCACGGCCTCGGCAGGCGTTTTGGGCCTTTCACTTTCAACAGCATCGGCCGTGGAAGTGGCTGCCGTGAGCTCTGCTGGTGCTGCTGCTATCGCTGGCTCATCGGTCAAGTCCGGCAACAGCCGCAGGTGAGTTTTGAGCTCTTCGTATTCGATCGCGCCGGAGCGATCGTTGTCGAGCGAGTCGAACGTGAGGTCGCACGTAGACTTGTGGGCGACAATGCCAAGCTTCTGCAGCGCGAGCCGGAACCCGCGCTTGTTGATCTTGCCCGACTGGTCCTCGTCAATCTCGCGGAACGTGTCGATGATCCGAGGCAAATTCATAGCGAGCGCCATCTTGAGCTGCCCGATGATGCCGGCCACGCTTGAAGTTTGGTCCGGCGGCGGCAGCTGCGACCGCGGAGGCTCGAAGGCGACCAGCACGCCGGCGCCGGCCTGCCGCGGCGCATTCTCCTTGGTCTCGGCGGCCTTGCTTGCCTCCTCCTCCGCCTCACCGGTAACGGCCAGGACACTCGCAGCGATCACCTCCTCCATCACGGCCCCGGCAGGCGTTTTGGGCATTTCTATTTGAGCAGCATCGGCCGTGGAAGTGGCTGCCGTGAGCTCCGCTGGTGCTGCTGCTATCGCTGGCTCGTCATTTGTACAGTCCACTTGATCAGATTCCGAAGAGGAATCCACGGGGCCCACCGAACGCAGCTCCGGTAGCTCTGGCTCAGGCTCTCCGGCGGCAGCGCCCGGCGCCACCTCATCCACCTCGTCGGCTCGTAGGGCCTCCTCCGCCGGCGCGGGTGCTGCCATTGGCAACCTCGCTGTGTACGCGTCGGTTGGGCCTTTTGTGAGTCCTCAAAAAGGTCACTCGCACAAGTGAAACGGACGCGTGGCGCCGGGCATATGGTTTGTTCGTTTGGAGCGCTCAAGCTCTGTGAACTGTGTCCTGTGCATAGGTACACGGTTAGCATCTTCTATGCTATAGGGACATACACGGCATTGGGCCCAACCGATCCTAGGATGCGTCTCGCGCATCCGCGGCGCTTCACCTGAACTCGCCGAGATATTATCCGAGATCGTTAATTTCGGAGATCATCTCTGTCGTTCTGGCTACTGTCCTGTGCTAAGACTACTTCCGGTTCCGTACAGTAATACTTGGATGTTTGCTGGTGGCTGCTGGGGTGGTTGGTGTGTACTTTAAGTGTGCTTTTTTTTGAGTGAGCGTTCTTGAGCGTACGTGCGAGCGGGGTGGCCTCGTGCGGGATCGCGGGATGCCGTCGTCCTCGTCGGCTTCCATGATTCTCGCGTGAACGAGGGCGCGCTCTCATATAAGATTCCTCAGATGCGCCGCCTTTCGTTCACAGCCGATAACAGCCAGTTGGTGCGCTAGTTCCCCGGCGCTGACATTGGGCGCTGAGCCCTAATTAACCTTACATGTATTGGGGGGGGCGGCTCCCTGCCGTGTGCCGAGTGCGCCCGTAGCAGCGCTCCGCACGCTGAAACCACCAATACAAATCACTATCTTTACCAATCAAAAATTGTAAGATGGGGTTCTGATTCGAAATTGAAACTTAAATCCAAGATCCGGGCACCAAGTGCCGGTAAGGGGAAAACAAGCAGTACCAGGAAGTGGAGGGGCGGCACGAGGGATTGCGATTGGATTAAGTCTGTAGACTCGTTCTCACTCCAGGTCCAGCATGCAGCAACTGCACTCTGCAGCTCAGCTCCATACCGCATGTTAACCGCATGCCCTTCGTGTCGCATCCTGGGGATTAAGTTCGGGTCATCAAGTAGTCAGAACAGTCTTGGCGGCCCGGCCGGCCGGCGCTCAGCTCTTTCTTCCAGCCCGCCATGATCCGACCGTGAATCTACGACTGTGTAAGTGTACGTGAATCTATGACTGTGCCCCGTGCCCTACCCGTGCAGCCGCCACTTGAACTCTCGTTCCACAGGCGCTGCTCGACGAGCGAGACCCGTGGGGCGACAAAAGCCGCAGCGCGAACGACCGCGACAAGGTTGCTGGCGCGCGGCTCGCAATTGAAGGACATCTCGCCGAGGTCGGCGCTATGCCAAGCAACATGGCCGCCACCGACTCGAGGTACGTGCGATGCGTTCGGACTCGAGTCGTAGCCCAGATGGTGTATCAGAAGCGTCGTCCACAGGCTCACCGAGGGCGTGGGCGAGATGAGGACGGCAGCCCCGGAGGCAAGATACAGATTCACGGCCGCCACCGCGGTCGGCGTGGAGTGATCGTCAGCCTTCCATCCACCCCATGAATCACCCTCCTCGCGAGGGTTCTCAGTGTAGCTCACACTCACATTGGCCGTGGTGGCCCATGCGACATATTCGCTCAGCGCTCGTGGGCTCGCTGTCTGCAGGATCACCTGGCGAAAGCCCGTCACGTTGGTCACGAGCTGGGTCAGCCGGATGTAAGCTTTCACCGGTGGCATGCGCTTGTTAGAGCGAGCAGCCTCAGCACTCTTCTCGGGCGAGCTGCGAATGTGCACGCTGAGAAAGCGGCCGGAGTGCAGCCCGTGCTGCCGCTTGAAACACCGCGCGAGCGCGCGTACCCACGGCCGCGGCGTTAACAGGTAGCGCTGCGCGGCACGAAGCACGCTGAACGCGGCATCCCCGGGGCTCTCGTACAGGAATCGCATTCGGTAGATGGAGCTCAGCTTGACTTGCATCACCGCTGCCTTATGGTGCAGCAGGCAGCGACCGCGGTTGAGAAGAGAGTCCTTATGCCCCGTACAGTTGGTGGTGTGCAACTGTGGCATCCGATCCATCTCGAACTTCCCATGCAACAAGCAAGCACACTCTGTCTCGAATATCACGACGTCACGATGACTTTGGGGTGGTGCGCAGTGCGTCCAAGGCTCAAAAGCGCACTGCAGTGTATGAGGCGGCTGATCACACCAGCGACCATAGGGCATCCCTGAGTGGTTGGATGCCGTGCCATTGACCTGCGGCACCTCCAGCAGCACGCGGCCATGGCGAACGGCTAGCAGAAGCGCGGATGCAAGCAAGCGGCCGGTGAAGCCAAGGCCAGCGCGTAGCATGTCGTCTTCAACGAGCATGTACCGTGAGCACAGTTCCGGGTGCTGCAGTGTGCGAATCAATGGTAACCAACCATCGTCGTGGCGTATGGCTGCGGGCACAAACATCCACGGGTGTGCAAAGGCACGGACGTGCTGCCACGGTGCAAGATTTCGCGGTCGTTCACGGTGGGCAGGAGCCGATGCGGCGGTGTCGGAATCGCTTGGCGGTGGCATCCTCACGCGACAGGTGGGTGCTGCATCCGAATGTGCACGCATTGTGCAATAACGCCTGGACAGGCTCCAGGGATGTTTGGAGGCGTGAAAAGTAACGGACGCCCGTCCAGCATAGTGCATGCGCGAAACGAATTTCAACCAAAACTCACAGCAGACGCGTACACATTCACAGTTGCACCTGGCCTTCTGTCAGTAGTCTCTGTAAACGTACATGTACTGTAAACGCGACCCCGGCAGGCGCGCTTGCACGAGCGCCGTCGACCCGTTTTGACTGCGGGAGCGTTGTATTGAACCTTCGCATGATGTGGAGGCCCTCGTGCTTGGGGGTCCGGAGAGTGTGCGCGTTTGTGTGTTTCACAGCAGCAGCAGCAGCTGCAGCAGCATTCACACATGCACGGCCGCCTTTTGCGCCCAGGCCTACGACGGCTCTCGGCTCTCACGGAGATTTACAGGCGGCGGCTTCCTACGGCGGCCGTGGCTGAACATGCCATGGTGTACAAGCCAGACGGCTTCATCTCTCAGTTTCGCGCTGACGCCAACATCTCCCCAAGACTTCGCATGCGCCAACGTCTCTTGAGCGATCTTCTCGGCGCGTCCTCGCTCTCACCGGCGACTATGGCCATCGGACGTCTTGACCAAGACTCCGAAGGCCTGCTGCTCCTCACCACCGACGGTAGCCTCAGCCATTTCATCACAAAGTCTCGTCAAATTGAGAAGGAGTACTACGCTCAAATTGAGGGTGAGATGGGCACAGCCGACATGGAACGCCTTGCTGCTGGTGGCGTGGTGCTCTCGTTGAAGGGCGGAGAGTCGCATCTGACGCGACCGTGCAAGGTCTGCAGGCTCGACGAGCCACCTAAGCTGCCTCTGCGCCGCTCGCCTCATCCGGGACTGAAGAGGAAGAAGATGGATGGGACCATTTTAGAGACGCCCACAAGCTGGATCGCACTCACGCTCATCGAGGGCAAATTTCGTCAGGTGCGCCGAATGACGGCCTCCGTCGGGCACCCAACGCTCCGCCTCGTCCGAGTGCGCGTGGGCGACCTGTTGCTTGGGGATTTGGTGCGCCGACCTGGCGAAGTAGTGCCATGGCGGCCGGACGCGGCGCTACTCGAGCGTGCGCATGAGTTCTGCCTAGCCAAGCGAGCAGCAGGCGAGAGTGAAAGCTGCGACGTAGGTCCCTAGGGAGGGTTCGAGATGAAACGGACTTTCCTCCTGTGATTTCACGCGTACGAATCAAAATCGACGAAACTCTCATCACTTTTGATGTTGGGCGATGAGTTGCTGCCAGCGGCGGACCATGTTCTTCCACGGGTGATCGTGAAGAACGGGATCGTGCAAACGTCGCTGCTCATCATCGCCAACTGTGCCGGTGCTGGGATCTTGTCACTTCCTAAAGCCATCAATCAGTCTGGCCTCGTGGCTGGCTCCGTTTTGGTAGTGTGCGCAGCGATTCTCTCCGCCTACACGGCTGACATTTTAGGTCGTTGCTACAGCCTGACTACGCCACGTAAGAAGATTGTCGAAGGTGCGGATGCGTACGCGTCGGAGGAACCATGCGAGAGCAGCTACTTTGCTCGCTCGCCGTATGCTGCGATAGGGTGGAAGGCGGCCGGAGCAGTCGGTGCAGCAGCGGTCACTTTAGCGCAGGTGCTCACCCAGTTCTGTGTGCTCGTCCTCTTCCTTTTGATTTCGGGGATCAATCTGAACAAACTCGTCCCGCAGCGCTCGAGCCTCTTCTTTAGTCTCGTCGGCTCCGGGGCTCTTGCGCCGCTGATGCTCCTTCGCCCGGGCCACGTTTGGGGCACCGCCATCCTCGCCATCCTCGCATCGGTCGTTCTCGTCGTCGTCGTCGTGATCCTGTGCGCCACGGATGCTCCCCACGATCCGTACGCGCCACCTCCGGCGGTGACCTTCTCGACCTTCGGCTCTGCGTTTGGTGTGATTCTCTTCGGATTCGGAGGGCATGCCATTCTTCCCGCGCTGCAGGCGACCATGCTCAACCCGACACCCGCGCGATTCCGCAAGGCCATCGTCGGCTCCTTTGCTGCCTGCACCTCGATGTATCTCGCATCCTCCATCGGCTCGGTGCTCACGCTCGGCGGAGCTGTGGGCTCCGACATCCTCACCAACTTTAGCGGCCCTATCGACACCTTTGGCCTGATCGCAGGTACGTGATTGCATCTGATTGCACCTGATCGCAGTGACCGTCTATCTGCTCTTCACACCTTTGGCCTGATCGCAGTGACCGTCCATCTGCTCTTCGCTGCTGTGACCGTGCACATCCCTCTGGGCCAGATCATGGACCACTACGCAGGGGCCGCCGACTACAGTGCACAGCAGGTGGCGATACGAGCGCTCACCATGGGCTGCGTGGCCCTGATGATCTGGGCAATTGGCACACACTTTTTCTGCGTCATGGGTCTCGTGGGCGGGACGTGCAACAACGCGATGATCTTCATCTTCCCTCCGTGGTTCTACCTCAAGCTGATGCCTCCAGCCGAGCGCACGCCCGCTGCGATCGCACGGATGGTCGTCATCATGGCCATGGGGACGGCTGGCATGGCCAGCGCTCTCATCGGAGCCTTCGACTCGTGCCGCACCGCATGAGCCCCATCCATGGCGCTTGGGCCCCACCATGATCCCCAACTGTTTGCCAGGACGCGCTGTTTAGCAGAGCCACGCACAGCATTAGATAGCCACGCACAGCATTAGATAGCCAGTCAAATATGAGCGTTTTCGGCACTTACCGAGTCACGGATCGGGACCGGTGGTATCCCGAAAACGGTCATATGCTAACATGTACGCACAGTGTTTTGGGGTAATCGGTGTTTTTGTGTCCCGGCTGCCCCGGTGTTTGAACCGAACAGGTAGAAACGTTCGCCAGACCATTTCCATGGATCCACGCATACTATTGTAGAAAACAAGGACTCCCAACCCGAAATGGTGTGATGAGCGCGACGAAACTGTCTGATCTGACTGAAACTTGCATTGAAACGGGTGACCCCGAGCGGGTGTGGCCCTCCTCTGGCAGCGTAACCAGACTGGATGGCTCCCAAACCGCCGCCCGAGGCGACAAACAAAGAACCTGCAAGCAGCTCAAAAACAAAAACGGACTCGGCGAGGAGTGAGCAAAAGGCCGCGAAGTCGTCATCGGCTGCGAAGGCTGCGAAGGCTGCACCAAAGGCGAAGGCTGAGGAATCAACGGCTGCACCAAAGGCGAAGGCTGAGGATCCCAAGTCGAAGGAGAAGGAGAAAAAGAAGGTGAAGAAAGCCAACGGCAAAGACAGCGCCCGCGAGTCGACTGCAGTGGAGGAGTCGGCTGCAGTAGAGGAGCCGGTTGCAGCGGAGGTGAGCTTGGAGGTCATCCCTGAAAGTGCCGAGGCGCCCATGGCCGAGGAGCCCGCAGCAGAGGAGCTGGCGGCACCGGAGCCGCCGGTGCCAGAGCCACCGCTGCCGATGATAATCCTTCGGCGCGTGAGAATCGTCGCGGAGGCCTTCTTGAAACGCGAGGCCTTGCACAAGTTGTTGAGCGGCAATGGCTTCTTCAGGGCCTTCTTGGCGAACTGCCCCCTGGCTGACCCCGGTAGCGCGCCGCTCGCAGAAGGAGCTGCCGACGGGGCCAATCTTCTGCACGATAGGCAGTTCAAGAAGCTTTTGCTTGAAGCTTTTGCAGCCAATTGGGCAGCCCATTTGCTGTGCCGAGCATGGAAAAGAACGCGCGAGATTCGTGTTGATCTCGTCAGAGAGGGAAAGCTTGCTGTGATCTTGGTGGCCAACCTCGGCACGGGTGGCAGCAGGCCTGCCCCAGTCAAGCCGCTCACCAAGAAAGTGGCCGCTGCTAAGGCGGAAAAAGAGGCGGCGGCAAAGGCGAAGGAGGAGGCGAAGCGTCTGAAGGATGAGACGATCGCCAAGAAGAAGAAGCCTGCCAAGGGAGCCAAGGGAGATAAAGTGGAGACCCTCTTCAAAGTAGGCAAAGTGGAAGATGTCGCTCTCGTCGCCGCCGAGGGTGAGGCAGCAGGGGCCGAGGGTGAGGCAGCAGGGGCCGAGGATGCATGGGCAGAGGAGGCAGGGGCAGAGGAGGCAGGGGCACCTGCGAGTGCCGATGACATGACCCCTGATATGAGTACGAAGGAGGCAGCGGAAAAGGAGAAGGTGACCGCAGAGGTGCGGCAAAAGCACATCCACACAACTGTGCGCCACGCGGGCCAACGCGCCACTTTCCTCATCGCCAACGAGTACGATTGGGGCAGTCGCAAAGATGGCAAAGAGGGCCCAGGCGGTACCGACAAGCGAGTGCAAAGGACGCTTGGGTTCACGTTGACGACCGAAGAAGCCGCCTGCAAACGCTGCTCCGAGATGCGTTGCAGCTGCTGGAGGTATGCGCAGGAGACACAAGTGTCCAACAAGAGTGGCTTCTACAGCATCCCCGGCGTGGAGGGCGGTACCTTCAACATCATCGCCACGCGGCAAGCAGGAGCCTTTGTCCTCGAAAAAATGCCGACCGAGTTCTACAAACCGAGTTCTGAGTTCTACAAATGGTTGCCAAACGAAGCTTACGACGGGCGATTTTTGTGCGCAAAGGCGACGCAACGGGACCCGCCGGGCCACTCGTTTTTGCTGGCCACTTGGCACGGGCAGAACACGCACAACGTTAAGAATCCCGCTCAGGTGGCGGTGGTAAAGCAGCTGTGTGAGCACTTGCGCCGGTGGTGTGATGAGAATGCAGCGCTCTGCTGTCTCTTTGCGGGCGACTTCAACATTGAGCTGCAGCCCGGATACGATCCCAAGGAGTTCGGCGGGTTTAAGCGGCTGGACCCAGATGAAAACGTGCGATCGCAGTGTGCAGGCAGGAGGCGCAACGGGAATCGTCAGAATGACATAGATCACATGTTGTTTTATCCACCGGAGGTCTTGCCGCTCATGGCGCGGCGGCCCCGTCGCTTCCGCATGTACGATCGTCAGTCGTTTGGGCTGCTGCCGAGAAGACAAGAATGCCGCGACGCCGGCCATTGCTCGTGTTCTGAGGCAACGCCTCCTGACCAAGCATGCGCCGGCGCCGTAACACACAAGCTTGACGGCGCGCTCGATCACGACGGCCTCATACTGGAGCTGTGGTTGGACGGCAACAGCACCTCCTCCAAAGCCTCCCTCGACGCAATCATTGTCGACCGCATGTCAAGAGAGGGCACGTACGTCGAAGGAGAAATCGAACTCATGGCGGCGGCCAACGCCTTCAATGTGTTTCAACCTGCATACAACCAGTCAACGCTGGCGTCTAGGGCGGTGGCGGTGGCAGCAGAGGCGGCGAGGGCGGCGAGGACGAGGGCGTATAGGGCGGCGTGGAGTGTGCCACCGGATGTAGAGGTGGCGGAAGCGGCGGCACAGGCGGCAGAGGAGGCAGCGGCAATAGTGGTAAAGGAAGCGGACTTGGCGAAGAGGGCGGCGGAGACGGCGGAGAGGGCGGCGGAGACGGCGCTGGCGACGGTGACGGCCGGGGCGGAGAGGGCGGATTGGGAGACGAGGAAAGGGTGGGTGGATTATTACACGGTGAGGAATTTGTCATGGGTGAGAAGGTACACAAGGGAGGCGGCAGAGGATGCGAGGGATGCGAGGGCAGCGGCAAGGAGGGTGGCTGCGTGAGCATCAGGGTATACGGCCGGTCCAAAAGTCACGATAAAACTTTCGCGCCGCTCCGATAAGCAACGCCAACAATGAGACACGCGCCGTATCCGGATGGTTCTACCGAAGTGGTCGTGCGCACGCTAAGTCGTTATGGAGCTCGGATTTTCGGCTCCGACCGAGCGTGGGGAATCGGGAGTGTAGGGTCTAGGGAATCGGGAATCGCGGGAACCGTGGGTTGACTGATGGCTTTCATCAGCTTCAACTCCCGTGTTGTTGAACACCGTACACGCTTCGTATGCCTGGGGGAGACCCCCTCGCCACGTGTACGCTGCCTGTTGGCGTTGTTTACTTACTTACTTACTTAGGGAATCGTGGGAATGTACGATATTGTACCCGACAGATCACTTTTCACACTCCCGCCCTCGGTCCACTGGTATCAACGCTGGGTCGTCGATCGGCCACCACCGCCATACCAGAAGATCCAGCTCGGGCCTCTCCGAGGTGTTCCCAAAACTTCCCTCCAGCCGAGCTCCAGCTCAAGACGAGATCCCTCGACCTTCTCCGCTTCGTCCCGACTCGCGTGCGTACGTGGCGCAGCCCCTTCATCCCGTGGCATCAATCACGCCCTCCGGCCCTCATCAGCGGCGTGGCCACACCCGCTGACACCACGCCTGCTTTAGGCTCAGCCGTGCTGCTCGATCTCGATCTCGATCTCGATCTCGACTGGACGGCCGGCGTCTCCCAAAACTTCATCGAGCTCGAGTCCAAAAAGGGCGGTCGCGGCAGCGCCGTCGTGGCACCCGCTAGCACGGGGGCCGCCCCGGTGCTCGTGGTCCAGAGCTGCTCGTGGGGCAAGGGGACGACGGTGTACGCGCGCGTGTTCGAATGCACACTGTGGGAACGAGGGATGTGTTGCTCCAGTGGCTCCTTCCACCGATGGCCGCCGTAGCCGGGGGTAGTCTTACGCGGGTACGTGAGTGGCTTCACACTCTCAGGCTCGAGCTTCCCATGGCGCGCGCACACCACCTTCTCGCGAGTGAGCGTCCGGACGACGCGCAGCTCGTGCTCGACCCAAAACTGGTTCTTGTAGTGGCGCGCCGTGCTCTCGGGAGTTGGGTTGGGTCCACCTCCTTTTGGTGGCGCCTTGGTTGGGCGGGTGGCGGTAGCGAGGGCGGCGGTAGTGAGGGCAGCGGTAGAGAGGGCTGGCTCGCTCGCGGCCGCACGCAGCGTGCTGCTATGAGCGATCGTGCCGCTGACGGCAGTGAGCGGAGCGGTGGCCACCCAGTTGTATAAGGATGCGGGCTCCTGCCGGAAGGACGCCCCCGAAGGATCGCTCGCGAGGATGATGCTGCGCTCCGTGCCCGCCGTGTAAGGCGCCGGGGTTCCAGCCCACGACGGGTGCTTCATGAGGAGGGTGCCAGCGCTACGCGAGCTGCTCAGGTCACGCAGCACTGCTCCCGTGGGCGCCAGCATGGCGGTCCGCGTCGCGATCGCGACGCCGGTCGAGCTGCCAAAGAACGTCGGGTCCCGGGCGGTGGCAAGCGAGCTCAGGCTAGCCGAGCGAGCCAGTTGCGGTACCGACGTCAAGCCTCGGAGTGGGCTCTGTAGGGTCGAGCGCAGGTCAGAGCGCATCGAGGCGGCCGTCGAGGCGGCCGTCGAGGCGTAACGCGAAGGCGGCGCCGACGGTGCATCGTCCCACGAATCTCCCCAATGGACACTTGCCTCGAGACGTTCTTCGGCACCTGATGAGGCCTCCATCCCTTCCTCCATCCCTTCCTCCTCCTGCTGCTGCTCCTCGGCTTCGTCCAGGACGTCGAGGAGCTCGGCGCTGGCGGGCTTGGCCTGCAAACTCCAAGAGCGGAGGGCGCTATAGCTGCTCGGCACGCGCGGCGCCGCCGGTATAGCCGGCACCGGAGAGGGCAGCGGTCGCCCGTGGCGCTGCGCCGTCTCAATCGCGCGTCTCCTCGCGTTCGGCCATTGCTTGTACTCAAGCAGCCCGCCCCATCCAGCGGCGGTGTCAGCGGCTACCCGGTCCAGGCTGCTGCCGCTGCCGCCACCTTCACGCTCAATGTAGTAGGCCTCGCCGCTCGGACTCGTGCCCACGTACTGTCCGTTTCCAAAGGCATCGATCGACTGGCGTGGCTGGCTCAACGGCCGCACCTCCGCGCGTGTTGGTGCGCTCTTGACGACGCATGGGGCGCTGTACAGCTCGCCACGCCAGTGGGTGGTCCGAGGCTTGGAATCAGGGTTGTGCGCCTCCGTCCGAGGTTCGGCGTGCGCCATCCAGGGGTTGTGCGTACGCAAGGCAGAAGCCGGGGGGCGCGGGCACGCGTTGAGATCGAGGAACTGCTCGAGCAATGAGGAGCTTCGAAGAGGGCTGGCACAGCGTGCGGTCAGCTCGTACACCTGCCCCGTGTACCCCTTGTTCGCGAGGCGCACCGCCGAGCCCAGCTTGAGCTTCGCTTGCAACTCCTCGTACCGCAGCCAGCCGGTACGCTCGAGGTCCATCTCGTCGAACACGCAGTCGAGCAGCTCCCGCGACGCGGGAAGCCCAAAGGCACAGATGGCGTGGCGCAGGAGCGCCTTATCCACACCACCCTTTCCCTCGCGGTCGCGCGCCCGTATGAAGTGGATCAGCCGTGTGCTCGCTCGGAACAGGGCGTCGCGCAGGACGAGGCGCGTCCACTCATCGTAGCGGATCTGATCCTTGCCGTCGCCGGAGGGATCAAAGTCGTCGATGACAGCCTCGATGGTACGCGCCGTCACGTCGTGTATGCCCACGCGTTCAGCGATCGCAACGAGCCAGTCGTACACGGCCTCGCGGGCGACCCAGCCGCTAAGGTTACGGTCCGCGCTGGCAAAGACTTCGGCGAGCGCCGGGAGCTGCCCCGCGAGGACGTCCTTGATCGCCAACTTGGAGGCGGCCAGGCTGTTGCCGGCGTTCGTCAGCGGCGTAAACGAGGCATCATGCGCTGGCTTGCCGTCGTTGATCCGGTCGCGTCGCTCGGAGGTGTGCTGGCGCATGCTAAACTCATGAGCTGTGAGAAGGCCGTGAGAGGCCATTGTGGCGACCTGGGAGTGAAACAGAAAGAGGGGGCGTGGCCGCGCCGGAGCTCGCGAATTGTGGATGCATGCGTGCCAGTTCATCTACATGTACATAGAACATGTAATTAGAATCAGCACAACAAACACAGACCGTCAAACAGCTACATCATCTCGTGGTTACGTGGACATCCAATGTCCCCACTCGCGACTGGGCTCTACTTTTGGGACGACGCGACACCGATATGCCTCTTGCATGGCGCGGCCGAGCCAAACGTATGATAACCTCCGGTGTCTCCACACATGACCCAACACGGACAGACAGTAACAGTCAGCCACCTCCGGATCTCCACAAACACGCACCGATCAGACCAGAAATAGCGATCCCCACCAGATGTCGTCCCTACTCTGCCCGGGGGCTCCCACAGGACGCAACGAGCTGCCGAACCCTGGGCGACACGACGTTGGAGCCGATGGGCGTGTGCAGATGAAGTCACTCCGCCACCCGATCCTCGAGCGAGTCCCCGAGAGCGAGACGCATGCAAGTGCTCACCACGGCGCCATTTGGAAGTCACTCCGCCACCTGATCCTTGAGCGAGTCCCCGAGAAAGAGTACCGCAGGACTCTTCGAAAAGGGCGCAGCGCTCGATACGGTATCGGCGCTCGCCCCCGCGGAGTTCACCGCGGTGCTCACCACGGCGCTCGCCTCCTCGGGGCTCCTCTGCCCGCGGGGCGGCGGCGTGGGCGCACAGATCACCGCGGCGATGGGGACACCGCGGGGCGGCGGCGTGGGGCCACGTCGGGGCGGTGTGGGGGGCATGTCGGGGTTGTACAGCGGGTTATTCTCCTCGTTCAGGAGGGCTTCCCGCTCCTTGGCTCTGAGGAATTCTCGTTGTTTTGCGAACGATTCCCTCTTCTGAAGGAGGCTTTCTGAAGGCGAGTCTGGAAGCTTGGGCCCAGCGCTGTTCATCGGCGGGGTGCCCGTCGCGGCGCTCTCCCGGCGAGCGCGCCTATCGTTTGATCTCGGAGGTCTCGAGGATTTGATCTCAGCCTCCTTCACAGCTGCCCCCTCCTTCACGGCTGCCGCCTTCTTCACAGCGGCCGCCTCCTTATAATCGGCAAAGTGGAGCTCGCGCGGCACGATCTTGCTCACGATCTCGCTCGCGCTCTCGCTCGTGAGATCGAGTGGGGCGGCGGGGAGCTCGGCGTAGCTCAGCTCGGCAGGTCCGCGCGGCGAGAGCTGAGCGACGCCCGCGTAGATGGCGCGCCTGTTCGACGGCTTCTGCGCAGCATCGTCGCTCAGCGTGACCCCCACCATCAGCAGCCGCCTCTTGACATGTTGACCGCACACCTCCCACTCGCCCGGCTGCATCACCTTCTCGAGTGTGACAGTCGCGAAGGGCGGCAGCGCGTGCGCTCCGCCGCCGCTCGTCGGAATGAGCGAGTGGCAGCCATTGGCGTCAGTAGGCGCGCTCCGGAGGCACACTACATCCGAGTCCTGCAGCTCATACACGTCGCGTCCTCCCCTGCTCATGACCACGCAGAAGCCCTTGTCGTCGGGGAAGGTGTTGGGCGTCGGGAGGAACGCCTTCCCGAGGCCGTCGGTGACGAAGCGGAGGCCTGGCTGTGCCTTTGGAGAACGCAGTACATCCCATGCAGGGTCCTCGGCGGCTAGCCCTTGCTTGCCGGTCAGGTTGATGTAGACGGGCGGGGCTGGGGCCGTGAGCCGCTTCGCCTGATCCGCGAGAGCCTCGCACAGCGCACGCATGCACGCCGCGTACCTGGGCGAGCGCTCCCGCGTGGCGGCTGCGAGCGGCGCAGCGAGGAACGGGCCAATGAGCGTATATGCCTCGGCATGCTCTCGCGACCAGCCGCTGTCCACCTTGCTCTGGATAGGAACGGTTAGGTCCATCATGATCCTCTCTATCGACGCGACGCCACCCGACTCGAACATCGATCGGCTGTACTCATCGCCATTCAGCTTGCCGCGCTCCATCATCGCGTCCACCCACTCTTGGCGCCACGAACGCCCCACGGGACTCGCGCCAACCCCCGCGGGGCTCCTCGACACCCGTCGCACCGTCAGAGGCACAAGGAGAGGCACGCGCATGTCTGGTGACGACAAGAGGGCGCTGGTCGGAGATTCGGGACCGTGAACATGCTGCGCGAGGGCGCGCTCCAAGGCGCAGCGCATGTGCTCGCTCGTCGCGCACGCCTCGATCACAAGGTCCACGAGCACCTCGTGCGGCAGCCGCCCGAGGCGTGCCGCGGTCTGATCATCGCGAGCCTTGATCGGGCGCGGCGGCGTCGGCGTCCGAGGCGGCAGAGCCGGCGCTTGTTCGTCTGACCAGAGACTAGCCGCCCTCTTGACCTCCTCGCCGTCCACCTCTTCGTCCGCCTCGTCGTCCGCCTCGTTGTCAGCTCCGTCGTTCATGGCAGCAGGCTCCGCCGCTCCGTCGTTCATGGCTGGCTCCTCAGCCGCCTTCTTCCATGCCTTCTTCGGGTCGTCCCTTGAGGCGGCGTCGACGCCGCCATGGGCAAGACGGCCAAGACCGCCATCGTCGTCAGAGAGGTCGGTGCCTGTGGCCGCCACATCCGCCGCCGCCTTTTCAGCCAGTGCGGCAGCAGTCGCTTCACGTGCCGCTGCTCGATAGGCTCGATATGCGCGTGCCGCTTCGACCGCTTCTTGTGCGGCTTTCGCTTCTTGTGCCGCCGCGGCCGTCTTGGGCACCGCTGCCGGCGCCGCTCCAGCCGCCGCCTTGGCCTCCTCCTCCGCCCGCCTCTTGGCCTTCTTCAACTCAAACTCCTGCTGTGCGGACAACTGACTGCTGCCTCCCGATACGACGCGCAGCATTCCGTGAGTCACCGGGTTGGTCGAACTGCTCTCGATGACCGTGCCCATTGAGGATGGGCGCTCGGCAGCCTCGCGCTTCCGCTGCAGCATTCCTTCCAACCGAGCGTCCTTCTCCGTCATGATGCTCACTCTTCCGGGTGTGCTTCCTTCTTCTGGGGGTTTCTTCGGCTGCTTCGGCGGTGGCCAGTACGGGCCATCGTCCCCCTCGACTTCACCCTTCGTGGGGCTCTCATTCGGTTTGAAGAGGTTGTCGATTGGGGAGAAGATGCTGTCGAAGAAGCCGAGCACGGGGTTCGGAGCCACGGGGCTCGTCGGCGGCATCCCTCTCGAAGATGGGGAACGAGAGAGAGGCTTCAGTTTGCGAAGACGTTTCGAATTATGATTTGCATGCAAGCTGAGTGAGTGAGTGAGTTAGTGAGAGTGAGTGTGAGCAAGCTACCGCGTCTTTGTATGGCTCGCTCGCTGCTCTCGGCAAGGCACGCACCCACAGCATTTCGTTCCCCACGGAAGCAAACCGCGGGATCTGGACTCCTTGATCGCACCGCCCCTGTCCAAAACCCCTTCAGATCGAAACCTCCATAGCGTTCTTCTTCGCCCCACCCGCAGCCGCAGCGCCACTCAACAAGCTCCGAACTGAGCTTGGGCTGGCGCTAGGCATCAACGTGGTCGTGTTCGGCCCCTTGCCCAGCCCCTTGCCCAGCCCTTTGGTCAGCACGCTCGCGGCGCTCACGAGGACGCTAGTCGACTTGGTACCGGTAGGGCTGTTGTGTCGCCAGCGCGCGCGCTCCGCGTCCGCGTCCGCGTCCGCGCGCTCGTGTGCTGCGACGAGCTCCCGCTCCGCATCGGCCAGTACCATCTGGGCCCGAATCGCGTCCCGCCGCCGCTCCGTCGCAGCTGTCGCCTTGAGCTTCCCTTCCGACGGGGCGCTCGTCGTGGCGCCCGACCCAGCAGCAGCAGCAGCCGGGGAGTTCGGTCTTTTGGTCCACGAAGGCGCCCGTTGAGCCGCCGCCGCCGCCGCCGCCGCCGACGCCGACGCAGCGGCGGCGGCGGCCTCTGCAGCCGCCGCCGCCTCGGCCTCAGCGGTGACCCTGAGCACCTGCGCGAGGACTGTACGGTGCTGTGTGAGACGCAGTTGCCTCGCAAGCCGTCGCTTCGGCGCCTCCTCAGCCTCCATAGCAGCCTCGCGCAGCACCCGGAGGGCTTCGTGCAATTCAGCCACGTCGAGGGCGCCGGTACCGTCCGCGTCGAGGCTGCCAAACAGCCTGTCCACCTCCTTCTCGTCGAGTTTGACCCCAAGCGCCTTAATCCCCAGTCGGAAGTCGAGCCGGCCGACTTCCCCCCGCCCCTTGGAGTCCCAAGCCTTGGCCACTTCCTTTGGCGTCATGAGATTCTTCTGGGCCAGCGCCTGCCCGACTTTCGTATCGGCGTTGGAGCTCGGCGCGATCGGCGGCGCGCGGCTGAGCTCGTGCACTTCCATATCGAGCGCGTCGAGCCGGCCTTGCAGCTCGAGCGACGGCAGCACGGGCGTGCGGTCGAAGGCCTCGAGCACCTCGAGCTCGCGCCGCCGCCTCTCGGCCTCCTCGCGCGCGAGGATCGAGGACCGTGCGCGCTCCGCCTCCTCCTCTGCAAGAGATTGCTGCAACTGCAGGGCCAGCGTCAAGGCGGCCGCCGCGGTCGCGGCCGCTTCTGCTGGTGAAGCTGCGTCTCTCCACAGCGCGCGCTCGCTCATCGGCCGCATGGTCGCTCCGACCTTCGCCGCCCCTTCTCTCTCCTTCTCGCCCTCGGATGGCCCCTGTGTGAACGCCGCGACTGCATCTTCCATGGAAGCGGCCGTCACACCCAACGCGGCTGCGACCTCTAGAGCCCGCACCGCACTCTTGGTCGCGCTGGCAATCGTCTCGAGCTTCGTCAATTGCGCCATCCACGCCGCCTCCACCGCGCCGAGATGCGCCTCGCTCGCCCGTAGCTTCGCCGCCTTGTCGCGTACCTGCGGACACGAGGCGCCGTGGTGAGCACTTGCATGCGCCTCGCTCGCCCGTAGCTTCGCCGCCTTGTCGCGTACCTGCGGACACGAG